>Ga0210396_10003223_pt1 | contig 16358 bp, 14 predicted proteins | sample IncBWH17OmetaG_FD_155466 | JGI IMG/M metagenome (GOLD analysis project Ga0210396, IMG submission 155466) | Forest soil microbial communities from Barre Woods Harvard Forest LTER site, Petersham, Massachusetts, United States - Inc-BW-H-17-O ... | reverse complement strand
GAACCCGCCAGTTTCACATATCCACTCCCCGACACCGACGACCGGTATACGTTGTAGCCCACCACTCCCGTCGAGGTGCTTGGTACCCAACTCAAATCCACCGCACGCGTCTGGCTGCTAATCCCTGTCCCCGCAATCGGCAACGACAGGCTCGGATCATTCGCTGCGTTACTTAAAATCGTAATTGTCCCGCTCGCATTTCCCGTGCTTTTCGGAACAAACTCCGCTTGCAGCGTCGCGCTCTGCCCCGCTCCGATTGTTGTCCCTCCGCTCAAACCCGCCACACTGAATCCCGTCCCGCCCACTCCCACCGATCCAACCAGCACGCTGGAATTACCGGTGTTTTGCACCGCCACGTTTATCGTGGCGATTTGTCCGATGGGCACGTTTCCAAAGCTCACGTTCGTCGGATTGACGGTCAGCGCCTGCGTTACGGCAATTCCCGTGCCCAGCAAGGGAATCAGTAAACTTGAACTGCTTCCGTTCATTTGCAGCGCCACACTCCCGCTGAACGTTCCCGTGCTCGTCGGCGCAAACCCCACAGTGAACATGGCGCTTCCGCCCGCTGCCAGCGTCAGCGGCGCCGTTAATCCCAAAACCGCAAACTGGCTGCCCGTGCTGGAAACGTTCGATATGGTCACGCTCGCGCTGCCGCCATTAGTAATCTGAATTGCTTGCGTGTTATTCGTTCCCACCGGCACATTTCCAAACTGTGCGCTCCCCGGCGTTGCATCCACGCTCGCAGATCCCGCCGGCTTGAACGCCGCTATCCCGGCGGCCCAAGGTTGCGTCCCTGTCAGGGAAACGCTCGCGGTAGCGCTTCCTGCACTTTGCTGGATTTGCCCTTCGGTTATCAATTTTGCTGCAGGTTCAGCGGGCACGCTTTCTTCCAGCGTGTATCCCGACCCTGCGGAAAAACTGTCCGCATCGCCGGTCATCACCACACCCAGCAGCAGGTCGCCGTTCGCTGTAGTCGTAGTCGCGCCGCTGCTGGGGGCTGTGCCGCTACCTTGCGCGCTGGCGCTCGCGTCCAACGAGCCTGAAGCCGCCACCCCGGAGTACTCCAGAATCGAGAATCGCAATGTCTGAAAAATCGAGTCTGACACCGTGATCGTATTAGCGCCACCGGAAATATTTTCCGCATAGAACAGCGCCAGGCATTCCGCGTGTCCCGTCTGGTTCAGTTGGAAAGCCTTGCGATATACGTTCCCACGCGAATCATGAATCGAAAAAACTTCATTCATGGCTCCGCCGCGGATCGCCACGCCGATCCAGTTGCCCGCGGTATTTGCTGACTTGAACGACAGCGACGCCGAGGTGCTCATATTCGCGTCTAAACTGGCGTGTTGCACCAGCGCGATCCGGCCGGAGCTGGCAACCGTTCCGGCCGGCTTGAATGCTGCCACGCCTGCGGCCCAAGGTTGCGTCCCTGTTAGGGAAACGCTCGCGGTAGCGGTTCCTGCGCTCGTTTGGATCTGGTCTTCGGTTATCAATTTTGCTGCGGGCTCCGCAGGCACGCTTTCTTCCAGCGTGTATCCAGACCCCGCGGCAAAGCTGTCCGCATCGCCGGTCATCACCACACCGAGCAGCAGATCGCCGTTCGCTGTGGTCGTGGTCGCGCCGCTACTGGGGGCTGTGCCGCTACCTTGCGCGCTGGCGCTCGCGTCCAACGAACTCGAAGTCGCCACCCCGGAGTACTCCAGAATCGAGAATCGCAATGTCTGAAAAATCGAGTCTGACACCGTAATCGTGTTGGCGCCGCCGGAAATGTTTTCCGCATAGAACAACGCCAGGCATTCCGCGTGTCCCGTCTGGTTCAGTTGGAAGGCCTTGCGGTATACGTTCCCGCGGGAATCGTGAATCGAAAAAACTTCATTCATGGCCCCGCCGCGGACCGCCACGCCGATCCAGTTGCCCGCGGTATTGGGTGATTTGAACGATAGCGACGCCGATGTGCTCATATTCGCGTCTAGACTGGCGTGCTGGACCAGCGTGATTCCGCCCCCGGACGTTGTGCTAGCCAGCGCCCCGTGCAGCGGTTCTCGTGCCGCGCACCGGCTGGCGCCGCCGCTCAGTGCCAATCCAGCGGCCATCAGGGAGCACAAGAAAAATCCGTGCGGTATCGTTCGACAGCAAGCAACTGCGAGAGACGTCGCGCCACTCAGGAAACTGCGAAGAGACTTGTAGCCAGGCCCGTGGTTCATAGCGTCTGTAGTCTGCGGACGCGTCTGCAGCGCCACTACTGGCCCGAAGAAGCAAATTTGAACAGGAGAAAGTCCGAAAGTACTAAGGGGCCCCAATACCTGAACAAAGGTACAGTTAACCACTAACTTATATCATGATATAATTACTACTGAGTACCCGGCCTCGCCGGCACGCCCGGTGTGGCGCGTCACTCCTGCTCATATCCTGATCCTCGAACGCCTATACCCCAGAGTAAGGTAGAGGGCGTGGTAGCATGGCTTTTTGGTTACGGCCATGATCGGAAGAACGCTCGACCACTACAGAATTCTGGCGCAGATCGGCGAAGGCGGTATGGGTGTGGTGTACCGCGCGCGCGATGAAGTGTTGAATCGTGATGTTGCCTTGAAGCTGCTGGGGCACGGCGCACTGGACCGCGTTGGCCCGGATCATCTGCTTCGCGAGGCGCAGACCGCCTCATCCCTAAGTCATCCCAATATTTGCACCATTCACCAGGTGGGACAGAGCGGCGATGACTTTTATGTAGTGATGGAACTGATTGAGGGGCGCTCGCTCAGCGATCTGATTGTCTCGACCGGGCTGTCAATGGAAACGGTGACGCGCTACGGAACGCAGATCGCGGATGCGTTGGCGCACGCGCACGATCGTGGCATTGTGCATCGCGACCTTAAAGGCTCTAACGTAATGGTGACGCCCGAGGGTCGCGTGAAAGTGTTGGATTTCGGATTGGCCACGCGGATGGAGCGTGAGGAAATCAGTGATGTCACGCTTTCTTACTCTTCGCTGGAAAGCAAACTAGTCGGAACATTGCCGTACATGGCGCCAGAAGTTTTGCGCGGGCAGAAGGCGGATCACCTGAGCGATCTCTGGGCGCTCGGCGTACTTCTTTATGAAGCCGCAGCCGGACAGTTGCCGTTTCGCGGGAAAACCGGCTTCGAAGTCACGTCTGCGATTCTGCGCGAACCGCTCCCCGCGCTGCCTGCAACCGTTCCGTACGGACTCGCCGCGGTAATTCAACACTGCTTGATGAAGCAGCCTGTGGAACGCTATCAACGGGCCAGCGAAGTTCGCGCGGCACTGGAAACAGTGCAGGGCGCGACGTTGCAGACACGTCATCCCTCGGAAGAAACGCGCGGCCCGCGGACGCTGGTGCTGCGAGGCATCGAGCACCTTGCGGTGAAGAATAAAGATATTTTGTTGCTGGTGGGTACGAACAAGGGTGCGTTTCTGGTTCGATCGTCGCGAGACCGCAGCAAATGGGATGTAGCCGGGCCGTACTTTCATGGGCAGGGCGTGTATGCGACGGCCTACGACGGGCGAAATGGGCGTCACCGTTTGTGGGTATCGGCGAACAACATGATGTGGGGCACGTTTCTGCGGTCGAGCGACGACTTCGGGAAAAGTTGGACGAATCCGTTAGAGGCGAGCATCCGTTTTCCCGCTGAGTCGGGCACTGCACTAAGAAATGTCTGGCAGATTTCTCTGGGCCGGCCAGACGAGCCCGACAAACTCTATTGCGGTGCGGAGCCGGCAGCACTGTTCGAGTCGCGAGACGAAGGCGATACCTGGTGTCTGGTGCGCGGGCTGTACGATCATCCGCACCGACCACGCTGGATGCCAAGCAACGGCGGGCTGACACTGCACACAGTTTTGCCGGACCCCACCAATAAGCAAAGAATCTATACCGGGGTGTCGGCCGGCGGCGTTTATCGGACGGACGACGGCGGCATCAGTTGGCAGGCGCGCAACAAGGGCATTCGCGTAACGTTTGCGCCGGAGAAATATCCACAGTTCGGGCAGTGCGTGCACAAGATCGTAATGCACGAATCGCGGCCGGAGCGACTGTTCCTGCAAAATCACGGTGGAATGTATCGTTCGGAGAATCACGGCGAGTCGTGGCAGGAGATCGGGCATGATCTGCCATCGGATTTTGGCTTTGCCATGCTGATGCATCCGCACGATGCGGATTGCGTGTATAGCGTGCCGGTGGAATCCGAGGAATTTCGTTGTACGCCGGAAGGGCGTCTGCGAGTGTATCGCACGCGAAATGCGGGAAGATCTTGGGAGCCATTGGGCCGCGGCTTGCCGGATAAGGGCGCATACGAAACGGTGCTGCGAGACGCACTGACCACAGATGCGTTGGACCCAGCGGGAATTTATTTTGGTACGCGCAGCGGGAAGTTGTACGGGTCGCGAGATGAAGGGAAGACTTGGAAGAGAATCGTGGAGGGATTGCCGCAGATTTTGTGTGTCAAAGCTGCGGTCGTGCAGATAGATGGAGTCTCGACAGCACGAATGACTACGCAGCAGTCCAAGCCGGCGAGAAAGAAGAAGTCGGTGATAAAAAGCGAAAAGCAAAAGAAGTCACGCTGATGCAGATTTCGTTTCATATACCCGGGGCGCTGCGCGAGTTCACCGAGAAGAAGGGCACAGTTCAAGTCGAGGTGGAAGCGGGCGTTTCGCTGCTTGAAGCTTTGCAGGCGTTGTTCGCTGCATACCCGGGACTGCGTGATAGGGTTCTGACCGAGACGGGGGAGACGCGACGGCACGTGAATATTTTTGTGGCGAACGAAAACGTCCGTTACACCGGTGGACTGGCAACGACTGTCGTTCCCGGAATGGAAGTTTCGATTGTGCCGGCGATCAGCGGCGGTTAGACAGCGCGACGCGCATGCTCGTCGATTGGAGCTTCCGAGCCGGTCGGCAGCAGCGAGCGGAGCGAGTTTTTGAGCGGCTGGTCTGACCATCTATCACTCGCCGCATTGATAAGGCTCTAGCCACGACTACCAGCCCATTTGGTCCATTCGCTTAAGGATAATCGCGCTGTAGTTATTCATGCGCTCGGGCCGTCGCTTCAGCGGAGCCGGCAGAATTGCGGCGAGCCGTGCCGCCTGTTGCCGGCCGATGTTCCGCGCTGCGATTTGGTCGTGGTAACGGCACGCCGACTCCGCGCCATAAATACCCGGCCCCCATTCGACCACGTTGAGGTATATCTCGAGGATGCGCTGTTTGCCTAGGACGAATTCGGCCACCGGCACCAGTGTGACCTCCGCGCCTTTGCGAAGAATCGAGCGGCCCGTTCCGAAGAATAAGTTTTTTACCAGTTGCTGCGTAATGGTGGAAGCGCCGCGAGTGCGCTCCCCTTCCAGATCGTCTTTGGCAGCGATTTGAATCTCTTTCCAATCGAAACCATGGTGCTGATAGAAGTGGGTGTCCTCCGCGGCGACTACCGCGTGCTGCAGATCGGTTGAAATTTGGCTGAGCGGAATGAATTTGTAGCGTTCGCGATATGGCGTGTGGTGAATCCAGGCCTGCAAGCGACGCTGCATGTGTACCGCGGTTGTCGGTGGGTCGATCCAGCGGACGGAAACCAAGGTAAGCGCGGCAAGCGTCCAAAGAAGGAGCGCGCCGATGGCCAGCCAGCGAAGAAAGGAGCGGAGGAAGGGCGTCCGCAACGGGGCCTTGGCGTCTGTGTTCGGTATTTCGGTCACATTTCAGAATAACAGCCTGAGCTGAGTTGAGTTGTGTGCCGGCAAGATGTCGGCGCTATGAGGCGAGTTGCGGAGGCGAAGGGCGCGGAGAAAGGCAAGAGGGAATCCTCGCAAAGGCGGCTCGGAATGACGAGCCGGTGGGGATTCTTTAATGGTGGGTGGGTGCGGTGCTGATCGCTGCGATGGCGGATTTGGACGACGAAGGGCGAGAGAACCCGCGGACAGCCCAGCCCGGGAGAATTTCTTGGAGGCGTCCTGAATTCAGGTGCTGCATTTGTGCCTTTTAGAATACAGGCCCTGAATTCATCGGTCCCGGAGCGCCGCCACCGTTGCTAAGATTTATCAATTCTTCGCAAAGAGGCGGACACCATGAAATTTTTCGGGCTTGTGGCGCTTTCAGCGCTTTTGCTTTCCAGCTTCCCCGCTGCGCAGGAAAAATCGGGGAGCGCCGACGAAATTCAAGTCAGGCAACTGGAGCGGGCTTGGAATCAAGCGGAGGCCAAGCAGGAAGTGAAGGAAGTCTCAGCCCTGCTCGCCGACTCTCTGGTATACACCGACTACGACGGATCGTTCATGAACAAGTCGGAATACATGAAATGGGTTGCCGCGCCGGAGCAGAAGGCGGATCACCTCTACGATGAAGGTCTAACCGTTCAGGTCTACGGTAACGCGGCGGTGGCCACCGGCATCTATCGCGAATCGGGGACGAACAAGGGCAAACCATACGTCATTCGCTCGCGCTTCACAGACACTTGGATCAAGCGGGACGACGTTTGGCGGTGCGTTGCCAGTCACAGCACGCTAATCCCGGCTAAGTAGTGGCCGAGTTGCGATGGAGCGGAGGAAGCCAAGAGGGATTTCTTACCGCGCGGACTCCGTTCGGAATGACGTGTCAGTGATGGAGTGTGGGTTGCTGTGCCGGCAAGCTGCCGGCGCTACAGGGCGAACTGCAGCGGCGCGGGGGAAGGCACGAACAGGGCGACGGAGGCGGTTTTCTGGGCGGGTTAAAGTTGATGGTCGAAGAAAAGGTCAGTTTTAATCAGGTCCGAACGCAGGTCTTGGCCAAAGAAACGAGTTTGTTAGCCCAACCATGAGTGTGCTTCCAGCAGTAGGCATTTCCGGACTGCGCGACACGATGACAAAACTTGTTGTCTCTGCCTTTGTGATTGCAAAGAGTCAATCGAGGTACGGGAGGGGTGACTCTCACGGTTTGGGGAGCGGTATGCGTCGCCGTTGACGGCATGTATGCCTCCTTTGGGAGAGTGGGCTGAGAATAGCGAGGGTGGGTACGTGCTACAAGCTGTACTGAGGGCGAATATCGTACAGGTTGTAGTACTCGACCAGGCGTCAATGCAGGCGTTCAAGCGATTTCGACGCACAATGAGTCAGCGGAAAGTGAAAGCAGGAGAAACGCTGGTTGTTAAGGAATCTGGGCGCCTTGGGATTCTACGTAGAGAGCGTAGAGGGATTGGCTGGCGGTCATGAAGAGGCGATTGCGTTTGGCGCCGCCGAAGCAGAGATTGGCGCAGATTTCTGGAAGATGAATTTTACCGATCAGGGCGCCATCGGGCGCGAAAACGTGCACGCCGTTGAACGGTTGGCCGCCCCATCCCGCAGCGGACCAGACGTTGCCAGCAAGATCGCAGCGAATACCATCAGATAAGCCGGGCGACATATCGACAAAGACCCGGCCATTTTTCAGGCGCACGCCATCTTCGACATCGTAGACGCGAATGGGATGTGGCTTGCCGGAGTTTGGCGGTTCGCCGGTGTCGACGATGTAGAGTTTTTTTTCGCCGTGAGAAAAACAGATGCCGTTGGGCTTAACCATGTCGCCGACGACCACCGTGGCCTGGCCGGTTTTGGGGTCGAGGCGATAAACGTTGGCGGGAAGTTCAAAGGGAGCTTTGTGCCCTTCATAGTTGGACATGATGCCGTAGCCGGGATCGGTGAACCAGATAGCTCCATCGGAATGGACGGTGAGATCGTTTGGCGCGTTGAGCTTTTTGTCCTGGAAATGATCCATCAGCACGGTCAGAGCGCCGTCGTATTCGGTGCGAGTGACGCGGCGAGTGTCGTGTTCACAGGTGAGCAGGCGGCCTTGGCGATCGCGATAGTTGCCGTTGCTGTAGTTCGAGGGCGTGCGGAACACACTGACTTCGCCGGTGTCTTCGAGCCAACGCAGCATGCGATTGTTGGGAATATCGCTGAAGAGAAGATAGCGGCCATCGGCGAACCAGACCGGGCCTTCAGCCCAGCGGGCACCGGTGTAGAGGCGTTCAACGGCGGCGTTCCAGGCTACGTATTTTGCAAATCGAGGATCAACGACTTCGATGGCAGGATCGGGATACGGGACTGGGCTTTTGCGATCTTGCTGAGCGAGAATCGCTGAAGATTGAAACGCGAGCGCTGTTGCTGCACTGGCCGTGGTATGGATGAAGGTGCGTCTGTGCATCGTGCGCCTCAGGCGGGAAGCTGTTGTTGTGACGCACTGTATCACCATCGTTGTGGTGCTGGCACGAATTCCCTGCCCTGAGATGGCTTCACGTCAGCGGCGGAGGTGCGGATACATTTCTCACAGACTTTGGGATAAAGCAGAGCGGCGAAACGCTTGCCCGGATGAATTCAGGCAAAGAGTTTCGCCGCCGCGTCTTTTTCGCGTCTAGCCTGCAGGTGTCACCGTGCGTTTAGAGGCAGGACGTACAGTCGATTGATATTGGGTGCACGCTTCACTTCACTGTGACTGTGGTGCGCATCCAGGGATGTATGCAGCATTGAAAGTAATGCTCGCCTTTGGAGAGATCCGCGACGTTGAGTTGACTGCCTTGAAGGATGCGGGTTCTGGCCACGGAAACTTTGGAAAAGCCGCCGGAGCACTCGGGAACGACTTCCTCGCCCGGAGCGTTGAGTCCCGGGATGAAGCCGCCACCAAACTTTGCGACTTCGGTGAAAGTATGAGGCTCGCCGCCCTGGTTGACGGCGTTGATCGTTGTTCCCTTTTTTACGGTGAGCGTGTCGGGTTCGAAATCCCAGTTAGGATCGGGATTTTTGGCGGCCGCCTTGGTGAACAATTCGGAAAAGGTAGTGGAAGCGCCTAGTGCAACGTTTTTGCAGAACTCGGGGCCTGCGGCGGTCGGAGCATTAAAGGTGGCCGGATCACATTCGTCCAAGGTAACAACCTGGGCGGTACTTGGAGTGTTCTCGAATTCCACCCAACCTGCGAGCAGAAAACAACAGATGACCAAACCGCACTTCATGAGGAGATTCGTCATATCTTTCCCATTTCCTTTCGATTGAAAATTTCGCCCGGAAAACCTCCGGCAGCATCGGGACTGCTGACGAGTTGGTCTCAAGCGCGATATTGGCGGCGACTCTTACCAGAAGCTGGAAATGGGTCAATCCTCCCAAGTCCAAAGTGTCCCCAAAGTTTTCTCCATTGCTAAAACGTTCAGGACAAAGGCGTTTTTGGCGGGAATGGAGAGGTCTCACGAGCAGGAAATTGTGATAGGCTTGCTGACCTGCGAGCCATGATATGGCTACTTCGGTACCAGCCGCGCGGCGATATAGCTTCGAAGATTTCGAATTGGATGTCCGCGTGGGCGAACTGCGGAAACGCGGCGTAAAAATTCGGCTACAGGGTCAACCTCTTCAAATACTTGCGACACTACTGGACCGTTCAGGCGAAATGGTGACGCGGGAGGAACTGCGGGCGGAAATCTGGACGGCCGACACCTTCGTCGACTTCGACCATAGCTTACATAACGCCATTGCGCGGTTGCGCGAAGTGCTGGGCGATTCGGCGGACACGCCGCGGTACATCGAAACACTGCCGCGGCGGGGATACCGGTTCATTGCGCCGGTAAAGAGAATCGAGGCTGAGCCGCAGTTGCCTGTTAGCGAAAATGGGCGCGCTGATGAAGTTCCGAGCGTCGCGAGGCCAACGCGAATTCGGGCGGCGATGTTGATTACGCTGCTAGCGTTTCTTGCGGTGGGATCGACCCTGTGGCTGGTGCGGACGGCCACCAACAGCGCAAATGCGGCTGGTCGCCTGCGATCCATCGCGGTGCTGCCACTTGATAATTTGTCTGGTGATTCCTCGCAAGATTATCTGGTTGATGGAATGACGGATGAGTTGATCACCGATCTGGCCAAGGTGGGCTCTCTGCGCGTGATCTCGCGAACTTCAGTGATGAGCTATCGAGGCACGAAGAAGAGTCTGCCGGAAATCGCGCGAGAATTGAACGTGGACGCGATCGTAGAAGGGTCGGTACTGCGGTCGGGTGGACGGGTGCGAATAACGGCGCAACTGCTGAATGCGGCGACCGACCAGCACCTATGGGCGGAAAGCTACGAGCGCGATCTTGACGATGTGCTCGGCTTGCAGAGTGAAGTCGCTGAGAACATCGCCCGGCAGGTTCGCGCACAGTTGACTCCTGAGTTGCAGGCGCGGCTTCGATCGGTACGGCAGGTAAATCCAGAAGCTTACGAGGCATATGTTCGCGGACGTTTTTATCTGACGACGGAATACACCAAGCCGCAGTCGCTGAAGGCGGCGCAGAGCTTGTTCGAACAATCGATACGAAAAGATCCTGGGTTCGCGCTGGCTTACTCTGGGTTGGCGGACGCTTATGTGTACTTGGGATTTTCACATCAGATCTCGCCGGAAGTCGCAGAGCGATCCGCGGAGGAGGCAGTGCACAAAGCACTGGAACTGGACGATAGTATCGGCGAAGCTCACGACACACTGGGCCTGCTGAATTGGCACTACAAAGGGCAATTCGATGCGGCGGAGCGGGAGTTCAACCGGGCTATTGCGCTGGCGCCAAGCTACAGTTGCGCGCATGAGGATCGCGCTATTTACCTGGCTTTCCGCGGACGACGCGCCGAGGCCCTGGCAGAAATTGCGAAGAGTAAAGAGCTTGATCTGAGCCCCAGTGCCGCGCTGTCTGAATCCGCCACTTATTCTGAGCTGCGGGACTATGAAGGATTGATTGAAGCGAGCCGCAGAGGAATGGCGTCTGATCCGAGCGAATGGCTGGAGCATTATTACCTGGGCGTGGGGTATGAGGGTGAAGGGAAATTGCCGGAAGCTATTTTTGAGTATCAGAAGGCGATTGAAATGTCGGATGGCGACGAAAGCGCGGTGAGTGCACTGGCGTATGCGTATTCGCGGATTGGCCGAAGAGCAGAAGCCGAGAACATCGTGCATGACTTAGAGCGAAAGTCGAAGAGTGCGTATGTGTCGCCGTATGCCATCGCGACTATATATGCGGGACTCGGCGAGAAGGACAGAGCATTTGAGTTCCTCGAAAAAGCCTACACGGAGAAATCTTTGGACCTTTCTACGTCTTTAAGGTCTGACTCGCGGATGGATGGCCTGCGGTCTGACCCGCGGTTCCAGGCGTTGCTTCACCGTGCCGGGGTGACGGTCTAGAGCCGCCGCTATTTGTTGTATAGCCACGGCAGCGATAGGGACGTGCGTAGAGGATTGGGGGCACGATGTATCGTGCCCCTACTTCAGTCGGGGATGTCGTAGCTATCGGAGTGGGCGCGTTTGTTGAAGTGATCTTCCGCAAGCAGAGCTTCGAACAATTTGGCGCAATCCTCAGCGTTGGTCCAAGTGAGGTGAATGCGATTGAAACTGAGGATGAATTGTTCCCCGCAAATATCGCAGGTGACCACGCCCCAAGTCTGGTGACTTGGAGCGTGGAGGTGAGTCTGATGCATTCGAAGCGCTACGGGGCAAAGTGAATCGACCTTCTGAACATAAGGATTGTGGCTCACGGCTGACCTCGGGGACGGGGCAAGCGTACACAAGTATAGATGATGGGTAAGTGCTCTTGGTCTCAAGGAATTTGGAGAAATTAGGAGGTAGGCAGGTGGTGGTTGTATAGCCGCGATCTATTGAGCTAGGGAAGTCATGCTTCCGATATGCACAGCCAGGAACGGCTGTGCTACAGGTGGTAGTTAGTAGGTGCGGTGGCCGTGGCCGGCCTTTTGGTGTTCTTCCGGGGCTGCGGAGATGCCCATGCGGCGGAGTTCTTCGCTGTAATACTTGCGGAAGAGGACGTCCCACTCTTCGCTGCCTTCAAGAATTTCTTTTTTCTGGGAAGTGATGCGCTTGCGAACTTCCACTTCGACTTTTTCTTCTTCGCGGAGGACGTTGGTCATGGTCTGAACCATGTGCTGACGAATAGTGTCGCGGTCTTCGACGAAGACGACGTCGTTGCTTTGCACCAGGAGATCGATGACCTGGTGGGAGATACGTACAATTTTTTCACGGCTCAAGCGCATGCGATGATTCGCTCTCTTCCCTAGCGCAAAATATATTTCTTGTCGCGGGCAATCTGGCCCTTCACTTTTTTGAACATTTCCTGATAGGAGATGCCGGTGCGACGCATTTCGTCCTGATATTGGGTAAGGATGTTGCGAACTTCTTCGTTGACTTTGTCTTCTACGGTGATTTCTTCAGTCATGCGGGTGCGGACTTTGGCGATAACGCCATCGAGGTCTTTTTCTTTGATCTCGACCAATTCTTCTTCAATGAGTTTTTTGACGACTTGCGAGGCCATGTGTCCGATGTAATCGCGGTTCAGCAGCATCTGTGGCGGTAATCCTTAAGTGGTTTACGAAACAATGAGTGTAACGGGTGAGTGGAGAATTGGCAAGAAAACGGGAGGAAATAAGGGAAATCTGGTGGGTTTTTGGAGGGAACCAAGAAGGAGTAGGCCCATCGGAGCAACCCAAGAAAGAGAGATTCCTCACTGCGCGGACTCCGTTCGGAATGACGTGAGAGGTGCCGCGGATCGGCAGATGGAATGGCCGAATGAATACGACTACGCTCGAATCGATTTTGTGGTGCGCTTTGGTTGGATGGTCTGGTAGTCTGACGCGCATGCGAAAACTACTTGGGATTGGCACATGGGTCTTAGTGACGCTGGCGATTGGTAGTTCCCTGCTTGGACAGGATGGGAAGACTGTGGCGGAACGGGCGGCGGCGCAGAATTTGGTGTTCGAGGAGCAGTACGAGTCGGATTTGCGGGAGTTTCCAGAGCGGGCCACGGCGTTCGGGGATTACCGCTACAACGACAAGTTGGCGGAGTATTCGCTGGCAGCGATTGCGAGGCGGAACAAAACGAATCGCGACTTTCTGGCACGGCTGCAGGCAGTTGGGACAGCGGGATTTTCTGGCCAGGATCAACTCTCCCACGACTTGCTGATTCGCGTACTGCAACAGCGCATTGCCGATTTTGATTTGAAGGAATATGAGATGCCGATCAACCAGCAGAACGGCATTCATACTTCGCTGGCGGATCTACCGCTGTCGGTGCCGCTGGATTCGGTGAAACATTACGAGGATTATGTGGCGCGGCTACACCAGATACCGCGGGCGCTGCGACAGTCGGAAGAAGTGTTGCGTGCGGGCGTAAAAGATAATTTGATGCCGGTACGTTTTTTGTTGGAGAAGATTCCAGCGCAGTGTCAGGGGATTATTGATTCCGATCCGTTCTTGAATCCCGCAAAAAAATATCCGAAGGAGATTGGAGCCGAAGAGCAGACGCGACTGACGCAGGAAATTACGGCGGCGGTGGAGAAAGATGTGCTGCCGGCGTACAAGGAGTTTGCCGAGTTTGTGCGTACGGATTATGCGCCGCACGGAAGAACGACTCTGGCAATTACGTCACTAACGGATGGCGAGAAGCGGTATCAGAACGGTATTTACGCGCGAACGACGACGCATATGACCGCGGATGAGATTCATCAACTTGGGCTGCGGGAAATTGACCGAATTGAAGCGGAGATGACGGCGATCGCGAAGAAGCAGGGATTTGCGGACCTTGCGGCGTTTCGCGAATCGCTGAAGACGAATAAGAAGTACATACCCACTTCGGCGGATCAGATTCTGGACGATTTCCGGAAGTACATTGCGCAGATGGAGCCAAAACTTCCGGAGTTGTTCACGTTGCTGCCGAGGTCTCCGGTGACGGTGGAGGCGATTCCAGCGTTTCAATCAGCGGCCGCGACGCACTATGTGACCGGGACACCGGATGGAAAGAGGCCAGGGCGCGTGGTGGTGGCAACGTCGACTTTTGCAGAGCGGTCGCTGGTGGATGACGAGGCAGTGGCGTATCACGAGGGCGTGCCGGGACATCATATGCAGCTTTCGGTGCAGCAACAGTTGACGGGACTGCCAAAATTCCGGCTGCATAGTTTGGGATTTAATGCGTATGTGGAGGGCTGGGCGCTGTATGCGGAACAGCTTGGGAAGGAAGCGGGATTTTATCAGGACCCGGTTTCGGATTATGGGAGGCTGTCGTCGGAATTATTTCGGGCGGTGCGGTTGGTGGTAGACACGGGGATTCACTCGAAGGGGTGGACGCGGGAGCAGGTGGTGGAATTCTTCCGGAAGTCGGGGGCGGTGGATGAGCCGACAATTCAGTCGGAGACGGACCGGTATATTTCGTGGCCAGCGCAAGCGCTGAGTTACAAGTTGGGGCAGTTGAAGTTTCGGGAATTGCGGGACCGAGCGCAGAAGGAGTTGGGGACGAAGTTTGATTTGCGGAAATTTCACGATGAGATGCTGGATGGGGGAACATTGCCGTTGGATATGCTGGAGGCGCGGACGGTGAAGTGGATCGCGGAGGAGAAGTCGAAGTAAGGAGTTGGGAACTTAGAGACAAGGCCCCGTTGCACGTGCGGCGGGGTCTTTTGTTTTTGGGAGAAGAAAGAGTTCACCACAGAGGTGCCAGAGGTGCGCAGAGTGAACGGAGAGTGAGGAGAAATGTTAAGAGCGGCGCCGCCTGGTGGGTGCTCTCGAAGAAGGTGTCGCGCCTACGGCGCTTCATGCTGGAGCGGAAGCAAAACTCTATGGTATTGACTGCTATTTTCTGGGGGATTTAGTTTTCGAATTTGCTTTGGATCGGGCCGTGGATTTGTGGGGCTTGCCTGGTTTGCGGGGCTTGCCGGGCTTGGCGTTTTTGTCTACGCGGATTTGCCAGGCGGTGCGTAGGGCGCCGGAGAGGACATCTTCGGAAGCGACAGCGAGGCGGATGTGGGTGCTGCCCATGCGTCCCCAACCGCCGGGGATGGGGAGAAAGACCTCGGGGAGGTCGGCAAGGAAGAGTTGTTGTTGTTCGGGAGTGAGCATGAGGTTGCCGTAGTCTTGGGATTGCGAGGCGAGAGTGGCGAAGATGCGGCCGCCGACGCGGAAGTCGGCGTGGCCCATGTGGGAGCCTTCTTCGGCGCCAGGAAGGGCGAGGGCGAGTCGGCGAAAGTCGTTGGGGGTCATGATTGCGGCTCGCGAAACAAGTCAGCAAGGAGTGAGGATCTAGAAAAGATCTTGAATCAATTGCTCCCGAGACATTTCGAGGTAGTTCGCAACGTCACTCAATATTTGAGAAATGGTCCCAATCTTCAGCGAGGTGTGCGCAGGGATAGTGACGTGGTGTTCGCGACCCATTTGATTTGAAGATAACCGCATGTGGCTACCGCTCTGGCGCGTAACGCTGTAACCGAATTTACGAAGGGCTCGCGCGAAATCCTCGCCACTCACATCGCGAGGGATTTTCAAACAGGAATAACCTCGTCTTTCACGAGGTGAAGGCGAATGACACTCGGCTTGTCGGCGTCCTCAAAATGGCATTTAACGGCATCGCGGAGCATGGCTTTCAATTCTTCGAGGGAGTCCGCTTGCGAAAAAATGGAATGGCCGAGGGCATGGGCTTCGTAGCCGCCTTCTGGAGACTCCTGGACCGCGAAAATAATCTCGGTTTGAGGTGTGGGTGGCACGATTTGATGATTATAAGCGGAATTGCAGGGATTTTGGGAAATTCGGTGTGTGGGTGCGTAGGAAGAGAAGGATTTACCACAGAGGACACAGAGGTCGGAGCACAGAGTGCGCGGAGAGTTGGACGAAGGAGTGGATCTGAGCGGAGGAAAAGGAAAAAGAAAGAGGGATTCCTCGCAGATGCGGCTCGGAATGACGGTTGCTTGTTGGGCGGCTGGTCGGGGGAGTGATGGTGATGCCGCGATCTCTCCACTCCGAGCCAGCAAAAGACGCTGGCGCTCCGGTCGAGATGACAAATCGCGCGTCACGGTGGGAATTGCGCGGGCATGGTGCACAACATGTTGTGCACCTACGAGCGGCGGCCAAAGCAGAGACAAGGGAGAACCGCGGGGCGTGGCGTTGAGGCGCGGGCGTTAGCGGAGGCGGGGAGCTTCGATGTAGTAGACACCGGCTAGGGCGGCTGCTGCGCCTGCTAGTTCGAGGTAGGAGCCGCGTTCGCCCAGGAAGAGAATGCCGAGGGCGGTGGCAGATACGGGGAGAAGATAGTTGTAGGCGGCGAGTTGGGTGACTTCGAGATAGCGAAGCAGCCAGTAGTAGAGAAGGTAGGCGAGCGTGGAACTGAGCAAGCCCATGTAGAGCATGCCGGCCCAGGCGGGCCACGGAATGGCGCGCCAATTTTCGAGCCGGCCGAGAGCGATAGCGCGTTGAATGGCGATGGGAAGAACGAGAAGCGCGCCGAAGACGAAATTGTAAGTGGTCATGGTGAGGGCGTCGTAACGGGCGGCAACGCGTTTGCCGAGTGCGGCATAGAGCGCGAAGCCGAGCGAGCCGGCAAGGGTGATGGCGTCGCCGAGAAGCGTGGGCGAACGGTGCGCGAC
>Ga0210396_10003221_pt1 | contig 16367 bp, 15 predicted proteins | sample IncBWH17OmetaG_FD_155466 | JGI IMG/M metagenome (GOLD analysis project Ga0210396, IMG submission 155466) | Forest soil microbial communities from Barre Woods Harvard Forest LTER site, Petersham, Massachusetts, United States - Inc-BW-H-17-O ... | reverse complement strand
AGCATGGTGCGTAACGACTCGCTCGATTTTAAAGTGAACAATACCAATCTGGGCGGTGATCCGAACCAGGGGACGAAGAAGACGCTCAAGCTCTCCTATACCTACATGGGGCACCAGCAGGTCAGAACGTTCAACGAGGGCGACCGGTGTCGCGTCCCCTAGTGGAAGATGGAGTTTTTCAACAGCCCCGCCTGGTTACAACAACAATCGCTAAACAGTGGAGGTGAGGAAGAACTTTGTTGGGGCGGCCTGCCAATCCCGATGATGAGAATTACCTGCTCTCCCGTACCACCCGGTCATACAACGGCTGTGTCGGTCGTGCATCGTGCCGATACAGCTTCGTAAACTGCTCGATTTCTTCTCCCGTAACTGTAATCGGCTGTTTCAGCACGAACCAGGTCACGTTCTCACTGCATGGCGGCGTCGTGAGTGACCCAGAGAATGTGTAGTAACCAAGGTCAGCAGGCAGCAGATTGGCGGCATTGATCGTGATGGTGTCCAGTCGTTCTTCTTTCTCCTTTTCCTTGGGAAAATCGTTCCATAGCTCTTGAATGAGAGGGTTGTTTTTACCGCTCTCCAGCAGAATGGCGATGACGGCCAAGTTCCCGTCCTGGTCGGCGTGAACCAAGTGCACTACCATGTCGTAAGTTTTGCCGTTGATTTTCTCCTCGCTGGGTCGGTGAAAATGGAATTGTTTCAGCGCATATTGCTTGTCGCCCACGCGGAAGGAACTACCTGGGGCATTGTTGATCATGATCGTATGACCATTGTCGATGATGTGCAACGGGGAAGGCTTGTAGTCGAACCGAATGGGCGGCAGGTCCGCCTTCTGAGGATTGCGAATGTCAATCGGGGACTGGCGGTGTCCGTTTTTGCAGGGGGCAAAGTCCGGATTCAGATCGCCCCAGTGGCTGGGGCCCTCGTTTCCGTCGTAGCTCCAGTGGCCGGATTTATGTTCTTGGCCGGACGCAAGCAAGGTCGATAGTAGAGTCACGGCCAGAACGGCGCTTGAGAGATACAGGTGAGTGTCTAGTCGTTCGATCCTTGCTATTGACACGTTGCCTCCCGAAAGACCGAACTGTGCAGTAATTCCCGTCGGGACCGTATTATACGCTCCAAACCTTTCGGTCATCAGTGACGTGCTGGGCAATCCGATTGTCACCGGGGGGCATTTCCGGATAGCGGCTGATAAATGCGATTACACTCTCAAAATCCTCCTCGCGCGCACTAGATTATCCCAAGTCGACGGAGAATTGACTTCAGAAGTTCTTGATTCCTCCGGCGTGGTCGACTCCGGCCAGCCAATGTTCTTGTCAGCATCGAACGGGATCTGCCGCTGACTTTCATTAGGGCTGCCATCGGGATTTTCTTCAGTATAGGCAGAATTCTGGTCTGCCACGCTTCCCGGTGGGGGTCTGGATATTCGGTATAGACACTCTCGGGTGAGTGAATTATTCCCGCTTCCATCTCTTCGAGCCGGTTCGATTCTCTGCCAATGTGGATGATTCGTTCAACCCGCACGCGTCGTCGGCCCAGTAGTCCAACCGTCTGCTTACCGCTAGGCCTTCCTTTCGCATCCGCGCTCTTCGCGCCGAGATGGAATTCGTACTGGTGCAAAACCTCGCCGTAGGGTCTTTACGCGTGCGACGCCTCGAGTTCCGTGGAAACCCTCGGTCGTGATCTCATAATGCCTTCCCGAGTATTGGTCGATCCACGGCAAATCCATCCAGCACTCCGGATCGGGTACATAGGGCGCAACCAGATGAAACTTTTCGGGATCAACGTCTGGTGGATACCCAAACGGTTTCACATGGCACGACAACAAGAAGTCGAATGGTTTTATGCGATTGCGATATTTCTTGCCACGATTGAGCTTTGATAAAGAGCGCATGGCGGCGGGAGTCGTTATCGGTATCCTTATCGTCGTGCGAGCCAGTTGACCGGTCCCCGGAGCAGCAAGTACGGGACAGTTGCGAGGAACAGTGCCACCAACAATGCTTGGCCCAGGTAGAACCAGCGGAAGACTTTGAACTGGTAGACAGCGTCAAGAACAAGAGCAATGACGAAAACTTTGCCAACCGATTTCCAACCCGTCAACAGGACCTGGCGCCGTTGCGCAGGGTCGGTCATCAATCGAAAAGGTTTCCGCCCTGCACGAGCGTCCCTGCTTCCGTCCCGAATGGCGAAGAGGGCCGACATGAGCGGCTGGAAGATAAACCGAAAATGCAACGGTCCGTCCAGTCGGCCCAAGAGATGTTCAAAGGTTCGCGCCAAATCGTGCATCCACCACCTCCATCCGTCCGTGATTCGACCGTGTGTCGATCCGTAGTTGTTCTGATTTTCAAGTGTCCCTTGGTGAGGCCAAGTTGAGTTGATTGGCAACGGCTCGTCACCGGTGCGCCATAGTTTATTGGACAACTTTGATTGCGGGTGGCTCCCACGTGCCATCGCGATTGACATTGAACCCTTACGCGGCACTCAACTTTATTTCTTGGGTGCGGGTTTCGGAATCCTCAGTGTCCACGACCCGCCGAACACGAACGTGCGCCCCTGGATGCGAGCTTTGGCCGAATACTCGTCGTAGTACTTAAAGAAGATGGTCGCGCCCTTCGTCGGCAGAATGTAATTGACTTGAACACCAATTCCATGAACGGAATGGTAAGGAACCCTGGTTGCGGCGACGGGCATGCCAGCTACGAGGTAGCTGCCGCTGTTACTGCTAACCTGCCATTGGTCGTACCCGACCAATCCAAGCTGAGCCAGTTGGCTGAAATCCTTCTTCAATGGGAGAACCTGGCCAATGCCCCATTCCGCCGTGAAATCCTGGCCGGGCGTTATCTTGCTAAACTGACCCGCCGGCGTGCTGGCAACCGTCTTTTGCCCATGGCTTTCAAAGTCGGTGAACAGGTTCGCGCTTGTCCCTTTGTTCTTGGTGACGTAGAAAGTCATGCCAGACGTTAAGTTGTTACCCCAATAGCCCGAACCAACGTTGTCGCTCGCTCCCGCAAAGTATCGGCCGGTTGGAGCCATGAAAGCATATCCAACGTTGAAGTCGGCCCGATTCCCAAAGTGCCAGCCAATGTTCAATGGCTCGACGTATGTATCGGCGAGACCGGAACTGCCCCCGCTGAGGCTGATCCCAGATGTGCTCCCAGGTAAAAGAGGAGGGAAGGCAGCCACCAGCGATCCGTTCGCAACGTTCACAGAAACGTAGGGCATAAAATATCCGCCGAGGATCTTGTGATTCGGAACGTAATAGACAATGTTCTCGTCCACCCAGAACGAATAAGTGCCCGTAACGTTCTGAAGAATGCGGTCTCCGTTGGAGTTATTCAGCCGGTCCGCGGAGTAATTTACGACCATGTTCGCATACGTGATGCCGGGATCGGGCATGATTCCGGCATTGAGGCCGAATGCTCCCGGCACCCATTGTCCCTTTTGCTGCGCCAGCAAGGGCAACGTGCTCGCCAAAAAATATGCAGAAACTAAAATTGCATACTTGATTTTCATGGTTTTATCTCTTCGTGCAATTTGATTGGACTGAACTCCATGTGTCGTCCTCCAAATAGCGCGGAGAGCTAGACCGGTCCAGCGTGTTACTATCCGCTGGCGGCGGTAGTGGCATGCCGGCGGCCTACTGCCTGGCCATGGCCAGGTTTAGCCGTTCCTCCGGAGTGATGAAGTGATCGTGGACATCCTCGCCCAGATCGATCTGCACCCAGTGGACCTTCCCGTTAAATACGCTGGTCTGGCGAGTGTAGTCTGAGCTGACCGGTGTAGCGGTATCCCGGCCAACATCGGTTGTCTCATCTGCAGAAAACGCCATCGGATGGGTGCGTTCAACCCGGCCTTCACCGACCTTCTTGCCGTCGTAATAAAGGCTAACCTTGCCGCCCTTGGCGAGGCCGCCGCCATCGTAGGCAAACTCCATTCTGACCTGGTGCTTACCGGCTGGAATTGGCTGGCTCGCCTCCGTGACAAACGTTTCGAGACCGAAGAAGTTGTACGCGAACTTTGCTTTTCCACCCTTGGCGTAAAGACTCATGCCGCCGAAGGCGCCGCCTTGGTGAATGATGACGCCTTCAGCTCCTTTCGACGGCACTTCAACCTCGGCGGTGATCGAAAACGACTTGTTCTTCATAACCACAACGGTGTTCTCGTTCAACCTTCCCATACCGCTAAATAGCAGTTGCGAGTTGCCCTTGACGAGCTGGGGCCGGCCAGCCAGGTCAGGATTGAAGCGCTCGACTCTCCGGTCGTCGAGCGGTAACACGTTGTACTTGGTCGCCTCGATCAACCACAGCCGCTGCAATTCGCGCAGCTTCTCCGGCATTTCTTTCGCCAGATCGTGCGCTTGGGTCCAGTCCTTGCTGCCATCGTAAAGTTCCCACGCATCGTCGTCGAAGGCGAGCTGCGTCGCGGCCGCCACCCAAGGCGTCGAGTGCCGGGTCACTGCGCTCCATCCCTTATGGTAGATTCCCCGGTTGCAGAGCATCTCAAAATACTGCAGCTCGTGGCGCTCCGCGGCTTTGGCGTCGTCGAACGAGTATGCCATGCTGACGCCTTCCATGGGCGCCTGCTGCACGCTGTTGACGATCGTCGGCTCCGGCAAACCGGCAACTTCCAGCACGGTCGAGGCGACGTCGATCACGTGGCAGAACTGCGAACGAATCTCGCCTCTCGCCTTGATGCCCTTGGGCCAGTGGACAATCGTCCCATTGCGCGTCCCGCCCCAGTGCGAGGCGACTTGTTTGGTCCACTGGTAAGGTGTGTCCATGGCATGCGCCCAGCCCACGGCATAGTGGTTGTATGACTCCGGGCTGCCAAACTTGTCGATCCGCGCAGCCAGGAACTCTGAGGTTTCAACGCCAGTGATCCCATTGAGCATGAGCAGCTCGTTAAATGTGCCATTCGGGGTACCTTCGGCCGAGGCCCCGTTGTCGCCGATGATGACGTAGATCAGGGTGCCATCGAGAATTTGGAGGTCCTTCAGCATGTCGATCAGCCGCCCCACATGATGGTCGGTGTGCTCCAGGAACCCGGCGTACACCTCCATCTGGCGCGCCAGAACCGGCTTCATTTTCGGGTCGACTTCATCCCAGGCCTGAATCTCTTTGGGCCGCTTCGTCAACTCGGCATTTTGTGGAATAACGCCCAGCTTCTTCTGCCGCGCCAAGCTCTCCTCGCGCAGTTTGTCCCACCCCTGGTCGAATTTGCCCTTGTACTTGTCCGCCCACTCTTTGGGCACATGGTGCGGCGCATGGCAAGCGCCAGGTGCGAAATACACGAAGAACGGTTTGTCCGGCATCAATGCTTTCTGTTGCCGGACCCAGGCAATGGCCTTGTCGGTCATGTCTTCCGTGAAGTGATAACCTTCCTCCGCGGTCTTGGGCGGTTCTATTGGTGTGGTGCCCTCGTAGATTCCGGGGTCCCACTGGTTGGTCTCGCCACCGATAAATCCATAGAAATACTCGAATCCTCCTCCGCCTGTCGGCCACTGGTCGAATGGACCCATCGGGCTGGTCTGCCAGACCGGCACTTCGTGGCATTTGCCGAACTGCGCGGTCGAGTAACCGTTCAGCTTGAGAGTTATTGGCAGTGGTGCTTTGTTCTTGGGCAAGATGGAGCAGTAGCCAGGCGCAGAGGTGGCGATTTCGGTGACGCATCCCATCCCGACTGAGTGATGGTTTCGGCCTGTAAGCATTGCCTGCCGGGTTGGCGCGCAGAGCGCAGTGGTGTGAAAACGGTTGTACTTCAGCCCGCCGGAGGCCAGTTTTTCAAAGTTAGGCGTCTGACATGGTCCACCGAAAGCGCTGGACGAGGCGAAGCCAACGTCATCGAGAAGGATGATCAGTACATTGGGTGCGCCTTTGGGAGGGCGCAGAGGCTCGATCGGCGGAAACTTTGTGTTGGGGTCTTTAGCGTCATAGGTTGTGAGGGCGGTGTGCGGCTGGGATGGAATGGGAAGAATGCTTCTTGAGAGCTTAGGGCGTTGTTCTGACATGGGATCTCCCATAACGATTCGCTAACTTGCACACGTCTCCCTAAAAGGTCTCTCGGAGCAGGTCGATCCGCAACTGGTACTTTTACCAGCGGACTTTCGCAAAGTAGGTTTTGTCTGATATTAAACGGTGCGCTGCTAGCATAAATCTACGCCCCGGCGCGTGACCCGTCATGACCAAATCAACAACCCAGGCGGGTCGTTTCATCCAAAATATCTCCAGATGTTTATTAGCTAGTCAACAACATGTGTCGTTTCGTCGTCTCTATCTCCTATCCCACTCGCCGATTGAGGCCTGCTTTGAGACAGGCTACTTACGGCGAATACAAGGCGAATATGATAGCCTGCGTCGATGGTTCAGAACAAGCCGGACTGGTGAATGATCCTGGAACCACAGCGCACGATGTGTGCCAAGTGCGGTCGAGTCATTGAGCCAGCAGAGACTCGACAGGTGGCCTTTGATGGAGATGGCTGTCCGTCCTGTGGCTCACCGTTCAGCCGGGAAGGGCGTCAGTTGAAACGGTCTGCCTGGACGTTATCAGCCCCAATGCCTGTCCCAGAGAAGTTGGATTGCATGGTAGATCTATGCAAACAACCGGCCTTGCGGAGGCGCTTCAATTTCAATGGGCTTCGCGCACTCTGCATCATCATTCGCCGCGTGATTGACGCGAGTGCTTACAGCGTATGATCGCATCGACCGCGCGTCGTAGGGCTTCAACGTGTCGGACACCGCAGTCACGTCAGTAAACCCAGGATCGAGCCACAGGTCGTAGTTGTCTGGATGAAGGATGACCGGCATCCGGTCGTGGACGGCCGCTGTCACGGCGTTCGGTGTCGTAGTCAGAATCGCGCAACTCTTAATCCAGTTGCCGCTCGGGTCCTTCCACCGCTCCCAGAGTCCCGCGAAGGCAAACAGTTCGCCGTTGTTGACTTCGAAACAGTATGGCTGTTTGCTTTTGCCTGCTCGAATCCACTCGTAAAAACCATCCGCAGGAACCAGGCACCGGCGCAACTTCAGCGCGTCGCGGAATGCGGGCTTGATGGCCGCTGACTCCGACCGCGCGTTAATCATTCCGGCAGCCTCGGACGCGTCTTTGGCCCACGACGGAATGAGACCCTAGCGGACCAGTGACGTCTCCCGGTGTGGTTCTTTCGGATGCTGACGGACAATAGGAACGGGCTGGGTTGGGGCCACGTTGTATCCCGGGCTCCAGTCTTCCTCACCAGAGACGCTCTCGAAATGCTCTTCGATGATTTGCTTGCGCCGGGAGAGTCAGTAGCGTCCGCACATGAAGAGATTATTGCAGATCAGCTCCAGCCACCGTGCTTCCCGACAACCCCTGGCCTCGCCTTCCTTGATCACCGCCAGAGTCGGTATGCGCTTGGCGGTGGGCGATGTTCGAAGAGATGCGGTGTTCACTCCTGGCGTGGTTCATCGAAGTGTGGGTCATAGTCGTTTGTGCTTACGACGTTCGTGCCTTCGGCGTTCATGACTGTGATCGAAGCCTTACCTGCCGTGGTGAAATACTTCACGACCGCCGTCGTTGATACGGACGTGTGTATGTATCTTTGCACCCTCTGTTCGGCAGCAAGGATCTCGTCGTCTGTCAAATGTTCGTGTCCAGCTTCGATGGGAATCCATACAAATGAGGATGATCGTGTACCTGGTTCATGGACTGAGAAGATGTGAACGTCTTGGTCGGCCATCTTAATCCTTTCAAATTCAGCGATCACGCTTATGCCAAATCACTCCGCACGTATCGCCAACTTCGCTGGCATCCGGCATGTCGAACTGCATAACAACCTCGATACCAAGGAATTCAGGCACCCCCAACACTATCTTTCGAATCTGGGGATTGGTGTTTTCTTTGTGGGCAAGCATGTGTCCGAGATCGATGTCGCTAAAGAAGAGGGACGAGTAATCAGTGCTGTGGTTCCAGTAGTACGTTTGTAGCTTGCCATCATCAAGCCGGTACTCCACCGTCGTGCGGATGCTGGCGTCACTTCCAACGTGGGCGTCAACTACACCACCAACAAAGATGTACCCATCCAAAAGCTTTCCGTGTGCGAGTCCGTGAGCATACCTCCCCGGCGTGCAGCGCAGAATGATAGACGGAGTAGTACCTGCCGCCGCATTCCGTGGCGGCGTCAGATACTCACCCTCTAGCGAGTACTGAACGTATTGTGTACCTCGCAGTGGATCTTGCTTGTCAGCCTTCTCCCATCCTTTTGACGGTGCATCCTGGGAGGCTGCGCCGATGGCAAAGACAATAACAGTGATAATGACGCGAAGCATAATCACTCCTTCGGGGAACGGGCAACTATAGATCGGGGAACCGCTGCTTGACAGCCTGTCTCCAGTTCTTTGGCAGTCTTCCCTTGTCCTCAAGCTCTGTCAGCAACCAGTAATACATCTCAGCGTATGGGGCATAATCGTGAATCGTGACCCCGCCGCCCATATCTTTCCCTAATTGCAGCATGTAGTCACGGTTCGCCTTGGCCAGTTCGATAGCCTTAGTGAAGACCAACTCCTTACGCTGCGCACTCCGCTGAATTGCCTGAGCGACGAAGCCAAAGATGCCCGTTATCACTGTGGACACGGCAGCAGAGGTCAGAATGATTGTGGTAACTGGATTCATCGAGTCTCGTTCGGGCCTACTTCCCGTCCTTCAGCGCCTGTGTCACCTTCTCGGTGACATCCGTACCAGGAAACAGGTCGCTCTTACCGAACGCCTTAACCTTATTGCAGTACCCGCCCCATCGATCCACCTGGTAATTCCCGCTGTGGTCCGATGCCATCGCTCCGAAAACGCCGCCTTCGTCCATCCACTTTCCCTTTCCCTTGTGCGGCCACACATCAGTGAGATAAACGACACGGGAAACTGACATCCCGCCCATCCCGTTCTGTCCGGCGATCTCCAGGCGAACGGCACCGTCATCCGTGACGTAAGCGGTGTGGATCTGCATACTGTCAGGATTTTTCAGCCGTGTCCGGTACTCCTTAACGGCGCTGAGTGCGGCGGCTGTCTTCGGGTCAGGCGGTGCTTCGTCTTTCGCTTTTAGCTGCTGGTAAATTTCCGGCGTGCATTTGTCAGCGGGAATGTAGTGTTTCGCACATGTTTTGTATTGGGCTTCCAGCGCAGAAGCGTCCTGCGGCTGAGCTGGAGTCTGAGCGATGCTTGCCAAACAGCTTGCGAGTACAAAAAGAGTTGTGTGGGTGTAGCGCATAGTGCTCCTTAAACGGTTTATCTTGCCGCTCTGAGTCGAATGTCACTGTGCCAACTGGTCGTGCTACTGGAGTTGATCGGCTTCCGTAACGAGCGCCTTCCGGTGTTCTTCCGCTTCGACTTGGAGTGACTTCAGTTCTGATCTCTGCTGCATCACCCTCTTGAATGCAGGAATGAACTTCTCGCGCTCTACCGCCGCCTCCCTGCATGCGCGCTCCCAGGATTCGATGGACTTGGCACTGGCGCGTTGGTGAAGGTCGGTAGGTTCAGCGCAGGACCCATCCCAAGAACCGAAGTCGCGGGAAAGATTACTTCCTTCATTCTCGATGGCCAGATCCCATATCTGGTTGATCTCAATATCGACCTGACCTCCCGCGATGTCGCCTTGTCCTACCGCGACAGAGATCTGGACGTTGGACGGAATCTGCAGTTGTCCGCTCGGCTGCAACCATCGAACGCATCCTGGCCTCGATTTGCTCGTAACGTGCCTTTACATTCGGCAGTCTCTGAGCGTGCAGTTGTGCATTCGCAATCCACGCCTCGGAACGCGACACGAACTCGCGAAGCTCCTGGGCGCGATCCGTCAGCTTGCGGCTGTTGATGATGAACGTGCCCTGCTTTCTCAGTTCGTTCGATTGAGCTTCGAACGTAGCCACGGAAGAACGAGTGAACACATCGGAAGCCACCGCTCCGTGCCCATCGACATTCTGAAGCTTGATTGTGTTGCCGCTGATAGTTCCCGCTACTGTGGTTCCAAACAGGAAGGATTCTAGGCCGCTTCCGATCTTAATGACGAGCTGATCGCCATCCGCAGATCCTGAGATTTCTTTCCGACCGGACTTCACGTCACCGTTCTTCCCCAGCTCCAGCCAGCTAACGATACCGCTGATCTGCCCGTTGTTCGTCTCGGTCAACTGCAACATGAGCGTGTAGTTCACCGTGTGGCAGACGTATGTCCCGCTGATCCGAGACGCAAATGCCAAGGACAAGAACAGCAAAAGCAGTAATAAAAGGGAAGCGCGCACGGCGACGTCCTCTTACGGTTCGACCCGGACCTTCAACGATATGTCCGACGTGGACGCAGACAGAATTCCCAAACTGCTATCGCGCATCACCACAAAGTAAGTTCCCTGGTTCAGTCTGTCTGAGTGTTGAAACGTCATCGCCTTGGGTGCGTAGAATCCGCCAAGATAAGTCAACTGGCGGCTCCCTGATTTCAACTCTTCAACGTTCTTATTGTCAGTGACAACGAGTTCAACCGGGTTTCCGCGCTGTACCTGCATGGTGACGGTGACTAAGCCAGCGTAGGGCACTTGTAGCGGTACGGCTTTCCACGAGTTGGCGGGCAGATTCTCTACTTCATTTTTCAGGTCAACCGGCATGTGAGCTGCCGCCTTCAGCGCGGTGCTCGTTGTCGTGCCCTGATTCTGTACACTGACATACCAGACGAAGAGAATAAGCACGAGGCCCAACAACAGCAACCATAGCCCAATGTTTGACTTCTTCTTCTGCGCTGGTTTGCTGGTCGCGATCGGAGTAGATTGATGCTTCGAGATGGTCGCAGTTTTAGCGGCTGCGAACTCCGCTTCGGTCAACGTACCTTTTACCTTCATCTCTTCGAGCGATTTCAGTTCTTCGGTGATGCCCATGTTTACCTCGTTAGCGCTGTGGTCCGCGCCGGTTCAGTTCCGTTGTCACGATCACCCTGCCTGACGCCGACACATCACGCAACATGCTCTGAAGCGCGGGAGTTTGCATGTTCGGGACAAACACTCGCTCCCATCGGGCAGTGATGTCATCCGCGTTGTTAACCCAGCGGATGATGTTTCGCGCCCGCTGTGGAGAGAGGCTATGCCGATCGTCCATCCAGATCTTGGCTATGGCATCTCGCTGGCTTGCGCCCTGCGATGCCCACCACTGTGCGGCGTCAAGTGCCATATTCTTCTGTTTCGCCATAAGGATGAGGGCAGTGGCAAACTCGTCAGCCGCATCTTCGTTATCCCACATCGGCAAGCCCCATTCCTTCATCAGAGTGTGGCCTAGTTCATGGAACAAGACGAAGGCGGATACTGAGGCGGCGTTCGACGGTTCCAGTTGTTCAAGGAGTTCAACGCACATCGTGATGTTCGGGTTGGAGAATGCGTTCACAACTCCGCAGTGCCGAACCGAAATACGAAAGTCTGCAAAAACGAACGTCGATTTTAGCTGCGCGTACATCTGGTTAAAACTTGCCTGCATCTGTTCGGATTCGGGCGTGCTGTGGGGCAGGATAGCGTCAACGTGCAGCGTGACTTTGCGCGGCATCAGCCAAGCGTGGCCGTTGTCCAGAAGCAGGTAATAAACGTCATCGTGCGTGATCCTGAAGTTGTGTTTGCCGATACCCTGGATGATCGCCGAATCACTCGGAGTTTTAGCGAACGGGCGATGGGCCGTGTAGAGCTGATAGTTGGCTGAATCCAGCAGTAAAACCTGCACTTTGTCATTGATGCCGCCTTCGACGTGGAACAACGCAGCTAGTCTGGTTCCAGCCTCAAGCGTGAAGTTGTACTGAAGCGCCTGTCCTGCATTAACTGTCACAGTGTCACGAACGAGCGTCTTCCAGGGTTCGATGAATACACCCGGCTTCTGTTGCGCGGCGGCAGTCTCGGCATCAGGAACGCAGGCGTAGACCCGGTTGGGGTCGCCTTCGATGTGTTGGCCGTCCGGACACGGATCTTTTGATGCTTTTTGCTGGGCGAATACGGTTCCACAGAGGGCAACACAAATCCACAACGCTTTCATCAAGCCTCCGAAGGCAGCTACACCTTGGAGCCCTTTGTATTACGTCCGTTCTAGGCAAGACAAATTACGAACGTCATGGTCATGAATATGTTACGAAAAGCGAACAAGGGCCGCGTGCTGGCAGATTGTCAACTGACTAGTGAGGTCCGGGCGTGCCGGACGCGGGAAACGCAGACTGTCCGCTGCGGCCCGTGCGGGGATAGCGGCGGCACAGCGAGCGCGATGGGCGAAATCTAACGCGAAGAAGAAGAAGATAGGTAAGCCAGCTGAACGCCCCTCATCAAAATGGAATGATGTGGGCAATTTGTTTAGTGGGACCTCACTCCATTAGTTCCGCGATTGTCATCACAGTCTGCTTAGGCTTCATACTGCCCGAGTAGACGGTGGCGATCAGTGTCTTCGCAAGGTCTTCGGGGTTCGTTCTGACCTGATCTCGCACCGCATAGTTAATCGTGATGAGAGGCGGGGTCCTAGTACCCGGATAGAGATACTTCATCCCGAGCGCTTCGTCGTCGTTCGTGATCTCAAATGAATCGAATCCGGGAGTGGGAAACCGGGCGTGCAGCCTGTGCCCTCCAGCACCGTCGAGAAATCCCAACGGAATGTCGACACGCAATTTGAAGTCTGTCGCCGCTTGTTCGCCTTCGCTTTCGACACTGACCTGCAGCACGAAAACGTCGTCAAAGCCACCATTCCCGAGAGGGTGTCTTTGCTGCAGTCGGTGCTCGATGATCGCCCTCAAAGACAACTGCTCTTTGATCCGCGACCCGAGTTGCAGTAGTGGTTTCAACTTCCGTTCGAACTGATCGGTAAGACTTCTGCTCTCTGCCTCAATCTCCTTGCGTTCAGCATCCGGAGCGAGATCAGAAACCACCGCTCCGCCCTTGTGGCGCAGATCGAATGGAAGATCTTTGTACTCACCATAATGTTTGTTAAAAACTAAGACAACCCGCGCATCAGTACATGCGTGCAGAGCATACCCGAGTTCGATGGCGACGTTCGGATTGATAAGTGGCTTGCCGTCGTCCGTCTTTCCGACAATGGTTACGTCCGCAACTACAACCTCTGACTTCTCCACTTTTTCGAAGATCGTTCGTACCAAGTCTGGACTGCCGGGTGTTCCCTGGATGTCTTGATCGACGTGAAGCTCATTCCGCGTAGGTTCTTCGACATCAGGAGACTGTTTCAGTCTATCAACGGCATTGCGAAGGGCATCTCGTCCGAGATGGCGACCGATCTTTCCGGGTGTGTCGGATTGCAACGACCAAAATATCTTCATCTTCTCTATTCTCACCCAATCGGTGACACGCTATGAGTGCGCTTCCGTCATCATCACGAGCGCCAAACCTGATCCACTTTCTCGATAATCATCCGCGCCCATTGCATCGACGCCGCGATCAGCATGTCAGTCCTGGGGCTCCCCTGCGGCCCACCGAAGAGATCATCCCCATTCCGCATGTGCAGGCTGACCAGGATCGCTGCCATGATTCCGATGACGCGTTTGCGGCCTTCATCCATTGCCGGTAGAATACTATATTCGCTGTTTGTTCGCCACGCGCTGAGTGCTGGACTTGGCTCAAGATTCGCAACACGGCGTACTCGCAGTGCGGAAATAAATCTTGTCGTGATGACGTTCAATGCAAAAGCGCGAAACGTCAGCAGGTCGCCGTTCCTCTACGACAGCCGCCCGGGGAAGTAGCTATAATTTTCATTGGTCGCCAGGGCATTGACAGAAGGGGAATCCGAGTCACTCGCGGGGTGCTCTCTGAACGATGGCCGTCACTGGTTTCTGCAACCGGGCTCGTTTCGAACGCCAATCGATTCTCAGGTTGATGCTGACAGGATGCGGATAGCGCACCTAGTCCGGATGATCTTGCTCACTGCGATGATGTCTGTTGCGGGTTCATCGTTGTTCGGTCAAGCGATCCAGTCCTCCGGTCGCGTGTCGGTTCCGCAGGCGCGGGTAGATTCTCAACCGGTTCGCGTACCTGTTGTTGAAGGAAAGGGCGTTCGATTTACTCATCTCCCCGCCGCCCAAGGTCTGTCGCAAGTCAGGGTTGCCCAGATCATCCAGGGCCCCCGGGGCTTTCTCTGGTTCGGTACGCAAGTTGGGGTGAACCGATACGACGGCTATAAGTTCAAGGTGTTCACGCACGACCTCGGGCGCCCGGACAGCCTGAGCGGCAATTTTGTTTATTCACTATTCAAAGATCGTTCTGGCGCGGTATGGGTTGGAACCGATCAATCCCTCGATAGACTTGAGCTCAGCACCGGGTCCTTTACCCACTTCCACATCGACCGCGGGGATCCTATTGTTAACCATATCAGCCAAGACAGTGCTGGCATGCTGTGGCTAGCGACCGAAATAGGACTTTATCGGTTTGATCCCGCGAATGGGCGGGTATCGCGGTTTGGTCATGATCCGAATGATCCTTTTAGCTTAACCAGCGACGGCATCCAATCGGCAGGTGAAGACCGCAGCGGCAAATTCTGGGTCATCACCGACGCGGGTCTGGACGCGTTTGATCGCGCCACGGGCAAAGTCGCGCTACACGTTCCTTTGCCCGAAGCGGTCCACGGCTCGCTGTGCTCGATTGCGTGTCGTTCATTCTACGAAGACCGTCGCGGTGTCTTCTGGATCATCTACGATTCGGGTAGTGGCTTAGCCGTGTTTGACCGGGCCACAAACCGACTAACTAGATACGCTTTCCTAGAACAAGGACCTTCGGCGGTGGTGTCAGCTGGAGTAAACGCCCTTCTCGAAGACCACCAAGGAACAATGTGGTTCGGCACGATGGGTGGAGGTCTGCTGAAGCATGATCGGGCTCATCAGAGATTCATACGTTACACACACCATCCAAACGATCCCGATAGTCTTGCGGAAAACCGCGTCATTGCCTTATTCGAAGATCGGGAAGGAAGCATCTGGGCCAGCTTTCACGCGATGGCCCCTGATTTGTTCGCCGACACGCAATCTCCATTTGAGCAGTTTCAACAAACCTCTCTTGACCCTAAGAGCCAGGGCGAAAATCTGGTCAATGCCATTTACGAGGATCTGGGGGGAACCCTCTGGATGGGTGCTGGGGGATCGCTTATTGGCTTGAACCGTAAGACCGGCCGATATGGTCGATACAACCTGGAAGGTCAAGGAGTGAGTACCGAAGTCCTAGCGATTCTGGAAGACCGCTCCGGCACCATGTGGGTGGGAACACTCGGTAATGGACTCAGCCGCTTCGATCCGAGGACGGGCCAGTTCAAGACCTATCGTCACCAACCTGCCGATCCCACCAGCCTTAGCAACGACACAGTCACACGGCTGTTCATTGATCATGCCGGTACGATGTGGGTGTCCACGTGGGACGGTCTTGACCGCTTTGATCCGGAGACCGGGCGCTTTGCCGTATACAGGCGAGATCCTAATTCAACCGAACAGTATTTTTCGATCATGGAAGACCAGAAGGACTGTTTGTGGCTCGGAGGCAGGTCAGGTCTGCTTCGATTCTGTCCGGAGACCGGTCGATTTTCTACTTTTCAGCACGAATCCAGGAATTTGAGAAGTCTGAGTGACAACTCCGTCACATCCGTCTACCAGGATCGCACGGGAGCAATATGGGCTGGGACGCAAGATGGGCTCGACAAACTGGATCCAGAGACAAACACCTTCACCTCCTATTTCAGGAAGGACGGGGTAACCGATCTTAGCTGCATCCTTGGCGATGATCAGGGGAATTTGTGGATGAGCACGAACAACGGACTATCCAGGTTTGATCCCCTCGCCCAGAGCTTTAAGACTTACTTCGTTGCCGACGGTCTCCCGGGCAACGATTTGACCGGATGGGATGCATGCTTCAAAAGTCGGAGTGGAGAAATGTTTTTCGGCGGCTTTGCTGGAGCCGTCGCCTTTCGCCCGGACACGATTTCTGAGACCACATTCATTCCACCGGTTGTTTTCACCGATTTCCAGCTTTCAAGCCGCCCAGTGGAAATTGGCGCGGGTTCGCCGCTGAGCAGATCGATCACTTACACCGATGATCTCACGCTCACTCATCGGCAGGCCACCTTCTCCGTCGAGTTTTCGGCTCTGAGTTTTCGAACTCCCGCGACAAACCGGTATCGTTACAAGCTGGAGAGCTTGGATTCAGAATGGCATGCGAGTGGGAGTGAACAACGGGTTGTAAACTACAACGCCTTACCGGCTGGCACCTATGTACTTCGCGTGCAAGGCGCCACCAGCCGGGGTCCTTGGAGTGAACCCGGCGCTTCGCTGCGAATTGTAATACTTCCGCCCTGGTGGAATACCTTGTGGTTCAAGTCGGTCTGCGCCGTTTTCGTCTTTCTATGCATCTATCTCGCTCACT
>Ga0210396_10003218_pt1 | contig 16376 bp, 16 predicted proteins | sample IncBWH17OmetaG_FD_155466 | JGI IMG/M metagenome (GOLD analysis project Ga0210396, IMG submission 155466) | Forest soil microbial communities from Barre Woods Harvard Forest LTER site, Petersham, Massachusetts, United States - Inc-BW-H-17-O ... | reverse complement strand
GCGCTTCTCGCGCATCACTTTCCATGCCGGCCTGGTGACATGGAACGCGCCCTTCAAGTGCACGTCCAACAGGGGTTCGAACCGATCGGCGGTCATGTCCTCGAACGGCGCGTCGGAGACGATGCCCGCATTGTTGATCACGATGTCCACTCGTCCCCATGTGCGCAAGGCGGTCTCGATGATCGCCTGTCCGCCTTGAGGACTCGTCACGCTATTGGTGTCGGCGACGGCTTCACCGGCCTGCCGGCGTATCTCCTCTGCGGCGGCGTTCGCCGCGTCGATGTCCGCGCCCGCTCCGGTCACCGAACCACCGGTGTCGTTGACGACGACGCGCGCACCGCGCGATGCCAGCAGCAGCGCGTACTGCTTGCCCAACCCACCACCGGCACCGGTGATCACCGCAACCTGCTCGTCGAACCGCATATCATTGAGACTCACCACGTGACCGGCAGCTCCTTCATGCCGTAGATGTCGGAATCTTTGAACTGCAACTCATCCGGGGATACCGCCAATCGCAGTCCGGGCACGCGCCGGGCGAGCGTCGCGAACGCGACTTGCATTTCGACGCGAGCCAGGTTGGCCCCGATGCATTGGTGCACTCCGTAGCCGAAGCCCACATGCCCGCGGGTGTTGCGGTCGATGTCGAAAGTCTCTGGGTTCTCAACGAATTCGCTATCCCAGTTTCCGGCGGGCAAATTCATCAACAGTCTGTCGCCGGCACGGATCAACTGACCGCCGATCGTGAGGTCTTCGGTCGCTATCCGATCCACTTGGGCGTGCACGATGGTGAGATAGCGCATGAGCTCTTCGATGGCGTTGGCGATCACCGCTGGATCGTCGGTTTGGCCGAGCCGTTCGAACACATCCCGATGCTGAAGCAGCGCAACAGTTCCCAACGAAATCATGTTGGCTGTCGTCTCGTGTCCGGCTTGCATCATGATCACGCCGTTCATCGCCGCGGTCTCGCGGCTGAGTTGGCCGGTCGCGACGTAGTCGGTGACAAGGCGGCTGATCAGGTCGTCGCCGGGCTCGGATTCTTTGCGCCTCACCAACTCCTGTATGTAGGCGAACATCGTCGCGAAGGCCTGCCCCTTTTGCTCTTCGGACGTCCTGGTGTCCAGTCCTAGCGAGGTGTTGTACTGAAACAAACCGAGATCTTCCGGCGGCACGCCCAGCAGCAGCGCGATCACCAATGACGGCATTGGCAAGCCGAAGTCGCGCACGATGTCGGCGGGCGGCCCGTTCTCGATCATCGTGCCGAGGAATTGATCGACCATCTCCTGAATCTGTGGCCGCATCGCTTCGCAGCGCCGGAAGGTGAATTGGTTGGTCATCATCCGCCGCAACCGATGATGCTCGGGATCGTCGATGCGGGCGAAGATCACCGGCGTGCCTTCATCGCTCGACGGTTTGATCGAGGACGAGATGGTGTCCGCGGACAGCCGCGGGTCAACCAGCGCGGCCCTGATGTCCTGGTAGCGGCTGACTGACCAGACCGGTAGGCCGCCCCACATTGCCCGTCGCAGCCCAGGCTCTTCTCGCCACTGCGCGAATTCGGGCGGGGGATGCAAGGGACAGTGCGCGGCCCGCCGGGCTGGTATGACCGGAAGATCCGTTTCGGAGCGAGAGTCGGAAGTTGTTGCCGTCACGGGCGTTTCCTCATAAGTGTCAGGTGGCTGCCAATTACCGAGCGTAGAACCCGGCTGATTGGCAGTCAACTGTCAGTTACGCTGGCCGTATGACTGCAGTGAGCGATCGGCCGTTGCGAGCCGACGCAGCGCGCAACGCCGAACGGATTCTGCGGGCGGCGCGGGATGTCTACGACGAGCTGGGGCCCGAGGCGCCGATCGAGGCGATCGCCCGCCGCGCCGGAGTGGGGGAGCGAACGCTCTATCGCAGGTTTCCGACCAAGGCCGACCTGATCCGGGCCGCGCTTGATCAGTCCATCGCCGAGCACCTCACGCCGACGATCGCGGCCGTCCGGCATGCCGATGACCCGCTGCGCGGCCTCGCCCAACTGATCGACGCGGCGATATCGCTGGGCGCGCGCGAACACAACCTGCTGACCGCGGCGCGCAGGGCCGGCTCGCTCACCCCCGACATCTCGACCGAGCTGTATGACGCGCTCAACGAGCTTGCCCGACGAGGCCAGCAGGCCGGCGTCGTCCGTGCCGACCTGGTCGCCGACGACCTGCCGCGGGTGATCGCGATGCTGCACAGCGTGCTCTGGACGATGGATTCCGACAGTGACGGCTGGCGTCGCTACGTCGCGCTGATGCTCGACGCGATATCGGCCGGCGAACGACGGCCGCTGCCCCGCGCGGCTGCTCTTCGTTTTGCACCGATGTCCAGCAGTTGGCCCATGTGAGGTGCCCCCGTTATCGGATCGTGACTAATCCTTGATTTGCCCGTATCCTGCTTGGCGTGGCGCGGCATCGATTAGCCAACGACCGGCAAAAGTCGCCGGTAGTCATGGCTGCGGCGGTTCCCTCGGCTGCCCTGTTCTTTGCCATCAGCGGAAGCGGCGATGCGGTGGCCAGCCGTGAGCACGCCGATTCGGTAGCTGACGCCGCGCCGTGCTGCTTGCAGGTCACTGCGGCCGCACCGAGCCCGTCGTCCTGGGCTCCGTCCACTGTGAGCACCGCTCCCGGTGAGGTGCTGCCGGCATCGAGGGCATCACGATGGCGAGTGGTTGCCAAAAATGTCCCGCAGATGTTGCCCGTGGGGGTCGCTCCCGAGCGCGGCCTGCAGGTCAAGACGATTCTGGCCGCTCGCAGTATCAGCGCGGCGTTCCCCGAGATCAAGAGCATCGGCGGCGTTCGACCGGACTCACGGAGATGGCATCCGCAGGGTTTGGCGCTCGACGTGATGATTCCCAACCCCAGTAGCGCCGCGGGGATAGCGCTCGGAAACGAGATAGTGGCCTTCGCGTTGAAGAACGCGAGTCGATTCGCGTTGCAAGACGCTATCTGGCGCGGTACCTACTACACGCCCAGCGGGCCGTCGGGATCTGGCTACGGCCACTACGACCACGTCCATATCACCACCCACGGCGGTGGATACCCCACCGGCGGGGAGGTCTACGTCCGCTTAATCGCGGACTGACTCACCGCGTTTCGGTAAAGCGGCCCGCGCCCGGGCGCCAGGTGGAAAACTTGCTCCTCGCTGACATGGCAGACCGGGTTGAGATGAGGCCGCCCGGAGCGTCGACCGGCACGACCTGTTCCTAGTTGGCGGTAGCGCGCAGGGGGCACAGAGGAGGAGGTAATGAGCGCAACGCCAATTGGTGCGTTTTTCGCGGCAAGTTCGATCGTAGCAGGATCGGTAATTTCAACTCCGATTAGTAACGTCCTTCATTGGGACTATGCGTTGACCAGCGAAGCGATGGTAATTGATCCAATAGTAAATCAAGAGTGGACCGACGCAGCCACTAGGTTGTACCTCGACCCACTCGGGTTTAACGGTGTGGCGACGACGCTCGCCATACCAGAGGTAATAGCGGGGGATGACTTACAACAAGCTGTTGGGGTTGGTGTGCAAGATTTAGTAAACGCCGTTGAAACCCAATATAATGCGGGGGCGATCGATGCTGCTGATCCGCTCTACATATTCGGTTACTCCCAAGCCGCCGTCGACGCGTCATTGGCTGAGCAGCAACTTGCGCACGATGGCGTCCCTACTGCTGATCTGCACTTTGTTCTGGTGGGCGATAGCGCATCCGCAGAGGGAGGGTTCCTGAATACTTTCGTGGAGTCACTTCCAACATGGTTGCAGCCATTCGCTACTCAGACCCTTGAAAGCTTTGGGCTCGGCGATGTACTGGGTGCCACTACTCCTGACGACTTCTACCCAACCGACGTCTACACACTGTCGGGAGATGGTTGGGCAAATTGGGATGGTGGCGCCAACTTACTTGGCTTGCTCAGCACCCACCTAGAATATCTTGGTCTGACCACAGCCGATGTCAACTCTGCCACCCTGTCGGTAGTGGACGGTCTAACCGACTACTACACCATAAACAGTGCCGACGTTAATGGCTTGGAAGCATTATGGGAGGGATTCATGATAGCGGTCAGCGTTTTCTGAACGCGATAGCCGTCCGCCGGGTTACGGCGCAGCCGGCCCGGTCAGCAACTGCCGGATCACCGGTGCGGCCCACCGGCACAGTTCCTCGCGGCTCAGGTTGGCCACCGGTGGATTCACCAGCACATAGCGAGTTATCGCAAGCCCGATGACGAAGGCGCCGGTCAGGCCTGCGCGCTGCACCGGATGGTCCGGGGTGGCGGTCACCAGCTTGGGCGCGATCTGTTGTGCGAACACCTGCCGCAAGGTGTCGGCCGCCAGTTGGCTCGTCATCGCTGCGCGCAACAGCGCGACGAACGTCTCGTCTTCTTCCCACACCGCGAAGAATCGCTGCAGCAGAATGTTCGCGACGTCGTCGGGCTGAAGGCCCGACAGATCGGGCAGTTCGATCGCGAAATCGGCCGCTGCTGCGAACAAGTTCTGCTTGCTGCCGAAGTAGCGGATCACCAGCGCCGCATCCACGCCCACGTCCGCGGCGACGGCCCGCAAGGTCGTGCGTTCATATCCTTCGGCCCCGAAGCGGCGACGCGCCGCCGCCAAGATGTCGGCGCGGGTTCGGCTGGCGTTGCGAGGTCGTGCCGTGGTCACGTCGGCGCCGGCCCAACCAGCAGCTGGCGAAAGACCGGAGCGGCCCAGCGGCTGAGTTCCTCGCGGGTGAGGTCGGCCACCGGCGGATTGGCGAGCACCGATCTGGTCGCGGCAAGGCCGATCACGAACGCGTCCGTCACTGCGATGCGCTTCATGTGGTTGTCCGGGGTGACACCCATCAGCGTGGGTGCGACGTGGGTGGCCAGCGTCTCGTTCAAGGTATCGGCGGCAACCCGGCTGGTCATTGCCGCGCGCAACAACGCCAGGAACGCGTGATCGTCCTCCCACACTGCGAAATACCGCGGCAGCAGCATGTCCGCGATGTCATCGGGGGCGGCGCCCGAAAGGTCGGGTAAATCAATCCGGAATTCGGTGGCCGTCGCGAACAGGTCTTGCTTGCTGCCGAAGTAACGGATCACCAACGCCGCATCGACTCCGACATCCGCGGCGATGGCGCGCAACGTGGTGCGCTCGAACCCCTCCGCCGCGAATCGACGGCGCGCGGCGGCCAAGATGTCGGCCCGCGTCTGAGCGGCATCGCGAGGGCGGGTCTCTGGCATCCTGAAACTGTATATGTCACCCGCTGTTGACAGCGGTCGAGGGGGGGAGTATCTTCCAAGTCACCGGCTGTTGACAAAAGTCACCGGCCGTTGAAGTTAGTTTAACGCAGGGCGGGTGGTCGTCATGGCTGGAGGCATTCGGACGGGCATCGCGACCTACCGCTGCCCGACTTATGGGCTCAGATCGAACCATTCGGCGGTCGGCGTCGTGATACATGCGAGGGCGTCTTCTGGCCCGGATTCGCACAATCCGTGGCTATTGCTGGTGGGCGCTGAAGCGGCTGGCCCGATCTGGATCGGGAACAGCGGTAGATGTGCCGTCCACGTGCCGAGGGGTCACGTGGGCGACACCCCAAATCAAACGCGGCAACGACGCCGGCCAGGAACGCGTACGGAGAAAAGTGAGTAACATGTCACAGTCATTGAGCCGCAAAAAGTTTCGTGTTCAACGTGCCGGCAGCGTCATCGCCGGCGTGCAGGGCGCACTGCCGGAGCATCGATATGCTCAGAGCGAGATCACCGAGATGCTCGCCGCATTACCGGCTTTCGACGGATGCGAGGACATCCTGCGAAAGCTACACGCGAGCTCCAAGGTCGACAGCCGCTACCTGGTGAGGCCTCTCGAGGAGTACCCTTCGCTGACCGACTTCGGCGACGCGAACAACATCTTCATCGAGAATGCGGTGGAACTCGGTTGTGCGGCACTGACGGCGGCGCTCGATGAAGCGGGATTGCGACCGCAGGACATCGACGTCATCTTCTCGACCACCGTCACCGGTATCGCCGTTCCATCGGTGGACGCTCGCATCGCTTCTCGGTTGGGACTGCGACCGGATGTGCGGCGGGTGCCGTTGTTCGGGCTGGGCTGCGTCGCAGGTGCTGCTGGAGTGGCCCGACTCAACGACTACTTGCGCGGCGCGCCCGACGACGTCGCGGTCTTGGTGTCGGTCGAGATGTGCTCGTTGACCTACCCCGCGGCCGGACGCTCGATAGCCAGCCTGGTTGGCACCGCTCTGTTCGGCGACGGTGCTGCGGCGGTGGTCTCTGTCGGCGAACGGCGTGCCGAGAAGATCGGCGCCGCGGGCCCGGACGTCCTCGGATCCCGGAGCCATCTCTACCCCGACTCTCAGAACACGATGGGCTGGAACGTCGGTTCCACCGGATTCGGCCTCATCCTTTCGCCGGATGTCGCGACCGTCGTCGAGAAGTATCTGCCCGAGGACGTCACGAAGTTCCTTGCAGCACACGGTTTGAAGATCGCCGATATTCCTACCTGGGTGAGCCATCCCGGTGGCCCGAAAGTCATTGAGTCGATCGTCGACTCACTCGGGTTGCCCGACGATGCACTGGAATTGACGTGGCGCTCACTCAGCGAGGTCGGCAATCTCTCGTCGTCGTCGGTGCTGCATGTGTTGCGCGACACGATCGCCAAGCGTCCCGCCGCGGGCAGCCCCGGGGTCATGATGGCAATGGGTCCCGGCTTCTGCTCGGAACTCGTGATGCTGCGCTGGCGGTGACGTCCTGATGATCTGGTATCTGTTGTTGATCGGCGCGGTCGCCGTCGAGCGACTGGCCGAGGTTGTTGTCGCAGAACGTCATCGGTCTGTGAGCAAAGAGCGCGGCGGCGTCGAGTTCGGCGCCGCGCACTACCCGGCGATGGTCACACTCCACACGGCTCTGCTCGCGGGATGCCTGCTCGAGCCGGTTCTGTTGCACCGCCCGTTTATCCCGGCGCTGGGTTGGCCGATGCTTTTGATCGCGGTTGCGGCACAAGCGCTGCGCTGGTGGTGCATCACCACATTGGGTTACCAGTGGAACACCCGGGTGATCGTGATACCGGGTGCCGAACGGGTTACCGGCGGCCCGTATCGCTTTCTGCCTCATCCGAACTACGTCGCGGTGATCGCTGAGGGCATTGCCCTGCCGCTGGTCCACACTGCGTGGATCACGGCGCTGGTGTTCACGATTCTCAACGCGGTCTTGTTGAGAACACGAATCCACGTCGAAAACCGTGCACTGGCGAGCTTGGCATGATCGACCTCCTCGTCGTCGGAGGGGGCCCGGCCGGACTGGCCACCGCCATCCACGGCGCCAAAGCCGGACTGGAAGTGGTCGTCGTCGAAAGGCGCAGCGGACCGATCGACAAGGCCTGCGGTGAAGGCTTGATGCCGCATACGCTGCGGCACCTGGGACGGCTTGGCGTGCACCCGCACGGCAAGCCGTTCCGGGGGATCAGCTACCTGGACGGCGACCGGCAGGTCGACGCGCTATTCAGCCATGGCGCCGGGCGCGGCGTACGCCGAACCGTGCTGCACGGCGCACTTCTCGACGCTGCCGCCAGTGCGGGCGTGCGGATCTGCCACGACGAAGTGGGTGAGATAAGCCAAGACGCGACGTCTGTCCGCGCAGGGCAGTGGCAAGCGCGCTACCTGGCCGCCGCCGACGGGCTGCATTCGCCGATCCGCCGGTCTCTGGGCCTGGAGCAACCGAGCCCGGGTGCCCGAAGGTGGGGCATCCGACGCCACGTGCGGACGGCGCCGTGGTCGGACTTCGTCGAGGTGCATTGGGCGCCGGGCGCCGAGGCCTACGTAACACCGATAGCCGACGACTGCGTGGGCGTAGCGGTGTTGAAGTCTCGTCGCGGTGGATTCGATTCCCACCTCGCGGAGTTCCCCGGTTTGCGAGATCGAATCGAGGGCCGGCCGCACGAGCCGGATCGCGCGGCCGGGCCGCTGCGCCAACGGGTTTCGAATCGGGCGGCAGGTCGGGTTCTGCTGGTCGGCGATGCGGCGGGCTACGTCGACGCGCTCACCGGCGAGGGCCTCGGCCTGGCCTTCGGTGCGGCGGAGCTTTTGGTGAAATCTGTTGTAGGGCAATGCCCTGAGAATTACGACCGGCAGTGGCGCCAGATGACGCGGCGTTATCGGATGCTGACCGCGGGGTTGCTTCAGGCGAGCGCCGTGCCGTCCGTGCGGGCACGCATCGTGCCGGCCGCAGCGGCGATGCCGACCGTCTTCACCGGCCTCGTCAATCTGCTTGCACAATAAGCGTTTAGATCTCTGGCGCGACAACGCTTGCCAGTGTAGGGGGCATCACGCTTTCGGGAATCTCGCGGGTCGTGCTACCGAGCGCGTTTTTGCGCGTAACGACGTAGGTGTAGCGATCTGCGCCAGGATCAGCGGCGAGAGGTTCGGTGCTGTCGAGGAGCGTTTCCAGTAGGTGGCGATCGTCAGGGTCCATCGCGTCGCCATCGATGCGGCCGGAGGCCTTCAGGCCGGCGAAGCCGCCACGTCGCTCAATGATGTAGTGGTCTGGGTGTTGCATCGCGGTGCCTCGATCGTCCTGGTTCGACAAGCGCTCAGACAGAGGTGTCGGCCGATGGAATGCCGACTCGCGTCCATGCGTCGTCCACCCCACGATAGACGTTGGTATCTCGGGGAAACAGCGACCTGGCGGCAGCACGCGTGAGGGCGGCGAACTCGCTCATCGTCATGAGCCGATAAGCCTTCGGACTGGTCAGCGCCGCATACCAGACTTTGCCGGCCTGTTCCCACGATCGTCCACCGATTGACTTCGTTGCGAGGTAGAAGGCGTGGTTCGGGATGCCACTGTTTTCGTGCGGGTCTCCTCCGGATATGTAGTCGCGGTACTGCGACGGTTGCGGCGACAGGCAGTGCCGGGAGCCGGGTTGAGCCATGTCGCGCAGGCACGTGTAGCCCTTGGTACTTGCCACAGGGCCCATGAGATCTGCGCCGATGAGCCAGTCCGCTTGGGCGACGGTCTGCTTCCTGCGCCACTGATAAAACATCGCGCCGAATACGTCGGAGACGCTCTCGTTGAGAGCGCCTGGCTCGTCGGAGTAGTCGAGGCCCGCGGTGAACTGAGTGACGCCGTGCGTTAACTCATGGGCGATAACGTCATCGGCCTTCGTGAAGTCGAGGAAGACTTGGCCGTCGCCATCTCCGTAGGTCATCTGCGCGCCGTTCCAGAAGGCGTTGTCGTAACGCACGCCGTAGTGAATCGACGACAACAGCGTCATGCCGGCATCGTCAACCGAGTTCCGGTCAAAGCATTGCCGATAGAAATCGACGACGCCGCGGGTGGTATCGAACGCGCGTTTCGCCGTGATGTCCGCGCTTTTACCGGGATTCGAGACCGGTGATCCGGGCAGCGACCGAGTGTTTTTGCAGTCGTAGACCGTGATCGCCGGGACAGACGCGAGTACACCGGCAACTTGGACCGTGGTGATCCCGCTGGCAAGAAGACTGATTTGGATCGCCTCGGTCTGGGCGTTTCGCAGTCCTCGCCACGCTTCCTCGACCGCGACACAATCGCGCATGGCTTGTCGCGTCTCGATCGGGATCGATTCGTCGTCGGCGAGCCTGCGCAGGACACGTGGTGGAACGATGAAGCAACCATCACGAGCACACATGACGTAACTCCTCTGACAACAAACGGTTTCGGATGTTCGATGCTGCGTGGTCGAGGTTACCGGCGGCGTCCGCGAAAGTGGCGCTGACTTGTGACACAGTTGTGATCCTGTCCTTCTAGGCTGACATCAAGATCACTATTTGGAAACAACACGGTGCAGCACGCCGCGTGTTCGACATGGGTCTAGTAGAAATTGAGTCGGTGTCGATGGACGACTCCGGTACGGCTATGCAGTTCTGCTGCACCTTGTGCGGATTTATAGGAGTGGACGTCGATGACAACTTTCGATCGATCCAAGGTCAAAGTGGTTGCAGGCGCTGGCTTGTGCGGGGCCGCTATCGTGTTGAGCCCGGCCGCGGCCGCCACCCCGTTCATGGCGGGCGGCTACCCCTGCGTGCAGGGGTTGGCGGGTGAAACTGCACCGGCGGCCGTTGCCGGCGGACCGGCCGTCGCGGCGGTCTGCGTTCCGCCCGCGCCCGGGGGAGCTGCACTATCTGGCATCGCTGGTCCTGCCGGCGCGCCGGTTGCTGCTCCAGTGCCGGCGGGTGCCCCGGTGCCGGCGGGTGCTCCGGTGCCGGCGGGTGCCCCCGTTCCTGCGGGTGCGCCGGTCCCAGCTGGCGCTCCGGTCCCGGCGGGCGCCCCGATTCCGGCGGGTGCCCCGGTGCCGGCGGGTGCCCCCGTTCCTGCGGGTGCGCCGGTCCCAGCTGGCGCTCCGGTCCCGGCGGGCGCCCCGATTCCGGCGGGTGCGCCGGTGCCGGCTGGAGGTGCTCCGATCGGTGCCCCGGTTCCGGCGGGTGCTCCGCTGATTGCGCTTGGGCCCGCGGGTGCTCCGGTGGGCGCTCCGGTGCCGGGTGCGTTACTCACTGACACCACCGGTCCTCTTGGCGGTAAGGGTCAGCCGACTGGTCCGGCGCCGGCTGGCGGGCCTGTGGACGGTCAGCCGATCCAGCCCGGCCCTCCTCTGGCTTAGGGCGCGACCAAAAGCGGGTCCTCTTTCGTGTAGCCGAAAGAGGACCCGCTTTTATCTGTCAGCGGAAAAGACCGCGCGACAAGCAATTTGACGTGCGGCGGAGCTGCTCGAAGCGGCTGCTATTCCTTCACGATCACAGGGTCGCCGACGTTAACCGTGTTGAAGTACCACTCTGCGTCGGCGGGGCTCAGGCTGATGCAGCCGTGGCTGACATTCTCAAACCCGAGTGAATTGACAGCCCACGGCGCTGAATGCACGAAAAGACCGCGGTGGCTGATGCGGACGGCGTAGTCCACCGGAACCCGGTAACCCGCGGGATCGGTAAGCGGGACGCCGACGCTGCTCGAATCCATAACCATCGAGCGGTCTTTCGACAAGACGGTGTAGACGCCAACGGGCGTCGGAAATTCCGGTCTACCCATCGAGGCCAGCATCACACCCTCTTCGCCCCAGTGCGGTCGGTGGTGCGGCGCCGGTCGTGGCGGCAGCGGTGCTGCCCCGACTCCGTCGACGCTGACGGTGAACGTGTGGTCCGAGATGTCGGCAACGCCGAGGACGGCAGGTCCCGTTTTGAAGTCGGTGGCCAGGGGACCCACCGAGAGCGCCACCGTGCTGTGCGCCGGCCAGAATCGGTCCGGCACCCACTGCACAACGGCGTCGTCCAGCCATTCGAACTTGCCGGTCATCCCGGCCGCCGATTTGATTTGAATGGCGCGCTCAGCCGCACGCCGGTTCGCGACGGGCGCACTGAACGTCACCACGACGGGGTGCGCCACGCCGACCACCTCGCCTGGCCTTGGTAGAACCGACGCGATTGTGAACTTGGACGATTGGTTGGCCGCCGCCATGCTTACGCCGGCCGGCCTCGCCACCACGGTCGCCGCGATCACAGTCACCGCAAGAAGACAGCGCACAACCGCCCGCATGGCTCCGACCCCTTATAATCGACACAATTGCAATAGCGATCGTAGGGGGCGCTGAAGATTGGAAGCTCAAGGGCGCGTTCGCAATTCGATCACGCCTTTGTCACATTTTGACCACACCGGGTTTGGATCGCGCTGTGACACGACCGTGACGTTCGAGGAGAGATCCTGACCGCTGTGCCGGGCCACATACCCCGCTCCAGCACTGACCAGCAGATCGTGGGGTGCTGTTTTCTCAAGGCCTCTTGCGATTTACGTGCGCGCAGCCGTATAACTCCTGCTGAAAGCAGGCCAACAACCGGGGGTGGTGTAGCTGAGACCCGATCCGCGCGACGATGTCGTGGCGCGTCAATATCAGCGATGGGTGTATCCCCCGCCGATACACGACCTCGATAAGTGGAACGCCGACAACTTTGACTGGACGGACCCCGTCCACGCTCATCGGATCTACTGGCCCGATCGCGAATACCCCCTTGGTCTCGACATTTTGGTCGCCGGTTGTGGCGCCAACCAGGCCGCATACTTTGCATTCACCAACCCGTCAGCGAAAGTCGTGGGCATCGACATCAGCCAACCGTCGCTGGATCACCAGCAATATCTGAAAGACAAGCACGGCCTGCAGAACCTCGAACTGCATTTGCTCCCGATCGAAGAGCTGTCAGCACTGGGCCTCGACTTCGATCTGGTTGTATGCATCGGCGTTCTGCACCACTTGGCTGACCCAGCCAAAGGAATGCAAGCCCTCGCCGGATGCCTACGGCGGGACGGCGTCGCGAGTGTGATGCTCTATGGAAAATACGGCCGGATCGGCGTCGATTTACTGGCGTCGGTCTTCCACGACCTTGGACTGGACCAAGACGACGACTCGTCGCTACAAGTCGTCAAGGAAACGATTCCGCTGCTGCCGGCAGACCACCCCGTGTGGAGCTATCTGAAAAACTCGCCGGACCTGAATGCTGACACCAGCACGGTGGACACGTTCCTGCACGGGCGGCAGCGTTGCTACACCGTCACGGAGTGCGTCGATTTGGTCACGTCGGCGGGCCTGGTCTTTCAGGAGTTGCTCTTCAAATCGCTCTATTACCCGCACGAGAGTTTCGGGCTGCCTGACCGGCTGTTGTCAGCTCTGAACGGGTTGCCCGACATCGAGACCTGGTCGTTGATGGAACGCATCCAGGCCCTGATCACAAGTCATAGCTTTGTGGCTTGCCGCCCCGATCGGCCAAAGGCGGACTACGCGGTCGACTTCTCCTCAGCGGAGGCTCTTGGCTACATCCCGGTGATACGAGCGTTTAGCGGCGTGTACGGCAATGACATCGTCATGCCGCAGGGGAGGGTGCCGCTGAGCGCAGTCCAGGCGCCCTTCATTCAGCTTGTCGATGGACGCCGCACGATTCGAGAGATTGCCGCGCTGGTGGCGAGGGATCGCGCGCCTCAGCCAGGTGTAGCGGACGTTGAGAATCTCGCGCGCAACGTGTTTCAGAGTCTTTGGCGTCTCGATTTTCTGGCGATGACCCGAACGCCCGGCGTGTAGCGTGCCCGACATGACGCAACGGTTGGATGCGGCTGTCACGCAACCACCAGAGGCCCGCATTCAGTCGTGGCTGGCCGACTTCGAGTCGGCCCTGGCGGCGCGTGACATCGACCGTGTGGTGGCTAAGTTCGTTCCGGACAGCATCTGGCGCGATCTGGTGACGTTCACGTGGAATATCAAGACGGTCGAGGGTCGCGAAGGCATTGCCGACATGTTGCGCGCACGACTCGCCGGCACCGACCCGTCGGGATTCCGGACCCGGGAAACACCCACCGACGATGGAGGTGGCGTGGCATCGGCGTTTATCGAATTCGAAACGGCGGTGGGCCGAGGTGTCGGTCATCTGCGGCTCAAGGGCGACCTCGGTTGGACGCTGCTAACCGCGTTGGATGAGCTGAAGGGTCACGAGGAGCCTACGGGTTCTCGGCGCGTACGTGGCGCCGTGCACGGCCCCGATCCGGACGGCCGGTCGTGGGCGGAGAGGCGCGCGGAACAGGAGGCGTCGCTGGGCTCTTCGCAGCAGCCCTACGTCCTTGTCGTTGGCGGCAGCCAAGGCGGAATCGCGTTGGGAGCGCGGCTGCGCCAGCTTGGGGTTCCGGCCGTCGTGATCGACAAGCATGCCTGCCCCGGCGACCATTGGCGCAAGCGGTATAAGACGCTGTGCCTTCATGATCCGGTCTGGTACGACCACTTTCCATATCTGCCGTTCCCCGCGAACTGGCCGGTGTTTTCGCCGAAGGACAAAATCGCCGACTGGCTGGAGTTCTACACCCGGGTGATGGAGATCCCGTACTGGGCCTCGACCACGTGCCTGTCGGCGTCGTTCGATGCCCAAGCAGAACGGTGGACGGCCGAGGTCGACCGCGACGGTGAACGGCTCACGCTGCGGCCTACCCACCTGGTGCTGGCGACAGGCATGGCCGGCAAGCCTAACGTGCCGGAGTTGCCGGGCCAGAACGTTTTTCGCGGAGACCAGCATCATTCGAGCCAGCACCCCGGCCCAGACCGCTATGCGGGAAAACGTGCCGTCGTAATCGGCTCCGGCACCTCTGCGCACGACATCTGTAAAGCTCTGCACGAGAACGGGGTTGACGTCACGATGGTGCAGCGCGCGTCCACCCTGGTGGTCACGTCGGAGGCAGTGTTGGAAATCGCGCTCGGCGGCCTGTACTCCGAGCAGGCGGCGGCTGCCGGTATCGACACCGAGAAGGCTGACCTGACGGTCGCATCGCTGCCTTACCGAATCATCGCGGACTTCCAGAAGCCGATCTCCGATGCAATGCGGCTGCGGGACAAGGACTTATACGACCGCTTGCAAAGGGCCGGCTTCAGGCTGGACTTCGGCGATGACGATTCCGGCCAGTTCATGAAGTACCTGCGCCGCGGCGGCGGCTTCTACATCGATGTCGGCGCTTCCGACTTGATCTGCGACGGCAGCATTAAGCTCCGCCACGGCGGGGTCGAGCGGCTGGCCGAGGAGTCGGTGATTCTGGACGACGGCACGGAACTGCCCGCCGACCTGGTTGTGTACGCCACCGGCTTCAGGTCGATGAACAGCTTTGTGGCGGACCTCATCGGCCAAGAGGTGGCCGACAAAGTCGGCAAGGTGTGGGGCCTCGGCTCGGGCACCACGCAAGACCCCGGGCCGTGGGAAGGCGAGCTGCGCAACATGTGGAAGCCGACCCAGCAAAAGAATCTGTGGTTTCACGGCGGCAACCTGGCCCAATCACGGCACTACTCGCTTTTTCTTGCCCTGCAGCTCAAGGCCCGCTGTGAAGGAATCCCCACGCCGGTTTACGGCTTACCGCAGGTGCACCACCGCAGCTAGCCGAGGGCTAGGGTCGGCTCGTGCGCAGGACCATCGACTGGGACGGCGACGCGGTCACGATCATTGACCAGACCGCGCTGCCGGCCGAATACCGCGTTCTCAGTCTGCGCACCGTCGACGAGCTGATCGACGCGATCCGCCGCCTTGCCGTGCGCGGTGCCCCGGCGCTCGGCGCGGCGGGCGCGCTTGGCGTTGTGCTCGCGGCCCGCGAAGGTGGCGACCTCCGGGCCTCGGCCGAACGAGTCGCGAAGGCACGGCCGACCGCTGTCAACCTCAGCTGGGGTGTCGCGCGCGCGCTCGCGAAAGTCGACGAGGGCGCCGAAGCCGTGCTCGCCGAAGCACTGGAAATCCTCGACGAGGACGAACGCCTCAATCGCGCCGCATCGGCCCACGCCGCCGAGATCGTCCTCGCATTATGTGATCGCCGCCCGCTGCGGCTGCTCAGCCATTGCAACGCCGGTCACCTCGCCACCGTGGCCTGGGGCAGTGCGCTCGGAGTCGTCTGGCACCTTCACGAGCGCGGACTGGTCGAGTCGGTGCTGGTCGACGAGACACGTCCATTGCTGCAGGGTTCGCGGCTCACGGCGTGGGAGCTGGCGCAGGCGGGCGTGCCCTACCGGGTGCAGCCGGACGGGGCCGCCGCGGCGGCGATGGCACGCGGCCTCGTCGACTGCGCGCTCGTCGGCGCCGATCGGATCGCGGTTAACGGCGACGTCGCCAACAAGATCGGCACCTACGGCCTGGCCATCGCAGCGCATCATCACAATGTGCCGTTCATCGTGGTCGCGCCTTCGTCCACAGTCGACATGTCGCTCGCCACCGGCGCCGATATCGTCATCGAGGAACGCGCGCCCGACGAACTCAGGATGTTCAGTGGCACCGCGATCACCCCGCCGGACGCCGACGTTTTCAACCCGGCCTTCGACGTGACCCCGGCCGAGCTCATCACCGCCGTCGTCACCGAGCACGGCCGCTACCGGCCGCGCGCCGGCCAGCGCTAAGGGCGTGGACGTACGGACGGACACAAATCCGGAACACCGCGGCGAAGGAGATGCTGGACCACAGATGTGAAGCCCAAACCGCATGTGGCCTTCGGCAGCGCCAACCACTGCTGTCCAATCACGCCCTACCCGCTCAGAAGCCGCGCTTGGCGGCCCGCACCGCGGCGACGACATCGTCTTCCCCGCTGAAGTCGACGCGGACAGCGTTGCGGCCGAATGCGAAGAGCAACAGCTCCTGCGGTTCGCCCGTCACCGTGACCGGCGTACCGTTGCCGACCGCCACGACCGTCTGACCGTCGGGGGTGCGCAGCGCCAGCCGAGCGGGCACCGCGGCCATCGCCTTCGACATCGCTACCCGGCTGATGATGGGGATGCGCCGCTTTACCGCCCCGGCGGTGCTCGCGTCGAGTTCCCTTGGCTCCCAGCCAACCTGCGCACGCCGGACGTCCTCATGGTGG
>Ga0210396_10003217_pt1 | contig 16381 bp, 15 predicted proteins | sample IncBWH17OmetaG_FD_155466 | JGI IMG/M metagenome (GOLD analysis project Ga0210396, IMG submission 155466) | Forest soil microbial communities from Barre Woods Harvard Forest LTER site, Petersham, Massachusetts, United States - Inc-BW-H-17-O ... | reverse complement strand
CGTGACCAGCACCTGCGCCTGGGCCTTGAGTTCGGTCGCTGTCCCGACCAATTGCACCGCCTCGATCGGCGCGGTGCAGAATTTCGGCGGCTATCTCGGTGGCGCCCTGGCGCCTACCGTGACCGGCCTGATTGTTCAGAATACCGGCTCGTTCGTGCCGGCGCTCGTTGTCGGTGCCTTGATCGGCGTAGTCTCGGCAGGATGTTATCTGTTCGTCGTGGATCAGCCCATTACGGCTGCCGAAATGGATGCAGCATCACTGTTCCGGGTTGAGCCCGTCTAGGTATGTCGGGGAAGCCGCCAGCACGAATTGCTCAAACATACTGTAGCGTAACGCAGTGAACGAGGCTGGCCGGCCCCGGCTGGAGCGCTATCGAGCTGACGTCATCAGCTCGAGTAGGCACTTCCGAAAAGCGCCAAGAAGGGCCGAGAGCTGCCCTAGACCATATCTGCGAGGCCCAATGTCCGTTCTGGGTCCAGGCTGTGCTCCCGCCGCAGCGTCTTGCCATCCTCTTCGTTGGTGTAGTGATAGGTTAGCTGCTCGCCTGAGGGGTAAAGATAAACGTCGTCCGCCGCGACATAGACGAAGTCCTGCTTGCCGAAGCGGCCTTTCGCGAGAAGGCTCGAGGTCATTGGCTTCGGCAGATAAACTGTAACACCGGCTTGCTCGCAAGCCACAATTTCCGCGCCGCTATAGCGACTACGAGATAGCCCTCGCAACCATCGCCAGTGCACGCACGCCTGTTCGAACCGTCGAATAAACAGGAATGTTCGCGCCCTCCACCTCTTCTGTCCAGCGCGCCGCTGCGCTCCCATAAGCCACCAAAGCAAAAGGCTTGTCGTATTGACGCCGTAGCGTTCTTAGCAGACCGCCCATTTCCGGAAAATCAGCGTTCGGAGGGGCCAGTAAGGTGCAAAGCACAAGATCCACGTTGGGATCCGCGAACACCGCATGAAGGCCAACATGGTGCGCCTCCTTCGAGCCCTTCACGTCTATGCCAATCCAGAAATCGAACGGGTTCGACGGCCTCAACCATTCAGGAAAGATGGTTGCCATTCTGCTAATCGTTAACTCGTCATACGTCGCCAATTCGAGATCATGATCTGCGACAAGATCGGCTGCGATAACACCCAGGGCGCCACTGGTCGTGGCGATCCCTACCCGTTTTCCTTTCGCCTTGGGAAGCATGGCGAGAGCACGAAGGGTATTCACGAAATCGTCTTCGTCCTCTGTTCGAAGTATTCCGCTTTCCAGAATCGCTTGATCGATTGTCGTATCGTCTGACGCAAGAGAACCGGTATGGCAGGCCGAAGCTTTTTTTCCTTCGGCCGTTCGGCCCGGCTTCAACAGCACGATTGGCTTTTCTCCACGAAGCGCCTTTGCCTTCTGCAAGAAGGCTTCAGGATTCTTGATGCTCTCGATATAGAGCCCTATAATTTTCGTGCCGGCGTCACTTGATGCGAAATCAAGGAAGTCGACTTCGTCAACGTCGATCTTGTTGCCCACATCGATGCTTTTTGAAATCGGTAACCGCTGAACATTTGAATCCATGATTTGACGCATTACCGCACCTGTGAAAATCCCCGTTTGGGTAAAAAGAGAAATGCCCCCCTTTTCCCAGCGCGGAAAATTGACGAAGCTGCCCATCATACCGCAATCGGTATTGATCATTCCGATCGTATTGGGACCTGCTAGCAATATCCCGGCCCCTCGTGCGGTCTCTCGCAGCTTGTCTTGCGCGGCCCGGCCTTCCGCACCCGCTTCGGAGAACCCGGCGGTGATTATGCAGGCCGCGCGAGCTTTTGCGTCGACACACTGTTGAATAGCGGCTTCCATGTGCTGGCTTGGAAGCACGATGTAAACCAGGTCGACAGCTTCCGGCACGTCCGAGAGACGGGCATAAGCCTTAATCCCCATGACTTCCGGAGACCCGGGATTGATCGGATAAAGCGCTCCCCTGAAGTTGCCGCCCAGCAGATTGCTGAACAATACGCCTCCAGACTTATTTGGATTTGTCGAAGCGCCAATGACGGCGATCGAACGCGGTGCCACGAGCGGTTGGATATCTCGCATAAATTTTCTCCGAGTTCACTCTGTAACAAACAACTGTCTTCGGTCCGTCAATTACCCGCGCAAACCCGCTCCCAGCCCGCGGCAGCGGAACATAGGCGTGTTCCGCCGTTTTTCTGGGTAATCTTCAGACCCGTCAGAGGCGGTTAGTGATCCACACGCAACAGTATCTTTCCGAACTGCTTTGCAGATTCGAGATAGACGTGGGCCTCTGCGGCTTGTTGAAGAGGAAAGATCTTGTCGATCACCGACTTCAGTTTGCCCTGACCAAGCATTGGCATCATCGCCTCAAGGTCGAGCTTGGTTGCGCTGTTCGAGCCGATTATCTGAAGTTCCTTGTGGAAGATATACTGTACTTCAATTTCGCACTGGTAGGATTTGGTTCCACCGACCGTCACAACGCGACCTCCTCGTGTAAGGCATCGAATGGATTTGCCAAGAAAGTCTCCGCCAACGTGCTCGATGACCACATCAACACCGCGCTTTTTTGTACGCTTGAGGATTTCTTCCACAAAATCCGTCTCGTTGTAGTTGATGACCTCGTCTGCGCCCAGTTCCTTCGCTTTACCCAGCTTCCAGTCGGCACTTGAAGACGTGTAAACATACGCGCCGAGATTTTTGCAGATCTGGATCGCTGCCATGCTCACACCGGAGCTTGCCGAATTCACCAGCACCGTTTCGCCAGGCCGGACATTTCCGCGCGTCACGATCATGTGCCAGGCCGTACCGAACGCATTGGGAAATGCCGCTGCCTGCTCGTAGCTCACCGTATCGGGCAGCGGGATCAGATGATGAGCCGGGAGCTTGATGTATTGAGCATACGCACCCGGCAGATGGGCACCGAGGTAACGATAATTCCGTGAACACCGGTTAGGGAAGCCGCCCATACACTGCTCGCACTTGCCGCACGGCACTACCCACCAGCTCGTGACCCGCGTGCCTAGCGGCAGATCGGATGACGTCTCCGGGCCCAGGGCGACCAGTTCTCCGCCAAAATCGCCACCCAGAATATGCGGGAATTTTCCCTTGTTTGGCTTGTAGCGGCCAGACCGGGCCATGAGGTCGTAGCCATTCAGGCCTACAGCGTGAACCCGGACTAGTGCTTCATCCCGGCCAGGGACGGGGGTGGGAACCTCCGTATATCTGAGCACTTCCGGACTGCCATATTGATCGTACGCCGACGCCTTCATTGTCCTGGGGATCATTCGCCCGCTGCCTTTCTCGTTTCCGCCCGTTTAGAACCCAGAACGAGCGAGTTGCCCGTCCGTTTATTTTTGTATACTAATTTATACAATAAAAATAATCAACTCCGCTCGGGCGATTCCGGCCGGACACATCCTGAGTAGTCGTGCTGGATGAGAAAACTCGGAGCTACGGCATGCATTTGGAAAAAGCACGATCGTATTCGGACTTGCGGGAAAGCCTGTCCCGGCGGGATCGCGGGCTGAGGGAAAAAGTCATGTCGCTGGAAGATGCAGCGGCCTTGATCACCGACGGCCAGTCCGTCGGAATCGGCGGAAGCATGATGTCACGCACACCAATGGCCATGATCTGGCAATTGATCAGAAGTGGACGAAAGAATCTTGTTTGTTCGCGCTCCATTACCACCAGCGAGGGTGACCTGCTGCTTGGATCGGGATTGAGCAACCACATCATTACGAGCTGGTTTAGCCAGGGAATCATGTGGGGTATCTCGAAGGTCATGAGAGCGTATGTCGAGAGTGGCCAAGCCCGTTACGATGAATGGAGTCACCTGGCCATCGGGATGCGCTTCCGTGCCGGCGCAATGGGCGTGCCCTTCATGCCTATGCGGCCGATGTTGGGATCCGACGTTCTTGCGTCACGGCCCGAGGCACGCGTGATCGATTGCCCCTTCACGGGCGAAAAGATACTTCTTGTTCCCGCGCTTAACCCGGACGTCGCGATCATCCATGTCCACAGCTGTGATCCGTACGGAAATGCCCGCATCGAAGGTCTGCAATTCATGGACATCGATCTTGCGATGGCCGCCGACAAGGTCATTCTGACAACCGAGCGCATCATATCTAACGACCAGATCCGGCGTGCACCCGACCAGACCAAAATTCCGTTTTTCTGTGTCGATGGAGTAGTCGAGGTCCCCTTCGGATCGGCGCCGCATGAATGCTATGGCATCTACGAGCCCATGATGAACCATTTGGATAGTTACGTGAGGAAGGTGAATTCCGATCCAGTCGGTGGGATGAAAAGCTACCTCGACGAACACATCTACGCTCCCCGCTCGTGGAACGACTACCTGAACCTGATCGGCCTTGAAGAGGTTCTGGGCGCGGCGCAAAGGGGAAGGAGCGTCCACAATGACTAAGCTTGCGGCATTCACCACAAACGAACACCTCGCTGTTTTAGGCGCGCGCGAGCTCAGGAACGGCCAGGTCGTTTTTGCGGGCATCGGAATCCCTCTTCTGGCCGCGGCGCTTGCGCAACGCGCGCATTGTCCAAACCTCACCATCCTCTTTGAAGGCGGAACGATCGGCGCTTTGGTTGAGCCGGGAAGGCTTCCGCCGTCGACGAACGATCAACGCGGGGCGAAACGCTCGAATATGGTTCTCGGCAGCTCGGAGGTTCTGCTGCTGTTGCAACGGGGATATGTCGATATCGGCTTTATGGGCGGCGCACAGATCGACAAATACGGCAATTTGAATAGTTCGCTGATCAACGGAGCCGGCGACAAGCCAGCCATTCGCCTGCCGGGAAGCGGCGGCGGCAACGATATCGCCAGCCTGACCAACCTTATTGTCGCGATGAAGCACGAGAAGCGCCGCTTTGTCGAACACGTCGACTTTGTCACCAGCCCGGGTTGGCTTCGTGGACGGTCGACCCGCCATCAAAGCGGTCTGCAGAGCGGCGGAGCTTTCCGGGTCGTTACCGAGCTTGCGGTTTTTGGTTTTGACGAGCATTCCAGGGAGATGAAAGTTATCGCCCTGAATCCCGGCGTTTCGCCGTCCCAGGTTCAGGAAAATACAGGTTTCGAACTCCTGTTTGACAGCGATCTGCCCATTACACAGTCACCTACGCCGACCGAGCTTCGTATTCTCCGAGAACTCGATCCCCACGGCGTGCTGACGTCCTGATGTCACCGAGAACCGGTTGACTGCAAAACTCCTACTTTCCCCTCTCCCGAAGAAGCTGCAGTCGCAGTTCGAGGGCGTTGTTGATATGGGCCGAAGCCAGTTGCTCGGCTCGCTTGGAATCGCCGTCCTGGATTGCTCGAAGAATTCCCAAATGCTCCTTGTGCGCCAGTGCGATGCTGCCCGGCAGCACAAATGTCGAGTGACGTAGAAGTCCCAAGGTGTCGACGACAGTGTTCAGGGACTGGAGCAGATAACGATTGTGCGCTGCGCTATAGATCGCCTGGTGCAACTCAGCATTGATGATCACGAGAGCTTCCGGATCGTTTTTGGCCGCCATCTCCCTGTCAGCGATTGCAAAGAGATTTTTGATCTCGACCCGTGAGGCATGTTCTGCGGCTAAGCCTGCCGCCGCCCCCTCCAGCAAAGCGCGCACGGCGTAAAGATCCACAAGCTGCTGGGCATCGAGCTGCGCCACCATCGCGCCATTCCAGGAGCCTATGACCAGCAGCCCCTCGGATACAATCCGGTGAAACGCCTCCCGAACAGGAGTCCTGCTGATCTTGAGCCAATTTGCAACGTCCGCCTCGCGGAGATGGTCACCAGGCTCGAAGGCTCCGGCGCGAATGGATTCGCGCAAAACCCGATAGGCATAATCACCCAGTATCTCACCGGGCTTCCTGCCGACTGCGGGCCGCTGAAAGATCGAATGTTGGACAGGGCCCGAGGAGGCCTTGCGCTTTTTTCCGGCTGGACGTTTGGTCACCGCTTTCGCGCTCAACTGGACACCGGTTTCGAACAACGCGCTCGTGCAAAAGCGTCGCGATATGATTGATTGTAAATGGATTTTGTCCAGAACGCCACATCACCTTCCGCAGGCCGACCGGCCGTATGCCAAACCTAATTTTGCATGAGACGAATTGCAGTGCGCGCGTAGACTCGTGCGCAGTCGAGAACATCCTCTTCGCCAGCATAGTCGTCCACCCCGGCAGACAAAGTCGGCTGCGGTCCGTAGCACGCGGCCGGCACGCCGAGGTCTCGCCACCGCCGCGCATCGCTGCCCGGCAGACGGACGACAAATTGCGGTACCTTGCCGCGCACTGCCGCGGCGGCGGCCGACAGCTCGGCAACCACCGGATTGGCGAGCGCCGTCCAGTTTGCATCCCACGCCTTCACTGCCTTGATCGCGATGCCTGGGTCGTTTTCTGCTGCAAGCCGAACCTTCTGCTCAATTGTGGCCCCGGTGATCCCGGGAGGGAGACGAACATCAATTTGCGCCCGGGCCTTCGTTGCAATCAGGCTTCGTACGCCGCCGGCTTCCACCGTCCCGGCATTCAGAGAGACGCGCAGCCCAAGATTTCCATCTCCCCCCGAGATGCTAGAAATCTCCGACGGGATATCGGCATACAAGTCGTTGATCTGATCAATGCGCGCCAAGAGTCCGGCAAGCTTCGCCGCCGCGGTTTTCCCACGCAGCGCGCCGGAGGAGTGTCCACCGCCGCCGGTTGTCTCAATGTCCAGCCATAGCAGGCCCTTCTCGGCCGGCGCGAGCTGCATGAAACCAGGGCCCTCGCCGCTGATCAGGAAATCACCATGCACGTCGGGCCGCATCTTCAGAAGATGGACCGCGCCCCTCTCTCCGAACATCACTTCATCACAGACCGCCGTCATGGTGAGGCAACCGGGAAGAGATTTTCGATGACGCGCCAATACCACCGAGGCGATGCACATCGCCGCAAGAGCGCCCTTCATGTTTCCCATGCCAAGGCCATAGAGCCGCCCGTCCTTCCTGGACAGCTCGAGAATCGGAACCGACCATTTGCTTTCGTCGCCGGGTTGCATCGTATCCATGTGGGCGTTGAACACGACGTGCCGACCTACTCCTTCGCAAACGTGCCCCACGATGTTGGGCGCCTCAGGATCTTCAGCTACGGTCTCTGTTCGGATCGCGCCGGCATTCAGGAATTTCTCGACGATTTGTGCCACTTCAACCGTGCGGCCCGGCGGGCTTGCGCTGGGCGCCGCCACGAGTTGCCGGCAAAGATCGACCAAAGACTCGCGCTCGGCCTGAATTTCAGCATCGATCGCATGAAGAACCTGGTCCAGATTTGACATTTGCAAGCCTCTCACGCCGCTGCGGCTTTGACGACGTCCGCGGGACGTCCCACGATTTGCTGGTAAACTTCGGGATCAGTTGCGCCTTCGGTTCCGAAAAGCAGCACGACGCTATCCGGACCGAGAGAAAGGCTGGCGCGGCTGACCGCGTCGCTCGCGGCGAGCGCGAATCCCGCAAGGCCGGCGACCGCCGACTCTCCAGCCACGACAGGTTCATCGCCGAACCTTGCATCCGCCAGGATGCGCATCGCTTCAGCAGCGGCATCATCCGTGACGGTCATAAACGCATCTGCGCCTGGCTGCAGGATCTTCCACGCAAGCAGGGAAACCTCTCCGCAAGCAAGCCCGGCCATGATCGTGTCAAGAGCGCCATGCACTACGGTTGGTTTCCCGGCCACAGCACTTCGATAGAGACAATCCGCCTTGTCGGGCTCGACAACAATGTTTTTCGGGCGTTGCTCCCCATAGTGTTGCCAAAGGTGTGAGCAAACCGCGGCTGCCAATCCTCCCACGCCGCCTTGAACAAAAACATGAGTTGGCTTCTCTTGCGATTGGACAAGCGCCTCGTCGACCATGATGCTGTAGCCTTGCATCACATCGCGCGGAACGTTGAGATACCCTTCATACGATGTGTCGGAAACGACGTTCCAGCCGTGCTTTGCGGCATCGCTCGCAGCCTGCCGGACAGCGTCGTCGTAGTTGCCCGATATGCGCCTGACCTCGGCACCGTAAGCAGCAATCGCGCGACAACGCGCCTCACTGACACCTGCGTGAACGTAGATAACACAGCGACAGCCGAATTTCTGCGCGCCCCAGGCGACCGACCTGCCGTGGTTTCCATCTGTCGCGCATGTCACCGTGATCTCGGACGTTGTCTCCGAAAACAATTTCGATACGAGGTCCTTGCTGTGAACCCCGACTCCCTTCTGCTGCTTCAGCTCCTGCTGAAGGAGTCGAAAGACGGCATATGCTCCTCCAAGGGCCTTAAAGCTGCCGAGCCCAAACCGCTCGCCTTCATCCTTGTAGATGATTTGCTTCACACCCAGCGCACGAGCCAGTTTTGGCAGTTTCCTGAGCGGGGTTTCGCTGTAGCCGGGCCAGGACATGATCTCCCGCTTCGCAACCTGAAACGCTTTGTCGCTCAGAATATCCGTTCGGCCTTCGCTGTCGTAAGCAACGGAGCGATCAAGTCGCGGATTGCTCAACAATTGAAACGCACTTGATTTGATGACGCTCATACCGCCCGCCATTTCCTTCGTTAACCGATGATGTTGATGCCTGATCAATAGCCAAGCGCAATTCCGTCACGACGGCCGTCTGCTCCACCTCGCAAGACACCGAGTTCTCGATCGATCCAGATCGCCTGGGCCGTTCCCAATGGATTCTCAGGACGCGTAACCCGATGACCGAGTCTGGTTAGACCAAGCACAATCTCTTCCGGCACACTCCGCTCAATTTCAAAAGTGTCACCCCGCGCAAACATGCGCGGATGATCGATCGCGCCCTGAACCGACATGCCATAGTCGACAACGTTCGTCAGAATCTGCACTTGTCCGAACGGCTGAAAGTGCGCGCCCGTCACGCCGAATGGCATCACGGCCTGACCATTCTTCGTCAGCATCGCCGGGATAATCGTATGCATGGGGCGCTTGCGGCCCGCGATGCAGTTAGGATGACCGGCCTCCAGCACAAATGATGACGCACGATTGTGAAACAGGACGCCCGTCTTCTCGCACGCAATTCCGGATCCGAAATCTTCGAAGACGGAGTTGATCAGCGAAACGGCCATACGGTCGCGGTCGACAACCGATATGAATACGGTGTCGCGGTGCGGACGTTGAAGAACTGTTTCGATGTTCGAGATCCGGCCGGTCAATGATACGGTCTGGCGCAGATGGCGAATGTGCGCATCCGACAGCAGCCAATTCACGGGAATTTTTCCCGTTCGGGGGTCGGCAACAAAAAGATCTCGTTCGGCATAGGCTTGTCGCGCGATTTCCGCCATGACGTGAAAGCGCTCGACACTCACCGAGTGCCAGCTCGAGAGATCAAATCCTTCAAGAGCCTTGGCCATGAGCATGGGAACGATCCCTTGCCCGTTCGGCGGACATTCCCATAAATCATAGCCACGATAATTCGTGGAAATTGCCGTCACGTACTCGGGCGCAAAGTCCGCGAAATCCTCCAAACGGTGGAGACCCCCGCGCTCGCGCAAGGTCGCGACCAGTTTTTCGGCGATATGACCCGTGTAAAATGCCTTTGCACCCGCGACTGCGATTTCGCGAAGGGTCTGGGCCAGCTGTGGCTGTCGATGAGTTATTCCGGCGCGCGGAGCTTCGCCATCGAACAAAAACAGCCGGGCTGCCGCCGGGTTTCGCGTTAGCTTGCCGACTTGCTTACCCCAATCGCGTGCCAGCCGCTCCGGCAGGCAGCTTCCCTCCTCGGCAGCTTCAATCGCCGGAGCAAGAACGCGGCCCCACGACAGGCGGCCATAATCGAGGACAAGCTTTTCCCACGCTGCTATGGCACCTGGCACTGTCACGGAATGCGGGCTTTCGACTTCGATCTCGGCCATTCGGCGACCCAGATACCAATCGAGATTGGCGGCCTCGGGCGCCCACCCGGAGCCGTTCAGTCCTGTCGGCGTTGCCTCACCTTCGCGCATAAATAAAGCAAAGCAGTCCCCACCGATTCCGGTCTGCGTCGGTTCGACAACGGCCTGCACAGCGGCTGCGCAGACGGCCGCGTCGATTGCGTTTCCACCGGCCCGCAGGACATCCAGCGCAGCGAGAGTCGCCCGCGGATGAGACGTTGCGACCATTCCATTTGCGCCGACGGCCTCTGATCTGCCCGGCAGCTCGAAATCTCGACAGGCGGTCATATTGTTGCAATCCTCATCGCGGTTACGAAATTCACAGCACGGCGAGACTTGCGTTACGCAAGTCAGTCACAAGCATTGAGGACGGTGCATGGGTAATGCATATTGATGGCTTCGCACTCATCACCGCGAACTGCGGCGTCAATCCACACGCCCAGAACAGCGGGATTTCGCCGTCGGCAACCGTGCTGTCACCGACGTTCTGATATCGATTATTAAGGTCGACGCCGATCATTCCCGGATCGCCAATGTGAACAGGCGCCCCATGAACATTGGGAAAGCGAGATGTGATCTGGATTGCGCGAATGGCATCGGAGGGACGGAAGGCGCGCATCGTGACCACTAGCGGCGCTTCGAACGACCCCGCGGGTTCAGTGGGCAGATTCGAGACATAGACGCCGGCAACATTGTTGTTGGACAGAAAGCGAAGAGGAATTCCGGCCTCCTGAAGGGCCTCCTCGAATGAAAACGAACAGCCCAGAGCGAATGTTACGAGATCATCCTGCCAGTACCCGGAGATATCGGTGACCTCCTCGACAAACTTGCCATCTCTAAAGATATGGTAGCGCGGAATGTCGGTCCGGATGTCGAGATCGTCAGCAAGCGACGGCAAGCGCGGACTGCCGACATTGGAACGGCTCAGCAATGGACACGGCTTGGGATTGCGTTGGCAGAACAGCAGAAAATCTTCCGCCGATGCCTTGGGAAGAATGCAGATATTCGCTTGCACATAGCCTGGCGCCAGCCCGGCCGTGTAGCCCGTGTAACCCATGCTGCGAGCGGCTCGTCGCACGTCGCGGGGATTCTTGCGATCCCACGTGGATTCCACAACCTGAGTATGCTGCTTCATTTTTCTTCTCCTTTGCGACGGTCAAACTGGCGCGTGTATCGCTGGCGATGCTGCCGTTCGTTCAGGTGGACAACGGGTCACCGCCGAACCACCCCGCTCCTTCGACTATCGTGTGCACACATCTTCTTGCGGACGATCAGCACCGATGAAAAATGCGAGTCTTTTCGATGGTCGCTGACTGACCGCGCTCAAGGCGTTTCGGAAACCGGTGGTCATCTGAGGCCTTGTATTTGAGTCACTCTTTGAGATGTGCGAATCCGGTAGCGCCTCCTTCGAGGAGCGCTCCTTCGTGCTCAGCGGGATGACGAAATCATTGCCTGTCCTGTCATTCGCCAACGGCCCAGGGAACGGCCAGCTTTTCGATGGACTCCATTGCGTAGTACAGCACGATGCTCATGATCGTCAGGACAACCAGAGCGGCAAACGCCACCGGCGTGTGCGCCTGCGAGGATGACGCGAGAATGAGATACCCCAATCCCGATTCAGCTCCGACAAATTCACCTATCACGGCGCCGATTACAGCGAACGTGATTGCGATCTTCAGACCAACGAAGATATGAGGCATCGCCGCCGGAAAGCGGATCTTGGCAAACGTCTGCAGTTGATTGGCCGACAATGAGCGGATCAGATCCATCACTGCCGGTTGGACGGATGTCAGGCCGGTCGCCGTGGCCACGACGATCGGAAAGAAGCAGACCAGAAAGACGACCAATATCTTTGGCAAGACTCCGAAGCCGATCCACAGGGCCAGCAAAGGCGCTATCGCGACTTTCGGAACGGACTGCAATCCAAGAAGGAGCGGATAGACGCTCTTGCGGAGGAACGGCGAATAGACGACCAGAACTGCGAGCGGAATCGCCAGCGCAATCGAGAGCGCAAATCCGGCAAGCGTTTCCCAGAGCGTAACCAGCGTATGATGCCACAATTCGCCACGCCATTCGATAAAGGCTTTCGCGATCTCGGAGGGCGCCGGCAAAAGCCAGGTCGGAATAGCGAAGTAACTGGTGCAACCCTCCCAAATCAGGAGGAGAACGGCGAATGTCCCCAGCGGGGCGATACTGTCCTTTATCGACCAGCCGCCCTCAGGGATGACTTCGTCTTCGATATCCGTGTCGATTTGCGAGATGGTCTGTTCAGTCATCGTCCAACTCCTCAGCCGTGACCAATGACCGCACGGACGCGATCAGAATACGATTTGAACTCCGGCAGAAACTCCATATCCAGCGTACGGGGACGCGGCAGATCGACTGAAACAATTTCCGAAATCCGCCCGGGGCGCGGCGACATGGCAACAACCCTGTCGGCCAGCAAAATCGCTTCGGAGATATTGTGGGTCACAAAGACAATCGTTTTCTTTTCAGCGGCCCAAATCCGCAGAAGTTGCAGCCCGAGTTCTTCGCGCGTAAGCGCGTCCAGCGCCGCGAACGGTTCATCCATCAAAAGCATGGACGGGTTGTGAATGAGCGCGCGGCAGATCGCGGCTCTTTGCTGCATTCCGCCCGACAACTCGCCGGGATATCGCGCCTCGAATTCCGACAAGCCCACCATATTCAGAAGATCGCGGGCTCGCGCCGCGGCTTTGACGAGATCGAGCCGAAGGATTTCGGCCGGCAGGAGCACGTTGTCCAAAACCGTCCGCCAAGGAAGCAGCACGGCCTGCTGAAATACAATCCCCACCTGATTGCTCGGACTCGACAGAGGAGCGCCGTCGATCAGGATCTTGCCCTTCGAAGGCTTGATGAGAGCGCTGATGGCGCGCAGCAGCGTGGACTTTCCGCATCCTGACGGGCCGACGAGAGCGATAAACTCGTCCTTTCCGATCGTCAGGCTGACGTCCTGAAGCGCGACCGTCCTGCCGCTTGAAGTCAAATATGTCTTGTGGAGCTTTTCGATGACGACCTTGTCCGCTGGCCGCTTCGACAGTTTTGTTTCGTGAGGTAGCTTGTCGGAGACGTCCATCAGCGATTCTCGAGATGTGAAAGACACGGTTTGGCTTTTACCCATACGTCGGCAGCCCTTGAATGCTCTCGTTGAAGTTCGACCCCGGGTTCTGGCGCGTCAGCGTAACAAGACAACGCATCGGAGTTCTCAAAGATCGATAAACAGCTTCTGTGTGGTATGAGCGATCAGCTCACTTGGTCACGAACCCGTCCGCGAACACGTCATCGATCGTCACTGGCTTCTTAAGATCGAACGAGTCCGCGACAAGGTCGATCGTCCGCTGCATCCGGGCTTTGTCCACGGAACCCAACGGCTCCGGCGGCGTCTGCACCAGTGATGAAATGACCTTCATTTCTGCGGTTCCGACATCGACATCAATCTGGCGCTGATACTTATTCAGAATCTTTGCTGCCGCCTCGGGATCGGTGATCGCATCCTTCAAACCATGCAACGTAGCCTGGACGAACCGCCGAACCATGTCCGGCTTCGACCTGATGACCTCGTCATTCGCGATGATGCCGTTGCTGTAGAAGTCCATGCCCACATCGGAAAACTTCATGATGGCGAGCTTTTTCTTCGGCCCGACAGCCTTCTGCATCAAGGCTTCGCTGATGGTGTAGTAAGTCAGTGCATCCGCACGTCCCAGGGCAAGAGTGGCTGCGATTGCATCGCTGGTTACGAAAACCCACTTCACCTTGCTTGCATCGATGCCGGCAGCTTTCGCGTAGGCGGGAAACATTTTTGGAAGCGAACTGGATGCGGAGTCGGCAATGGTTCGGCCCTCCAGATCCTTGGGCTTTGTAACTGCCGAACCCTCGATGGTGAAAACGGCGTGGGGCGGCTTGGCGTAAACCTCCGCCACCAGCTTCACGGGAACGCCGTCATTCGCGCGGCCAAGAATAACCGAGGCGGCGTCGGCAAATCCAATTTGCGCGGTGCCCGCGGCAACCTGCTTGACGGCGTCTGCCGAGCCTTGTCCGCGGACAATGTCGACGTCCAGACCGGCGTCTTTGTAGTACCCCTTGTCCAACGCAACGAAATAATACGCGTGGCGACCCAGATATCCGAAGTCAGTCACGAATGTCAGTTTATCGGCCGCTTGCGCGCCTTGTGTCGATAGCGACGCTGACAGCAAGAAAGCCGACAAGCATCCCAAAAATGCGCGAGCGCGAGCCATTAGTTTCCTCCATTTCGCGGCGAGGTCCTGATGTGCTGACTTGAATGGCTCGGCCACTGCCGAACACTCTCGCCTGCTAGCCGGCCCTGTCGTGGCTTCGACTAGCGAGAACTCACCTTGAATGGTATCGGATACCGGATCCAATGTTTGAGATTGGCAAGACCTTTCTTTCGCTTTGCCGAATCCACGAATAAAAAATGCAGTCAAAATCGCTACCATATGCTATGCTGCCTCTTCTTTTATATCAACGCCGGACGCCAGATTTTGGATCCAAAAGCAGTCAAGCAACTATCGGGCCAGTGCTCCCGATTCGTTGGCAGATCGAGAAGTGCGTTATTTCCCCTATAATTCGTGGAGGAGACAGCTCGACTTTCATTAATCTGTGGTAGTGTAGAGTGATCGATACAGGATTTGGAGTTTTTACGGATCCAATTGATCCTGCTGCCGCCGGATGCAGCAACTTTTGCTCATAGGCTACTCAAAAATGGATCCAGTATCCACCGATGACTGATACCATTCATGCGCCGCGACCGGTATCCACAGCCGCTTGGCTTTTGGAAAACCTCCGCACGTCAATCCTGGATGGCACACGGGCCGCGCATAGTCTCATTCGACAGGAAGAACTCGCCGCGACTTACGGCGTCAGCAGAATGCCGGTGCGTGAAGCGCTGCGCACGCTCGAGGCAGAAGGCCTGGTCATCAATCGGCCCAATAGAGGCGTGGTCGTCGCCCCTTTGGATCCGGACGATGCACTCGAGATTTTCGATATTCGCGCCTCGCTGGAATCGCTGGCATTGCGACGCTCCATCCCGCGCCTGGATGAACGGCAAAAGGCCGCCGCCGCAGCCGCCCTAAAGACTCTGGAGCAAGCGACACCCGAACAGGCATCAAATGCGCACCGAGCATTTCATCTTTCGCTGTCGGCCGCGGCAGGCGATCGCCTGCAAAGACTGATCGGTCAGTACATCGATGCGGCTGCGAGGTATCTCCGGGTGGAAGCCACGCTCTTCGGAACGGTTGACGAGGACCGCTATGAGCACCGCGCCCTGCTCGAAGCCACTCTTGCAGGCGATGTGAGAGGTGCAACGCGATTGATCGAACGGCATGTCGCAGGAACGGGGTCTGAAATTGCCGAAGTCTTGCGCGATCGAGACCGGGTCAAGCGTGCTACTCAGAAATAAGCAATCTGGACAGAGTTTGGCGTCCGTTATTCTGACTGACTACCCTGGAAGAAGTTGCTGCGACGTTGATGACCTCGGTCGAGGCGATCGAGCGGAAGGCCGCAACCCTGACATCACCATGGGCGTCCTCCCGCGCAGGTACTCTGTCCTCCTACGGTATGCATGAGCAGCGGCGAGGTGACAGCCATCGGCACGATCTCCGCTTTTGGGTTTTCAACCAAGAGGTCGGGACAAGTGGCAAATTATACACGCCTCGCTGCTGAGCGAGGGGCGCGTGTTGAATTGAGATACATGGCCGAGTCTGGTTCGATGTCGGTTTCGTTCCAATACCGGAAGTGAGGCGAGCTCATTCGATCACCTCGTCGGCGCGGGCGAGCAGCGACCGCAACTTGTCTGCGCAGCCGCCAAGTCTCACGGCTTTCGCCTGCGCGCCGACGATGCGGGGCGGCGGTCCCGTTCCAAGGTGGATTCCAAGAGCAATTTAGCTGAGTTGATCCCACTCAGCCGCAATCCACCTTGCGCACCTGTCAGCGCCGGTCAACGCTGCGGGCGTTCCAACTGCCCCAGCTCACGCTAGCGAGACTTTGACGATCCGTTGCGACAGGCCGCTTGGTTCGCCTTTCATGGGCAGCGATGCATCGCTCGGATTCCGCGATCTTTCGCTTCAGGTTGGCTATGTTTTTTTGCGTTCGGCCGCTAGAACTGGCCATATCGCCGATTTTAAACCGGGCAATTTCCAAGGCCTTCACGGCGTCGCGGTTCTTCTTGAGCTGAACTCTGTGCCAAGCGATGTTGCTATTGCTGTCAGCAATCATGTCGCAGCAGCCGCGATCGATCTTTCGAATCCGTTGGGCACTTCAATATCGACTTCAAGCGTCGATACATTTTTGCCCCTATCCATCCTGACGATGACCTTTTCCGGATCAAGCGTGACGTGCCGCGAGACCACAGCAAGGATCTCTGCCCGCAGCAGTCCCAACAAGTCGGGCTGGCCGCGCAAACCGCGTTCGTGCGCCAGGAGAATCTGCAACCGTTCACGTGCAACAGGCGCGGAACCAGTA
>Ga0210396_10003216_pt1 | contig 16382 bp, 24 predicted proteins | sample IncBWH17OmetaG_FD_155466 | JGI IMG/M metagenome (GOLD analysis project Ga0210396, IMG submission 155466) | Forest soil microbial communities from Barre Woods Harvard Forest LTER site, Petersham, Massachusetts, United States - Inc-BW-H-17-O ... | reverse complement strand
TGGGCGACAACCCCTGCGCCTGCAGCCGAGGCATGTCGAGATCGACCTGCACCTGGCGCATCTTGCCGCCGTAGGGGAACGGTGTGGCTGCGCCCTGTACAGTCGCCAATTGCGTACGAATGAAATTGTTTCCCAGGTCAAACAGCACCTGCTCCGGCAGGGTCTTGCTGCTAATGCCCAGCTGCACAATCGGCGTGGACGAAGCCGTGTAGGTGATGACCAAGGGAGGTGTCGTGCCCGGCGGCAAACTGCGCACCGTTGTCTGTACGATGGCCGTCACCTGGGCGAGGGCGGTCTGAATGTTTGCTTGCGGCTGGAAAAAGATCTTGATGACGCCGATGCCTTGTACCGACTGCGACTCGATATGTTCGATATCGTTGACCGTGATGGTCATGCCGCGTTCGGAGTTGCTGACGATGCGCTCCGCCATGTCGGTAGGTGCGAAGCCGTTGAAATTCCAGACCACGCTGACGACGGGAATATTAATGTCGGGGAAGATATCGATGGGCGTGCGCAGAATGACCAGCGGCATCAGCAAAATGATGACCAGGGCCATCACGACGAAGGTGTATGGGCGCCGGAGCGCGAGGGCAACAATCCACATTAGTTTGCTATCAATGCCAGCCGATGCTGGATAAAGCCAGGATGGCTGGGCTCCCAGGAACTCTAATATGATACGATACGATACGTATTGGATTCAACGACAGCGGCGTCTTCATGCAACAAATACCTTCTTCTGGACAAGAGCAGCTGAATCACGGTCACAACGGAACGAAAAGATCGCCGGGAAGGCCGCGCAATGAGCGCTCCCGCCAGGCGATTCTTCGCAGCACGCTAAAGCTCTTGCGCAGACACGGCTTCGGTGCACTGTCGATCGAAGCTGTTGCCGCGGATGCTCACGTCGGCAAAGCCACGGTCTATCGCTGGTGGACGACGAAAGGCGCTCTGGCCGTGGATGCGTTTGCCTCCAGCATTGAGAATGAACTTCATTTCCCCGACAGTGGCTCGGTTCGCGAGGACATGAGTGCGCAGATGAATCAGTACCTGGAAGTGCTTCGGTCGCGCAGCGGCCGTATCATCGCGGGGGTCATCGGTGCAGGGCAGTCAGACCCGGGGTTGATGGAGGAGTTCCGCGCGCGCTTTCTGCGGCCGCGCCGGCACGAGGCGTATCGAACGTTGCAGCGAGGCATCGATCGTAAAGAGCTTCCGCAAGATCTCGATCTGGACCTGGTTCTCGATGTGCTTTACGGCAGCATCTACATGCGCTTCCTCATACGCCACGACGAATTGAACGAGGATTACATCAACGAAGTTTGTCGAATCGTTCTTGCAGGAGCAGCGGAAGGCTCGTTCTCCTCAAGCCATAAGAGCAAGCGTCGCAGTCATTCCGCACTGGCCGGATAAATTTCTCTGCTTCCTTCCGGCAACATCTAGACGCTTGCTACCGACCCACCGTCCACGCGCAGATTCGTTCCAGTAATGAAAGACGCTTGCACCGACGCCAGAAACACGACGGCGGAAGCGACTTCTTCGCTCTCGCCCGGACGTTTCAATTCGATGTGAGGGCGATTCGTCGCCAGGAACTGGGCCGTCATTTGTTCCGGAGAGAGGCCTTGTTCTTGAGCCAGCTTTCCCAACATGTCGGAAACCAAAGGCGTCATGATGAATGCCGGAGACACGGTATTCACCAGGATTCCATCCGAGGCGAAGGCTTTCGAAAGGCTCTTGGTGAGATTGTTCAGAGCGGCCTTGGAGGCGTTGTAGTGCGGCATGAAGGCGTCCGGCTGGGTGCCCGACTCGCTCGAGATATTGATGATTCGTCCCCATTTTTGCTTTTGCATGTGAGGCAGAACAGCGCGTATGGCCCGAACTGCCGACAGTAGGTTGAAGTTCAATATCTGGAGCCAGTCGTCGTCGGTGAGCTTCTCAAATGGAGCGAATGCACCCACTCCGCCGGCATTGTTCACCAGCACGTGAACGGTTCCGAAGCGCTTCACTACCTCATTCGTCATGCGGATGATGTCTTCCGCTTTCGTCGAGTCGGCAGCGACACTCATCACCTCTGCGCCGGTGCTCTTAGCGATTTCGTCGGCAGCCTTCTCCAGGTCCGCGCTGCTTCGGGCGGCGATGGCTACCTTGGCGCCTTCTGCTGCGAAACTTGCGGCGATGGCTTTGCCGATCCCCTTGCTTGCACCGGTTACTAGAACGGCCTTACCTTTTAATCCAAGTTCCATTTCGTAAGTCTCCTCAGCAATCTGATTCAGTTCGAGGCTTCCAGGGTGCGGACGCGTGCTTCTGGATTGGGCGGGACGCTGAAGATGCGCGACAGACCTGAGGATGGTAGGCTGTCGCCATGGCCGATGAGAAACCGGATCGGAACCAGAATACCGCCGTCATTTGGGCGCGCTATTCGCAGATCGCGTTCGTCATTCCCGCCGCCGTCGTCATCGGTCTGTTTCTCGGGAAGCTTCTGGATTACTGGCTGCACACGCACTGGCTGTTTCTGGTCGGGATCATCATCGGAGCGGTCGCGGGGTTCGTCGACGTCATCCGAACGGTAATCCGGCAGACGAAGTGAAGCGGCCCGGTTCATAGGATATTCGCCATGTCTACGCCAGAATCGAGCGCACCGGCAATCGAAGCCTTCCTTGACCGAGCTTTACCTCGGATTCGACGATTCATGTTGGCTTTGGCGGCGGCCGGCATCGTGGTCTGCGTGGTGTTCTTCCGATGGCCTGCGACTGCCGGCTTCGTACTGGGCGCCGTCATCTCGTACGTCAACCAGCATTGGCTGCAGCAGGCGATCGAGGCGCTGGGCGAGAGAATTACCACCCAGGACAGCAACGAGCGGGGTGGCCTGATTGTGTTTCGGGCGATGCTGCGCTATGCGCTCATCGCCGCCGTCGCATATGTTATATTTAATGTTTCCTTGGCAGCGCTTTACGGCTTTCTGGCAGGCGTTTGTCTTCCGATTGCAGCCGTGGCCTGCGAGGTCGTAGTCGAGATTTTCATTACGCTGCGTCGTGGAATCTGAATCTCCTAAACAGCATTTTGACACGCGTTGCGGCGACGCTGAGCGTGTGCCAAGGCTGAGTTACTCGCAACACAGATCCGGTCATAGAGTAAGCATTCATGCCTGAGCAACTTTGGTTTACCGCACTACTGAATAAGTATCTGGGAGGCCCGGCAAACAGCTTGATGGCCTTGTTCCACGTGCATGCAGCCAACGCCCAGGCGCCGTTTACGAATTATGTAGCGATGGAGTTGTTGGTATTCGTGCTGCTGGTCCTTCTCTTCATTGTGGTTCGCGCGCGTCTGTCGGTGGACAAGCCAGGCGCCTTGCAGCACATGATGGAAGCCATCAACTCTTTCGTAAGCGATCAGAGCCACGAAGTGATTGGCCATGAGTACGAGCGGTATGTCGGATATCTGACTACGCTCGGACTGTTTATTCTCGGCGGCTGCCTGATTGGCCTAATCCCCGGATTTGAAACTGCGACCGCGTCGCCATCGGTTCCGCTCGGCTGCGCTTTGGTGACCTGGTGCTACTACCACATGCACGGCGTGCGGAAGAATGGGTTCGGCTATATCCGAAACTTCATTGGCCCGGTGTGGTGGCTGGTTCCGCTGATGTTCATCATTGAAGTGTGTAGCCACCTGGCACGAATTCTGTCGCTCACCATTCGTCTCTTCGCCAACATGTTTGCGAGCGACATGGTGACACTGGTGTTCTTTACTCTCTTCCCGATTGCGATCCCTGTCATCTTCATGCTGTTGCATGCCGGCGTGGCGATCATCCAGACGTATATTTTTGTGCTGCTGGCGACGGTCTACATTGGCGAAGCGGTGGCGCACGAGCACTAAGAAGCGGCATTTGCCATTCGACACTTAGCAGTTAGCTCTCGGCAAGCATTTGGCGATTTCTGGCCAAATGCGAAATGCCAGGTGCCAACTGCTAAATGCAGTAGCTGTCAGCGTGAGGGCGTCAGCTCGGTGAACGTCAACCACCCACTGGCAGCGATTCATAAGGAGAAACACAATGCGGAAACTGATGATGATTATCTTTGCGCTGATGGCCCTCATGATGTTGGCCATGCCAGCGTTCGCGCAGGGCGGAAACGCCGCCCCTGCAGGAGGCGGCAACTGGGCAGTCCCCCTTGCCTCGGGATTGGGCATCGGCATTGCGGCCGGTTTGGCCGGCCTTGGCCAGGGGCGCGTGGGCGGCGCGGCGTGCGAGGCCATGGCTCGCAACCCAGCCGCTCGTCCGGCTATTCAGCTCGCGCTGATTCTCGGCATGGCGTTTATCGAGTCCCTGGTGTTGTTCACCCTGGTTATCATCTTCGCCAAGGTCGTCTGAGTTTCGCAATTACCACTAGGAGCCCCTTCTTCGGATGGGGCTTTTTTTGTTAGAAGATTGCGGGGATGGCAGAGGGCAGCGATGCCAGACCCCGCGGGTGGGTACCATCCGCCTGGGTAGTGGTGCAGTTTTGAAGTCCAACTCCCTTGAACGCCAGAACGGACAGAGTAGAATTGAATCATGCCGCGAACCAAACTCCCTCCGCACCTGATCGACTATCAAGGCGCAAAACGCTGCTCGATTTGCAAAATGCCGTTCCCGTCCGATATTGAGCCAAGTCTAACCAAGGCGTTCGCCGAGCACGTCATCAGCAACCACAGGCCCGGCCAGACAAGCGAGGAAGCGAACCAAGCCGCTGCGCGGATCGTCAGGGAAACTACGACGGAGTAATGGGTTGTTCGGCGTTCTCCTGTCGCTTGGGTCTCGGGAGCCGAAATCGCTCCCTTGTTGCTTCTAATCAGGGACTCGCAGGAGTGCTATCGGGAGTAACCAAGGTAGCCGAGGCAATGGAAATCGACCCGGCTCGTATCTATTACCAGCGTACCGAGTATGAGCAGGGCTGTCCGGTTCGTCGTTACTACATCGCGTCCGCGTTCATGCGGGCTGCGATTGACGCTGATTGGTCGTCGCCGCACGATCTAGAAGAGCGAGACGATGATGATGAAGGGAGGTAAGATGCCGCCACCAAAAGGAAGCACAAACAACAAGAGCCGCTAAGTGCTTGAACACCTAACGGCCCTTAAACCAGAAACCCCGGCAAGCCGAGATCCCTAGTGCCCGCTGATGATTATCGGCTTGTCTCACCAGAAAGGCAAGCCAAAATGGGTAGTGGGTCAGTCTCGATTTCGGTAGTTCCTCAGTTTGAAATTCACTTCTTGTAAGGGCCGCGCTTGCCAGTTTAGGGCTGATAGCCGTCCGCCATCGATACGATCTCTTCGAGAGTCCAAACGCGATCGCTCAGACCAGCCGCCATTGCTGGCGTGATTCGCAGCGTTTTGTGGATTCTGGCGAAGTTGTAGTGTACGGCGTGAATCGCTACCATTGCCGCGTGGTTCTCGACCTTCTTGGAAAAGGCATTCGTTAGGCGGGTGAAGCGCCTCATGCTCATTCGCATGGTGAGATTGTGCCGCTCCACGTAAGACGTGCTCACATGCTTCGGGTCAGGGTCACCGCTCACAACCTTCATATCGCAGCCGATGCAACGGGCCGGGGAATAGCGCCGCGTCTCTTCGTCGGACGGAGCGCCGTAAATTTTTTGCAGCATCGCATAATCACAGTTCATGCCGAAAGCTCCCGCAACGGCTTCAAGAGACGCCCTGTGCCCGTCTGTGGTTACCTGCACACGGCCCTTAAAAACTGAGGCACCACCTCGATTTCCACAGGCTCGCTTTCGCATCGTGTCTGTGGCATACTTGGCGCATGTTTGAGCAGGAAGAGACAAATCAAGCTCGGATCATAGCTGTCGCAGTCGGCGTGGTGATTATTGTCGTCGTTGTAGTGTGGAAATTCCTGTTGCACTGAATGTGTCGCCAAATCGCCGCCGGATGCCTGTGGTAATCGAGACTGACACACTGCCCCAAAATGCACACACTCCCACCTGAGAAGAAACAGCGACACTGAGATCCACGACGTCTCTCTGCTCGAAAACAGGTGGTATGGATCCAGCCTAAGGAATCCAAACCCACTCCGCCCTCAGCTTCTGTTTAGCGACCAAGGGCTGCATCAGGTTGGTTTCCTTCCGATCTAGAGGTGCCAAACCCTCTCCTCAGAACATCTCGAACACCGTTTGACATTCGAAATGTTGAAAGGCGTGTGGACCCAATCCTGCCAGATGCTCGGGTCTCGTCGTTGCGCCGAATCAAGCATCATTTGTAACAGCATCGGAGGATCGCGCTTTATAAAGTTCGGTTCTTATTCTGTGAGCTGCATTTTACTGGCCCTTTTTCTTGGTTTTCGACCACCTCGCCCGGGCCGCCCTCTGGGCAATTTCATGCCGTCGCTCTGGTGAGAGTGCCGAGGCTCTGGCTTCGCCCCCTTTCTTTGCTCCGAGTTTGGCCAAAGCAATAGCGTGCGGGTTCTTCTTCTTTTCGCCCATAGTTTTCAAGTCTATATATGCATCATCCAGCAGGGAAAAACAATATCGAGATTGATACTTGACATGCCTACACGGGCAAGCATATGCTTGCTCGTGTAGGCATTATGAGATTGGGTAAGGAGCTGTATGAAGCAAATGTCGCAAGCATTTCGGGCTGACAAACGATTGGCAGAACATATCTGGGGTAAGCTTCCGCGGCTAGCTTTGGCCTCGCTGAAAGCCCTGACATTCACCTACGGCCTTTCGGTTGGTAAGGGCGACGTCCTTTGCTTGGAAGGGCGCTGGTACGTGACGAACACCGGCTTGCTTCGCCTTGCCCGTCGCAAGAAGTGCCGAGGTATCCATGTTGAGGAGGTCAGGTCTCTGTGCGATTCGGCTGCGAGCCGCTTCGTTCTTAAAGCGACCGTGTATCCGTCGAAAGACTCCTCCGGCTTCGTTGGCTACGGCGACGCCGATCCTTCCAACGTCTCAGTGCGGGTCCGCGGCGCCGAAATGCGCATTGCCGAAACGCGGGCGGTCAACCGGGCGCTGCGTAAGGCCTACGGCATCGGGATCTGTTCGATCGAGGAAATAGGGTCTTTCGCCGGGCCGGTCGTCTCCGGGCCGAGCGCATCGAAGATTGTTCCGAACGATACAAGTGGGAATGGCAACGGCAACAGCACTGGTCACAAAGTTCGTGGCCGACTCTGTCAGATCATCCGTCAACACAAGCTCGATCCAGAGTTGGTTAAGGCCTACGCCGTCGACTTCTGTGGGACAAAGGCTCTGAAAGATGCGACCCGCGGGCAGGTAGAGAGCTTCGTTCAACAGCTGGCTGAATCAGCGAGGAAGGATCGCAGCGCTCTGCTGTGCCAGCTCAACAGCTACGCTCGCCCCAATCAGGAGGTAGTGGCATGACGCGCCGACTACCAGGGATTTCTGCAACTGTCGAAGAATCCCGTCCGGCGGTTCCGGACGGTATCTTCCTTGTCCGTCTTGATCATGCCCAACACCGATGGCACCCGCAGAAACCGTTTTACGTGCTCCGGCTGTTGATCCTAGAGCCGTCGCAATATGCCAGGTTGCCGATTGTGAGCCGTCTCTACTGCACGCCGAAGGCGATGTGGAAGCTGGGTTGGTTTCTCCGCGACTTTCTCTACGACCCGGAGTCCTTGACGCGGGACGAGATTGACGAAAAAGCCATGCGCGGCCTGGTTGGGATAGTCAAGATCAGCCACCGCGTCATTAATGGCGCCTCCCCTGGCGGCTTTCGACGGCTTTGCGCCGGCCAGCCAATGGCAGGAGCTGTCGAGTGGCTTGGGCGTCACACCTGCTGCGAAGCCAACTTCGGGCGCGGTGCGAAAGAGGAAAGTGTCGTGATCTACAGCTATAGCCAGATCTCGCAATATCTGACATGTCCCCGACGTTATCGCCATCGCTACCTGGATGGCTGGCAGGAAAAAGAGCAGAGAGCATCGATACTTTTCGGCCGTGCCTTTGAACAAGCTGTCGCGGCTCTGTTTCGCCACGAAGATCCGGCGGCAGTCTTGTTCGAACACTGGAGCACGTACAAGCAGCTGGAGGCGGTCTATCCGGCTCGTGAAACTTGGGACACCATGCTGCAGCAAGGCGTGCATTTGCTCAAACGTTTCGTTCAGGACGGTCGAGTCCGCATCCGCCGACCGAGAACGCAGCAGCAGATTCAGTTCAATCGGACGCTGAATTCGGGGGCAAGTTTCGTTTCCTACGTCGACGCCATCGGCGAACTGGATGGCAAGACCTGCGTGCTGGAGTGGAAAACATCCTCAGCCCGATATGCAGAAGAACCAGTCGGTATCACCGGACTTGATCCGCAGTTGATCTGCTACTCCTGGATGACCGGCATTGATGCCGTTGCGCAAGTGGTTTTCGTTCGCAAACGAGCCGTCGAAGTACAGTACCTCACCGCCGTGATTACCGAAAAGCAGCGGAACGAGTTCCAGACGGTTGTGGAAGACACCGTTCAGGGAATCGAGTCGGGAATGTTTCTGCCACACAGCGGCATCCGTTTTCCCCAAAACGCTTGCACCACATGTCCATTTGTCGGGCTCTGCCTGGACCAGCGTGAACTGATCGAAACGGCACTGGTGCGCAGGCCAGGAGTTGACCTTGGTTTGTTTGACGAACTTGGCTACTAGATATCCGCCGATGCCACCAAAGCTGAATCGCCGGCGTGCCGAAGCAGTGCTCAGTCGGATCGATGCCATTCTTGGCTGGGAGGCACAGCACGAGAACGAACGGGATACGAAGTTTGTGGAGTTGGGCAAATGCCTGTGCGAAGTACGAGCCGGGCAGTACTGGCGGCTGGAGAAACTGAAATCATTTGATGACTTCCTGGAACAACGGTTTCCCGGTTCAAGACGGAAGGCGTATTACCTAATGTCGATTCACGAACAGCTTCCGCCCCAAGCGCGGAAGGGGCTGAAACAGGTGGGATGGACCAAAGGAGTGGAATTGGCCAAACTGGCACGAAAGCAGGGCCAGCGATTCGAAAGTGCAACCTGGATGCACAAAGCCCGGCAGATGCCGAAAGAGGAGTTCAGGCGAGAGGTGGAGAAGGAGCTGACCGGGGAGGACAGCGAGCCCTCGGAGCTGATCTACTTCAAAGTTTATAAAAGCCAAATCCCGGTCATCGAGCAGGCAATTGAGACCGCAGGCTTGATGCTGGGCTCCGACAAATCCCGAGGGTACTGCTTGGAGATGATCTGTGCGGACTTTCTCGCCGGGGCGTGCCTAGACGGCAACAATCCAGAGATTTTGCTGCAATCTATCTCCCGGTACTACAAATTCTTGCCCGCTCCTCAGCGGGGGATATTCTTGTCTGAAATCAGCGGTGAAGCTTCATGAGCAAAGGCCCTCTTCAAGTACCCAGACTGAAACTAGACTCACACAGTTATCGCGCACTGTACTGGCAGGTGCTTCAGCGCGACGGATGGCGCTGCCAAGTGTGCGGAAGCATGCAAAACCTGCAGGTGCACCACCTCAAATTTCGCAGTCAGTCGGGGGCCGACTCTGAGGAGAATTTAGTCACCTTGTGTGCTGAATGCCACGCACAATTGCATACAAAAGCCTAAATTAATGCTGGTTTGGACGATGTATCGTCGTGTCGACGCCAACCTACATAAGATGCCGTCTAGGCAAGATCAAGGAGCAGCAAGTCGACATGCTGCAATCCAGCCACTACCCGGCCAGAGAGCTAATTGGTGTGTTGCTAGGTCATGTTACCCGGGGGAACCACTTCGAGTCTTCGTCCGTCGGCCCTGGCGAAGCGAAGAAAATGTGCCTGAACTCGCAACGATAGGCGGCCAATATGTCTTCGGGTTTGCGCGTTAGGAGTGATCGACGAAGAGGGGTTAGTACTTCGCTGCCAAAAATCGGACACGATGATGGGGGGATAATGCCTGACATGTCAGAGAGTGCTTTCGGTATGGATTATGCACGGATGGCCCAAATCAACTTTGAGATCGCCTCCCTCAATGAGTTGCTTGACTTTCACATCTAGACCTATTCCACTAAGCCACGATCATCATTTGCTCACCACGAAAGAAAATGCCGCCATACTTCGTCTCCCAGTTGGATAGTTTTGGAGCCTAATCTCCACAGTCAATCGATTTTGGAGTTGCGCCAGATGTTGGCGATTTTTTCAGCTTCAGCAGCGGGGTAGCGGTTCGTTACTCTCCCCGTGACGAGATCAACGGCGATTACTTCTTTCTCCGCCTTATCTTCGAGACGCGACCATTCCGTACAAGTTGCACCTTCGAAGGGAAAGCCATTGTCTCCTGGCGCTTCACCAATTCTGACAATGTAATATATGAGCTGCGCCACAGTCATGTTTCTTCTCTCCGATTGCCATCGGGCATTCTTGGCTACGGGAATATTACTCCCCGGCGAGTGCTTTCAGTATCAGATTTTTGTCAAGGCGCGATACAGCGGATTCCTTTTTTTGGGATTAGCGCACGGAGGTAAGGAGGGCGCCCAGTAGATTGGGTCGGTCTTCTGCTGACGATCGAAGTTACTGCCACAAACTCACAGAGTCTCGCTAGATGCACTAAGATTCTTCTGTGGTCTCCCATGTTTTTGGGGTGGATGTGATGCCGGTTGTACAGCGATTCACCCTTGAGCGCAACAGGATCTATATCATGGCAGAGGTGCTGGACTATGACAATGTGACGAAGGATTACGGCCGGCCGTGGTCCAAGCGGCGCGTGCAGGCGCTGAACGGCTTTACGTTGTCGCTGGAGCGCGGCGAGATCTTCGGCTTCCTGGGACCGAATGGAGCGGGGAAAACCACCGCGATTCACCTGGCGCTCGGGTTTATGAGACCGTCGTCGGGCAGTGGACACATGCTAGGCAAGCCGTTTGGCGATGCGCCGACCCGCGCGCGCATTGGTTTCCTGGCCGAGAACGTCGCCCTCTACCATCGCCCCGCCGACAAGCTCTTGCGGTTTTATGGCGCGCTCAATGGCATGCGTCCGCAACGCCAGCGTCTTCGTGCTCGGGAGGTTCTGCAGCAGGTGGAGCTTGCGCAGGAGGCCGACCGCAATGTCGCGAAATTTTCTCGCGGCATGCAGCAGCGCGTTGGACTGGCGCAGGCGCTAATGAATGATCCAGAGCTGCTGATTCTCGATGAGCCGACGTCGGCGCTCGACCCTCTGGCGCGTGCCGCCATGCGCGAATTATTGCTGGAAGCCAATCGTGCCGGGAAGACGATCTTCCTCAGCTCGCACCTGCTCTCCGAGGTCGAAATGATCTGCCATCGTGTGGCCATCCTGGATAAAGGGCAGGTGGTGAAGCTGGGTAGGACGGAGGAGCTGCTGGTGTCGCGCGATCGCTATGAAGTTGTTGCTCGTGGAGTGCCGGCCGGCAGCTTCGAGCAATCGCATGCGCTCGATGGGAAGGTCATGTTTACGGTGCCGGCTGTATCGCAGCGCGAAGCGCTGGAGCGAGTATGGGCTTTAGGTGGCGAAGTCATTAGCGTGAATCCGATGCGGCGGACTCTGGAAGAAGTATTCGTTGAACTCACCAACAAGGGAGCCAGCGCGTGAGACAGGTATCGCTGATCGCAGCAAATTTCCTGCGCGAACATCGCTGGCCGGTGCTGATTCTGTTCGCGTGGATCGTACTCGTCGCTGCGGCTACGGGAGATTTCGGCCGGAGCCGGCCGGTGAATGAAGACGTGATTTTCTATTGCCAGCAGCAGGCGATGTACATCTGCGTCTTCAGCGCGTTCCTGGCGGCGGACGCCATTCACAACGAGCGCAAATCAAGACGCATTCTGCTGGTGCTGTCGAAGGCGATCAGCCGCGGCGAGTATCTGTTGGCGGTGATTCTCGGGACATCGACCATGGCTATCGCCTATGCACTCCTGTTTGGGTTGTGCGGAGTATGGTTGACGGCGCGGGCCGCACTGCCCAACGGCCAGCTCTGGTCGATCGTGATCCTGGTAATGGCCGGATCGGTCATCGCCGCGACGGTGGCAATGTTCTTCTCGACCTTCCTGAATCCCTATGTTGCTACCGCGATGACCGTGCTGCTCTTCTGCGCTCCTGGGATATTCCGCCTCCAGCGCCACGCCTGGTCATTGTGGCTGCCGGGGTTGCCGATCCTGGTGGACTTCCTGCGTTTCAGCTTCCGCTCCGATTGGACGGTCAACTGGTTCGCAGGAGTCATAGCGATTCTGGAGGCCGTGTTGTTCTGGGTTCTTGCGGCAGCGGTCTTCAACCGAAGAGACATTGCCATTCCTGTCGAGTAGGGTGGCAGAGTCAGAGCCATAGAATCCTTCGGCGCTAATGGTTGACCAGGGTTCCGTAGCAGGCGTCCCGAACTCTTTCGCCTCCGCCCAGCCATGTGGTCTTCTCTTGGATATACATAGCCATCTCGGGTGAATTGCCAGAGAGGCGGCAGACCTCGCCTCCGATCCGCCGGTACACTCGGCTCTCCGGATAACCCGGCACATTCAACTCGCCCATTGTCCAGTCGCGCACGTCAAGCAGGTTATTGTTGCTGGAAACATGCGTTATGTACCGTTGAAGATAACCAGGCAGCTGCTTCGCCACCGCGTCACTGCAAAAGATGCCGGCTCCATCGACATTGCCGGAATACAACGACCACGAGGGGTAAGAATCCCACCAGCCGAAGAAACTAAAGAACGGCATGATCAGGACCAGCAGTAGCACCACCTTTTGAAGCGCGAAGGGATTTCTCCACACGACATCGGCAAACGAGAAATCTGCTTTCCAGAAAAGAATTACGTCAAAAGCGATCATCGCCAGATTCCAGGGCCAGACGACGGTGTTGTAGTTGTATCCGAACGGTCCGTACTTCGTCAGGATAAAGATGTGCATCACAATGGCCGCGATCACCGCGACGTTACGCAATTTCCTGGTGAGCAATCCCAAGCCGATCGCCGCTTCGCCGATCGCCGGAAATATCGCCAACGCCCGAATGATTGCAGTAGCTGCTGTCTGTTTGTCACCCACAAGATGAGGAAAGACATGGGCGGCGAACGTAGGATTTAGCTTCTGCAGACCACTGTAGAAATAAATGCTGGCGATAATCAGCCGGCAGATGTTGAGGGCCGCATCCTGATCGGCGTCTTTCCCTCCCTTCCAGTAGAAGACCGCCAAGACTGCCAGCATAAGCGCATATTGATAAGCCCACGGCTGCCAGCGGCATTGGTCCAGAAGAGCCAGAGCAGCCAGAAGGGACAGGAAAGAGATCAAATAAAATTTCGGCGCAGAGGACGCCGCAATCAAGACCAGCAGCAATGCCAACGCGGCGAGGCAGAGGTAGTCGAAAGGGTAAGGAATCTGCGGCAGTCCGTAAAAGACCGGTATCAGTGGAAAATGACGCGTGGTCACCCAGACATGTTTCGACAACACCAGAGCGATGAAGAAGCAGGAAGCAATGACGATCCTGGTCCAGAATATCCTATTACCCGGCGACAAAAACCGAGGAGGAGCAGACTGTTTTTTCTGAATACTCGTTCTCGATTTGCGTTTCATCAGAATGGCGGAAAAGCTAGCCATTTTACCATTCAGAAGTCCACAGGCCTGCGCGTCAACACGCAGCGATGTGAGTCAAAGACAATTTCGCACCGATTGCGGTCGCAAGAAACAGGTCGCAGGCCGACCCGAAATCAATGCGACCGCCTCTGTTCTGCTTTAACGAGATTGTTCAGTGATCGACGATTATGGATGTGCTGCGCGGTAGGTTTTGTTCTCCACCGTGGGAACAGCTTCGCCGGCTTCTTCTGCGGTGTTGCGCATAACGTGGGCTAGTAGCGCGATCTCGCCCTGGGCGACGGTGACGTGGTAACGCGCCTCGTTCGGCACTGCCGGGTCCCGGCTCAACAGATACAGAAGCTGCATCAGTTCCTGCAATTTGTTGTTGGCACTGTCGAGCATATTCGCGGTCTTCCAATCTTTAACGCCCTGGCATTGGTTGTTGACAGCGCAGCTGGGGGACGGCTTCGCCTGTTGTGAAGGGGGAGTGGTTTGATTGCAGGTTTCGGCGTCTTTGTAGTGTGGCTGGTTCGAAACTCTTCCCTCATCGAAATACATCACTACATTCCTTCCGTTGAAAAAGTCCTTCAGTTCCGAAAGCGAGAGAAGTGTGACGCGAATGGCATATGGATGCCTACGCGCCGCGCTCTGATTCGCAGATTCCGGCGACAAACTATTGAAGAAACCGCTTCAACTAGCAGAGCCGCGAGCAGTGCAGCTCATAAAGCCTTTCCGGGTGAAGGGCATGTTTTTCGGGTGCGGTTGGAGAAAGAAAGGAAGTGGCGGTAAACGTAACGGCGGCCAGGGATGCGGCTAGCATAGCGGGGCTTCCGGTGTGGTGGCGCCCGGCGACGCCCTGGGCCGGAAGCAGAGGCGAGAAGAAGACGTACAACACCGCCGTCAGCAGCAAAAACGCAATGAATACCTGGCGGTGTAACGTCATGCAACTCCGATGATGGCAGGAATTGTGAGCTGATTCAACCCACGACTCCGCGGATTCGGTTGAATGTTTTGATGCCTACTTAATCAGGTCTTGCGCGCTTTGCATGGTGTACTCGAGTACCCGGCCCGGGAGCACACCCAGATAGATCGTCGCAATCAGGCTGATCGCCAGCCCAATACCCAGCGAAACCGGGATGCGTGCGACGGGCGCTTCCACCCGCTCATCCCGCATGTACATATAGACGATCACGCGCAGGTAATAGTAAGCAGCAATCGCACTGTTCATTACGCCGATAATGGTGAGGCCGACGAGGTTCGACTTCAGCGCAGCGGAGAAGACGTAAAACTTGGCGAAGAATCCGCCGGTGACGGGAATTCCGATGAGCGATAGTAGGAATATGGTGAGGATGGCGGCCAGCAGCGGCGAGCGGCGGCCGAGGCCGGAGTAGTCGTCGAGCGTGACATATTTCTCGCCGGTGGATGCGAAGTGACTGACGACGGCGAAGGCGCCGACGTTCATCGCGGCGTACGAAGCCGCATAGAAGATAGCCGCCGAGATGCCAACCTGTTTCGCTGCAGCGAACGCGACCAGAGTGTATCCCGCGTGTGCGATGGACGAATAGGCCAGCAATCGCTTCACGTTCTGCTGAACCAAAGCGCCGATGTTGCCCAGCGTCATTGACAGCACAGCCGAGACCCAGACCATCCAGAACCAGCCCGGCGCAGTCGTGGCAAAGAGCACGCGCAGGAGAACGGCGAAGGCAGCAGCTTTCGGCCCGGTTGACATGAGCGCGACCACAGGAGCGGGCGCCCCTTCGTAGACGTCGGGAGTCCAAATGTGGAAGGGTGCGGAGGCGACTTTGAAGCCCAATCCCACGAACATCAAGCCCACGGCGAGATATGCCAGCGTCGAAGGCTGTCCCTGCAAGTAGTGGGCGATGCCGTAGACGTTGGTCGTTCCGGTAGCACCGAAGACCAGCGCAACGCCGTAGAGGAAGAACGCTGTGGCAAACGAGCCGAGCAGGAAGTACTTCAGAGAGGCCTCGGCGCTCTCGGCGGCACGACGGCGCATTCCGGCAAGAATGTAAGTGGAGATCGACGAAATTTCGAGGGCGATGAAGATCAGCACCAATTCGACCGCGGCTGACATCAGCATCATGCCGACGGTGCCGAAAAGGACGAGAGCGTAATACTCGCCGGAGCGGATGCGCTGGACTTCGAGGTATTCGAACGAGGTGAGGATGACCACCAGCGCGATCAGCAGCACAACTACATGGAAGAAGACGCTGAAGGTATCGACGCTGATGGTGTTGTAAAAGGCGCTGCCGTAGTAATTGGTTTGATACGCAGTGGCGGCGAGGCCGGCCAGCGTACCGATGATGGCGATGATTCCCAACGGTTTCTTAGGACTTTGTTCGGGAATAAGCGGATCGACCAGCATGATGATGATGCCGAAGACGCTCACCACCAGCTCTGGAAGGATCCGAATGTAGTCGACGGCCGGAATCATCGTCCGATCACCTTTAGAAATGCTTCAGTCATATGAGTACTGGCGTTCGAGGCCGCCTGGGTCACGCCGGAAAACTGGTGCAACGCGCTCACTACCGACGGATCGATGGAGTGTAGCCATAGCATTGGCGCTACACCCATCACGATCGACGCGACAACCAGCGGCCAGAGCGAAAGCTGCTCGCGGGCGTCGAGGTCGCGCAGTGTCTTGTTCTTCGGGTTCGTGACCTCGCCGTAGAAGATCCGCTGATACATCCACAGCAGATAGCACGCGCTCCAAATCACGCCGGTGGCGGCGATAATTCCGTAGATTTGTTTCGCCTGGAATGCGCCGCTGAGCACCAGGAATTCGCCGATGAAGCCGTTCATCAGCGGCAGCCCAACGGACGACAGCATCACGAAGGCGAAGAATACGGCATAGATCGGCATCGGTGTCGCCAGGCCGCCGTACTCTGAG
>Ga0210396_10003214_pt1 | contig 16385 bp, 11 predicted proteins | sample IncBWH17OmetaG_FD_155466 | JGI IMG/M metagenome (GOLD analysis project Ga0210396, IMG submission 155466) | Forest soil microbial communities from Barre Woods Harvard Forest LTER site, Petersham, Massachusetts, United States - Inc-BW-H-17-O ... | reverse complement strand
CCACGCAGATACTGATCGGTTTTTTGAATCCAGTCGGCGCGCGGCGGATTAAATACGTCCAGGTCTACCGTGTCCTTGAGCGCTTCTGCTTTGTGCGGCATGTGCGGAGGAATGGTGAGCACCTCGCCGGCGTTCACGACTATTTCTTTGCCGTCGATCCAAAATTTCAACGCGCCTTCGAGGATATAGGTTATTTGCTCGTTGTGGTGGCTGTGTTCGGGCACAACGCAGCCTTTTTTCAGCAGGACACGCGCCACCATCAGATCTTGCCCAACGACAAACTGGCGTTGCAGCAGCGGATTCAGATCTTCCAGCGGGATCGAATTCCAGAGAATGTGTTTTGGTTCGACCTTGGCTTCGGCTACTTTCGTCGTTTTGGATATTGGACTAACACGTTTTGCTTGTGCCGTCTTTGCCATTTGTGCACCTTTCTCCATCTATTGTCGCGAGTATTGCGTACTTACTATTTCGCGGCTACGGTCCCTTGCCAGGTTGCGGATACGCGCATGATACGCTCCACTGCCTCCTGCAAATTCGCCGTCGAGGATGCAAACGAGAAGCGGATGAAATCCGCGCCGGAAGCCCCAAACGCCGCACCGGGGATGGCCGCCACTCCCGCCTCTTCCAGCATGACTCGGCATAGCTCTTCGGCGCCGAATCCGGTTTCTGAGATGTTCACCCACGCGTAAAACGCGCCTTCGGGCTGTAAGCAATGGAAGCCGGGGACGCGGTTGAGGTCGCGGATGAACTGCTCGCGGCGTTTGCCGAATTCGCTAACCATGCGCGGAGTCGATCCCTCGCAATCTTGCAATGCCTCAATCGCGCCATACTGGCTGAATTCCGCTACACACGTATAGCTGTTTACGGCGAGCATCTGCAGAGCCGGCACGATACGTGGCGGAGCGACAGTGTATCCGAGTCGCCATCCCGTCATTGCAAAACTTTTCGAGAAGCCGTCAATAATGAGCGTGCGCTCCTCCATTCCCGGATGGTCCATGAGCGAGACGTATTCACCGCCGTAAATAATTCGTGCATAAATCTCATCTGAGAGTACAAGCAAATCATTTTCCACGGCGAGTTTCGCCAGGCGGCGCTGCACTTCGTCGGTGTACACACTGCCGGTTGGATTGCCGGGAGAGTTGGCGATCAGACATTTGGTGTGAGGTGTAATCTTCGCAGCGATCTCGTCGGGATCAGGCTGGAAATGATTGCGTTCCGAAAGCGTGAACGGCACCGGCGTGCCGGCCAGGCCGAGAGTGATGGATGCATATCCGGGAAAACCAGGATCGGGATACAAGACTTCATCGCCGGGATCAATCAATGCCATCATTGCCATGAACAGGGCGATTTTGCAGCCGGGGGCAATTACGATGTTTGCCGGAGAGATTCTTAGGTTTCGCGTGTCTTGAAGATAATTAGCTATCGCCTCGCGTAGTGGCAGGACGCCAGCTACGGCGCAGTATCGGTCTTTGCCTTCGTCCACGGCTCGCTTGAGTGCTTGGTTCACCGATGCGGAGGGATGGAAGTCCGGCTCTCCGAGTTCGAGATGAATGATGGAGCGGCCTTCGCGCTCCAGTTCCTTGGCGCGCGCGTAAACAGACAGCGCTCCCTCACCGGTCATGACTGCCATTCGAGATGCTAACGGTCGCATTTATTTCCTTTCGTGCAAATGGAGACCGAGCGTCCCGCCCGGTTAAGGGCCAGAGACGCCCGTCCTCCATTTCTTACAGGCCTTTGTACAGGCCGCCATCTACTAACACGGTTTGCCCCGTCACGTAGGATGCGCGCTCCGAGGCCAGCCAGACGATTGCGTCGGCGACCTCGCGGGGTTCGCCTAGACGCTTCACAGGTGCGTCGGCGCTCCATCCTTCCGCAATTTCTTTTTCGCTTTTGCCCAACGCCGCGGAGCGAGCTTTCGCCAACTCTTTCAGGCGATCGGTGGCCGTGTAACCGGGTCCTACATTGTTTACGAGTATGCCATCTTTGCCGAATTCGTTGGCTAAACTTTTTACCAGACCGACAACCGCGGCGCGCACGGCATTGGAAAGTACCAGGTCAGCCACCGGTTGCTTGGTAGTGATTGACGTGATGGTGATAATTCGCCCCCAATGGCTGCGCTGCATGTGGGGAATCACTTCGCGGGCGAAATAAACTGTGCTCATGAAATTCGCGTCTATGGCGCTGCGCCATTCTGCCAGGCTGGCTGCGAGAAATCCTTTTGCCGAAGGTCCTCCTGCATTTGTAACGCAAATGTCTACACCGCCAAATCTCGCAGCGACTGCCTCGACAAAGCGGTGTACTGCTTCTGCATCAGTTACGTCCAGCGCCTGAGCCAATACTTCGGTGTGGTGTTGTTTTTGAATACGCTCAGCCGCGGCATGTAATGTTTGGGAATTGCGGGCACACATCGCGATACGGCACCCCTCGGCGGCGAAGGCCTCTGCGGTGGCTTGCCCGATTCCCTGGCTGGATGCGGCAACTATCGCGACTCGATTTTTCAGGCCGGTTTCCATGTGTTGAAATTATAACGGCACAGTTGGAATTTCTGCGGGTGGCCGATTCAGCCGCTCTCTTCCGCCACTTCGGCTTGAACTATAATTGCGATTTCGAGTTGGAGTCCTCATGAAAAAGCATCAGCACCGTCAAGAAACTGAAGCGGTTCGCGGCGGTACTAACCTTGACAAGAAAAACGGTCCACTTGCCACGCCTATCTATCAGACTTCGACTTTTGAGGTCACTGATAACGACCAGCAGCTGCGTGCGACTGACACGGACATGTTTTACACACGCTACGGCAACCCGACACACACCGTAGTCGAGTCGGCAATCGCGAAACTCGAGGGTGCTGATGCAGCCTTGCTGTTTGCTTCTGGCATGGGAGCGATTACCACTTCAATTCTCGCCCTGCTGAAAAGTGGCGATCACGTGGTGGCGCAGCGGGACATTTACGGGGGTGCTTCGAAATTTTTTACTCAGTGGCTTCCGAAACTGGGGATCGAAACCGCGCTGGTCGATACTGTCGAGTATGAGCAGCACGAAAACGCAATCCGACCGAATACCAAAATTTTGTATTTGGAGTCTCCGACCAACCCCACGGTGCGAATTGTCGATTTGCATAAGACCGCGGCGCTGGCCAAGAAGCACGGCCTCATCAGCATGATCGACAGCACGTTCGCCACGCCGATTAATCAGCGTCCGGTGGAATTTGGCATTGATCTCATCATGCATTCCGGGACGAAGTATTTTGGCGGGCACTCGGATCTCATTGCTGGCATAGTCGCTGGCCGTAAGGATTTGATCGACAGGATTCGTCAAACGCGAACAACGCTCGGCGGAGTAATGGATCCTCACGCTGCGTGGTTGTTGCTGCGTGGAATTAAAACGCTGGCAGTGCGCGTGCAACGCCAGAATGAGAGCGCTCTGCGAATCGCGCAGTTCCTGGCACAACATGCGAAAGTGCGGCGCGTGCATTATCCATTTCTCGATGGGCATCGTCAGCGTGCTGTTGCGATGGAGCAAATGAGCGGCGGCGGGGGCATGCTCAGCTTTGAGGTAGAAGGTACGGGCGAAGATGCGAAACGCATGACCGAAGCGCTGCGTCTTTTCACATTGGCACCCAGCTTAGGCGGGGTCGATTCCCTGGTTTCTATTCCCGTGCTCACCTCGCACGCCATGATTTCCCCCGACCAGCGTCAGAAGATGGGCGTGACCGAGCAGTTGATCCGACTGTCGGTAGGAATTGAAAACGCGGATGACTTGATTGCTGATCTGGAGCACGCGCTCGCAGCGGTGAGTTCGTCGCGCCAGCACGCGCAGGTGCGATAGGTTCTTCCAAGCTATCAGGCGAAAAAATCCTGGCCTCATTCGAGGCCAGGGCGGAGGACCTACTTCGCACATTCCTAGAAAATAAATTTCAGCGCCAGTTGCAAGATGCGTGGGTTATGCGCTGAGTTCGGCTGCAGCAACCCGTTCCCAAGACAGCTCGGATCGCCGGCTGAATTGTTGGCTCCGCCATAGCAGCCTACCGCGTTCGCCGTCGTGATTCCGGTACCATTTGCATTGTCTGCGGCCGAACCAGCGTCACCGCCCAGCCACGAATACTCGCGGTGATTGAACACGTTGAAGGCTTCGGCGCGGAATTCAAAATATTTCGATTCAGTTACAGCGAAGTGCTTCAGCAGCGCCATGTCGAAGTTCGTGCGCCATGGATTGCGCAGGATGTTTCTGCCGGCGTTGCCGAAAGTGAGTCCCGTAGGAGCGACAAACGCCGCTGGGTTGTAGAGCAGGGGCGGATTGCCAGGCGGAAGTGCGGGGATGCCGAGGCCAGGATTGCCTACGATGTCGGGATAGGAGGCAGCCGTCGCAAACGTATTGTTAACTCCGGCATTGTCGCTAGGAATGTTGCCACCGCCCGCGTTATAAACGCTGAAAGGAGTGCCACTCTCAATGTCTGTAATGCCGGACCACTGCCAGCCTCCGAGTAGACGGTCGGTAAGGCTTTTCCCCTTCAAAAACGGCAGATCGTAAACGTAGCCGATGTTAATGATGTGCCGTTCGTCGAAATTAGAGCTTGCGCGGTACGCATTCAGGGCGTAGCTGTCGACGAAGCCTGAGTCGTTGTAGTCGGAAGAGTCGTCAATCGAGTGACTATATGTGTACGCCGCGTTCAGTTGCAGCCCGCCAATACTGTGGCGCAAGGAAGTCTGCAGGGCATTGTAATTCGATGATCCGGTCAGATCCTTGCGAGTAATGCTTCCGATTCCCGCGAAAGGCAGGAACGGAGCGGCATTGTTTCCGCAAGCGACGAACAGATTGACTGCGGCGCCAGAAGGAAGGCCGTTGGCGCCGGGAGCATTGTATGGAACCGGAGTGCCAAATGACGTTACGGCATTCGTGGGAACGCCGAACGCGTCAACTACCACGTTGGGCTGAGCGTTGCCCGGACCCCAACTGCAGTCGAATGCCGTATTGATTGGCTGACCAGGCGCATAGGGATTTTGGCCAGTTGGAACCGCGTGCATTTGGTTGTATTCATAAGAACGGGTGAGATGCACTCCGGCGCTACCTACGTAAGAGACGGTCGCAACCGTATTTTTGCCTAGATCGTGCTGCACATCGAGATGCCACTGTTGCATGTAGGGCCAAGTGGCTTTGCTCGGGATCGATACGAAATTCAGCGGAGGGGTTCCGCCGCCGAGGAGACCGGAATTCAGGTTGGCATATCCCGCTATATTTACGACGCTGGCAGTTTGAGTGTTGATGTTGTATTGCTCCAGCGATTCCGTATTAGCTTCGTTGCCGTTCGTGTGTTCGAAGAAGATCCCGTAACCACCTCGGATGGCCCATTTCCCATTGCCGAGGGGGTCATACGCAAACCCAAGGCGAGGCGCGGGATTCCACCAGTGATTGGTCATGCAGCCCGATGGAACTCCGGGCGTCACGCCGCAGTCGACCCATCCGTTGAAAGGATTTCCGATCACTAACCCAGTGACTGGATCCACGCTGCTGGCGCCGGGGACGTAGTGGGCGGGATCAAAATTCCAAGCCAGGTTATTTTTCTCGGAATAGGTTCCAAAAAAGCTCATCCTCAATCCGACGTTTAATGTCAGGCGCGGAGTGGCATGCCAATCATCTTGAATGAAGGGCTCAAAGATGTTGTATTGCTCGTGCATCTTGAGCGCAGCTTGTTCCTGGGTGAAGGTACCAACATTTCCCAGAAGCAGATCTGCAAACGCGTTTCCCGTCGTGACCGAACTGCTGGTACTAAACTGCAACTGGCCGTTCACGCCATAGGTCGGCTGCGGAATCTCGTTCTTGTGAGCCAGCACAGTGTAGATGCCGAACTGTAGATTGTGCGCGCCGATAATCTTGGTAACGTTGTCGCGGAAAGTGAATGTCGGATTGGAATTTAGAGGACCGTTGGGAACATACCCCGGATCTTCGGCAAAGTTATATTGGCCGCCCGTCAACATAATGCCGGTAATTTTGCCGCCAAAGCCGTTGTTGTAGATTCCGATCGGGGGAAAACCTGCCGGACGCTGCCACGGCCCAATCAAACTGGTGGTGATGTGATCGGTGGTGTAGCTGGCAACGAATTCATTCAACAACGTCGGCGACGCTGTGGCGGTGACCCGGGCGACCATGCTGACTCCGGGACCGTTGAAGTTGGTTTGAATCGTAGGAAAGGTAACGCCGTTGGTCCACAGGGGAACGGGATAATCCTGGTCCCATGAGTCGTGGATGTAGCGAAAAGTGGCGCGGACTTTGTCGGTAATGTTTTGATCGACCCGGAAAAGTTCTTCTCGCCAGTTAGTGGGCAATGATGGAGTTGCGAACCAACTGTTCGGCCCGGAATTCGGCGTGGGAATGAGTGCCAGGAGGCCATTAACAACAGTGGGATTGGAAATAGGTACTTGATTGGCTGGGAAATAAAGCCCAGATTGGGGATTGACCGGACAATTCGGAAAGTTCGCTGTATTGACCGGTGATCCCGCTGCCGGGCACACATCGCCGAAATTCCCACCTCTTTCCGCCAGCGAGGGAACCGCGGTCACGCTGAAAAAACTTGTTGCCGGCACAACCTCGCGGCGCCATTCTTCTGACCAGAAGAAGAAGGTTTTCTGTTTGCTGGTGTTGTAGTGTCCGGGAATGTAAACCGGACCGCCTATCGTGAACCCGAAATCGTTTTTCTTATACGCGGGGGGAGCAGTCTGAAATTCAGGCGTGGCGTTGAAAAAGTCGTTGCGGACAAATTCGTACACATCGCCGTGGAAGTTGCTGGTGCCAGACTTGGTTTCAACTTCGACTGTGCCTGATCCGTTGCGGCCATATTGGGCTCCGTAATTTGAGGTGAGCACCTTGAACTCGGCAATGGCATCAATGCTGGGATAGACGTTTAGGGTGGTGTTACTGCCGTTGTCCATGGCGTCGCCGCCGTCCATCTCCCAGTTGTTATATTCGGTGCGGCCGCCGTTTACGCTGAAGGAAACATTTCCCGAAACGCCAACGCCAGCTTCATCCTGCCCGGTCTGATTGCTTACACCCGGTACTAGCGTTATAAGTTGAGTGAAGTTGCGGCCGTTCAGTTCCAGTTGCGTGATTTCTTTGCCGGTGACCGTGCCACCTAGATCGGAGGATTGGGTTTCGACTTGCGCGACTTCCTGACCCTGTACGATCACTTCAGTGTTGACCGCGCCCACTTGCAGCACGACGTTGACGCGAGTCTTTTCTGCGACTCTTAGAATCACACCCCGGGCTTCGTATTTCTTGAATCCCGTTTCGCTGACTGAGAGATTGTAGGAACCTATGGGAAGCGCGGCGAAGAGGTAGTCGCCGCTATTGTTGGTACTCGCGGTACGCGTTATGCCGTGTTCCGTGCTGATGACTGTTACTTGGGCGTTGGCGATGGCAGCGCCCGACGCATCAGTGACTGTGCCGGTGATCGACGCGGTATCCTGCGCGAGCAGCGCGGCAGGAACGCAAATAGAGAACGCCAGGAGAGAAAACCATAGGAGACGGGATTTCATCATCAACTCCCTGATATGTAAACTTCGGCAGAAACCGACCCAGGTTTCACCCCTGAAAACCCGGTCAATGTGTTGCTCCCACCGATTCCTTATTTCTAATAAATCATCAAATCTGGCTTTATTAAAACGTGTTAATAGTGATGTAGGGTCAGTTAACTGTCAAGTAAAAAGATGGCGCAAATATACTCGCAAAGCGCCGAAGATCAAAGAACGTTCCGGGTCGATTCCCGCACCGCAAGCTCTGGCGCCAGCTTGCGATGCACGGCTTTGAGGTCGCGCTTATCCTGAACCGCATTGATTCCATCGACAATGATGCTGACCGCCATCTCGCCCATAGCTTCCATCGGCTGGCGCACGGTGGTCAGCGATGGTGTGTACAAACTGGAAGCGGCGACGTCGTCGAAGCCGATAACTGAACAATGGTCGGGAACTCGGAGGCCGGCTTTCGCTAGTGCGCGTATGGCTCCGAATGCGGTCATGTCGTCGAAGGCCATCAGCGCGGTAAAGTGATGCTTGTGTTTGATCAGATCCTCGGTTAGTTTGTAGCCCGCTTCAAAACTTGAAATCGGGTCACGGGATTCAGGAAGGTCTACAACCAGCCGGGGATCGAGTTCCAGCCCGCTGGATTTAGCGAAAGAGCGGATTCCTTTCCAGCGCGGCGCGCTGTCGGACAAAGCTCTTGGCCCGCGGATGAAAGCTATTTTGCGGTGTCCCAGCGAGTGAAGGTGTTCGAGAGCGGCGTAAGCACCGAGTTCGTTGTCGACCATGACGGAACTGATGGAATCGTTGCGCAGTTCGCGTCCGATCATCGCGGTGGGAATGCTGCTTTTTTCGAGGTCTGCTAGAACGTCAATATCCACGAAAAGCCAGTTCGCCAACACAATAAGCGCCTCGACCCGGCGATCCAGCAACATTTCGAGATAACGCTCAAAGCGGCCGCGTTCGTTGTGTACATCAGTGAGAATGGGAAGGTAAGAAGACTGGTACAGAGTATTTTCAATGCCGCGCAGGACCAGCGTGCAGTAGGGGTCGGTCATGTCGAATACCATGACTCCGACAGTGTGACTGCGTTTGCTGCGAAGGGAACGTGCAAACAGGTTGGGGCGATATCCCAGCTTCTTGGCGGCGCGTTCGATTCGCTTTTTCGTGACCGCTGGGATGTATCGCGCTAACGGAGCATTGTTCAGAACGATGGAAACGGTGGTCGAGGAAAAGCCGCTTTGTTTGGCGACATCGCGTATCGTGACCGTGGAGCTTTTCAGGTCGAGCTTATTGTCCGTTGAGCGCATCGATAGTGCCTTGAATCCATGCCGCTGCTGGCGGACACTACATCAGAGAGTGAAATCAGTGTCAAGTTCGAGCTTGCGATTTTTGGTGATTTTCCTGCTATTCGTTGGCGGTCAGACCGGCATTGCCCAAACGCAGAAATCGCAATCACCTTCCACAGCCGAGAATGCTGATCCGCAGAAACTGTTCCAGCAGGGTGAAGCTGCGCTAAAGGGTGGCAATCTGAATGACGCCGATCATGCTTTTCGGGCCGTCCTGGCGATTAATCCGCAAGTTGCGGGCGCATACGCGAATCTCGGCGTGATCTATATGCGGCGAAAACAGTGGACGCCGGCATTGGAAATGCTGCACAAAGCGCAGCACCTGGCGCCGGAGATGGCAGGAGTAAGGCTGAACATCGGGCTTGTTTACTACCGGCAAAACGATTTTCGCAAAGCGATTCCGCCGTTCGAGTCGGTCGTGCACGATGCCCCCGACTCTTTTCAGGCGCGCTATTTGCTCGGGTTGTGCTACTTCTTTGTTGCGCGTTACGGGGACGCAGCAAGCACGCTGGAGCCGCTCTGGTCACAGGCTTCCGGGCAATTGAACTATCTCTATGTGCTGGGCATCGCGGCGAACAAAGCTGGTAATTCGCAGTTGGAGGAGCGGGCCCTCAGCCACTTAATTGAGATCGGGCAAAACTCGCCGGAGTTCCATCTCTTGATGGGCAAAGCCTACCTCAACCGCGAAGAGTATGACTACGCCATCACTGAGCTGGGACTGGCAGCCAAAGGCAATTCCACTCTTCCATTCCTTCATTTCAATCTCGGGATGGCTTATCTGAAGAAGCAGGATCTGGGTCAGGCCAAAGCAGAATTTCTGAAAGACATCGCCATCGAGCCCGATGTCAGTTATGACTACGATCAACTGGGAGAGGTTTACTACCTTCAGCAGCAGGATCAGGCAGCGGAGAAAGCTTTTCTTAAGGCGCTGCGCCTCGATCCGCAGCTGGCCAGTTCTCACTTTCAGCTGGCGCGCGTGTATCAGCGCGAGAAAAAATATAGCGAGGCGCTGGCCGAGGCTGACGCAGCCCTTAAGCTGGATCCTGACAGTCCGGGCATTCATTACTTGCGTGGACAAGTTTTTCAGCATCTGGGCCGCGCACAAGATGCCAAGGCTGAGATGCAGACGTTTACCGAATTGTCGAATGCGGCTCGTGAAAAGCGGCACCAGGAGATGGAATCGGAACCGATGCCGAATCCCGAACTCACACAGGAACCTCAGTAGTCTTTGCTCAAATTCTTTTGCTATTGTTGGATGGATGACTCAAGTCACGTGTGGCGCGCTGCTCTTTGACTTGGATGGCGTGCTGGTCGACTCCACTCCTGCCGTCATTCGCGTTTGGACTCAGTGGGCGGTGGCGCATGACTTTGACCCCTCCGAGGTCGTGCGCGTAGCCCACGGGCGTCCGAGTATTTCGACCATACGCGAGTATCTTCCGCACGGCGATCATGAGGCGGAGAACGGGGTTGTGGAAAGTGGCGAGATTGCGGATTTGAATGGCGTGGTCGCGTTGCCCGGAGCGAGAGAATTGCTGGAAGCTCTTCCGCCAGAGCGATGGACGATTGTGACCTCGTGCACTCGTCAGTTAGGAACAACCCGCCTGCGTGCGGCGGGGTTGCCGATTCCTTCGCGTTTAATCACCTGCGACGATGTTAAGAACGGAAAGCCTGACCCCGAGCCTTATTTGAAAGGCGCGTCGTTACTAGGGGTAGCAGCGAAGGATTGCATCGTCGTGGAAGACGCTCCCGCCGGAATTCGCGCAGGCAAAGCGGCTGGCGCTCGGGTGATCGCATGCAGAACAACTTCCCCGGAACAGGAACTCAGGGATGCGGGGGCCGATTGGATTGTCGACAACTGCAAGTCAATTTCGGTATTACGCTCGCAGGGGGCAACGGAATTCAGTCTCGTAATTGCGAATTTCGAGTGATCTCTCCATAGAGTTGAAGGGAACCAACCTCAGAGACTTCGCGTGCATCGTAGGGTGGTGAAAATCATAGCCGCGCTCGTCGTCCTGATGCCCCTGCTCCTGGCAGGATGCAATACGCAAAACTCAAGTCCTGATGAAGTACGAGAAAGAACTGCGCAAGCCACATCTGAGATTAAAAAGGACGCGAAAGCAGTCGCTGACGGCGTGAAAGAGGGATGGAACCGCAACCAGCCCCTCGACATCAATAAAGCGACAAAAGATCAACTGCAAAGTTTGCCGGGAATGAGCGCCGAAGGAGCGGAGCGCATTATTGACGGCCGGCCGTACAGCAGCGCTACTGAATTAGTTCGGCGCAAGATCGTATCTCAGCCAGAGTACGAGAAGATCAAGGATCAAATCACTGCGCAGTAATTCATTCCTCGAAGTCAACTTCATTGAGCCATCACCGCTTTGCCTTTTTAGCGCTTCGTATGTGAGCGTCCAGGTGGCCTCGTCGGTGCTGGCGGAAAGATTGCACCGCGTTGTCAGACATCAGTTTCGCGTAGAAAAATAATTAGACTTACTCAGAATCGCGCTAGACTCGAATTCTCTCCTGTGCGATAGCATCTATGTTCTTTTATGGCGGAACTGCAATCACCAAATCCGCGGCCCAACTCTTTCCGCGGTAAGGGCGAAGTAGCATCGAGCTGGAAATTTGCTCTTCGCGCCCTGCGCTCGCGAAATTATCGCCTCTTTTTCACTGGCCAATCGGTATCTCTGATCGGTACTTGGATGACGCAGGTTGCTACCAGTTGGCTGGTTTACCGACTGACCGGTTCAGCGTGGCTGTTGGGCATCGTAGGCTTCGCCTCGCGGATACCAACTTTTTTTCTCGCCCCGTTCGCGGGTGTGTGGATTGACCGCTGGAACCGTCATCATACGTTGATCGTCACCCAAATTCTTTCCATGGTGCAATCGTTTGCTCTGGCTTGGCTGGCACTGGCTGGGATCATTACCATTCGAGAGGTGATTTGGTTGGGGCTGGCGCAGGGTGTAATCAACGCCGTCGATATGCCGGCGCGGCAGGCTTTTGTCATCGAGATGGTCGAGGACCGTGCTGACCTGGGCAACGCCATCGCGCTGAACTCGTCGATGGTCAACGCGGCCCGGCTTCTCGGACCATCGATCGCTGGGGTAATTATTGCCGCGGTTGGTGAAGGCTATTGCTTCTTGATTGATGGCTTCAGTTACCTTGCAGTGATTGCTTCTCTGCTGGCAATGAAGATCCGGCCGGTCGAGCAGCGAAAGATTAGCAAGCCGGTTTGGCATGAACTAAAAGAGGGTTGGAGCTACGTTACTCATTTCGTGCCCATCCGCTCAATTCTTTTGTTGTTGGCCCTGGTCAGTCTTGTAGGAATGCAATACACGGTGCTTATGCCCATTTTTGCGGGTCAGGTGCTGCATGGAGGTCCGCACACATTGGGCTTTCTGATGGGTGCGTCGGGCGTAGGAGCCTTAGCCGGGGCAATGTTCCTGGCGACGAGAAAAAACGTGCTTGGCCTGGGACGCATAATTCCTTCGGCATCCGCAGGATTTGGAATCGGGCTGATTGCCCTCGGTCTATCAAGCCGCTTATGGCTTTCGCTCGCTGTAATGCTGTTCGTCGGCTGCACCATGATGATTCAGATGGCGGGCAGCAACACAGTATTACAGACCATTGTGGAAGACGATAAACGTGGGCGGGTGATGAGTTTCTATTCCATGGCTTTTCTGGGAATGGCGCCCTTTGGAAGTTTATTGGCCGGAGGATTGGCGCATGGGGTTGGCGCTCCGCGAACTGTGATGATTAGCGGTGCTGTATGCATTGCAGGCGCATCGTGGTTCGCATCGCAGCTCCGTACGATTCGAGAACACGTGCGCCCGATCTATAGAACGTTGGGCATCATTCCTGAAATTGCCACCGGCATCCACAGCGCGAGCGTCTTGTCCACTCCACCTGAGGAATAGCAATTCCAGATTCGCCCTCTCGGCAAAATCAAATGGACGGCCTCAATTCAGGCACAATTGCCACTGGCGGCATAAGCATATCGTCTGGCATGCTCCAGTTCGAGGGTGCTTCCGGCCGTGCCAAAGCGCGCGCTGCAGATGCACGTTTCTTGCTCCGAATGTGCCCCTGGGCCGCTCGCTCTTCCACGGAACGGGCCAGCAACTCGCGAATTCGCAGTTTGGCTTTGTGCAACTGAGACTTTGAATTTCCTACCGAGCAACCGAGCATCTCAGCGATCTCTTTGTGCTCGTAGCCTTCCACTTCATGAAGCAGGAAAATCGACCGGTATCCGGGAGGAAGTTCCGTCATGGCGCGAGCCAGTGAGATGCGGTCGACGCAGCCGGTAAGGTCCGTGTCGTGCGTACCAAATTCACGGCGCATCTTGCTGCCATCCTCGTTGCTATAAGGTTCGTCGAGCGACACCTGGCTCAGCGACTTTTTGCGGAAATGCATGAGAACTGTGTTCACGGAAATTCGATGCAGCCAAGTGGAGAATGCTGAGTCTCCACGGAAGCTGCTGATCTTGCGGAACACTTGCAGAAATGCGTCCTGAGTAAGGTCTTCCGCCTCCGCAGCATTGTTGGTCATGCGTAAACAGACGGAATAAATACGGGCCTTGTGCGCGTGAAAAAGAGCTGCGAACGCCTCCGAATCGCCTTCTTGAGCGCGCTTAACCAAGTCCGAAGTCAGAGGAAATGTTGCTGTAATCGCCGTATCACTTTTCACCAGAGTCGTCCTTTCAGGTATCGATTTCAATCCGGGTCGCACGCCGCGAAGTGTCGATTTCATACACGAAAGCTTAAAGTCCAGAGGCGGGATGGTCTATCGAGTGCAGCCTGTACGCCTCACTACTTACTCCTGTAGCGGAGTGGGATATTGTGATTAGGTGAAATTGCTGAAGAACGGTGTCGCAACACGTAGGCCGAAATAGAGTTGCGCTCAAAATTAAGATAAAAATATGCCAATAACGCTTGCGCAAGTGGACGAAGCTCGTCGCAACATTTCTGCCGTCGCTCTGCGAACCCCTCTGGTTCGATGCAACACTGAGGCGCCGGTTGAACTGTATCTAAAGCTGGAAAACTTACAGCCTATTGGATCATTCAAGATCCGTGGCGCGGCGAACGTGATGGCGCGGACCCCGCGGGAGCAATTGCAACGGGGAGTGCTCACTGCATCCGCTGGCAATATGGCGCAGGGAGTGGCGTTTTGCGCGAAGCGAATGGGTATTCGCGCGACCATTGTGGCTCCGGAGACGGCACCGGCGACTAAGGTTGCTGCAGTGGAACGCATGGGAGGACACGTTATTAAAGTTCCGTTTGCCGACTGGTGGCGCACTTTTGAGACTCGATCTTATCCGGGGGTGGACGCCACCTTTATCCATGCCTTCGACGATCTAGACGTGATGGCTGGCAATGGCACGATTGGGTTGGAATTGTTGGAAGACTTGCCTGATCTCGAGGCTGTAGTGATCCCCTGGGGCGGAGGAGGGTTGTCATGTGGGATCGCGGCGGTTTTGCGGGCGCGGGCGCCGCACGTTCGAATCTATGCAGCTGAAATCGAAACGGCGGCGCCGCTGGCTGCATCGCTGGCGGCAGGCGAACCGCGAACTGTGGAATACACGCCGTCCTTCGTCGACGGCATTGGCAGCAAAATGGTTTTTCCCAACATGTTTGAGCAAGCCCGGCGATTGCTGGATGGTTCGTTGATCGTAACCCTAGCTGAAGCTGCGCATGCGTTGAAATTGCTAGCCGAACGAAATTGTGTGATAGCCGAGGGCGCTGCGGCTTGCGCCGTAGCGGCGGCGCTGTCTGGTCGCGCGAGTTCGGGGAAAATCGTGGCAATCGTCTCCGGCGGAAACATTGATATGGAAAGGTTTACTCAGATACTTAATCAAGCTTAATGTTGCGTATGTGCTGAATAAGTTGCGTAAAGTGACATCGCAAAACGCTTTATGTCGCGTCAAAAACACTTAAGCTTCGTCCTTTTGCAGCTATTGTTTACAATAGACAATCTGCGCACAATAAGTAAAACGGTTAGTACGCCTTAGTCTCGGGTACAAAGCAGAACTTGAAACAGTCAAATCACAATTCCGATGGCAGGGATGCTGCGCGGGTGTATTGGCGGGTCGAGGGCAGCCTTCTCGAACTGACCACCGTGCGTCCAATCGCATTCTTTACCTGGAACGGACAGACGTTCATCGGACGCTGGATGCGACGCGGATCGGTGCTATTGATGGCTTTGCTGCGTCCGTTCCTGTATGCAGCCAATCGCGTATTTGCCACCCGCGTGGTTCACGCGGTGTTGCGTGGAGTTAGCCGCGACCGCCTGGATTTGCTGGGCGAGGAATATTTTCAGTACAAGCTGAAGCCACAGTTGAAACCTGACGGCGTACGCGGTTTGAAAGAGTTGATCGATTCGGGCGCGGATGTGGTGCTGGTGAGCCAGGGACTGGATCATGTGATGGCCCCGCTAGCCAGGCATCTGGGCACAAAATGGCTGATTGCCAATCGACTCGAATTTCGCGATGGCATGGCAACGGGAAGATTGCTCGATCCCGTGATTCGTCCTCGCGGAGTTTTTGCAAGAATCACAGGCGCTGGACCGGATGGAAAACGTGTGCCTGAACAGTTGGTACGAGATCTGGGTTTAAGTTCCGGGCCACAAGGAATTGAGGAGTTGAAGTCGGCAGTCGTTCCCGCTGCGCGACAAGTGCCTGTGCTGGAGCGTCCAATCGTCCACTTTTACGGTGGGCGCCAATCTGGGTCGCTTTCGGTTCGACGGGCGCTAGCTGGAAAGAGCATCATGCTCATCGGAGTGACCGGCTTCATCGGAAAAGTGTGGCTGGTGAATCTGTTGATGGACCTGCCGGAGATTGGACGCATTTACTTGCTTATTCGACGGCAGAAGTCGAATGCTGCGCTGGGTCGATTTGAAAAGATGGTGGAGGATTCGCCTGTCTTTGATCCTCTGTACAAGCGTTACGGTGCTGGCTTGGCGCGATTTCTCCGCGAGCACGTGGAAGTCGTGGAAGGGGACGTGTCCGCGCCGGAGCTTGGCTTGACGGATGAGATGTCTCAGGTTCTGCGCAACAATCTCGATCTCATCGTCAACAGTTCAGGTCTGACAGATTTTAATCCCGACCTGCGCGACGCGCTGACTACGAACGTGGATGCTGCCGTGAGCATCGTTGAATTTGTACGCCGCTCGGATCACGCTGGCTTATTGCATCTTTCAACGTGTTACGTGGCCGGGGCGCGGGACGGACGAGTGAGTGAAGCCGTGCGTCCGAATTACACTCCGGCGGGTGTTGCGGATTTCGATGCTGACGAGGAGTGGCGATCGCTTCACGATTTCGTGAAACGCGCCACCGAAAAAGCGGAAAGCGCGGAAGTCACCGATGAACTGCGACAGCAGGCACTGCAGAAAGAACATGCTTCGAAGAATTTGAAAGGCGCTGCACTGGAGAATCAGGTTCGCAAGAACCGGGTGCGCTGGCTGCGGAACTATTTAACCGAGGCAGGGAAAAAACGCGCGAACGAATTAGGTTGGGCAAATACGTACACGCTGTCGAAAAGTT
>Ga0210396_10003213_pt1 | contig 16386 bp, 17 predicted proteins | sample IncBWH17OmetaG_FD_155466 | JGI IMG/M metagenome (GOLD analysis project Ga0210396, IMG submission 155466) | Forest soil microbial communities from Barre Woods Harvard Forest LTER site, Petersham, Massachusetts, United States - Inc-BW-H-17-O ... | reverse complement strand
TGCCATGTTTTCACGCCATGTCTCGATTCATTTGAAACCCAATACTCTTTTCGATTACACAAGAACATTTGAAAACGATGTCCTCCCGTTGCTTCGTAAACAAAAGGGTTTCAAGGACGAAATCACATTCGCTGGTCCCGGCGGTGTTGATGTGATTGCAATCAGTCTGTGGGAAAACAAGAACGATGCCGAAGCCTACAACACCAATGCCTATCCGCAAGTGTTGAAGACGATGGCAAGGTTTATCGAGGGAACGCCCAAAGTTCAGACCTCTGACGTTGTCACCTCGACCCTCCACAAGCTCGACCTCCGCGTAGCCGCATAACTGCGAACTTTTCGCACGGGAGGGCGGTTCAATCCCGCCTTCTCGTGGCGACTCAAGCGACCTGAAGCTTTCCGAACTTGGTGACCCTCGAAGTCATCATTCGAAACAATTAGAAACGGTGATTATGACAAACCTATTTATTGGAAATCTTGCCTCAAACAGAACACCGGAGGAGCTTCGTACGTTGTTTCAAACCTACGGACCAGTCGAAGGAGTGGAAATCATGACCGATCCTGAAACTCTCTATTCACGAGGGTTCGCGTTTGTGGAAATGACCAACCACCTCGAAGCCAAGAAGGCTATCGCAAACCTGAACGGCGTGATTTTGTGGGGAAAGCCGATTCGAGTGGAAGAGTCTCGACAGTTGAGTGGGTTGAGTGAGTTGACTTAGTTCGTTGTTAACTGGAACACCACTCCGTCTTGCCGTACTTTCTCCAGATGGCCATAGGGGAGCATTTAGCAGCAAGGTTTGTAGTCGCGTTAATCTTTAATCCTCCGACTCCGACTTCGATTCCAGTCCGGCCCGCCTTAGCAGCCTTCGCAGCGCAGCTTCGCCGGCAGCGCCACGCTGTTCGGCGGCGATGTTCCCGTCGCGGTCGATCACTACGTAGATCGGATAGCTGTGTGCGTTGTACATCGCGCCGAGATTGGTATCCTTCGTGAGCACGATGGGAGCCGATCGCGGATGATCCGTGAGGTACTTCTTAACCTTCTGACCCGGTTCGAGAACGTCGATCGCCAGAACGATCAAGCCCTTGTCGGCGAATTCCCTAGCTATAGCTACGTCGTCGACCATCGTTGTGTCCCCGACTCATCAAGTCTCTTCACGATGAGTAGGGACCTCCCGACCTGATCTTGCGAGACAAGCTGGCATGTTACGTTCCCGCGGGAACCCAGACATTGTCCGCAGCTACTATCTCGGCATTCGGCACTTCGGTTATGAAATTGACGCGTTGGAGGCCAGGCTTCTTCTTTGGGCTGGCCTGAAACACCGCGTAATATTGGTTGTCAAAGTACCGCTGCACGCGATCCAGGTAGGGCTTGAAACTGACCAAGTTTGAGATGCCGAGGGAGAAGACGTCGCCGCCAGTCTCCTCGGACAGCTTCGACAGTCCAGAAAGGCCAAGCTGCTGATCCCATGAGCTTCGCGCGGCTCGTCCGACACTCGTGGCGTACAACGAGTAAACGACCACGTTGTAGCGCTGGCAGATCTCGCTGGCCGAGCCGACGTCGGGACTCATCGTCGGCATGCTGTGATAAACCGTCCCGAAGTTTGGTCCTAACCGAGAAACTGATGGCGTCTCACCACGCAGCCGGTCGATTCCGTCTGCCACCATGAGGACTTCGCGCCGGACCTTCTGCTGCGGCCAACTCTTGACCAGGCTGATGAGCGATAAGTACGGACTATTCATCGCTGAGAGCGTTCCCAAGGGTAGACGCACCGCCTTGGCAGCGAGAGCATGATCGGCAGTGAAATTCTGGACGATGTTGACGGTTGCGTTCGACATATAACCGACGCCGATCACGGTTGATGCGGGCTGTGCGTTGATGAAATCCCGAACGTCGTTGAGGTTGGTTCCAATTCGAGAGTCAAGCGTATCATCAATCAGGATAAACAGCTGCAGCGCGGCGTTATCTCCGCGGGCCGGTATCAATTGCGTTACTTTGAGGAAGGTCTTGCCCTGTTTCACCTTTGCGTCTCCGGGCTGAAGCGATGGAGCCTCGCTGTCTTCATGAACCGCTTCATCCGTTATTACCATGTGGACCTGGACCGTGCCAGGTGCTGCTTTATCTTGGGAATGCAAATTCACCGTCGTGAATGCCAAAGCGCACAACGCACCGAACATGGCCAGCACAACTCTGCAGCTTTTCATTGACTCCTCCTTAGCTGAATCAACATTGTTACTCGACCGCACTCACAAGAATCCACCACTGAACTGAGAGAGATGCGGGAGCATGGGAGCATGGATGGTAGCACGCTTGGGTTGCGATTGGTTGCGGAAGCAATCCCACAAGTTGTAGCTGACGCGATGGAGCAGTACGACTGGCAAAATTAATAGGGCACGACCGTAGGCGATCGGAACTCGTGTCTTGATCAGACAGGCCAAGGCTTGGGACAACTTGTCCCCGCCGCGGGCGGAACGCGTCATCGCTCCTATTTTCATGCGCATACGCCATATTCCCAAACCCGTGAGGCCAATCTGACCCCGTCGGACCAGCTCTAGAATATAGTCTAACTTGCTGATTTTACGGCGGTTGAATGAGTGTTGCCCTTGGCACTCGACCTGCACCTAACCCCACCGAAGAACACTCTTGTGAGGTGCGTTCAAGTGTCAATCCGGAATCAAGTCGGAAGGCTGGCCCTGCTAACCGTGCTGCTCTACGCGGTGATCCAAGTTATTCCCCATAGGATTTTCAACCACGCTATTTCGTTCATAGCGTCAGCCGTTTGGGGCAGCTAACGACAATGACACGCCCTGGGAGAATTGGAGCAAGCCGCCAATGAAGCTACCAAGACCACATACCGAGAAATGGAAGGGTATCCGGAAGGCGCTTTTGCATCTTGCGATTCCGGCCCTCTTCGCGACCGCCAGTTTTGCAGCGTCGCCGTCCCAGCCTCTCGATCGCGCGTTCAGCGGGGCGCGTCATGCTGGAAAGATTGCCAATGACATCGACCGTCGCCGCCCCAACGATCGGGTCGACGTAATCGTGCAGTTTAGAGTTAGCCCCACCGCTGCACACTACAAGAGAATGACTGCCCGTGGCGCCGTCGTAAAGACCAGACTGCATGGCATCAAGGCTGCGGCCTTCACGGTTCCAGTCTCCGTGCTGGCCAAGCTGGAGAAAGATCCTGATGTTCTGTACGTGTCGCCGGATCGCCCGGTTAGTCTAAAGAATAGTTACGAGAGCTTTACATCGGCAGTGGAAGCGGACGTAGCCGCCCAGCAGTACGGACTGGATGGCACCGGAGTCGGGATTGCGGTGATTGATAGCGGCATCGCCGATCACATCGACTTTCACACTGCGGGTGGAAGCCGGGTAGTGCACAGCGAAAGCTTTATTCCGGGAGTTACATCCGCGGTAGACGCCTACGGGCACGGCACTCACGTCAGCGGCATCCTGGGCGGAAATGGCACGGCCTCTGGCGCAGGCACCGGCTACGCGCAACAAATCGCGGGCGTGGCCCCGAATGTCAATATCATCAACCTTCGGGTACTTGATCAAAACGGTGCGGGGACCGACAGCCAGGTAATCGCCGCCATTCAGCGAGCCATCCAGCTTCAGGCTCAATACAACATCCGTGTCATCAATCTTTCACTGGGACGGCCAGTGTTTGAGAGCTACACACTGGATCCTCTGTGCCAGGCGGTCGAACAAGCCTGGGCTGCAGGCATCGTGGTAGTGGTAGCCGCCGGAAACGATGGAAGAGACAATTCGATGCATACCCGCGGTTTCGCTACCATAGGTTCGCCGGGTAACGATCCCGCAGTCATCACTGTCGGCGCAACCAGGACGATGGGAACCGCTACCCGGGTCGACGACGCGATCGCAAGCTATAGTTCCAAGGGACCGACCTTACTCGATCACGTAGTTAAACCGGATATCATTGCTCCCGGCAACCGGGTTGGGTCATTGCTGGTCAAGAACAGCACGCTCGACACTGAGTTCCCGGCTCTCGAGATCGCTCCGACCGGAACCTGTACCGGTGCCTGTTCTACCCGTTATTTTCGGCTGAGTGGTACGAGCATGGCCACACCCGTAGTGAGCGGCGCTGTCGCGCTCATGCTGCAAAAGGATCCGACGCTGACACCGGACTCGGTGAAGGCTCGCATCATGAAGACGGCCTGGAAAGGTTTTGGCGTCTATTGCAACTCTTACGATGTGTACAACAATCTCTACAGCAATGAATATGACCTCTTCACCTATGGCGCCGGATATCTTGACGTTGATGCCGCGTTGGCCAACACCGACGTCGCCAACGGCGTGGCTTTGTCTCCGACCGCAAGCTACAATTCCGCGAACAACACTGTGACCATCGTCAATACCAGCTCCGTGACCTGGGGCACTTCCGTGGTTTGGGGAAACTCTGTGGTGTGGGGGAACTCAATCATCTGGGGCAGTTCGATTATCAATGCGAGCTCCGTGGTTTGGGGAAACTCGGTGGTCTGGGGCAACACCGTGGACACCGGCTTCAGCGTGGTCTGGGGTAACAGCATCGTCTGGGGCAGTTCGACAGCGACTGCGGCCTATAGTGATGGCCAGGATGGAGAGAACTAACCATGACACGTCTCTCGACAAAGACCAAAATACTTGTCGGGTTCGTGGTTGTCGGCGGCCTTGGGACCCTCCTCCAGGTGCCGCTGACATGGGGACACCCGGCTTACGGACGCTTCATCGGGACCTTGCTGGTCGCTCTCTTCGCAGCGCGACTTAAAGTCTCCCTGCCACGGCTGACGGGATCCATGTCGGTGAACTTGCCGTTCATCCTCCTGGCTCTCAGCGAACTCAGCGTGGCCCATGCCCTTTTGATCACTGGCGCGTCGACGTTCGCACAATGCCTGTGGTCTGAGAGCAGTCAACAGAAACCGATCAAGATGATGTTTAACGTGGGCGTCAGCCTGATCGCTGCCGAAGCCGCATGGCTCACCCTTCAGGCGACAGCGCCAAATTTAGGGCTCGGTCTCGCCTTGGGAGCGCTAGCCTACTTGCTGGTCAATACCATCCCGGTCGCGGCGGTCATCGCCTTCACGGAAACCGGTGGGCTGTTTGGAATTTGGAAAAAGATCCTGCAACTCACGTTTCCCTATTACCTTCTGGCGGCGGGCGTTGCGGGCCTGGCCAAACTGGCCACGCATGCTTTCGATTGGTACGTTCCGCTGCTCATCCTGCCACTGATGTTTCCGGTGCAACGATCCTTCAGACTCTATTTCCAAGTCCTGCGCGAAAACGCGGGGCGTCAGGGCCACTACGCCATGGCCGCAGGCGCTGGTCGCGGTTGATCTAAGCGATACACACGGTTGAAACTCGCCGGCCAGGTTCCACGACCTGGCCGGTCCATCTTTTGCTTTTCTGATCAATCGTCGAAGGGCAGGGCTTCAGAGCTTGGCAGAAATACTCCCGGCATCGGAGTTTTGAAAAGGCACAGCTCCCAGCCGTGCCGTAAGTGTTTGAAGACGATGTACGGCGCGGCTTCAAAGCCGCGCCCTTTCAAGGCTCCAGCCGCTGATTTCGAAGTTTTTCCGCAAGCGGTTTAGCCATGCTTTACGAGCCCGACAACTTTCGTTTTAGCCGCTAGGGCTCGCGCATCACGCTACATCGAGAACCGCTGCAGCCGGACTCATTTCGACGGCATCACCGGAAGCACAAGCGCCGAAGGATGCCCGGCGTCATGGAGGATGGTGTTGCTCGCGGCGACGGACGTCCGCGCGAACTTGATTTCTTCGCCGGTGTTTAAATTGCGGTCGAAGCGCGGGAAATTGCTGCTGGAGATTTCCAGGCGCAGCAAGTGGCCTTTCAGGAAAACATTGCTCGTGGCCCAAAGGTCGACCGAAATTTCATAAATCTGGCCTGGATTCATTAACCCTGCGTGTTCCGGAGAAACGCGATAGCGCATGCGAAGGATACCTTCGGTGAGATCTTGCGCGAATCCGTCGGGCGCGACATCCACCAACTTGGCGGTGAAGTCGGTATCAACCGCCGACGACTTGACGAAGAGAGTAGCAGTAACCGGGCCGGTGACTTCGAGATCGCGTTCCAGCGGGCCCATGGAATAGATCAGCACGTCATCGCGATTTTCGACCGGGCGCTGGTCGCGCGGGCCGGGTTCCATGCGCTCGGCGTCGCAGCACAGCGGGCCGCCAATCGTGGGCGCGGGATGGGCGGGATTGTAAACGTAGGCATCGGTCGGCTCGGACCTGGGAGCGGATGTCGAGAGAGCGCCATCGCCGCGCAGCGAATTCGCCTTACCGTCGGAGTGCAAGAAATATTTTGTAGGCCGGGCTTGCGGTGGCGGCCAATCGTCTTCCTGGCGGTATTCGTTGACGCCCATGACGAAGAGCTTGACCGGCTTGTCAGTAGCGAATTCGTTGTGGATGCCTTTGAAAAGGAAATCGTACCAATCGAGGATTACATCGGTGTATTCGTTCTCGATAGCGTGCGGGCCGAATTCAACGTCACCGATGCGGCGGCCGAAGCCGGCATGTCCGCCGATTTCGATCAAAAGATGCTGCTGGGCGCGCGCAGCCTCGGTCGCACCGTGGGCTTTCGCGCCCATGTAATTGCGCAGAGTGCCGCCATTGAAGATGTCATACCAGCCGCCGACTTGCAGCATGGGGACGGAGATGTCTGAAAAATGTTCCTCGATCGACCACTGCTTCCAGTAGTCGTCGTAATCAGGATGCGACAGCCAGTCGAGATAATAGGGCGCGATAGCGGCGGTGAGCTGAGCGTCAGCCGGTAGTTGGCCGAAATTGAAGATAGGATAACTGGCCAGCGGAAGCGTAGGAACGCCGACGCGGGCGTCCGTGTATTCGTGGATCAGGCGCTCCAGCGTGTTCTGTGCAATCTGGGACGTCCAGTTCTGATCGAACCATTGCTCGAAGGCTCCGCTCTGGTAAGTCCAACCGTCGTGGTAGTTGCTCGCCGTCATATTGGGAGCGATCGCAGTCAGATGGGGCGGCCGGGCAATGGCGGCAAGCATCTGGGTCGCGCCCACGTACGAGGCGCCTATCATCCCGACTTTGCCATCGCAAAACGGGCGTGCGGCAGCCCATTCAACGGCGTCATAGCCGTCGGCTTGCTCATGCCTAAACGGATACCATTCACCTTCCGACGTGTAGCGGCCGCGGACATCCTGAATAATGACAACGTACCCGCGCGGCACCATTTTGTAAACGGGACCAACTGCCCAGCCGACACTCTTGTCGTAAGGCGTGCGCATAAGGATGACAGGCAATTTGCTGGCGGAATTGGGCCGGTAAATATCGGCGTAAAGAGTAAGTCCGTCGCGCGTCTTCATGGGCACATCATGTTGCACGACGATGTTGCTCGCAGGCTGCGGAGGCGCGACCTGCGCCTGAAGCGGTGGCGTGACCCAATCCGTAGCCAGTGCGAATCCGAACCCGAATGAGAAAAACAAAGCCGTGCGAATATTCTTCATGCGTTAAGTCTCCTGTAGAGTGGCCCCGGCTTTCGCAGGGTCGGTGAATTGACCGTAAGGTGGCCTAGTCTTTTTTGCACTCTTTCTCCACGGCATTCGTTAAATGCGTTGAACAGGGTATCATCAAGCTGGTCGGCATCAATGGTAATAAAATGTTCGGACGGCCGAGGGGCGTATGAAATTGTTTACTCTATTTGATCTCTGAAAGAAAGAGAGAACTCAGATGAAAAAACGACTCACTGCCCAAGAGAAGAACTATCTGGAGCGACGTCGCCAGCACAATCGGAAGCACACCTTGCTGCGCCGGGAGTGTTACAAATGGCTCAGGAAAAATCTGCCCGAAGTTTATGCAAAGCTGCGAAAAAAAGCAGGACTGAAACAAACGGGCCGACCCAAAAGTTAAGCTTTTCTTGCTAGATCGCGGGACAGAATGCTACTTGACCGTGAGACTGACCGCCTTTGACGGGATGCCATTCGCCACTACCACGAGCGAACCGGCCCCGGTCTCCGATTCCTGCCGGCGCATCGAAACGATAGTATTGCCCGTGGCGACCGCTCGACCACACTGGATGGTCATGGCGGGGTGGGCGAGTTCTGGGTGAGTGACGCGTGCCCTTTGATCCAGTCATTGGCCTGCTGCTGGGCCGCCGCGATTTGCGCATGTGACATCCGGCTGGCGAGGAGGGCAACGCGGTACTTACTTGCTTCGTCTCCGCCGACTTGCGCCAGAACCGACCAGAAGTATGCTTTGACCAGGTCCTCAGGAACACCGCGTCCTCCCTGGTAGTACGCGCCCAAAGTTGCCTGTGCGGCGATGTGCCCCTGCTCGGCCGCCTTCGAGAACCAGCGTACTGCTTCGGAATAATCCTGAGGAACCTCCTCGCCGGCAGCATAGCGTGCTCCCACGGAGAACTGCGCGGTGGCGTCGCCCTGCTCCGCCAGTTTCCGCATACCCTCGAGGCCGTCGCCCGCAACCGCGGTCGGCGTTGGCGGGCTGGCAAGAACTTTTTCCGGCGGTGAAGCTGTCGAAGCAGAAGTGCTTCTCGTAAAGTTAATCGAGTCGCGCGCCGCCGGAATCAGCCTGGATGCGGCAAACATGATCGTCGCCCCGGCTGCAAACAGAAGAATCTTCCGAGAACTAGAAAAATGAGGCAGTGGCAAGTCCGCCGAGGTTTCGACGGGAAATTCATCGTCTACGCTGGCTGCCGCGACCGAAGCAGAAAGGGGCTTCACGGAACCGCTCTCTCGAAAACTTCCCTCTGAAGACGAATTCTCTGCAGATTTATTCTCCGCAAAATAATCATCGGCCAGACCCGATTCGGGTACACCCGCGCGATGGACTGCGGTGGAAATGATTTCCGCGAGCCGCTTCAGCGCGAGCGGGTCGTTGGTGCTGAAAGCGTAAGGTTCGGGCGAGAACACTTCCAGGATCCCGATGACCGCATCCCCCCAGCGAATCGGTACCGCGATCATGGAACGGATCCCCAGCTGGCGGCAGCTCTCGCGATCGACCACGGGATCGGTTTCGGAGTCTTCGCAGCGCAGCAACTGGCCGGTGCGCACACACTCGCCAGAAAAACCTGAGCCAACGCTGAACCGCACACCCAGCCCAGGAGCATCATGCCCGATGCTGGCGCGACAAACCATGCTCGATCCCTCGGTCAGAGCAATCGCCGCCCCGGTCGCTTGCGTGAAACTCTGCGCTCTCTGCGCCAGCAACTGCAAAGCTCCTTCGAGATCGGGGCCGAGTGAATCCACCTCCCGCTTGACCGCGGCCAGGGCTGTCAGGATGGAGGTATAGTCAGCCGGAGCCGTGGGCTCAAGTTCCCGGCGCATCCAGTTGGCTAGAGCGCTGTTCTCCGTCGGCTTTTCATACTCTGATCGCGGTGCGACTGCAGGAAGCGAATCGGCCGGCAACGGATTTGCGGATAGCTGAATTGTCGACGAGTTTCCTGACAAAAGATCGGCCCGGTGATTGACGCACGCGACCATCACATTCACAAACAGCCATTCCTTGAGCTGACGGAGCGAGTCGTCTGGCATCTGGGGAAAGCGGATCCCCACACGCCCTGACCGGTCGGACCACACAACTTCGCCGGTCGTGTGAATGCAAGTCCTGGTCGCCGTCAGGTCAAGACATAGATTCACACTGCGCTGAACCTGCAGTGGAAATGAAGTCTGAATGGCCATACCCCCTTCGCTGATGTCCACGATTTCACTGAGATCGAGGATCTGGCCACTCGAACTTCCATTCAGGCTGGCGTAGGCGGGAGTGTGAACCTTCTGCCGCACCCGCCGGCGGCGAGTACGCAAAGGAGGCGGCAATTCCCGGCCGGCCTCCACCGGGATGGAACCAAGTGTCTCCATACCAAATCAGGCATACATATTACCGCAGCTTGGCAATGTTTTATAGGATCATTGAGCGGAAAGACCGGAAAAGGTGCGCTAGCTGACGGCCTTAGTTCCCGGAATGGCGACAAAACAGTTTTTGCTAATTCCACTCGGCAACAACGGTAGCGACTGGCGCGCACCGAATTCATCTGGAAAAGACGGTTCCGTGCGCGTAGGCATTGCCATGAAATCCGTGCGGCCACGACTTGCCGTCCATGCTGACGCCCGGGCGGTCACTGCCGCGGTCGCGGAATGCTTCATCGAGCTTCGCGGAGCCGGTTTGCGGATCAAAGTTTACGATGAAGAGGCGATGATCGGGACCGTTCTCATCCGAGTTGAGAACGATGCGCGTGCCGGTGAGATCGGCTGCGACCCAGTGCGGCTTCTGACCGGCATCAAACGTAACCCGGCTCACTTCGCGCGGCTTTTCGGGGTCAGAAATATCCAGCACGGTCAAGCTGTGGGTTTCCGGCACAGTTGCCAGCCACCAGTGCCCGATGCGAAGAGGTACGCCACAGTCACTTCCAGGAAAGCCGTATACAAAGCGAAGCGAAGGATTATCGCTGTCCACGCCGCGCATCAAGTAAAGCCCACAATTAAACGTATGCACCAGCAGGCTCTTGCCGTCATCGAGTAGGCGCGGCTCACCGGGGTAGTACTGCTCGTCGCCACGCGGACCCGGCGGGAGCGTGAGCGTCCGCAACACGCGCAGGCTGGAGAATTGCCACACCTGAACGGTACGGCTTTTTCCGTCCGTCTCGTGCATCGCGGTATTGGTCGAGACAACCCGGTCCGTTGCCGCTGGCAACAGCTCGACGCTGTACGGCCGAATCAGCTCGCCAGCAGCGGCCCCGTCCTCGGCGCTGCCAGAGCGGAGCACGTGCCCGCCATTGTCAACCTCGAGCAGGCCGCCGCCTTCCGCTTTCGGCCCATGCCCTCCACGATATTGGAAGGTCGCCAATACGTTACCGTTCGGCAGCCGGAAGTAAGTGTGGGGATGCATGTATCCGTCGAGGTCGCCGAAGGACGCAACGATGTGGGGCTGCAGTGGCTCTCGCAGATCGAACACCCAAGTCCGGCCGGCCTCGAAACCGTTAGCCATGAGCAGGCCGCCGACGGGCATCTCCACCTCGGTGTGATGCGGCATAGATCCTGCAACTCCAGTGGGAGCCGTCGCTACGACCTGTCCGTAACCCGGCGAAGCCGGATCGGCATCAATGACAGCCAGAAAGTCGCTTGCCGTTTTGTCGTCATCCCCACACCAGGCGAAGAGATACGAATGATTCTTGACAGCGACGACATTCAGAGTGCATCCGAGCAGTAACCCAATGATCAGCAATCGATGGCGCATGGATGCATTCTACAGGCGCGAGTGTCGAAGCAACGGCTGCCGTCTAACGCCAAAGCGGGAAACAATCCGAAAGGTTGGCCTGCGCGATTGGTCTCGATTCTCTTAGTTCAGCTTGAGGCGGACGACCCGGGCGAGCTTCCGCTGTTGCTGGTCAAAGGTGTAGAGGTAATCCGCGGACAGTTCGAGCGCCGCTGCTACGTGCCACACATCTGCCGTTCGGGTGCCGAGCTTCGGAGTCGTTTGGCGCGATAGCTGGTGTGCCCGTTCAAAAATCTGTTCCGTTAACGGTCTGAGCTGAAAGACTCCAGCACGCAAATCCTTCTCAAAATCGTTCAATGACGACTGCGCCTGGGTTGCCGAGACTTGCTTCCGAAAGATCCGCAACTCCATGGCATTGACGACTTCGAGTTCCCCAAAGACGCTGACAAAACGGTCTCCGCTCGAAGCCTGCATGGTTCGCGCAGCAGACACCGAGTTGGCATCCAGGCTGTACAAGGACACAAGAAAGCTGGTGTCGGCGTAGATCTTCAATAGCGGTCCCGATCTTCAGAAACCAGTTCGGCGCCGCTGACGGCCAGCACCTTGTCTCCGTAGGTGGCGCGTAAACGTCCCAGGAAATCAGGAACCTCTGCCGCCGATTCTGCGCTCTCCGGCACCAGGCGGGCGATCACGCGCCGGCGTTTGGTAATTTGGATCTCTTCGCCCTGATGCAAAAGGCGTTCGATCTTCTTAAAGGCATAGCGGAGGTCGCGAACCGACGCTTTTCGCATGTGATACATTGTAGCATCACAAATCGGGGCCTTGCAAATCGATCCAAGAGTCTGGGTCTTCCGGTCGACCTCAACCGAACGTGAATTCCATCCGCTCACGCAGCAGGTGCCACGCCTCACGGAAGTGGGCGTGGCCGTCCAAGCCGGGAAATCCTTTGGGACGAAAACTTAGGCTTGTACGGCCTAACATTTCGCGCACGGGAACAACCTACCAAGTTTGTTCAGGAATGATGTAAGCCACTCCGAAATCAATTTCGGATTCGATATAGGGGATGGGAACGCCGTCTTTCCTACGGCAAGATGCGCACCTTATTGAATCCGTCCAGGAAGCTCGCGCGTGATTTCACCTGGACGCGCCACAGGCCGCCTCCGCCATCGACGATGAAGTCGTAGGGATGCAGTTCCCGTGAGGCTTCGCCACGACGAGGCCCACGCTGGTGGCCTTGTATACAAATGCCGATTCTCTGAGATCGCCCTGTTGAGCACGAGGAAGCCCGCGTGCCCGCGAGGCCTTCCGGGCAGACCTCTGGCAGGATGCTGGAGTGCGTCCGCTTGAAGAGCCTTTGGCTTTGTCCATTGGGGTCGAAAAAACGCGCCCGAAAGGAACGGCCTGAACGGTCCCCGGCAAAAGAAAAGGCGCCAGCCGGAAAGCTTGCGTCAAACTTCATCTCTATATTCTAGTAGCAAGTCCGGAGGGGTAAACCCGCCAAGTTTTCAGATTTCTGCCGCCGAATCAATTGGTTGGCGGGAATTGACTGCCTCAGAGGGCTTGACAACTTTTCGGCACAAAGGCAGTTTTACTCGCTTTTGTGAGAGATTTCTAACCTTCAACTGGGCCTTGGGATGCAAGGAAGACTAACGGCGTGACACGGGTGCCAAACGCATGTGACTTCCGTAATTTTTGCGGAAACTGGAGACGCACTAGTATGCACTGAGAGGACAGCCTTCAAGCGCCGCCCGGTAAGCACGGTGACTTCGTTAGAACCAAGGCTCGGGGTTTGCAAATGTCGGACGACTGCGCAGCTATCTTTCACAGCAATCGCTACCATGCGAAGGCAGCATGCGAGCACTGCGAGGGCATTATCCGCCACGAACCTTGGTGCATCACTCTTCATCCGCTTGTTTTCTACGCCAATCAGATTGTCTCGGACCCGAGCAAATTGACTATTGGAGATGCCATCATCCTTCACTCGCTGGGTGTGATCTGGGGAGCGAAGGCATGTCAGGCACTTGCAAAAAAGACAAGACCGCACAGCCGCGCGCGCAATTGCAAGCTTGAGATGTTCCACCCATAGTCTCCCAGCAGTCACTCCCATACATTGCCCGGTGCCACAGGCTAATTCATTTTTCTGAACGCCGGGTGATCGTATATCCCTCGCCCTGCTTCATATGTTTTCCCCATATAGTCTATTCAAAGTCGAACGAACCGCCGCCTCAAGAGAATCCTAGGGGTTCTCCACAAAACTAGAATGATGCTTCTTTACGATGCGAGGAGAATTGCCGAGGATCTGCGCCACCATTTCGAGCGGCAACTCTTCATTCAAAAGTGCGACCGAAAAGCATGCCCGACAACGAAACCTCATGCTTTTCAACGTTAGGGTTGGAACTCTGACGGGATGTTTCCCGACGAAGGCAGCAGAAAACGTCCAACTACCGATTCAGGCCGACCGCCGTTGACTGACCGGTTGAAATGCTCGACAGGCGCGAAATGGCCGCGACCATCAGGCCGGAGAGCAGTTGCATGGTAGCCACGTCGCGACTGTCGAAGGCGTGAGGCGCTCCGGAGAGAACTTCGAATACGCCAAGGGTTCTGCGGAAATGGCGGAGGGGAGCCGCAAGAATAGAGCGCGCGCCAAGACGACGGCAACTGGCCAGATCGACCAGAGGGTTTCGCTCGGCATCGTGACAAAGGACCACCTCGCCGGTGCGCACACAATCGGCGGAGATTCCAGAGTCGGCTTGCAGGCGAACACCGAGATCGGGTGCGGTGCGGCCGGTGCGGGCTCGGCAGATGATTTCGTCTCCGTGGCGCAAGGCGATGGCGGCGCCGGTGGCTCCGGTCAAAGCCTGGGCGCGTTCGGCAATCACGTTGATCGCCGGCTCGAGATCGATTTCCCCGGGATGAATATTAAGCTCGTTGCAGGAAACATGGACCATGCTTTGCCCTGAGTGTGAGCCCGTGGCTCGAGCATGGCTGCGCGAGGGAGCGAGAGTAGCGAACGAAGCGGGAACACGGTCTTCAGAAGGCGACGCGGGCACGGTGCGGAGCAACTCGCGCACCAGGCGGTTTAATTCGGCGTCCGCGATCAGATGTGCCGTCTGCTCTCCGCGCAAAGATCCTCCAAGGACTCGCGATAGGCTCAACACGGCTCTGGAGCCACAAGCCAAGCAGTACGGAGTGTTGTTCTTGCTGATCAACTCACATTCGACACAAAACACAGCGGTCTGCAAACTGAGAAAGCTGATGTCTTGCCCGGTGAGCTTTTCTGCCATCTTTAGGTTTCCTTCCGCGAGTTTTTCTTGGCGAGTGAATGCAGAAAAGTACATGGCACGTCCAGAATTCAGAAGTGACCGGGCTGGTTCAGCCCTGTGGATAACGGCGAACCCTCAGCTGGCTTGTGCTGCAACCAATCCCGAGCGCTGGTCCGCGGTGGGCATTATTTCGAACGCGGGAGTCACAGTGCGATCCAAGGCATCCGCCAACGCCACCGGGAACACCGCCGTCAGCAGGTTGATGTCGAACTGCAATTCACGATCAGTGTAGAGACGGTAAACCGTCATGGAACCGCAGCGGTCGTTTCTGGTGGTTACCAGATCCAGAGTCAGACACCAGGAGCTGGTCAGTTCCTGGGCAAAGTGGCTGCCGGGCTTGGTCCAGCGCAGGAAAGGAGTTTCTCCCCAGCGGGATATGAGATGCAATCCGTTGATGCTCGGGAATTCGGCGGACGGCGAGTGCAGGCGCAAATCGAAGGCATCGAAGTCGTTGCCCGAGAGAGCCGCCACCAGGATGCGGCAAAGTTGCGCATAATCGCGGGTGACCTTCAACTCCTCGGTCGCCCTGCGAATGGCGAGGTTATTAATAAGAATCTGGCGCTCGATCGTTCGATGAGCAACGCGACGCAGTTCGCCAAATTCCATGTAACCCAGATGCTGCACCCCGATCCACACTCCGGTACCAAGCACGGCAAGGACCAGCCCAAGCGCATCCCCGGTCGGCCACAGCAAAAACAGGCTCAGCAATGCGAACAAAGCAGACACGGCATACAGAGTGATGACGACCTGACGATGAGAAAGTCCACGTTGTAAAAGCTTGTGATGAATGTGCTCGCGGTCAGCAGTAAAAACCGGCCGTCCCCCAAGATAACGCCGCACAATAGAAAGCGCAGTCTCGAGTATAGGCAGACCAAAAGACACAACAGGAATCGCGACGGCTATTATCGTGGGCGCCTTCTGGGCGCCCTGGAGGGCGAGGGCGCTCAACATGAATCCGATGAAGAGACTTCCACAATCGCCCAAGAAAATTGTGGCGGGGCTGAAATTGAAACGAAGGAAGCCCAGAATCGACCCCGCCAACAGCAGAGCCATTAGCGAAACCAGAGACGAACCTGAAACCAGGGCAACTGCGAATACAACCATTGTGGAAAAAAGCGCGGAGCCCGCGGCCAACCCGTCCAATCCATCGATAAGATTGAAAGCGTTCGTGATGGCCAGGACCCAGAGAACCGTAAGCGGGAGGCCCAAGAACCAGGGCAGATGGCGAGTGCCAAAAAGCACTGGAAGATCGAGAATGCGAAGGCCGCCGGCAAACAGCATCGCACCAGCCACGGCCTGGACGGCGACCTTGGTGTACGGGCTGACAGAATGGATGTCGTCATAAAGGCCGAGAGCGAAGATCAGGCAGCCGGGAAGAAGAATGGTGAGCAGAGTTTGAAAGGAAAGTCCGAAGCTCACTGCAAGATGATGCCAGCCAGCTGGTAACGCAATGGCGAAAGTCAAAAGGAAAGAGAGAAAAATCGCGACGCCGCCGAATCGCGGAAGAGGACGGCTATGCAGGTGCCGCTCAAGAGCGGGGGCGGCTACCCATCCGCGCGCGTTTGCCAGATCGCGCACGTACTTGGTCAACACAAATGAAAGCAGCAGCGACCCTACAAATGTCCCGAGGTAGAAGGGTATCAACTAACTCCTCTATCGAAAGTGCGCCGGGAGGAGTGCGTCGCTCTGCCGCGCGTTCTTTCGATGCGTTGATGTCTCCGGTTGAGAAGGAACCCTGTCTAATTTCTCAGCCGGAGTTCGATCCAGTTCTAAATCAATGAAATCCTACAACCATCGACATCGCGACACTATTCTCTGTTTTGGTACATGGAGAAACGTTAAAGAGCGCGGTGTTTGC
>Ga0210396_10003211_pt1 | contig 16393 bp, 15 predicted proteins | sample IncBWH17OmetaG_FD_155466 | JGI IMG/M metagenome (GOLD analysis project Ga0210396, IMG submission 155466) | Forest soil microbial communities from Barre Woods Harvard Forest LTER site, Petersham, Massachusetts, United States - Inc-BW-H-17-O ... | reverse complement strand
AATGCCGCCAAATACGCCGCCCCCGGAACGACCATCGTGATCCGGACCTGGCGCGACCAGCATTCGGTCGCGCTGCAGATCATCGATGAGGGCGACGGAATTCCGCAGGAGGATCTCGGACACATCTTCGATAAGTTCTACCGCGTGCAAAAGGCCGACCAGGTTCGTCCCGGCACCGGGCTGGGCTTGGCGATTTCGCGCGGCTTCGTCGAAGCGATGCGCGGCACCATCGCCGCGACCAACCGCCACGACCGCCGCGGCGCCGTGTTCACCATCACGCTGCCCATTCCGCGCGAGCAGCAACATCTGGACGCCGCCGCATGACCGGCGCGCCGCTCAGTGTCCTGGTGGTGGACGATGAGCCCCCTATCCGCAAGCTGCTGCGCCTGGGGCTTGCCGCGCACGGCTATCAGGTTCTCGAAGCGCCGAACGGCAAGACCGCGCTCGAACTGCTCGGCAAAGCGCCAGACCTGATCATTCTCGATCTCGGCCTGCCCGACATGCAGGGCCACGACCTGCTGCGCACCATCCGCGCCCGCAACGAGCGCGTTCCCATCGTTGTGCTGTCGAGCCGCGGCGACGAGGCCGGCAAGGTGCAAGCGCTCGATCTCGGCGCCGACGATTATGTGACCAAGCCGTTCGGCATGGACGAGCTTCTCGCCCGGATGCGGGCGGCGCTGCGCCATCAATTGCAGACCCACGGCGAGCGGCCGATCTTCCGGGTCGGCGAATTGTCCGTCGATCTGGTCCGCCGCATCGTCAAGGCCGGCGACAAGGAGATAAAGCTCTCGCCGAAGGAATATGATCTGCTGCGCGTCCTGGTGCAGCATGCCGGCAAGGTGCTTACCCACAAATTCCTCCTCGGCGAGCTATGGGACGATCTGACCGACGCGCAATATCTGCGCGTTTACGTGCGGCAGCTGCGGCAAAAAATCGAGGCCGATCCCGAACGGCCACATTATATTCTCACCGAAACGGGAATCGGCTACCGGCTGCGCGCGCCGGATTGACCCGCCGACGATCTCGCTATTCTCGTATCTCGCCACGTCGCCGAGGAGCACGATGAAAATCTTCGACTTTCTTTCCGTAGTTGACGTGAAGGTCGACGTCGCCGCCACCGACAAGAAAAAGCTGCTGGCGGAGCTGGCAAGCGAAGCAGCAGCGAAAATCGGCATCGGTGCCGATCGCATCGCCGCCGAGCTGCTCAAGCGCGAAGATCTCGGATCGACCGGCGTCGGCGGCGGCGTCGCGATACCGCATGCACGATTTGCGCAAGCCAAGACCCCGTTCGGCATGCTCGTTCGCCTCAAGAAGCCGGTCGATTACGATGCCGTCGATGGGAAACCAGTCGATATCGTTTCTCTGCTGCTGCTTCCGGAAGGCTCCGGCGGCGAGCAACAGCTTGGCGCACTGGCGAATATCGCACGCAAGCTGAGAAATCCCGCGATCACGGCCGCGCTGCGTCGAGCGCGCGACAGCACGGACATGTATCGCATATTGACATCCGACTGACCGGCGGGCACATCGGCGCGAAATCCGACACATTGCCGTCCGCTCAAGCACTGCCCATATTGGGCGCTCATGAGCTGAACGGCAGAGGACATCGCGCATGGCCGACGAACTCATTCTCTACACCAATCCCATGTCGCGCGGGCGGATCGCCCGCTGGATGCTCGAGGAAGTCGGCCAGCCCTACAAGACCGAAGTGCTCGATTATGCCTCGACCATGAAAGGGCCGGCGTATCTGGCCATCAATCCGATGGGCAAAGTGCCGGCACTGCGTCACGGCGATGCTGTCGTGACCGAGACCGCGGCGATCTGCGCTTACCTCGCCGACGCATTTCCGCAAGCCGGCCTGGCGCCGCCGCCCGGACATCGGTTGCGCGCGCCTTATTACCGGTGGCTGTTTTTCACCGCCGGCCCGGTCGAGGCCGCGTCGAGCAACAAGGCTCTCGGCGTCGTCGTGCCGCCGGAGCGTGAACGGATGATGGGCTACGGAAATATCGCGCTGGTCCTGAAAACGCTCGAAGACGCCGTGTCGCGGGGACATTATCTGGCCGGCGACAGTTTCACCGCCGCCGATCTCTATGTTGGCTCGCACCTCGGCTTTGGCATGATGTTCGGAACGATCGAAAAGCGTCCGGCCTTCGAGCAATATTGGCAACGGCTCAGCAACCGTCCGGCTTGCCTGCGCGCCAAGGAGCTTGACGACACGCAGGTGGCGCAGCAGAAGGCCGCCGGCTGACGGCGAACGCCGATCGTAAAGCGGATTTCGCGCCGATTAAGCATTAAGAATTATGGCCGAAAGTTGAGAGTTCCGTTTTGCGAAAACGGTGGATTGCATCCGCTTGGCAGCGTAACATTTTTAGGGGATACCTTGTCGGCGTTACATCGGGAGTATGCGTGCGTTGAAACGGGGTGAGATTCCGTCGATCGGCGAACTGACGTCGTTTGTCGTGGCCGCTCAGCACGGTAGCTTCACGCGCGCCGCCGGCGAACTCAATTTGACCCAAGGCGCGATCAGCCGTCAGATTCGCGAGCTCGAAATCCATCTCGGCATTCGCTTGTTCGAGCGCATTCGCCAGCGCGTCGTATTGACCGACGCCGGCAAGATGTATTTGTCGCAAGTGAAGAAGGCATTGGACGACCTAGCCGATGCGACGCAGCGCGTGGCGTCGTTTTCCAACAGCACGACCTTGAATCTCGTCGCGCTGCCGACCTTCGCGGCGCGCTGGCTGGTGCCCCGTCTGCCGAATTTCCAGCGAGTGAATCCGAAAATCATGGTCCATATCACGGCGCGGCAAGCGCCGATCGACTCGGCACTGGAGCCGTTCGACGCCGCGGTATTCCACGGTGCGATGCACTGGCCCGGCACGATTTCGCATTACCTGATGGACGAGGACTTCGTCGCGGTTTGCAGTCCGAAATTGAATGCCAGACGCGCCATCAAGACGCCGGCCGACGTCGTCGAATTCCCGCTGCTGCACAAGATGGGGAAACCGAACCGCTGGGCGGCATGGATGGCCGAGGTCGGCATCGCGCCGGACGGCCTGCTGAATGGCCACGCCTATCAGAACTTCGCCATGGTCGCCCAGGCCGCCGTGGCCGGCCTCGGCATCGCGCTGTTGCCGCACTATCTGGTCGAGGATGACATCGCAACCAAGCGGCTGGAGATCGTCGCCGCCGAATTCGTCGGCATGACCACCTCGTATTATCTGATCCTGCCGGAAACGCGCGCCAGCGCCAGCGCGGTTCAGGCCTTCGCCAAGTGGCTGACCGCAGAAGCGCGCATTTTCAATTCGCGCGGCGGCCGCCGCGTGAGGAGCAAAAAGCAGGCGGAACGTCGGCCGAATGGCGCGCCTGAAATGACTAAAATCCCGCTTGATGTCGGTGACGCTGCACGGTTGCGGACAATCTCCTGACCACGCATCGCAATCACGGTCGCCGCATCAGCGGCTGCCCCATGCGAATTCTTGCGCCTTCCCGGACGCCGTCACACAGCGCATAGCCATCCGGCGCGAACACGATCGCCGTCGAGCCGTGCTGAAACCAGCCGAACTCCTCGCCTTTGCGAAACGACGCATCGCAGGCGATGACGTTCGGCCCGCGATGCTTGAGGTTCAGCAACACATCGAGACAATGCAGGCGAATGCTGGCGACCAGCACGGCGGCGACCAGGACCACGGTCACGCTGTCACCGGTTGCGTCGAGCGTCGTCCGTAACACGGCGCGTTCGTTCTTGCAGAACAGCCGTTCGATTCGCTTAAGCGCGATCGGATTGACGTTCCAGGTATCGCCGGAGACGTAAATCACTTGCTCGATGCGGCAATCGTGCGGTGCATGGAAGCGGTGATACATGCCGGCGGTCAGGCGCAGCGTGACGTAGCGGCCGTTGCGGCACGCCTCGACCTGATCGCGGTCGCACAGCAAATCTTCCAGCGTGTAGGGAAAGCCCTTGGCCTGGTAGAGGCGCGTGCCGGCGATGGCGCCGCAGGCACCGACGATGGCGTCGCACGGGCTGACCAGGATGTCCGCCCTGCGATCGATCGGGCGCGCGCCGTCCTTGAGCTCGCGGGTAAAGCAATCGTGCATGCTGCGGAAATGCGTCTTCTTGGCTTCGCTGAGATCCAGATCGGAGAATAGCCGCCACAGGCCGATCGACAGATCGCGCACCAGCGGCTGCTCGACCTGGCTGAGCCAGCCGACGAACTGCGTCGCCAGCCGGCGCGGAATGCGGTTGGTAAGGAGGAAATTGACATTCTCCTGCGCCAACAGGCGCCAGATTTGCTCCTGCGCCAGCAGGCGCCGGATTTGCGTGCGGACCGTCATGGCTTTGTAAAACGTTCGGGGTACACCCCGATTCGATGCAATGGGCTACGACCACTTTGGCCTTTTACGGGCTCGGTGCCACGGCGCTGGCGACCTCGATGCTGACGCTCGGCCGGCGGCTGGAGCTGTCGCAGGCCAAGCACCGCTCGCTCGCCGGCCATGCGCGCATGGCGCGCCGCCTCGCCGGTTTCGTGCCATTCTACGACTACGACGAGGATCGGTTTTTCGACAGCGACAACGCGCCCGCCGATATCGCAGGCCTGCGCCGCGCCGGCTTGGCTCGCCTGTCGGAGGTTTACAAGACGCGATTCCCCGAAACGGTCCGCTGTAGCGCCGAGGCGGCCAAAACCATTTCCGACCTGCAATTCACCGGCGCCTATCGGGTGCCATTCCAATATCGCCGTGTCGTCCGCGCGCATCTGCCGCTCGGCACCTTCCTGCAATCGTCCGAGGGCGTGACGGTCACCGATCTCGATGGCAACCGCTTCTACGATCTCACCGGCTCCTACGGCGTCAACGTCTTCGGCTACGACTTCTACAAGGGCACGATCGAGCGCGGTGCCGCCCGCATGCACGAGCTCGGCCCGGTGCTCGGCGCCTATCATCCGCTGATCATCGAGAACGCCAACCGCATCAGGGAGATTTCCGGGCTCGACGAAGTGTCGTTCCACATGTCGGGCACCGAGGCGGTGATGCAGGCGGTGCGGCTCGCCCGCTATCACACGCGGCGCAGCCACCTGGTGCGCTTCTGCGGCGCCTATCACGGCTGGTGGGGCGACGTGCAGCCGGGCATCGGCAATCCGCAGCCTGCGCACGAGACCTATACGCTCGCGGAAATGTCCGAGGAAACGCTGCACGTGCTGCGCACCCGCCGCGACATCGCCTGCGTTCTGGTCAATCCGGAGCAAGGCTTGCACCCGAACGCGCCGGCACCGACCGATTCGTCGCTGCTCGACAGCACGCGCAGCTCGCATTTCGACAGGGAAGCCTACACCGATTGGCTCAAGCGCCTGCGCGACGTGTGTAGCGAGCGCAACATCGTGCTGATCTTCGACGAGGTGTTCGTCGGCTTCCGCCTGGCGCCGGGCGGCGCGCAGGACTATTTCGGCGTCCGCGCCGATCTCGTCACCTATGGCAAGACGATCGGCGGGGGACTGCCCATCGGCGTCGTCTGCGGCCGCAAGGATTTGATGAAACGGTTCCGCGACGACCGGCCGGCCGACATCTGCTTCGCCCGCGGCACGTTCAACGCGCATCCTTACGTGATGGCGGCGATGAACGAGTTCCTGCGCCAATTCCAGGCTCCAGAGACGCAGGCGCTCTATCGCGGCCTCGATGCGGTTTGGGACGGCAGAGCGAAGCGGCTGAACCGACGGCTTGCCGAGGAGGGACTGCCGGTTCAAGTGGCCAACATGTCGGCGCTCTGGGTCGTCTATTACACGCAACCGTCGCGCTACAATTGGATGCTGCAGTATTATCTGCGGGCGCAAGGCCTGACGCTGAGCTGGGTCGGCACCGCGCGGCTGATCTTCAGCCTCAATTACACCGATGCCGATTTCGACGCCGTGGCGGACCGTTTCGTCGCCGCGGCCAAAACCATGCAGCAGGACGGCTGGTGGTGGCACGATCCGGCGACGACCAACAAGACGATCAGGCAGGCGATCATGAAAGAGATGATCGCCCACCGATTGTTCCCCTCGCGCAAGCATTAGCTGAAGCTGACGCGACCTGCGGTGGCTGTTTCAGGTGGCCCGCGGAATCTCGGCCTCTTCGGCATCATCTTCATCCCAATGATGCATGCCGATGCCGGGATCGATCAGCTCGCCGCGCAGCAGCGCCAGCGGCGCCTTGTGGTAGAGCTTGATGTCGTGGAACGGGTCGGTGAGGATTTTTGTCGCCCAGACCAGGCCGGTCTGCACGTCCTTGATGACGAACAATTGGACGGTGCGGAACAGCACGCCGCCGATGCCGAGCGCCAGCCAGATCACTGCGACCTGGCGCACGAACTCGGTCTTGTTGGTGGCCGGCGTGAACAGGCCGAACAAGGTCGGGCTGAAATAAAGCGACAGCGGCGACGCCGCCCAGATCGTCAGCAGCACGACCTTGCGACGCAGATTGTAGCCGACCTTGATCTCTTCCTTGTGCTCGTGGCTGGCCTGGTTGACCGTATCGTAGTCCTTGGGCTCGAAGAAAAAATGCCCGGTCTGCCGCGTGGTCATGGCAACGAGCCAGCCGGCGAGCGCCGAGATCGCCGGGTCCTTGAAGATCATCACATAGGAGAACAGAAAGCTGATCGCACTGACGAAGTGCAGCGATTGGTTGATGCGGCTGTGGTGATAATAACGATGATCGTCCCAGCGTTGCGTGCGCAGAGCCTCGCGAAAATTGTGCATCGGTTTCCCCGTCATGCGGTTCCTGATTTGGGTATGGCGATTCGGTGAATCCCTTGTGACAGGGATTCTTCTGTGACAGTCGGGTAAAGCCTTGATCTGCGACCGGCGCGGAGCGTCAGCCCGCCGCGCGCAGCGCCGGATCGGTCTTCCTCGCGGTGCCCGCCGCGCCGTCCTTGGCGAACCGGATCAGCGAGAAATGCCCGAACGGCGGCATGGCGCGCCGCTCGACGAGCGTGACGCCCGTCGTCCGCGACGCCCACTGCGCGTAACGCTCGAAGGCAAACTCGGTGCGCCAGCCAAGCTTGCGCGCCGCCGGCTGAAACCAATGTTCCAGCGAGCGCCGCAAGCCGGCTTCGGCGCCAACCCGGCTGACCAGCACGATCTCGCCGCCCGGCTTGAGCACGCGGGCGAATTCGTCGAGCGCGCCTTCCGGATTAGGCACCGTGGTGATGACATATTGCGCGACGATGACGTCGAACGAGGCGTCGGGAAACGACAGCTGCTCGGCATCCATCACCCACAGCCCCTCGACATTGTTCAGTCCGAATTCAGCGACCCGCTCATGCGCCTTGCGCAGCATAGGCCCGGAAATGTCGATGCCGCAGATCTTCAAGTCGCGCGAATACAGGGGCAACGAAATGCCTGTTCCGACGCCGACCTCGAGGAGACGCCCGCCGACGCGCGCGGCCGCCGCGACCGCGGCGTGGCGGCCGCGCTCGAAGACAGCGCCGAAGACCAGGTCGTAGACCGGCGCCCAGCGCGCATAGGCCTTGGTGATGGTCTCCGCGTCGAGATCGGACTCTAAAAACGTGCTCATGTTTGACCCTTCCATTGGCTTGCTTTTTATCTTGCCGCCCTTAGCCATGGACGGTCTCCGTGATCGTTCCGGCGAGCTGTGGCTCGCCGCTATTGCCGGTCGCCACCTTGCGGGCGTGACCGATGAACTGGCGGGCGCTGTTTTCCCACGAATAGTCGAGCGCAAAGGCGCGGCAGGCGTCGCGCGACAGCGCCAGCGCGCCCATACAGGCGACCGCCAAATCCTCATGCAGGACGCCGACCGGATGGTCGGCGACGACGTCCTTCGGCCCGGTGACCGGAAAAGCAGCGACCGGAACGCCGCTGGCGAGCGCTTCGAGCTGCACGATGCCGAACGTGTCGGTGAGGCTTGGGAACACGAACACGTCGGCGCCCGCCAAGTGCGAGGCGAGAATGCCATTGTCCAGCATGCCAAGGAATTTTGCCTCGGGAAACCTGCGCTTGAGCTCGGCTTCCTGCGGTCCGGTGCCGACGACAACCTTGGTGCCGGGCAGATCGAGGGACAGGAACGCTTCGAGATTCTTTTCGACGGCGACCCGACCGACGGTCATGAAGACCGGCCGCGGCAAGCCGAGATCGATGGCGCGGTCCGGGCGGAACAGGTCGGTATCCACGCCGCGCGTCCACCGGCCGAGATTGGCAAAGCCGCGCTCGGAAAGCTCCGTCGTGAGCGACGGCGTCGCCACCATCGTCACCGTCGCCGCCGCATGGAACCGGCGCAATATCGCGTAGATCCACGCTTGCGGGATCGGCAAGCGGGCCGAGATGTATTCGGGAAACCGCGTCGTGTAACTCGTGGTGAACGGCCGGCCGTGCCGCCGGCAGTAGGAGCGCACGGCAAAGCCGATCGGCCCTTCCGTGGCGATATGGATGGCGTCCGGTCGCGCCGCCTCGATGCGCTCCGCGATCCGCCGGCGGCTCGGCAATGCCAGCCGCAGGCCGGGATAAGTCGGCACCGGGAACGACGGGAAACCCTCCGGGGACAGGAACTCGATCGTCACGCCGAGCTTGGCGGCGGCGCGCGCCAGCGAATTGAGCGTCCGCACCACGCCGTTGACCTGAGGACGCCAGGCGTCCGTTGCGACGAGAACGCGCATCAGGTTGCTCTCCGCCGGGAACCCGTATTGTCGAATCGCGTGCGACGACCATTGCCATTTCTTGTCTCAGCAGTGTGACGGTCGCGACATCAGCGCGACCGTGTTTCCGCCAGAGCGTTACATTGTTGTTACAAACAAATGAAAAGTTGCCGCTGCGAATCGTCGGACCGGGACGTCGGCCGGATCGTTCGCTTGTTGCAGCAGGCCGATATCCAACGTGACGAGCAGCACCGCGCAAACGGCCGTCCGAAAACTCGGCCGCAATTGGCTCGGTGTTGCGCTCAGCCTGCTGATCGTCGCCTGTGTCAGTGTCGCGCTCTGGCATTTGTTGCGCGGCATCGACGCCGGAAAAGTGACTGCCGCGTTCACCGCGCAGCCGATCCGAAACATCGCGATCGCCGGCGCGTTCGTCGTTTTGGGCTACATCACGCTGACCTTCTATGATTTGTTCGCCCTGCACATCATCGGCCGCCGCACGGTTCCGTTTCACGTCGCAGCGCTTGCAAGTTTCACGAGCTACACGATCGGGCATTCGCTTGGTGCTGCGACCTTGACCGGCGCCGTGGTGCGGTTGCGCGTTTATTCGGCCTGGGGCCTGAATGTTCTCGATATTGGCAAGATCGCTTTCGTCACCGGCATGACGTTCTGGCTCGGCAATGCCGTCGTGCTCGGCGGCGCCATGGCGTATGCGCCGGAAGCGGCGGGCGTCGTCGACCGCCTGCCATCCTGGACCAACCGGACCATCGGGCTAATGGCTTTGCTCGGCATCGCTTGTTACCTGACCTGGCTGGCGCCGCGGCCGCGCACCGTCGGCTACGCCAATTGGAAACTGGTATTGCCCAGTATGCGCCTCACTTTGGTCCAGACCGGTATCGGCGCCATGGACCTCTGCCTGGTGACGACCGCGATGTACACCTTGCTGCCGCATAACCCCGCGGTCGATTTCGTGCCGGTGCTGGTCATTTTCGTCACGGCGACGCTGCTTGGCACGGTGAGCCATGTGCCGGGCAGCCTCGGCGTCATCGAAGCGGCACTCCTCATCGGGCTGCCGCAATTTCCCAAAGAGGAGCTGCTCGCGGCGCTGCTGACCTTTCGCATCGCCTATTTCGTGATTCCGTTCCTGCTCGCCACGCTGGTGCTCGGCCTGCGCGAGCTCGGCTTGGTGGCGCGGCCGAGGATAGCGTCGCCACCATCGTGATGCCCGCTACCGCGGCGGAAATTCTGCGCTATGCTTGGATGAGCCCCAATGAGGGCTAGCCGCAGAATGTGGGTCGTCCCTGCCGTGAGCCCTGCCCGTCACCCGGTACCTTCCTCGCCCAGCCTGCGCATCGGCGTCAGCGGCCACCGGGTGCCGCCGAAATTGCCGGAGGAGTCCGAGGCGCCATTGCGCGCTCTCATCGATCGCATCCTGGCTGCAATCGTCGACACCGCGCGCAAGGCAAATACCGCGAGCGTGCCCGTCATCGTCTCCTCGCTGGCGGAAGGCTCGGATCGCATCGTCGCCGAAGCGGGGCTTGCCGCCGGCATTGCATTACAAGCCGTCCTGCCGTTCGACAGGGCCGAGTACGAGCGCGACTTCGAGACGCAAATGTCGCGTAGAGAGTTCGAAGAGCTGCTCGCCCGCGCTTGCGATGTGTTCGAGCTTGACGGCGAAGCCGGTCAACGCCCACGGGCCTACGAGGCGGCGGGACTTTTCATGCTGGCGAATATCGATGTGTTGATCGCGATCTGGGACGGCGAGGTGGCGGCCGGTATCGGCGGCACCGCACAGATCGTCGAGCGCGCAATCGCCGATGGTATCGTCGTGGTATGGATCGAGCCGAGCCATCCGAATGCGATACGAATATCGCGGCCGAGCTCAGGCGCAGCGTCGGCCGGCGCGAGAGCGGGACTGAAAAGCACGTTTCGCCCGGCCGATGTGGCCACCATAACGGAAGCGGCCGAAAAAATCCTCACTTCGCCGACGCAATGACCTGAGAGACTATAGCGACGACGGGACGCGACACGCATGAACGACGCAAGCGCCGCCACTTTCGACAACTCCCGCGACCGCCATCTGTTCGGTCCCGGCCCCAAGCGAATATTGGCGCTCGACGGCGGCGGCGTCCGCGGCGCGCTGACGGTGGCTTTTCTCGAGCGCATCGAAACGCTGCTTAGCGAGCGCGACGGCAAGGAGGTCCGCCTCGGCGACTATTTCGACCTCGTCGGCGGCACTTCGACAGGCGCGGTCATCGCCGGCGCGCTGGCGCTCGGATACCGCACGGCGCAAGTGAAAGACTTCTATCTCAAGCTGGCGCCGTTTGCCTTCAAGCGCCAGCGCTGGCGCATCCCGCTGTTGCAGGCGAAGTTCGACGCCCGCGGCTTGCGCCATCAGATCGAGGAGGTGGTCGGCGATCGCGCACTGCAAAGCGCCGACCTGATCACCGGCTTTTGCATCATCACCAAGCGCATGGATACCGGCAGTCCCTGGATCATCTCGAACAATCCGCGCGCACCGTATTGGGAGAGCAGTACCGGCGATATCGGCAACAAGGATTACCCGCTGGTCAATCTCGTGCGCGCCAGCACTGCGGCCCCGCATTTTTTCGATCCGGAACTGCTGCCGATCAGCCGGAACGAACCCTTGCTGCCCGATGTCCTATCCAAGCCGCTCAACGCGCCATGGCCGGCACGCGCCTTGCAGGCACTGTTGCGGCGCCTCGGCTTCGGTCCGCATGCCAATATCGATTCAAGCACTTACGGACTGTTTGTCGATGGCGGGGTGACGCCGCACAACAATCCGTCGCTGGCGCTGTTCCAGATGGCGATCTTGAGCCCATTCAAGATCAAATGGCCGACCGGACCGGAACGCCTCACCATCTTTTCGATCGGCACCGGCACCTATCGGCCGCGGCTGTCCTACAAGAGCCTGGGCTTCGCCCGCTTCACCAAGCTCGCCTTTCACGCGCTCATTTCGCTGATGACCGACGCCGAGGTGCTGGTGCTGGCACTGATGCAATGGATGGGCGAATGCCCGGCGCCGTGGCCGATCAACTCCGAAGTCGGCACGCTGGCCACGGACGTGCCGTCGGGCGGCAAGATGTTCCGCTTCCTGCGCTACGACGTGCGGCTGGAGAAGGACTGGCTGGCGCGCGAGCTCAACTATGACGTGAGCGACGATACCATTGCCCGCCTGCGCGGCATGGACGATCCCGCCGCCGTCCATCAGCTTTACGAGATCGGCCGTATGGCCGCCGCGAAACAAGTCAAAATCGAGCACCTGACCGGCTGACGCTGCCGCGCGCTTGGCAAGGCTGCCGGGCCCGTCCTGCATAATCTGATCGCGTCACCGCCGCTGCGGCCGGAGCCGCAGGCTCTTTGACGTGGCGACCGACAAACGCCGTCAGCGTGGCAAAGTTATCACAGAAATTTGGATTCTGCGGACGGACATCTTTTCCTGCGCAGCGCTCATGCTACGCTCGTTCTGGGTGGGCTGCGTAAATCCGGTTATCCGGTTCTGCGTATCCGATACATTTGTTCCTCGTTGTATCGGCGGGGCGTCCGTGAAAAAGAGTATCGCGTGTATCGCCGTTTTGCTTGCGTTCGGCATGGCCGGCGCGACCGCCGAGGAAATGGCTGTCCCGCCGTCGCAATTCATCACCGCCAAAGTGCCGTATCTCGCCTGGACCGGCTTTTACGTCGGCATCAATGGCGGATTTGCCTGGGGTAATTCGTCGGTCGCGTTTACGGCCAATGATCCGGCGGCGCTGGCCGGCACCTGCGGCGGCGGCGGCGCGCCGAAGGGCCAGTGCATCACTTCGGTGGATTTTCGCCGCGACGGCGCCGTTGCCGGCGGCCAGTTCGGCTACAACTGGCAGGTCAATTCGCAATGGCTGGTCGGCGCGGAAGCCGATTACCAGTGGTCCAATCTCGATGGCTCGGTGAATTCGTCATTCCGGCTCGGCAATGTCGGGGCAACCAACATGGTCGCGAGCCAGACCGTCGACTCGTTCGGCACAGTTCGGGCACGGGCCGGCGTGGTGCTCGCGCCGCCGCTCCTGCTTTACGGCACCGGAGGGTTCGCGTTCGGTCAAGTGCACGAAAATCTCAGCGTGCCCGGCGCCGCCACCAAGGGGCTGACCGCGGGCGGCTTTTCATATGCCTGCACGATCGGCACGGCTTGTTTCGCCGGCTCGGCATCGCAAATCCTGTTCGGATGGAGTGCCGGGGCCGGCGCCGAGTATGCGATCACGACCAACCTGCTCTTTCGAACCGAGCTGCTCTATGTGCGCTTGAGCCCGCCTACGGTGACGGCGACCGCCACGGCCGTCGCCGCTGGAACGGCGCCGGCATCCATCGCTGCGGGTTTCTCACCGGTCTACTTCGCGGTCATGCGCGCCGGCTTGAACTACAGGTTTTAGGAAGGTTTTCGGGACACCCATTCAGCATGTGCAGAATGACAAAGAACCATAACGGCTAATATGAGTTGGGAGTCGACAATGTGGTGGCGTGTGTTGCTTGTCGGGGCGTTGCTTGCCGGCGCGCTCGGCGCCTGCGCGGTCGTCGATCCGGTCGACAATCGATACGACACGGTCGGCCGCAGCCTGGCGAAGGCGCGCAACGAATCCATCTTCCTCAACCTCGTTCGCGCCAGCCACGATTACCCCTTGAGCTTCACTGTCGTCGCCAACGTCACGCCGTCGCTCACCAATACGACGAGCTTGGCATTGCCGTCGTTCCTGCTCGGGCCGCACATTCCATCTTTCGGTAACCCTGGGAGCAATGTCGTTGCGCCCTTGTTCACCCCTGGGCGTGACGTCATTTTCGGCAACACCACCGCCGGCAACACCACCGCCGTCAGCACCAACTTCAGCGTATCGACGCAGGAAACCAGCGCCTTCTATCAGGGCTTCCTGAAACCGATCGATTTGCAGACCTTGGCTTATTTCATCCGCCAGGGCTATTCGCGCGAGCTGTTGTTCTGGCTATTCACGGACGGATTCACGCTTGAACTGCCCACCGCTCCTCAGCCGTTCGGCTACCATTACAGTCCGCCCGACGATTACGGCTGCTCGCAAATTGACCCGAAGCATCGCTGCTTCATCGATTGGGTCCACAACGCCGCCTATACCGGACTGACCGTCGAAGAAAAAACCGAACAGGCCAGCGCCTCCTCCAGTGCACCAAAGGGCGGCGCCAGCGGTGACCATAGCTCGGGCGGATCAACCAAAGGCACTTCCTATGCACGATTTTGTTTCAATCAGGTGCTGGCTCAGCAGGCGGCTTCATCGGTTGCGCCGGCTTTGGTGCAAGAGGCTCAAAGCAATCTGGAAGTTCAACGGACAGTACTGTGGAAATCCCCCCTGGCGTGCGGCTCCCCAGATTGGAAGCCGACGGACAACAAAGACGTCGCGCAGCCTGACATCCTGCCGCTCACCTTCAGCCCGACGAACTCTCCGGGCGGCCCCCAGATCAGCTTCAGCATCACTCCGCGTTCGGCCTACGGTGTTTTCGTGTTCCTCGGCACGTTGATGAAAATGCAGCGCGAGCACCTGGAGCCGTCGCGTTATGCCTATATCCCGCCCAATCGCCAATACGCGGCGGAGCCGCCGGTGCTGGAGACCGTGCATGAAGACCCGGCTCTGATAACGGTGATGCAGAACCTCGGCGGCCAATGCTTCGTCCACACATGGTTCGAGGATGGCGACTATTGCGTGCCCGAGCAGGCCACGACCACCAAGCGGATCTTCGGCCTGTTGGCGCAGCTCATCGCCATCCAGACCGCCGCCGCCGACTTGTCGATCACCCCGGTCGTTCGCGTTATTCAGTAAGAGCTCGAAGGCTCGCGGCGGAATTCAGGCGCGGACGCGGTTGTCATCCCGGACCAAGCCGGCCATGGAGCGGCCCGCCCCCTGGGCAAACAACTTTTGCAGTAATTCCCGCTCGACGGGTTTCTGCAGGACCGGGATTTCGCGAAACCGGCTGTCGACGCTGTCGGCGTCGTAGCCGGTGACGAAGACGAACGGCACGTGGCGCCACGCCAAAATTTCGGCCACCTGGTAGACCATGCCGTCGCCGAGATTGATGTCGAGGATCGCAGCGTCGAAGTCGCCATCCTTGGCGGCCTGCAACGCGTCGGATGCCGTGCAAACCGGGCCGATGATCTGGAAGCCGAGTTCGGTCAGGCATTCCTGGATCATGATGCCGACCAGCGCCTCATCCTCGACCACGAGCACGCGCGGCTTGTCGACCTTGTTCAGTTCGATGGCCGCGCCGTTGCCACCATTGGCCTGATGCGCACCGTCGTACTGCCGTGATTCTCTGGCCTCTCGCAGCGCGATCGCCAGGTTGCAGCGCAGCCCTTTCGGATTCCAGTCGAACGTCGCCTTGCCGCCGAGCTGTTGCTCGATGCTGGCCTTGATGACTTTTAAGCCGAAGCTGCGCGCCGACGGCGTCTTGATCGGCGGTCCGCCGCCCTCCACCCACTGCAGCGTCAGTATGTCGGACTGCAACTGCCAAGTCAGACTGACCCTGCCCTTGAGCGACGACAGCGCGCCGTGCTTTGCCGCATTTGTAGCGAGCTCGTGCAGCGCCAGCGCAATGCCCTGCGCAGTAGCGGGCGACAACGAGACGTTCGGTCCCTTGAGCTCGATCTTGTTGCCGCTTCGATAGGGCGCGAATTCCTCGGCCACGAGCGTGCCGAGATCGGCGCCGTGCCAGCGCGAATCGGACAGTAACGTGTGCGCCAGCGCCAAAGCCTTGATGCGGCCCTCTACCGTCGCAACGTAGTCGTCGACGCTTTTGGCCCGCGTCAATCGGATGATCGACTGGATAATGGCGAGCGCATTGCGGGCGCGATGATCGACCTCGCGCGCCAGCAGCACTTGCCGCTCTTCGGCCTCCTTACGCTCGGTGACGTCGATGGTGACGCCGCTGATCCGCACCACGTTGCCGGCCGCATCGACGCTTGCCGCAGCGGTGCCGGTGCACCAGCGCAATTCGCCATTAGGGCGGCGCACGCGGAATTCCACCTGCTGCGTGCGTTCGCCCTTGGCCATGCGCAGGACCACCTGCCGCAGCGGCTCCCAGTCATCGGGATGCAGCAGATTGCGGATATTGTCCGTCGAGATCTGAAAGCTCCCCGGCTCGACGCCGAAGATGCGGTACTGGCCCTCGTCCCACGAGCCTCGATTGGCCGCGATGTCCCATTCCCACGAGCCCATCTGGCCCGCCGCCAGCGCCAGACTGCGGCCCTGCTCGCTTTGCAGGAGCCGCACGTTCGAGGCTTCGAGCTCTGCCGTGCGCTCGGCGACATGGCGCTCGAGTTTTAGGTTCAATTGCTCGAGCTCGCGCGTCTTGCGGTAAAGCTCGACGAAGACTTTCACCTTGGCGCGCAGCACGTCGGGAATGACCGGCACCGGCACGTAGTCCACCGCGCCCATGGCATAGCCGCGTAGCCGGTCTACATCGGTCAAGTGGATCGCGGAAATGAAGATGATCGCCGTTTCGCTGAAGCGGGGATGCTCACGCAGCATGGCGGCGAGCTGGAAGCCGTCGAGTTCCGGCATGCAGACGTCGATAAGAATGACCGCGACGTCGTTCTTGAGCAGAAATTGCAAGGCCTCGCGCGCCGACGAGGTCTTGACTAGGTTCTCGTGCAGCTCGTGAAGGATAACCTCGTAGGCGAGCAGCTTGTCGGGCTGATCTTCGACCAGGAGAACGTTGACTTTCTCGGTCATGATGCCGGCCTCAGCGGCGCAGCCACATCCGCAGCGCGGA
>Ga0210396_10003210_pt1 | contig 16394 bp, 12 predicted proteins | sample IncBWH17OmetaG_FD_155466 | JGI IMG/M metagenome (GOLD analysis project Ga0210396, IMG submission 155466) | Forest soil microbial communities from Barre Woods Harvard Forest LTER site, Petersham, Massachusetts, United States - Inc-BW-H-17-O ... | reverse complement strand
TGTGTTCACGGCTACGCGCGATCCCGGCGCACCCTCGATCGACCTTGGCGATCCAAAGTAGGCTCCGCCCAGCAATTCACGCACGATCATGATGTCGGTTCCGCGCACCAGTTCCGCGCGCAGCGGAGAGCAATCCTCGAGCGCGGGAAAGAATACCGCCGGACGCAGATTGGCGTACGCCCCTAACTCGCGCCTTATGCGCAGCAACCCTGCCTCCGGACGCAGGTGCCCCGGATTGTGATCGAACGCCGGACTTCCCACCGCGCCTAGCAGTACCGCAGATGATTCCAGGCAAGCCTTCACGGTACCGGCCGGAAGCGGATCGTTCGTCGCAGCCAGCGCCGCTCCGCCAATGAGTTTGGTCTGCAGCTGAAGTTGATGGCCAAAGCCGTTGGCCAACGCTTGCAAAACGAGAACGGCCTGTTCGGTCACTTCCGGACCAATGCCGTCGCCGGGGAGAATGGTAAGTTTTAGGAGCATGGAAGGTGATTGAGCGATTAGGAAATCTGTTAATTGAAAACCCTGCAATTCTATCGCGCAGGCGAACGAACGCAGCTCGGGCGGTTCTGGAAATTACTGACAGCTTCGCCAAGGACTCAATCCGCTAAACACCCCAGAGGTAATCTTCCTGCTGCGTCTGCTCGTGGTGGGCATCGCCGTGAACCGGCAGCGGCACTCCGAACGCATTGGTCTGCGGACCAACCGGAAACGGCTTCACCGGCTCGGGCGCGGTCTCAGCAACGGGCGCGTTCACCACCGCCGCTTGCGGCGGAACAATCTTCTCGATCAGCGGCGTCGCCGATCCCGAGGGCTTGTGCGTGTCGCGGATCAGTTCCAGCAAGTGATGATCTTCCACATGCTTGATCTTGTCGGCCAGCCGGACAAAGCGCCGGTAGATGTCGTCCAGCGCCCGGCGATCAAACTGGTAACCCAGCTGTTCGCAGCGAATGCTGAGCGCGTGACGTCCGGAGTGCTTGCCCAGCACCAACTTCGAATCGGGCACACCCACCGACTGCGGCGTCATAATTTCGTAGGTCAGCGGATTCTTCAACACGCCGTCCTGATGAATGCCCGCCTCGTGCGCAAACGCATTGCGCCCTGTGATCGCCTTGTTCGGCTGCACCGGCACGCCGGTGATCTCGCTCAGCAGTTGGCTGGAAGGAAAAATCTGATCGCCGATCACACCCGTCTCGTACGGATACCGGTCGGGCCGAACCCTCATCGCCATCACAATTTCTTCCAGTGACGCGTTCCCTGCTCGCTCCCCAATGCCGTTGATCGTGCACTCAACTTGCCGCGCTCCCGCGGCCACGGCCGCCAGCGCGTTGGCAACAGCCATGCCCAGATCGTTGTGGCAGTGCGCCGAGATCGTGACGTTCTCAATTCCCTTCACTCGCTGGCGGATGGTTGTGATCAGCGCTCCAAACTCCGAGGGTACTGTGTAGCCGACCGTATCCGGAATGTTCAGCGTTGTTGCCCCGGCTTCGACGACCGCGTCAAGCACGCGGCACAGAAACTCCGGCTCGGTGCGAGTCGCATCTTCGGGTGAGAACTCCACGTCGTCACAAAGAGACTTGGCAAAACGAATCGCTTCCCGCGCCTGCTCCACGCACTGATCTCTCGTGATTCGCAGCTTATACTGCAGGTGAATATCGGATGTTGCAAGAAAGACGTGGATCCGCGGCCGCGCCGCGTGCTGCAAAGCTTCCCATGCCCGTTCGATGTCAGGCCGGCAGGCACGGGCCAATCCGGCAATAATGGGACGCCGCACCGCCGAAGCAATAGCTTTTACCGATTCAAAATCGCCGTCGGAGGCGATGGGGAAACCAGCCTCGATCACGTCCACTCCCAGGCGGTCGAGCTGATGAGCCAGGCGCAGCTTTTCCGGCTGGTTCATGCTGCAGCCCGGGGACTGCTCGCCGTCGCGAAGAGTTGTGTCGAAGACTGTGATGCGGGCTCGCTCTGCGGTCATGGATCTCCCTCAAAACAAAACTGATCCCCTTATGGTAAGTGCTATATGCCTAGAAGCAAAACTTATAATTCTTCAGTAATCATTAGCTACAATTGTATAATAAGTTTTTCTAATGTATTCTCTAGATTTGATTAAGAGGCGTATATGGAGCTTTCCCAACTCGAAGTCTTTCTAGCCGTGGCCCGCGAGCATCGCTTCTCTCGCGCCGCCGAGAAACTCTACCGCACACAGTCAGCAGTGAGCCAGACCATCCGCAAGCTCGAGGACGAACTGGGCGAAGCGCTATTCGACCGCTCTTCGCGGGAAGGCGTCCTCACCGACGCAGGGAAAGTTCTTTTCGAATATGCCGAAAAACTCATCAATCTGCGCACTGAGGCGTCAGAATCGTTGACCGAGCTGCGCGAACTCCAAAAGGGCAAACTGGTAATTGCCGCCAACGAGTTCACGGTGCTCTACCTGCTTCCGCTCTTGGCGGAGTTTCGACGGCTCCATCCCATGATCAAAGTTACGGTCGAACGCGCTCTGGGCAGCCGGATCCCCGACGATGTCCTGCGCTACAACGCTGAGTTCGGCGTGCTGTCTTACGAGCCTCAGGAGCCAAGCCTGCATGCGGTCGTCGTATACCTCGACGAACTCGTGCTGATCGTTCCGCCGAAGCATCCGCTGGCGTCCGCGCCGCAGGTCAGCATCCGGCAGTTGGGCGCCGAGTCGTTCGTGGCGCACATCGTCTCGTCGCCGTATCGCGAGAAGGTTATCCAGCTGTTCAAGACGCACAAGACACCCCTGCACATGGACCTGGAACTGCCCACTCTACAAGCCATCAAGCAATTCGTAGCCATGGGCCATGGTGTAGCGTTGGTGCCCGAGATCAGCGTTGAAACTGAGCTCTCCAGAGGAGAACTGGTAGGAATCCCAGTCCGCGAGCTGCAGTTGAAACGCAAGCTGCGTCTCATCTACCGCAAAGAGGCGAATCTGTCGCACGCCGCCCGTGCATTTCTAAAAGTAGCCGAAGCGGTAGCCCTCGACCGCAAAGGCCGCTACCGGTTCCAGCGCGAGAGCTAGTCGTGCGTCGGACGCACTTGGCGGAGACGCGCATTCCCCGGCAAAAATAGAGAAGGAGCAGAGGTGAACTCTGCTCCTCGGTGTTTAAGAACGAACTGCTTCAGCAGTCCGCGCACACCCGCTCTTCGCGGAACGACGCCACTGCATCATCCACCGAGGGATGCACTGCCAGCACCGAATCCAGATTGGTTAACTCGAGTAGCGTGCTGACCAGCGAATTCGGCCCGGCACACTTGAGGCTTACGTTTTTGCCCTGCGCCCAGTTCTGGAGCAGGACCAGTTCTCCGATGCCTGCGCTGTCCATCGCACTCACCCCACTGAGGTCGATGACCAGCTTCCGCGACTGTTGCAGGACTGCGCCCACCACCCCAGACAGGGCGGCGGCCTCATCGCGATACACGAGACGGCCCTGGCAGTGCACGATGACGACATCACCGCGATTGCGTGTTTCCAGACTGAGTTTCAACTTCAACTCCTTGGGTACGTCAAAGGCAGCCAGAATCTCCGGCTGCTCGCCTATTTGCCAATTCATGTCCATTGGTTGCATGCTAGTAGATAGACGCAGGTGCGTTGGTTTTGGCACCATGAATATCTGGTAAATTTTCATCCATCCTGCGAGCCCGTATCCCGGCCCCGGCCTGGACAAATTTGTGTAAACTGGGACATCTTGGGCATCCAGTACACTGCATCTAACAGATTTCGTTGATCAAATTGCATTTTTTGCCGGCGCACGCGCCGGGGAGGAATAATTCGTGTCCAAGTCTGCTGCCGCGGCGCTGGCATTTTTTGGCTTCATGCTGTTCTCGATCCCGATGTCGGCACAATTTAATGGACTTCTTCCGAATGGCAACGTCTACGGCGGCGTTTCCTATGCGCAACTCACCAACGTCACCAACCAACAGAGCTATCGCGGATGGAACGGCTCCTTTGAGGCAATCCCTTTTACGCGTCATCCACATCTCGGCCTGGTGGGCGATGCCAGCGGTTTTTATCGCACTGGCGTCACACAATATAACTTCGTGGGCGGCCCGCGCTTGTCGATGAACTACGACCGATGGCGGCCTTTCATACACGGCATGGTCGGCATCCGCCATCTGACCTCCAGCGGCTTCATTTACAATCCGCTCGAGATTGACGTAGGCGGGGGAGTGGACTACAAACTCCCCTTCAAGAATTTTTCATGGCGCGCGCAGGGCGATTACATGCACACCCATTACCTGAGCGCCACCCAGAACGATTACCGCGCCTCGACCGGAATCGTCTGGCGCTTCTGATCCGACCTTCCTATTTATGCATCAACCAATTGGCAGGTATCCGAATCTCTTCTCCATACATCCAAGAAACTTTGTTGCGTGATAAGGGTTTGGATGCCAGGAAGGGAGAGATTTCTCATGCTCAAAACAGCATGTATCGCCGCAGTAATGTTTCTTTTTGCGGGATTCGCGAGTGCGCAGGTTCCAGGCGGAAACGTATTCTTCGGTTACTCCTACGAGAGCACAAACACCTCAACGTTCGGCCCAAGTGTGGTCGCCTCGACCGCGACCCGGCCTAACCTGAATGGGTGGGAAGCCTCGTTTGAGGGCAAGATCCTGCCTCTCATCGGAATCGTGGGCGATGTCGCGGGGCATTACGGTTCGGAGAACTTCACCGAATTAACGCCGAACGGACCGCTGACTGTAAACGTCACCGGACATGAGCAGGAGTATCTCTTCGGCCCGCGGCTCTCCGTACCCGTGGGCAACTTCAGACCCTTTGCCGAGGTTTTTGTCGGTGTAGCGCACATTCACACCGGGGGCACGTTGCCCACCCCCTCGAATACATCATTCGCATACGCAGTCGGCGGTGGGCTTGATTATAAGATCATACGTCCGATCGCCTTGCGCGTCGAAGGCGACTATGTGCGAACGTCCTTCTTCAGCACCAATCAGAACAACTTCCGTTTGGGTGTCGGGGTCGTCGTCCGCTTCTAATCGGCGAGTCGAAACCTCGCAAGGAAAAATCAGGATTCAGCTGGTTGGCTGAATCCTGTTCTTTGTGGCCACGACAAAACTCGTAGAACAATTAGCGCCGGGAGAACTAGGCGCGGGGCACGCTATCAGGTTCTGTCGCCCAATACTTGTGATCGCGCAGGAAGTATTTTTCGTTCCAGTAATTCATGGCTGTCCACAGGAACAGCCAGCCCACCCGCAAGTGTCCCATCTTCTTGAATCGCCGGTTCGTGGTATACACGCCGCCGCGTACGATCGCGAATCGCTTGCGTTCGACTTGCTGGCTCAGCCGGTAGTCTTCCGCGAACAAGATCTGCTCGTGGAAACCGCCGAGTTCCCAGAACTTCCTCCGGTCGAAGAACATGAACATTCCCGTGGCAAACGGACGATGGAGGTACGACAGATACTGAAAGAAATCGTTTCCCGCGTAGAACGCCTTGTCGAGCCAGCCACCTTCGTTGCACAGAATGTTGGTGGTCACACAGTGCAGTTGCTTGGCCTGCGCCTTCTCTACACAGCGCCGCACCAGCGAACGGTCGGCCAACTCAATATCCGCATCGAGAAACAGCACGTAGGGAGTATCGGCCTGGACCGCCCCCAGATTGCGTCCGACCGAAGGCATCCCGCCGTGAATCACGCTGACATTCAGCCGGTCGCGGAAGCTCATCACGATCTCCGGCGTGCCGTCGGTTGAGTTCGCGTCAGCGACCAACACTCTCGTACTCGACATCTTCGAGTAATCCTGATTCGTCAGCGAAGTCAGCAAGCGCGGAATCAGTTTCGCCTCGTTCTTCGCCGGAATCACGATCGTCAGCTCGTTCGCTGTATTCGTGCTTGTCGTATTCATGGATTTCTACCCCCTGTTCATCGATAGTCAAATATGTCAGCCGCGAATCGACCCACCCGCCCGAGTTGTAGTAGTGCACGCCGTCCTGCTCCACGTGAACTGCTTCGTGCGTATGCCCGCAGAAAATACGGTCCGCCTCGTGCTGCCGCGCATAGTTCAGCGCACCAGTAGCAACCTTCGGCGACATGCGGAGCCAGCGCGTGTTCAGGCGATCAATCAGCCGTACAATCGGCTTGCTTTTAAAGTCCAATTTCTGTAGCTGCAGATAGAGCGACGTTCCCCACTGACTGAGTCTCACTCGGTTCACCTGAAACCCATCGAACTGATGACCGTGAATTGCCACGTGCCGCAGCCCCCGGTATTCCCACGCATAATCCTGGTACACGCGCACGCCGACCAGGTGCGACATGATGTTCGTCAGCCCGTGGTCGTGATTGCCCTCCACCCAGACCACTTCGATCTTGCGCTTGGGATTCGAGAGCTTGCGGATGTAGCCCAGAAACTTCCAGTGTTCCTTGGTCAGGCGGGCAAAATTAAGATCGGCGAAGATGTCACCCAGCAAAATCAGCCGTTGGAAGCGGTTTTCCTTGAGTACCCGCGTAGCTTCACGCGCATGACTCGTCTCTGCACCCAGGTGCAGGTCGGAAAGGATCAGCGTGTTGTACACGTGCAGATCCATATCCCTGTTCTAGCAGTGGATTGTTACGGGTTGATGAAATGTGCATCAATTTTGGTGCATGGGTAACTAGCGAAGTAACCGGCCAGACGTTGTTATGAACCATCCCAGGCTTGACCGGCCGCCACCGCTATTTGCCCACCACTGGAGCCGGGTATTCAGGCAGCTTTTCTTTGTTCTGGTTGGCGCGCTTCACTTCGAGTTCGTCGAACAGTATCGCGGGAGCCACGACGCTATGCGGAATGGCAAGAGCCTGATTTTCTACGTAAGGTACATCTCCGGCAGCGATTAAGTCGCTGCGCAGGGCGCGGATGTCCAAATCTCCGAAGGCTCCACCACGGACCAGTTCTTCGTGTCCGTCCTTGACCCACACTTTATAAAGAAGTCGGGGAGTGAGACCTCCGCCAAAGGTCTCGACGTAAAAACCGTAGGGCAGGTCCCGCTGCTGGCAGAGGTCGATGAGTTTCTTCTTCAGTTCATCCTTGGAAAGCGGTTGGGAGGAAGTCACGATCAAGTTGCCGAGACTTGGCCCGGCAGGATTGGCGGGAATTCGTGCGCGCCCGTGGCCGTTGGAGCTGGGGAAGTCGCGAATCGGTTCGCGTCCAACGACGTAGTTCACAAGCGTCCCTTTTTCAATCACCGAAACCCGTTGTGCGGGGACGCCCTCATCGTCAATCGCATAGTGCCCCAGCAGCGCCTTTCCGCCATAGGAGGAGATCGTAGGATCATCGACCACGGAAATGAAATCCGGGAGGACGCGGATCTTATAACCGGCGGCAAAGGCCCCGGTGGTGCGCGAGTTCTTACCAAGTTCCGGTTTGTGGCCCAGAACGTTTTCGCCCACCAGGTCGGCAAAAATGGCGCTAGCCGCATCTGCCGAGAAGAGCACTGGGCCGCGGTACTCTTCTTCGGTTACGGGCGCTTCGCGAAGTTCCTTCAGACTGTTCGCAAGTTTCGTGGCCCGCGCAATGAAATCTGCGGCGGTCGGAAGTTCTTTCAGGCTGGTCACATTAAATGCAGTGTCGCGGGCCAGACTCATGCCGTCGGCGGCCTGCGTACTGGCCGCAATGGCCATCTCGTAAAGGCTCTGGCCGCTGCGCACGACCGTGCCCTCCGAATTGACCAAATATCGGTTCACTACCTGAAAGTTCAGACGCGATTCAAACGACTCGATCGCCGGATCCTCTTTGTAAAGTGACGAAGCATCCTGCAGCATCCGCTTCCACGGTTCCGGATCGAACTCGAGAGTGGCGAGCGGACTGATCGACTGCACCGGGTCGGCGTGCGCGAAATCGTCCGTCGGCTGGTCGACGGTCAGTTGCTTCAACTGCGCCTGCTTGGCGGTCAAGGATTCAGCCGCCGACTTGTAGGCACGGTCCGTGGCGAGCCAAAGCTGGTGACGAAGAGCCAGCGGGTCGTTGTCGAGAGGTATGACGTCCAGCGTGCCCGGACTCTGGCCGAAGTAGCTGTCCTGTTTGTAATCCCCTATGCGCACAACAACGCGAACAAAACGCATGCGTGTGCGCACGTCGAAGCGCAGGGCGCCGAACGCTGCGTCAGCGGAATATTGGTCGACATCGAAGATCCGATATTCGATGTAATAGGGAGCAGCCACCTGATCCATTTTCAGTCGCGCCTTGGACCGGTCCAGTTCCGCACGCATCGAGCCGAGAACCACGTCGTCGGTGGCTTGTGCGGCTTTCTGCTGGGCAAACCCAAACGGGACCAGGAGGCCTAACGCGAATAGTGGCAGCAGGATGCGCCTTGCCAGTCTGTTCGTCATGAGCGCGGCCTTTACTGTCGCCGTCATTGTTGCGCCCCCGGTTTTACTCCCGCTTCTTTCCCAGACGTCCCATCGTCGAGGGCGGGAGACGGCAGGATCGGCGGACGATTCAGGGAATGGGCACGCTTCTGTACTTCGATCTCGGAGAACAACATTGCCGGCGCCGCAGCCGCGACCGGAACCTGGCCCGATTCCGCGCCGCAAACCCCGTTAAATATTTCTGTTTTTTCTCCCGTGACCAGAATGCGGTTCAACGCGGCCAGCGGGGTGCCGACAATGTCGATGCCGCGCACGAGTTCGTCAGGCCGTCCGTCGGTATAAACCCGCCATACCAGAACCGGCAAAACCTGGAAAGCCTGCGGCATGGAGCGCTGCGTGAGCGTGAAGCCCCCCTGGATATCCTCGAAATACAGCCCGTAAGGCTTGCCCTGCTTCTTGACTTCGTCAATCAGCTGCTGCCTCAACTCAGAGTCCTTGACCGTGTGGGATGAAGTTACGATCAGGTTGCCCTGCCTCCCAGTTGCCATGAGACCCGGCTGCGAACGGCCGTGCCCGTTGGAGTTGGCAAAATTCTTGATCGGCATGCGCGACATCAGAAAACTCTTGAGAGTGCCGTTCTTGATGACCTCAACGCGAGTCGCAGGCATGCCCTCATCGTCATACTCATACCACCCGCCCAAGTCGATTCCGTTAATTTTGCGCACCGTCGGATCGTCGACCACCGTCAAGAAATCCGGAAGCACCGGCTGATCTACCTTCTTCGTAAAAGTCTGCCCTTCCTGTTCCCCGCGCTGGCGGTGGCCTTCGAGACGGTGGCCCAGCACCTCGTGGAAGAAGACACCGGCGGCGCGCCCTGAAAGCAGCGCCGGTCCATCGAACGGCTCCGCCAAAGGAGCCTCCCGCAGGGCTTTCAGATCGGACGCCATTTTTTCGACGCGGATTGCGACTTCGGACTCCGCCGGCAAATGCTCGAGGCTCTCGGCCTGAAAGGTCTCAACGCGCATCAGCTCCATGCCATCGTCAGCGCGGGTTTCGGCTTGAATGGCGACTCGGATGAACGCGCTGGGAGCGACTACATGATTGCCTTCGGTTGAGACGAAATGAAACAGCGTCTTCTGCGAAGAGATCACTACGGTTGAGGAATAGATGTAAGGGTACTTGCGGAAGTGCGCGGAATAATCCCGGACCAGGTTCTCCAGCAGCCGCTGGTCAGGCGCCGGCGCAACTTCTTTGTACTCGACGGAGGTCGGCGGCTTTTCCTGAGAAAAGTCCGGAGAGGTATCTTCTTCCTTGGCGTGCACCTGAGTGTCAGTCTTTACGTTCAGATATGCTTTCGAAGCCTTGCGATATTCCTGGTAGGTCAGGCGCCAGAGTTCGCGGGCAATGGCATTGCGATCATTTTCCAGCGGCAGAGAGCCGGAACTCTTCGCCGACGCACGGTTCTGGGCGTGAGCATTGTCGAGTGCTGGAGTGCCGATCCTCATGGAAACATCCGCAGAGCGATGGCGGCCATGCATCGAACTCATCAGGCTGCCCTGGCTTCCGACCGCCAGAGAACTGGTTTGGTCATACACGGAATAGCTCAGGAAGTAGGGAGCAGGATCCAGTTTGCCCAAGCTGGTTTGGGCCCGCTGCATCTCATCTTGCATGCTCAAGAGCAGCGCATCGGTTTTGTCTTTGTCAGAAGGAGTAGAAGCCCACGTTTGGACGCTGGCGGCCAGAGCGATGACGAGAATCCATCCCGCAGGACGATTCCCAGATCGATTCTTCATGAGGTGGCGATCTCTCCAAAGCTGCGCGGAGTAACCCGTAAGCTTAACAGATCGATCTCGCAACTCCTCAGGGACGAGGTCAGGAGCTCGGAGTGAACCTCACGTTGATAAACGCTTCGCGCTGTAAAGGATGATCATTGCGCTCGGCCGGCAAATAAGAAGAGTGCCAAACCACGTCGAGTGCGGCAGCCGCGAGCGCGGGATCGGAAGTCTGCACCACCTCGGCGTCCAGAACCTTGCCTTTCTGATCGAGAATCGCGTGGACGATCACGGGTTGGACCACGCCGTTAAATCCTGCGGGGGCTCGAACAGACTCAGGAAAACGGAAGGGGCCGACCATGATCGCTCCCGGTCCGTGCGAGATCATTTTCTTCGTCGGCACGAACTGGTTCGGATCGGGGTTTGCGTCTTGAATATCTTCGAGGTGAATCTGCAGCACGCTGGTGCCACCTTCCACAATCGTAGTCTGCCGCGGCAACACGCGTCCGTGGAACTCAATGCCACCGTTGTAGTCGTAGACGGAGTAAATGCCAGGGGCTTCGGAATGAATCCGCAGCAGGCCGGTCTTGGGATCGATGCAGAATTCGTTTTCTTCCCAGCGGCGTCCGGGCGTGGCCGTCGCATCATTGCCGCCTCGTGACATCAGGATGCAGGCAACTTCTGTTCCTTCCCACTTCGCAGTAGCCATTCGAATCAACGCAGGCGCGAAGTTGCCCACGACTGGCCAGAAGACGGAGTTGCGAACCATCTGCAAACGCAGCGGCATGTGCCCACGCGGCTTGTCGTCGTAGGCCTCGCCCTCGTAGAAAATCCTGAGCTGCGAATAGTCCCCCAACCGCGCGGACCAGCGCCAAGTCTGGCCGTTGAGCCAAGTTTCCTCAAGCTCACCGTAACCCTGACTGTGCGAGTCTCCTCCCGTCGAATTAAACGAAACTTTGATTGAGAAGGGTGCCATGCCAGGCGTGTGCATCGCGCTGTTCTGACGCGCGCGTTCCAGTAGGTTCAGGAGCACGGCTCGCTTTTCCGGCGTGTCCGGAACCACGGTCGGGCCTGTCGCCAGTTCCAGCGGATCGTACGGCAGAGGTGCAACCTTGGGCGCGGATTGAGAGAAAGCGGAGGCAACAAAAAGCAGGATGAACAGCGCTAAACGCGGGCCCCGGATGGACATAAGCCACTCTCCAGCGGACGAGAAATGCTAACCCGATACGGCTGAAATTCGCAAGCCAGCGCGTGTCGCCCCCTTTATTCGGACCTCAGCGCCGTCACGGGATCGACCCGAGTGGCGCGGTACGCCGGGATCCATACGGCGAGAAGCGCGACCGCGCTCAGCAACACGGGTGTCACCACAAAGGCCGCAGGATCCCACGCCTTCACTCCGAACAGAAAACCAGCGAGCAACCGCACAAGCCCCAAAGCTCCGCCGATTCCAATGATCACACCGATGCCCGCAAGAACCATCCCTTGACGCACCACCATGTTACGGATGTTGGGAGCCTGCGCGCCTAAGGCCATGCGGATGCCGAGTTCCTGCGTCCGCTGTTGCACGGAGTAGGCCATGAAGCCGTAGATGCCGATGGCCGCCATCAGCAGCGCCGATAAGCCAAAGATGGTCAGCAGCAGCATACTGAAGCGCTGCCGCGAGATGGTCGCTATCGCAATTTCATTCATCGTCCGGACGTGACCCACCGGAAGCCCTCCGGTCGCTTCGCGCAAAGCGACGGCTGTGGGTTTGATCAGCGTACTGGGCTCAACGCGGCTGCGGACGATCCACCACAACGGCGCAATGCGGGAGTTAAGGGCGGTAACTTTGTCGGACATCTGCGCGATGGGGATGTACATAGTGGAGACGGGATCCTGATCAAGGCCGCCATTCCGCATGTCGCCCACGATGCCGATGATCTGTCGAGGGGGTTCCTTGAAAACCGGACCCGCACCGGCGCCGATCAGCAGTTGGTCAACCAGCGGATCGCCCTTGGGCCAGAATTCTTTCGCCATTGCTGCATTGATAATGACGACACCGGGCGCAGCCCCATCATCATGCTCGGTGAAACTGCGCCCGCGCACGACCGGAACTTTGAATGTGTCGAAGTAGCTCCATGACACCGTGGAGATACCGGCTCCCCCCGTGGAAGGGTCGTTCCCCTTTGGACGACCAACAATGTCGAAAGACATACCAAAACCGCCCTGCAGTGGAAGGCAGCAGGCGGCGGCAGCGCTGGTGACGCCGGGCAGCCCGGTGAGACGATCGGTTCCGTCACGGACGATCTGGGCAACGCCCGCGGTCTTCTGAAAACGATCCGCGTTGATCGACATGGCCATCGTAAGCACGTTGTGCGTGTCGAAGCCGGGATCGACGCTCTGCAAACTCCGGAAAGTGCGGATGAGCAGCGCCGCTCCGACCACCAGGATCAGCGCCAGCGCCATCTCGCTCACGACCAGCACGGACCGCAGCCTGCCGCTGCGGAAACCCACGCCCGAACGGTTACTGCTTTCGTTCAACGTCGCCGCAAGGTTCGGCCGAGATGCGCTGATGGCAGGCACCAGGCCGAACAAGATTCCAGTAAGCACGGAGATGGCGAACGTGAAGAACAAAACATTCAGATCGAGCGTGACCGCAGATCCGTTCTCCCCGATACGCGGGATACCCCCGGGACTGATGGCAAGGAGCATTCGAACGCCGACAATCCCAAGAAGCAGCCCAAGGATACCGCCGGTCATCGAGAGCACCAAGCTCTCCGTGAGCAATTGCCGGATGAGTTGTACACGGCCTGCCCCGAGCGCAGCCCGGGTGGCCAGTTCGCGCTTTCTGCCCGAGGCGCGGATCAGCAGAAGGTTACCGACATTGGCGCAGGCGATCAGCAAAACGAATCCGACGGCCCCCAGCAGGACCAGAAGCGACGAACGCGTATCGCCGACGATCGATTCCTGTAATGAAATAACTCCAAAGCTCCCCTGCGGGCCGAGCGCATTGGGATAAGTGTTGCGGTACTGCTCGGCTGCAATCTTCAACCGCGCGTTAGCCTGCTGTAGCGTGATTCCCGGTTTGAGTCGTGCGGCAACGGCAAAATAATTGGCCAAGTCCTGGGAGTTGAGGTCGAACTGGTAGGGCAGCCAGAGATCGCCTCCCGACTCCGTAACGAAGTTGCGTCCAATGACTCCGACTACCAGGAAAGGCTGGCCGTCCAGTTGGATACTTGTACCCACGATATTCGGATTGCCCCCAAAACGGCGCTTCCAGAACCCATAACTGAGGACGACGACATGGCCCCCGTTGGGGCTGTCCTCGGCAGCGGTGAAAGTGCGTCCGGCGAGCACAGGCGTCCCAAACAGAGCAAAGAAGTCAGCGGTGACGTGGACACCCTGCACCTGCTCCGGATTGTCGCCGCCGGTTAGGTTCAGTCCAGCCCCACCCTCGTCGTATCCCGCGACGTGCTGAAAGATGCTGGTTTGCTGCCGCCAAATATTGAGTTTGGGTACGCTGGCAGCGGCATCCGTTTCCTGCGGATCCACGTTCATCAGTTGCACGAGTGATTCCGGTTCGGGATAGCTCAGCGGCTTCAGCAGGATCGTGTTCACCACCGAAAAGATTGCCGTATTCGCGCCAATTCCAACGGCCAGCACAACGATAGCTGTGGCGGCGAAGCCCGGCGTCTTGGCCAGCGAGCGCATCACGAAACGAAGATCGCGCCCTGTGTTTTCGATCCAGCCGGAGAAGAGTCGAATCATGGGATCCTCCAGGGTTCACTCGGACGCTGGCATTCCGTAGAGTCGGAACGAAGCTCCGACCAATCTTGCAAGTCGAAACCAGGGGCTCAGTGTCCTCCGTGTCCTCTGTGGTTAAGTCACAGGTACCCGAGGTGCCCCACTACTCGCTAGTAAAGTAGTCGACGGTGACCGGATTCTCAAACAGCGAATAGTCGCGGGTCACCACCGTGATGCCACTCTCGGTCACGAAATACCTCTGCCGGTCGGCTTCGGCGTCGTAACCGATCGTTGTGCCTTCGGGGATATGCACATCGCGGTCGAGGATCGCCTTGCGAATGCGGCAACGCCTGCCGACGCTCACATGCGAGAACAGAATGCAGTCGTCGACTTCGGAATAGGAATTGACGCGCACATCCGGCGAAAGCACCGAGTTCTTCACCTGCCCGCCCGATACGATGCATCCATTAGAAACGATGGAATCAAGCGCGGTACCGGTTCGTCCCGCCTCGGCAAAAACGAATTTCGCCGGCGGATACTGCCGCTGGTGCGTGCGGATCGGCCACTCTTCGTCGTACAAGTTGAAGATGGGCGAGACTGACACAATATCCATGTTGGCTTCGTAGTAGGCCTCGAGCGTGCCCACGTCGCGCCAGTAGAGCGCCTCTTTCTTGTTCTCGTCGACGAAGTCGTAGGCGAACACGCGGTAATCGTCGACCATCTTGGGCAAAATGTCTTTGCCGAAATCGTGGCTCGACTGCGGATTCTCTGCGTCCTTCAGCAGCACGGGAATCAGCACGTCGGCATTGAACAAATACACGCCCATCGATGCCGCGACCTTTTCGGGATTCAACGGCGATCGCAGGGTGGTTATCTTCGGCTTTTCCTGAAACCCGTTGATGCGCCCGTCTTTGTCGACGTCGACTACGCCGAGCTGGTAGGTCTGCGAAGGATCGCTCTGAATCGTCGCCAGCGTGATATCGGCCGCCGAGTCCAGGTGCTGCGTCATCATCTTTCCGTAATCCATCTTGTAGATGTGGTCGCCGGAAAGAATGAGAACGTGCTTGGGCTGCTCTGAGCCAATCGAATAAATATTCTGGTAAACCGCATCCGCCGTACCCTGATACCACTGGTCGCTCACCCGCTTCATCGGAGGCAGCACTTCCACAAACTCACCCACTTCGCGGCCCAGAATGTTCCAGCCTTCGCGGATGTGCCGGTTCAGCGAGAGCGCCTTGTATTGCGTGAGGATATAGACCCGGCGTAGGTCGGAATTCAGGCAATTGGAAAGGGTGATGTCGATGATGCGATAGATGCCGCCAAACGTAACCGCTGGCTTGGCGCGGTCGCGAGTCAAAGGATAGAGCCGCTCACCGGCGCCGCCTGCCAATAGAACCCCGAGAGTATCTTTCATTACTACCCCTCAGATTCCGTCGCTGTACCGTTCGCCCCAGCGGAATCTCGCTTCCCGCACGGCAGATGCGAAGAGAAAACAGTAGATGTTAGCACAGGTGACCGAGGTTGCTCCCCTTCTCGCATTAGCCGGACGCAGTCCAGGCTCAGGACACTCTCCAATTCAGGCCTCATCCTGACCGGAGCCGTTCTTCAGGCGAAGGGGAGGATCTCAGATCACAACGAACCCCAACATCAGAGCCTCTCCCGTCGAATCGACAAGTCCTATAATGCTCCACGATGCCCGCTGGCACCTAAGCCCTGGAGACGGATTTGCCCAACAAAACGATCTTGCGGCCGAAGGAATCGAGCCCTTCCGCGGATAAGGAGAACTCCCGCGCCGAGCAGGCCCTGGGGATGCAACAGCGCGTCACCCGCCGTGATTTTCTGAACGCCACGCTGCTGGCTTCAGGGAGTATGCTGCTGAATTCGCTGTCACCAGCCGATCTGCTCGCGGCACGCGCAGCGGAACGCCCTGATGAAGACGAGCTCACTGGCTACGGCGGCATTGGCGACTACGCAAATTCCAACGGCAACACGCTCTCGGTACTGAACGCCGGACACGAAATCCGCGATGGCCGGTTCGAGAATCTCCCCGCCAGCGTGATCGATAACGGCGAAACCTACGACTGCGTGGTGGTCGGCGGCGGCATCAGCGGTCTGGCTGCGGCCCTGATTTTTCAACGGCAGGCCGGGTTGGGCAAGACTTGTCTTGTACTCGATAACCATCCCATCTTCGGTGGCGAAGCCAAGCGTAACGAATTCCTTGTCGACGGTCACCGGCTAATCGCGCACCAGGGATCGGCATTCTTCCCGGTTGCCTATCCTCATAGCTTCATCGAACGCTTCTACGAATCGATCGGCCTCAAGACACCGCGCCTCGAATATCAGAAGTGGGGCAGCTCCGAGCCCGAGATGCAACTGAGCCGCACGCCGTACTTAGGCTCGGCCCCGAATAGCACGTACTTCGGCGCGAAGTTCGGCCAGCAGCAAGGACTGTGGCTGATCGACCCGTGGGGCAAGCACCTCGAAAGAGCTCCAGTTCCGACAAAAGCGAAAATGGAGTTGGCGAAGTTCCAATCCGCCGGCGATTCAGCCGACCATGCTCCGCAATACGCCGGCGATACCATATCGCGCCGG
>Ga0210396_10003209_pt1 | contig 16395 bp, 13 predicted proteins | sample IncBWH17OmetaG_FD_155466 | JGI IMG/M metagenome (GOLD analysis project Ga0210396, IMG submission 155466) | Forest soil microbial communities from Barre Woods Harvard Forest LTER site, Petersham, Massachusetts, United States - Inc-BW-H-17-O ... | reverse complement strand
GTGGAAGGCGAGACGCTGGCCAATCGTCTGGCACGCGCGCCAATTTCTACGGCGGAAGCAATCGATTTTTCGGATCAGTGCTTGTCGGCACTGAGTTACGCACATAAGCAGAACATCATTCACCGAGACATCAAGCCGGCCAACATGATGCTGACGCCGCAAGGCATCGTAAAGCTGATGGACTTTGGCATCGCGCGATCATCGACCGATGGCGCGCTCACGTCGACAGGAACCACTCTGGGCTCACTTAACTACATGCCGCCGGAACAAGTGCGCGGCGAAACGGCCGACGCGCGATCGGACATTTATTCATTTGGCGTTTCGCTGTACGAAATGCTGACGGGCAAGTTGCCGTTTCATGGGGATTCGCAGTATTCGCTGATGACCGCGCATCTCAACCACAACCCACCCGAGCCAATCACGCTGCGCAGCGATCTTCCGACATCGCTGAACGAAATTATTATGATGGCCATGGCCAAGGATCCTGCGGACCGCTTTCAGTCTGCGGAAGCGTTTCGCAATGCGTTGAAGACGGTACCGGTGTTGCCAGCGCCTGTTGCGAGCACGACGGTAACGCCCACGCCCAAGCCGAAACCGGTGTCTTCGGCAACGACGTTGGTGGAAACGCCACTGCCGCCGCGCGCATCGACTTCGGCAATGCCACCGCCAACTCCAACGCCCACGCCAGCACCACGAGCTACTCCTACACCTTCACCCGCCGGGGCGCAGGCTTTGCCGCCAACCGTTCCACAGCCGCTTCCGGTACCGGCTTCGGCTCGGGTTGGTTCCTCGAGCCGCGGATTGTGGCTGGCGCTGGGCTCGTTGGTTGGCGTTGGAGTATTGCTGGCTGCGGGGATTTATATCCCGCGGCATCTGCGAACGCATGCGGATCCAGACAAAGCGATGTTCCCGTCGAATTCGAATGGGTCGACTGCTTCTTCTACAACGGGACCGGCGGATACCTCTAGCAGCTCTTCGGCGCCAGTCACGCCTCCAGCAGCTTCAGTGCTTGGCGGGCCAGCGGGTATCAACGTGGATGCCAACGGCAATGTTGCTATCCACAGTCCAAAGGGCGATGTGCAAATCGGTGGGGCAAACGGGTCCGTCGCCGTTTCCACGCCGGATGGTGACTCGGTGAGTGTTGGCGGCAAGAGCTCTGGAAAATCGCCGCAGCCAAGTTCGAACAGTGGGAATCCGAAGCCGCGGCGTGACGCCAATGCTCAAGGGAACAATGCCACGCCGCCACCCACGCCTTCTGGGCCTTCGCCGGAAGAACTGACGCGTCTGGACGATGATGCAGATAAACTGAACATCCGCGAAGCTACGGTGAGCCGCAGTCTGGACACGCTACGGCAACAACAAGAGCGTTCGGGCTATGGCCTTCGTGCGGATATGGCTTCAGCGCAAGAGCGAGCCAAGGCATATCTGGCCAAAGGAAACAGTGCGCTGAGCTCCGGCGACACGGTGAACGCGCAGAAGTATTTTGATTTGGCGGACACGGAAATCTCTAAGCTGGAGAAGTTCCTGGGCCACTGAGTGGCCTTGTCGTAGCATTGAAGCGCTTCTGGGCTAGCACGCTCACAAGAACTAAGCGTGCCACGACGCAGCATTCGTGAGTAGAGCCACATCTTGTGGGTGGAAAGCCGCTGCTGCATTTTTCATCTTCTCTATGACCTGCTAACTCCTTACAACTCAAATATCGCCGGGCCTGCTGGAAATGGCCCCCTGGCGCGGGTCGTGCTCTTTCACTAGAAGGAGGTTCCCGGTTGTTTAGCGGTAAGGAGGCGGTATGATCCTCTCCAATCTGTTTCTAGCGGCCATTGTCCTGCTAGTCGTAGGCACGCTTATTTTTGCCGCCGTTTCGGCGGTTCGCACTTACCTGATGAATCGCGGCCCTCGGATAGTGACTTGTCCGGAGACAAAAAGCTCTGCAGCGGTGCGAATGAATGCGGCGCGAGCGGCGCGCGATGCGGTGTTCGGCAAAGCGCAACTTCACCTGGAACAATGTTCCCAATGGCCCGAGCGGAAAAACTGCGGCCAGGAATGCCTGGCGGAAATTCAAATGGATCCCGCGGAATGCCTGGTACGAAACATGGTGAAGGAGTGGTACCGGGGCAAGTCTTGCGCGTATTGCCAGCGACCGTTTGGCGAAATTCACTGGCACGACCGGAAACCTGCGCTGCTCGCACCGGATCGGAGTTCCATGCAATGGAATGAAGTGGCAGCGCAGAAACTGCCGGAAGTGTTTGCCACGCATTTACCGATTTGCTGGAATTGCCATAGTGCGGAGACTTCTCGGAGAAGGCATCCGGAGATGGTTACGGAGCGGCGATGGGAACGCAATGCGAGTGGGCGTATGTGCCCAAGGATGTGCCGGTGCTGCCAGTGCCCAAACAAACGCCGCGAAATTAAGGCGCTGGCCCGGCTACTGTGGCGGACTCAGTGGCAGAATTCGCAGGCGCGGCCTACGGTGCCTAGACTTAGCAATTCCACCTGCGGCGTTAAATAGTGAGAGCAGGACTTTTCTTCCAGCATCAACGCGGTGCTGAGATATTTTTTGTTGTCGTCGCAGAAAATGGTGACCACCGGAACGTCTGCGCCAAGCTTCTCCTGAGCTTCCAGAGCGGCAAGGAAATTACAGCCAGAAGAAATGCCAACGGCCAGGCCCAGTGTTGTGGCAAGTTTTTGCGCCATCAAAATCGCGTCACCATCACAGATAGAAATCACGTCATCCAGGTCGGACAACTTCACGAGATCGGGGATGAATTCGTCGGAAATGCCTTGAATGCGGTGATTGCCCACTTTGCAGCCGGTGGTAAGGGTTGGCGACTCCGCCGGTTCGACGGGATGAACCTTGATAGTGGGATCGCGCTGGCGCAGGAATTTGCCTACGCCCATGACCGTGCCTCCGGTGCCGACTCCAGCAACGAAGGCGTGGGGACGGCGGCCAACGGAAGACATCTGCGACCAAATTTCCGGGGCGGTACTTTCTTCGTGAGCCTGAACATTGGCTGGATTGGAAAACTGGCGAGGCAGGAAAATGTCTTTGCGGGAGGCGGCGAATTCTTCACACATACGAATGCTGCCGAGGAAGCCGCCCTCTTCACTGCTGACGGAAATAATTTCCGCGCCATAGCTGCGGATCAGGTGAATGCGTTCCTTGCTCATCCAATCGGGCATGAAGATTTTGACCGGGTGGCCCAGCATGCGGCCGAGAGCGGCAAAAGAGATGCCGGTATTGCCGCTGGTGGCTTCGGCAATGGTGTAGCCGGGCGCAATTTTCTCTTCGGCGTAAGCCTTCTGCAGGACGCCGAGGGCCATACGATCCTTGATGCTGCCGGTAAGGCTGAGATATTCAGCCTTGGCGTAGAGGACGCGTTGCCGACCTTTATAGCGAAAATGAATGGTGAGGAGCGGGGTGTTGCCGACCAGGCGCCCCAGCGCGTGAAACTTGGAGATAGGAGACTTAATAGCGGTGCTCATAACTAAAATCTTTCACGTTTTAAGGGGATACGCAAGGTCGCGGCGCACAGCGGAATTTTGAGCAAACTGGCAGGAGGGATTGGACCGCAGGGAAGGCGGGGTGGAAGTCGACAGGGCTGCCATCGCAACTGCGGAAACGGGTAGTGGGTCAGTTTCCGGCACGACTCTCCAGAAACTTCTTCATCACGTAAGGGTTGGTGCGAGCTGTAGGCCGAGTTGGGCCGCCTTCTTCCTGAGAAACTCGATTTGTTGTTGGCGGTTTCTTCGTTCGTAGTATTCAGCACCCTTGTCGACGTAGTGCTGACCATACTTCAGCATGCGATAGAAGAATGACTCGGGTAGGATTGGCTGACTGGCGGTAGCCGAGTAGTAAATCTGAACCCACTTGCCATGACTTCCGGATTCCATCCAAACCAGTAGAATGACCGAGGCGAGAGAAACCCATGCACCAACACGGCCCTCAATTGTTACGTTTTTCTTGGCTGGTTTCTTGGCTGGCTCCGGTAGTTCCTGTGCAACGCAGGTCTTCTCAAGGACTAGAATCGCTGCGATGAGCAAAAACGCCCCAATCACCCTCCGCATAGTAGAAACTGGCCTTGTGATTCGCTGAGCGCTCATGGATGCAATCTAACAGAAATATTCCTCGGACAGGTGGCCGGTGACGCCAAGTCCTACCTCCTAATTAACGCGGTAGCGGGAAACTGACCCGGAAACGGCATCACTTGATGCGCTGCTCGTCACCTTGCTTGTGCGTTTCCCAGGTGGCGCCGTCGGCAGAGCTTTGAAGTTCGAAATGGATTTATCGGGGCCTGAGAAGGTGTTCACGTTGCGCCAAAAAACTTTCTTGCCAGCTTCGGTGGAGTCCCAGGTGTAGAACCACTTATCACCTTCGATCGTAAGGTCGTGCCAGTCGCCCGAGGGCTTCGCGTCAGGGGTGAGGACATGAGTGCGATACTCCTCGCCGCCGGTCTTGGTCTTGGCCATCGGCAGAAAGACAACCAGAGCTGCCGTTTTGCCATCGACGATTTGTTCACAGGAATAGAAAACGCCAGTCTGCGCGCAGTGATTCTCGATGTTGGTGGGAGCTTTCTGGTCGCCGGAAATGAGTTGCCATTTGCCGTTGTAAAGACGCAGGGGCGCGTAGGGATCGTCTGCAACGGTGGCGCCGTGTCCCCACACGTTCCAAGGTTGTAGAAAAGAGAACAAAACTGCGAAGAAAGCGGCTGCTCTGTGAAATGGTTTCATTTAGTCGAGTCTCGTCCGGACCAGTTGGATGAATCGCGTACGTGACGTTCTATCACAGAGCATCGACGGAGGGTACCACTGCGTCGATATTTTGGGCGGTCGACTGGCGGCGTTTAGTGTCCGGAGTCCGCGGCCTTCTTGGCGGCATCGGCGGTCCAGGGGGGAACGATCCCGTTCATGCGAGCGTAGGCGATAGCTTGCCCGAGCATTTCGTGGCCGTGGACCACGAGAATGTAGACGACATCGCCGTCGTTGGCGTCGGGGCCAGTTTCTTATCGGCCTTGGCGAAGTCTGCGTTGCTCATGGATTGGACAGAGGCTATGGCGGCTTCGAAGGATTTATTGAGTTCGGCGATGACCTTGGCCTTGTCAGTGGTGGACTTCTCGTAATTCTTGCGGTCGAAGCCGGAAGGTAGCGCCACGCCCATCATGTTGGGAATGCCGTAATTCGCGGAAGAAACGTGCAGGAAGAGTTCGCTGACAGAGCGGGAGCCATCGGAGGGGGGCCGCCAGGAAAACTTATCCGCGGGAAACGCTTCGGCGAGGCTAGTGAACTTCTTCTGCATGGTCTGCAGGTCGAGTACGGATTGAGGCTTCATGTCGTAGCTGGGTGAAGTTTTATCAGCGGACTGGACCGACGTTTGAGGCGTGGCGGCGGAAGGTGCGCTTTGCGAGGCAGGCGCGGAAAAAGCGGCGAGTGACAGAAATAGGCCCAGCGTTACGGTAGGACGTAGCGATCGTGAGTTCATGAAATCCTCCTGACGAGAGCGAGCTTGGCCTGCGGCGTAGTCGAGCAGATTCGATTGGATGGCCGCCACCCCGGAGGCACTATGGGGTTAGACGTGGCAAGAGGAAAAAGTATTCGCGGGCGCGGCGCAGAAAAATGCCACGCGGAGGTAAGCGCGCAAAACGTGCCTGCCGGAGACCAGGTGCCTACATGCGGCATGCCAGGCTGGTACAATGATTTAGTTGCGGGATTTCTGGCGGGTGATTCGTGATTCATCGATACATTTTTCATAACGAAGACGTGCGGCCGGTGGAGAAGATCCGGTGGTCGCCCGGTCAAGCAGGCTTGGTGTGCGGTTGGGGACTGTTCACGACGGTGCGCATCGTGGAAGGTGAAGCGTTTGCGTACGAGCGGCACTGGCGGCGGTTGGAGAAGGATGCCGCGACCACACGGCTGCCGATGACCTATTCGGGCGCGAAGGTGCGCGTGCAATTGCAGGAAGTGATTCGCGCCAACAAGGTGAAAGAAGGCTGCGCGCGGATTTATCTGGTATGGAATTCGGTGGGATTCTGGAAGAGTGACGAAAAGATCCCGGAAGTAGACCTGGTGATTACGTCCGCGGATTTGCCAGAGTATCCGGATTCGATGCGGCTTACGGTGCGCGAGCAAGGCCGGCATGCCGCGTCGCCACTGGCGGGCGTGAAAACAATTTCGTGGCTGAACAGCGTGTGGGCGGTGGCCGAGGCACAACGTGAGGGATTCGATGAAGTAGTGCTGCTGAATGAGCGCGGCGAAGTCAGCGAATGCACGGCGGCCAATATTTTCGCGGTGAAGAAGGATAAGGTGGTGACGCCACCGCTGAATTCCGGATGCCTGGAAGGCGTGACGCGGGGCGTATTGATGGAGATTGCGTCGGATGCGGGGACGTCGGTGGTGGAGCAGACGTTGCGGTTGGAGGATCTGTATGCGGCGGATGAGGTGTTTGTGACCTCGACGAATCGCAACGTGATTGGGGTCAGTGAGATTGCGGGGCACAAGATTGGGACGGGGACGATCGGGGCCGTGACTAAGCGGCTTGATGATGTGTTTGAGGCGTATGTGGGAGATTACATTCACCGTCGGATGGCGGCGAATCGGTAGTCAGCGGAGAAGCAAAGAGAAAAGATAACGCAGAGACGCTGAGAGCGCTGAGTTGCGCAGAGATTTGGTGGCGGCGAGCAACTGGCAACCCGGTTCACTCAATGCGAGGTTGAGGAGACTGGTTCGACTGACGGAGTGGAGCTCGGGTTTGGGCCCATGGTGGCGCGCAGCATGATTGGCGCGAGAACTGTGGTGACCATCACGAGAAGAACGACCGCTGAGAATAAACCTTCGTCGACCACGCCAATCGCTTTACCAATTCCGGCGAAAATCAGGCCGACTTCGCCGCGCGGCATCATGCCAAATCCGACGGCCAGGCGATTCATGGTCGGCGGGCAGCCCCAGCCTGCGGCTACTTTGCCGATGATGGCCACAACCGTAAGCGCGAGCCCGGCGAACAGCACGTCTTTGTTGGCCATGGTTTCCACTTTGACTTGAATTCCCATCCACACAAAAAATAGCGGCACGACCAGCGATTCCAGCGGTGACAGGAGTTCGTGGAGTGAGGCGCCTTCTACTTCGCGATCGAAGAAACTGTTGAGCACCATGCCGGCGGCAAAAGCGCCGACGATAGTCGCCAATTCGGCGACGTTGGCCAGCCACGCCAGCAAAAATGCGAAGCTGATGCCGAAGAGCAGCTTGAGATTGTGTACGCGCAGAATGGCGAGGCGGCGCACTAGCTTGGGGGTCAGCCAGATGCCGACTCCGAGTGATGCCACAAGGAAGAAGGCGGCTTTCCCGGTAGTAATCGCGATGGAAGCGAAACTGATCGTGCCGGTGACGGCAAGCCCACTGACGACTGCAAGAACGATAAGGCACAATACGTCGTCGATAACCGCGGCACCAAGGATGATGCGCGCTTCGGGTGTGGTGTCGCGGCCAAGATCGCGCAAAACGCGAGCAGTGATGCCCACGCTGGTGGCGGTGAGAATGCCGCCAATGAACAGGTCAGCAGCCAAGGTCCCATGGGGATGGAGAAGTTTCATCGTGCCCATTCCCAACGCCATTGGAAGAACGATGCCGATGATGGCAACGTAGGTGGCCGCTTTTCCGACGCGACGCATTTCGACCAGGCTGATCTCCAGGCCAACGAGGAAGAGGAGGATCAGAATCGCCAGCCGGGAGATGATGTCCACGAAGGTGTACACGGTGATGTAAGTCTGGCCTTCCGGGCCGGAAAGGAGTGCGGCAATGCGGTCGGAGTGTCCGCCGGGAGGAAGAATCTGCAGAGCCGCCTGACCCAGGTTCACGGAAGTGGTCAGCGCAGTGTGGCTGATCCTGGAAAGGGTATCGCCTTCGCGTAAAACGGTCAGGGTGGGATTGCCAAAGTAATAGCCAAGATTGCCGGCAAGCAGGCCGACCAGAAGCTCACCGAGGACCGCGGGCTGCTTGACCCAGCGCATAAGAACGCCGCCAAGGGCCGCGCCAAGGGTGATGAAAATGGAGGCGATAAGGATGGGTACCACCGGGTCGGCATGGGAAAGGTCACTACCGGCGAAAAGCGCGGCGAACGGTACCGCCAGCGCTAACGCTTTGAATAAACCCATGGACCAGAGCATTCGCAGAGCCCTCTAAAAAAGCAGGCAAAAACAGTGACGAGCACAAGCAGTCCGTGTATTGTGGCGGGTAAGTCTATGGGAAGCAAGGAAGAAGCGAAGGCGAGGGGGTGCGTGTTACAATGCGCGGTTTAGAAAGCGGAGCGGGGATGACGGAAGCGTTAGCACAGAGTGAGGCGGTGCTTGAGGTGATTTCGCCGGATGGCGCGCGGAAGTATGTGCGCGTGACGCAGACGCCATTTTTGATTGGGCGCGGCGCGGAGACCGGGAACCACTTGCAACTGACCGACCGTCGAATTTCCCGAAATTGCGGCGCGATTGTAATCGAGGCGAATCGTTACTACCTGGAAGACCGAGGGCAGCGGCGCGGGATGTTTGTAAACGGGGAAAAAGTAGAGAGCCGGGTGCTGAACGATGGCGACGTAATCACGTTTGGCCTGGAAGATTCGTACCAGGTGGTGTTTCGTTCGGCTACTGGGACTTCCGATGAGTCGATCCCGCAACTGTTGACGCGCATCGACCACATGACCAGTTCGGAGTCTACCGGCGGTGGGCTGCGTAAATTGAATTTGCTGCTCGAGGCGACTTCCCTGCTGCACTCGCAGTTGCCGCTGGATTCCGTGCTGGCCAAGATGATCGACCACGCCATTGCGGTTACGGACGCGGATCGCGGTTTGCTGGTGGAGGCGGAAGAAGGCCAAGCCGACAAGATGCACGTGCGTTTGGCGCGGAGGACCGGCGGGCAGCGCTTGCCACCTGAGAGTTTGACGCCAAGCCAAACGGCAATTCAATTGGCGATGAAGCAGCACTCGCCGGTGATCACCGAAGATTTGGCTCAGGCGGAAATGAATCTGCAGGCGGCGGCGAGCATCGTGGCGCAAGGATTGCGCGCTGTGGTGGTGATTCCGCTATATGCCAGTTCGCGGGCGAGCAGCGAATCGGCAACCAGCGTGGAGCGCGGCACGTTTCTGGGCGTGTTGTACATGGATTCGAAACGGCCGACGGCTTTCTCTAAGCTAGACCGGCAAATTCTGGATGCGCTGGCAGCCGACGCGGCTAGCATTCTGGACAACGCGCGACTGGTCGAACGCGAGCGCGAACGGCAAAGACTGGAACAGGAAATTGGAATTGCGCGCGACATTCAACAAGCGCTGCTGCCCAAGAATTTTCGCGACTATCCGCACTTGGCGGTTTGCGGCATCAATTTCCCGTGCTTGTCGGTGGGAGGAGATTACTTCGACGTGTTTCCTCTCGATGATAAGCGGACGGCGTTTCTATTGGCGGACGTAAGCGGAAAAGGATTGGGCGCGGCGCTGCTGACCACGATGTTGCAGGGCGCACTGTCTGGTATGACGCTTGGGACCGATCCGGCACGCGTGTTTAATCACGTGAATCAATTTTTGTGCGATCACGCGGAAGTGGGCCGCTACGCCACGATGTTTTTCGGCATTTTAGGGGAATCCGGGCACTTGGAATTTATCAACGCGGGACACCCTTCGCCGATTTTGATTCGACAGGGGACGGCAGAAGAAGCGTTTACCGAAGGATCTTTTCCCGTTGGGCTGGTGCCAGAGGCGCAATTCACAACTTCCACGCTGCAACTGGAGCCGAACGACACGATGGTGCTGTTCAGCGACGGTGTGACCGAAGCGATGGACCCGGAAGAGAATCTGTACGGCGTGGCTCGACTGAGGACGTGTCTGCAAGGAAGAACGGACGAGCCGCTGGATGAGATTCAGAAGAGCGTGCTGGAATCGGTGGAGAATTTCGCTCGCGGGGCGCGACAGGCGGATGATTTGACGATGTTGTTGGTGCGCTTTCGCGGCGTCGCGGCGGGTGTGACCGACACGGATGTATCCGCGACGAAGAGCGCGGCGGCGAGCGACTGAAGACCGCTGCTGGCTGCCGCCGGCAAAGTGCTGGCTCTACGTAATTCACATTTCACAATCAGTCGCCTACAATCAGGAGCTTCCGATGAAAGTATCGGTGTTTGTTGGGATCAGCGTCGATGGGTTCATGGCGCGGCGCGACGGCAGTTTCGACTTTCTTCCTGATGACGCGGAGCCGCACGGGTACGACGAATTCATCGCCAGTGTCGACACGCTGGTGATTGGCCGCAACACGTTCGAAGTGGTGATGAAATTTCCGGAGTGGCCGTATGGTGACAAGCGGGTGGTGGTGTTGAGCAGCAAGCCAGTGGACTTTTCGCGTGTGCGTGGCGGTGTTGTGGAACAGATGGGCGGAGCGCCGGCGGAAATTATTTCGCGACTCGCGGCGAGTGGCACGAAGCATATTTACCTGGATGGCGGAATCACGATTCAGGAATTTCTGCGCGCGGGACTGGTGCAGAGCTTGACGGTTACGCGCGTACCGGTGCTGATTGGTGAAGGCATTCCTTTGTTTGGGAGCTTGCCGCACGACGTGCAACTGCGGCACATCGCTACGCAACAATATGCGGGTGGATTGGTGAAGAGCGAGTATGAAGTTGTCGGCGTCGCTTGAGTCCGGCGTCGTGCTGCGATTTTAGGGCGTGCAAGTCACCGTAGAACTCTGCGGTGGCGCGTATTTCAATGGCGGAAGCTTCTGAGCCGCTAGAAGCGTGTTGAGAGAAGCAAACGCGTCGGAATTCAGTTTTTCGGATGCTGCAACATTTTTGAGATAAAGATTGCAGCTGGCAACTAACGCGTTGCGGGCTGATTCAGCGGGGCGCATGTCGGCGCTTTGCACCATTTGCAAATCGCGGCCCAGATCGCGATTGATTGGTCCAAATCCGGGTGCATCGTTCGTTCCATCTTCCAGGGTAGTGAGTTGTTTTTCGAGAGCGGCGAGCGCGTCAAGAAGTTCCTTTGGCGGAGTGGTGGGCAACGCCGTTTTGCGCGCATCGAATTCCTCGTGAAGAGCCACCACGGAGTTGAACGCCCGCGCATCGCTTTCCATTAAGTCACAAATTTTGCGAGAAAGTTCCAATTGCGCGGTGTAGGAGGCGGAATCGATGTGCACGCGCGGATCGGGAACGACTTGCAGTTTCTGCTGATATTTCTTGCCGTCTACGGTGAGCACGAGCGAATAGATGCCAGGCGTAACAAACGGGCCGGGTGGCTGAAAGCGCGGCGTCTCTCCGGGCACGGCATGGTCGGGCAAAGTGTATTCCGTGTATTTCAGGCGTTCGCCGAAATAGCCGTAGGGCAGCGCGGTGGGATGCGCGTAACGCAGATCCCAGACGAAACGGTGTAGTCCTGGAGTGTTCGACAGACGAGGCGTAGGGGAAAACCAGAACTCCGGAACGTTGGGCGGTGCAATCGTTTCGTCGGAAGGATTGCTGGAATAGTGGCGAACGAGTTTGCCGCCGTCATCCAGAACATCGAGGGTCATTTCGCCCTTGGGAGTTCCCTTCAAGTAGTAATCAACGACGGCACCGTCCGGAGGATTGATAGAGGCTGGCGTGCCTGGCTGCAGAGGGGTGTCGGGATAATTATCCCAATGGACGCGGGTGGCGGTTTCAGGCAGGAAAAACCGCACAGTAGACGCAGAGAGATCCGGGGTCCACTGGCGAAGCGGAGAAATATTGTCGAGAATCCAGAGCCCGCGACCAAACGTGGCAAGAACGAGATCTGCGCCAGTAATGGTGAGATCGCGAACGGAAGCAGCCGGAAGATTTAGCTGCAGCGGCTGCCAGTGATCCCCAGAATCATAAGAAAAATAAACTGCCGTCTCAGTGCCGGCGAAAAGCAAACCCTTGCGGCCGGGATCTTCGCGAACGACGCGCGCGATACCCATGTCTGGCAAGCCGGTGGTTATTTTCTCCCAGGTTTTCCCGGCATCGCAGGTGCGGTAGAAATACGGATGAAAATCGCGGCGGGCGAAAATGGCAGCGAATGCAGTGTTCGGGTCGTGCGGAGACGCTTCGATGCTGTTGATATAGGCGTGTTGCGGCAAGCCGGTGGGAGTTACATCAGACCAGGTGGCGCCGTCATGCGTGACGTTGATCAAGCCGGTGGTGGAGCCAACCCAAATGATATTGGGATCGAGTGGTGAAGGCGCAAGCGCTTGAATAGCGCCGTGGCCGGGCTGCTGCATCAGCGGATCGTCGTCATCATCGGACGACTCGGCGTCCTCTTTGGTGGGAACGTGGCCACCGCCGGCCGAGGTTTTGGGAGTTGTGGGTGTTTCAGGAGCTTTGGTGGTGAGGTCGCCGCTGATTTCTTTCCAGTTCAGGCCGTGGTCGCTGCTCTTCAACACGTATTGCGCCGCATAGAGTAGCGCCTGGGGGTCGCGCGTCGGAAAGATCAAAGGCGTTTCCCAAACGGTTCGGTAGTTGGCGGGCGGAACAAATGTGGTGGCGATCTGGCCGGTGCTGCGGTCCAGGCGAATCACCGTGCCGTACCATCCGATGGAATAAACGAAATTTACATCGCGGGGATCGGGCGCGATGAATCCGCTTTCGAACGCGCCAGTTGGAAACCAATCGCGATACGTGATGAAGCCAAAGTCGGAGCGGCTTACTACCGATACTGAGCCGGAATCTTGCTGCGCGGCATAAAGACGATACGGAAAGACGCGATCGGTGGAGACGCGGTAAAACTGGCCGGTCGGCTGGTTGTACCAAGTGCTCCAAATTTTGCCGTCATCCAAAGTGATGACCGCGCCTTGATCGGTGCCCATGAAAATGCGCTTGGGATCTTCGGGCGCAAACCACAAGACGTGATCGTCTTCACCGCTGGGAGTTCCCTTCCAGGCGGAAAATGTCTGGCCACCATCGGTCGAGCGATACGTGGAGGTCTGCATCACGTACACGACGTCGACATTGTGGGGATCGGAATAGACGCGGCCGAAATAACTGTTCCCAAGAACGCGCGTGTCGGTAGTGATTTTGCGCCAGTTGTCGCCGCCATCGTCGGAGCGAAACAGGCCCTGATTCATTAGCGCAAAGAGACGTTTGCCGGATAGGCCAAAGGCCACGGCGAGGCCCACGCGTCCACGATGGTCGGCCGGCAGACCTTTGTCGCTAAGAAGATTCCAGGTTTCGCCGGAATCCGTGGACTTCATGATTACGGTGTCGAGGCCTTCCGGAGGTTTCTGGCCTGGTTCGAGAGGAATTACTTGCCGGACGGAAGCATAGATGATGTGAGTATCGCTGGGGTCGAAACAAAGTTCGGCGGGGCTGGTGTGATCATCTTTGTAGAAGACTTTGCGCCACGAATTGCCGCCGTCGGAAGACTTATAGATTCCGCGCACATCGTTGGGCGTGGATTCGCCGAAGGCCGCAACGTAGACAAGATTGGCGTCATGCGGATCGACCAGCAACGAAGGTATGATCTTGGAGTCGCGGATGCCGATGTTGGTCCATGTTGCGCCCGCGTCGGTAGACTTCCACACTCCACTGCCGGGCGACTGTTCGCCGGTGGCAACGTAAATGATGTTTGGATTGGATGGCGCGACGACGAGATCGCCGATGGACGCGACGTGCGCGGTATCAAAGATCGGAAGCCAGGTGACGCCGGCATCGGTGGTTTTCCAAACGCCACCACCGGGTGTGCCCATGTAGTAGGTTTTGGGATCGCCCGCGATTCCGGAGACTGCGGTAACACGCCCACCGCGAAAAGGACCGACGAGGCGCCAGGAAAGACCGGAAGCAAAATCCGCAGGCGGGGCGGGTTGAGCGTTCGCGAGTGCGGCGCCCAGAAAAGCGGCGGACAGACAGCACGTCAGCGCGCTGAAAATGTAGCTGCGTAGTCTGCTGTGAAACGAATGAGGCATGGGCTCTCCCTGAAATGTGTGAGTGTATCATGCATGGGAACGAGTAACGACGAGGCGCGAAGGAGCGGCGATGGATATTGAAGAAGTGTATCGATTCATGAACGGCGAGCGGTTGGCAGTGCTTTCGACGGTGAGCGTGGAAGAGCAACCGGAAGCGGCGCTGGTCGGTTTCGCGGTGACGCCGGAGTTGGAACTGATATTCGATACGGTGAAGGAGTCGCGCAAATACCCCAATCTGAAGAGTAATCCGCGGATGGCATGGGTGATTGGATGCACTACCGAAGTGAGCGTGCAGTATGAAGGAGTGGCGGAGGAGTTGGATGGCGAGGAGTTGGCAAAGTACAAGAAAACGTATTTTGCAAAGTTCTTGGATGGGCCGGTGCGGGAAAGGTGGCCAGGGATCACCTATTTTGTGGTGCGGCCAAAGTGGGTGAGGTTTTGCGATTACAATCCGGCGACGCGCCGAATTGAAGAGATGCGATTCTAAAGTGGATTGCACTTTTGCGACAGCGCGGCACTCCATTCGCCGCTCGCTGAGAAGAAATAGCGCTATAACGCTAGTGTGGACAGTTTAGAGTTCGCGAAGAGCTACCGCTACTGGGCGAACTGCGGCGCGAACTGCTGGTAGCAGGCCGCCGAGCACACCCATTACCAAGGCAAACAGAACTCCCATCAACAGGAGATCAAAAGTGATTTTGAAGGCGAAGGCCAAGTTGGAAAAGGTCTGAAAATTCATGGTGCTGGTGGTGAAGCCGTTTAGCGGAAGCACCACGAGACATCCGAGAAGGCCGCCCGCAAAGGAAATCAGCAGAGCTTCGAACAAAAACGAGAGCAACACGTTCCAGGTGCCGAATCCGAGAGCACGCATGGTAGCGATTTCGCGGCCGCGTTCAGCCACTGCGGAATACATGGTGTTCAGCGCGCCAAAAACCGCGCCGATGGCCATGATGACCGCTACAAGGCCGCCCAGCACGGTGATGAGCCTGGTCATGGTGGTGGATTGTTTGGCGTAATAATCGATTTCGCGCACCGCATCAACATTCAAGCGTGGATCCTTGGTGACGGAATCCTTGAACTCTTGGAAGGCAGCAGGCGAAGTCAGATGGACGGTAGAGGACTGGAAAATATTGGCGGGTCGCTGGAGAACCTGATTAAGAATTTTCGCATCCGCCCACACTTCGGAATCAAACGAGGAGCCACCGGCGTCGAAGATGCCGACGATCTGCCAATGCCCGCCACCAAATACCGGAGTGTCGCCAAGCTTCAAGCCGGCGTACGTTTTGGTAGCGTTCTTGCCGACGACCAGTTGATTCAAGCCGGGTTGAAACATCTGGCCCTGGGCCATTTTCACGAAGGTACGAATCTGCATAACATTTGGCGAGACGCCGCGGATTTGCACGTTGGCATCGGTGCCGGTGCTGATCAGGGGAAAGGGCGCTACGCCTACGACTTCCTGGGTAATCAAGGGGGCGCCAGAAGAGTCATGGGCTACGCCGGGCGCGTCTTGCACCACTTTGATGGAATCGAGCGTGATGCCGCCCATCATTTCGGAAGAGGAGCCAGCGCGCATGACCAGCGCATTGCCGGGCGAACCGGAGGCAACCAGCGTGGCCCGGAAGCCGCGAGCAAGCGATAGCATGGCGACGAAAACGCCAACGGTACCGGCAATGCCGAGAACGGCGACGATCGTGGAGGTCCAGCGTTCGCGGATGCTGCGGAAGTTGTAGGAGATCGGAACGTTGCCAAGAAACGGCGCGAGCAGACCCGCAACAATTCCGCCAACGACCACAATCACCAGGCAGAGAGCAGCGATGGCGGCAACGGTGAGAATGAGACCGCCGAACAGTTTAGCGACCATGTTCAAACTCTCCTAAGTGCGGTGACTACGCGCATGTGCATGGCGTTGAGGCCAGGCAGAAGTCCGCTGGCAAGTCCTACAAGCACGGCAGTGATCAATCCGAAGAGGAGCATGGTGGGCGACAGAACCATGCTTGGCAACAAGCCGCTCATGGCTTTGCCAAGAACCGGAATCAGCAGAATCGCGGAGAGCATTCCGAGAACTCCGCCAAAGAGGGCGATGACCAGGGATTCGGCGAGAACGAAAAAGAGAATAGCGCGATCGGAATAGCCAATCGCTTTGAAGACGGCGAGTTCCGACGTGCGTTCGCGAACTGAGATCGCCATGGTGTTACCGGTGACGAGAAGCAGCGTGAAGAAGACGACGGCGCCGATGGACACAATGAGGAATTGGATGTTGCCAAACTGCTTTACCCAATTGGCGGCGAAGGCGGATTCCGTCTGAGTTTTGGTTTCGTTCGGAGAATTGGCGAATTCGTCGTCAATGGTCTTGGCGATGCGCGGCGAATCGTCGGGATTGTCGACGCGCAGAACGTACCAGCCGATTTGCCCCTTTATGGCCTGAGGAATTTTTTCCTCGAAATAATCCCACTGGAACCAGAACTGCGTTTCGTCGTCTTGAGGGCGCTTG
>Ga0210396_10003208_pt1 | contig 16398 bp, 15 predicted proteins | sample IncBWH17OmetaG_FD_155466 | JGI IMG/M metagenome (GOLD analysis project Ga0210396, IMG submission 155466) | Forest soil microbial communities from Barre Woods Harvard Forest LTER site, Petersham, Massachusetts, United States - Inc-BW-H-17-O ... | reverse complement strand
AGTCAAGAACATCCCCCCGCCCCATCCTGCCGGCGGCAGCATGCGCTAAACTCCGGGGGTGCGGGGGCAGCGCCCCCGCGCGTTGATAGAATTACCTACGCAAAAACCGGAAGAGCCCTCGTCGCTGCGCCATTTTTTGTTGCCAAAAGTGGCCAAAAGTGCCACCAGCGCCGTCCTGACCATGACCGCGGGATCTGGCAACGTCGGCATTGAGGATTCCAGCGAGACTGCCACCCTCAATTCGGGTGTGTATCAGCGCCCGCCGTGACGACGCCACGGGTGGCCAATTATTTCGAGGCTGCCGAGGTTGGGGCTCAGACGCCTCAGCGATCCTGCACCCCGGCGACCGGTCTGCACAACGAGCGCGCAGCCTCCGTCGTTGCAGCAAAACGATCGCTTTCCCGAAGGTGCACGGCATCTTGCGGATGCGTCCCCGTCGCCCCGCCAAATCAGAAATATCTTGCTCCGCTGGTGCGGTTCTATAAACTTGTACCGTTCTCCGGCGGCACATCCGAAGCAGTCAAGTCGGGCAAATGAGGTTTGACAATGAAGCTTTCTCTGGTTTCGATTGAGAAGGCCGGGTTTGTTCACCTGGCGGCGGAGGGGGAAATCACCTCGCGGGATTTTGGGGAGACGGGGAAAAACCCGCTGGAGGAGGTGCTGGGGGCGACGTGGCCGGGCTACAACATCATGCTCAGCCTGGAGAAGACGGGGTTTCTGGATTCTTCGGCGCTGGGGTGGCTGATCAACAGCCAGCGGCAGTGCAAGGAGAAGGGGGGGAAGTTCGTGCTGCATTCGGCGCCGCCGCGGGTTCGGGAGGTGTTTGATCTGCTGAAGATGCGGGCCGTGCTGAACCTGAAGGACAACGAGGCGGCGGCGCGGGAGGTCTTTGCCGCGGGGGCCGGCGTCAATGGAGATTCCAAATGAGCACGGAATCGAAGAGCGCGGAATCGAAGCCGGCGTTGATGGACGTGAGCAAGCTGCCGGTCGAGCAGGCGGTGAGCCGGCTGATCGCCTACTCGGTGATGCTGCCGGCCAGCGACATCTTTTTCAGCAGCGGGGAGCACACGCTGGCGATCAACGTGCGGCACCTGGGGATCGTCATGCCGATCTCGGTGGTGCCGATCGAAGTGGGCCGGCGGTACGTCTCGCACGTGAAGGTGCTGGCGGGGATGGACGTTTCGGAAAAACGCCGGCCGCAGGATGGCCGGTGGGTGCACAAGCCAGACGGAGAGAACAGCGTCGATCTTCGCGTCAACATGATCCCGACGATGTTCGGCGAGGACCTGGCGCTGCGAATCCTGAGCCGCAACTCGCAGCTTTACAAGATCGAGGAGCTCGGTCTCACGCACGGACAGCTTCAGGAGCTTCTGGGCATGCTGCACACGCCCAGCGGCTTGATCCTGATCACCGGGCCGACCGGCTCGGGCAAGACCGCCACGCTGTATGCGTCGCTGGTTTTGCTGAATGACGGCAAGCGGAAGATCAACACGATCGAGGACCCGGTCGAGCACATCATCGAAGGCATGCGGCAGTCGCAGGTGAATCCGCAGATCAGCCTGGGTTTTTCGGATTTGCTGCGGAGCGTGCTGCGGCAGTCGCCGGACATCATCATGGTGGGGGAGGTGCGGGATGCCGAGACCGCGGAGACTGCCGTGCGGGCGGCCAACAGCGGGCATTTGGTGTTCGCGACGATCCACGCCCCGGTCGCCGCGGCGGCGGTGCAATCGATGCGCGGGCTGGGGGTGCACGCGCATTTCCTGTCCACCTGCCTGCGCGGCATCGTTTCGCAGCGGTTGGTGCGGACGCTGTGCCCGCACTGCAAAGTGAGCTTCGATCTTTCGATTGCGCCCCATACGTTTGACGAGGTGCGGCCGTGGCTCACCGGCGAAGAGGGCAAGGTGCTCTATGCCTCCAAGGGGTGCCCGCAGTGCCAGATGACGGGATACGCGTCGCGGACGGGGGTCTTCGAGGTGCTGAAGGTTTCGCGGGGGATTCGCGACCTGGTTATGGACGGCAAGCCGGTGAAGGCGATCCGCGACGCCGCGGCGGCGGAAAAAATGCTGAATTTCCGCCAGGCCGCCCTGCTCAAAGTCGCGCAGGGGATGACCAGCACCGAAGAAGTGTTTCGGGTGATTCCGTCGGAGCATTTGCTGGAAGAGACGCTGGTGGGGTAGCCGCGTAAAACGTAGAGGGTAAACGTAACGCTTCGTTCTTTCTCCTGCTCGTACTCTTGTTCCTACTCGTACTCCTTCTCATGCTCCTACTCGGGCGTTTGGCTGCGCACGAGAACGAGTATGAGTATGAATACGAGTAGGAGTACGAGAAGGAGAAGGAGAAGGAGAAGGAGTAGGATTGGAAGCGTGCCGATGCAAGCCCATCCGTCCATCGTCGTACTTGGATATTCCGAGGCGGCAATGCTGTTGCAAGGGGCACGATGCCCCGACATCAAAGCCGTGATTTCGATTTTCGCAAGGCATGAATATCCGGTAGAGACGCCGGTGGGGGTGCGGCGGCTGGAACTTCATTTCGACGATGCCGATTTGGTGAATACGGCCGATCCTTCCGAGGCGTACCGGGCGTGGGCACAGGCGAAGTGGGCGAGGAGATCGGGCGGCCAGTTTCGCCGCCGCGCGTGGAGGATGCAAAGGCGATCGTCGAGTTTGCCCGGGAGATTTCCGGAGTTGAAGGGACGGTCCTGTGCCAGTGTCAGGCGGGCGTGAGCCGGTCACCGGCTGCGGCACTGATTTGCCTGGCGACGTGGACGAACGAGGGCGACGAGAAGGATTGCGTCGAGCAGTTGCTCCGCGTTCGCCCATGCGCGGCACCCCATAGAGGATTGGTGGCATTTGCGGACGCGGTTCTGGGGCGGCGTGGACGGCTGGTCGAATCCGTGGATCGCATTCGCCAAGGCCGCTAATGTACGATCAGCTTACCGTCGTCGGCGGAGCGGATCACAGCCAACAGACATGCAACACCTCCCCTTCGATGCAACATTCGGGGTGTCGTAAATGAGAGCCCCATTTTGGCTACAAGTGGCTGTTTTTCATGTATTTAGCTATACATATGGAGCGTATATAATGCAACACTTTGCAACACAATGCAACACCTTTAGGGCATATTGGCGAGATGATGCGTCGACGAGTTGACCCAGTGGATGAAGAACGTGCCGGTCGCTTTCAATCGGCGTTCCTCTGAGCGTTTCCAAGGATTTATAATGAGGCCCGTGCGAGGAGTGACCGAAGCGATGCCGTTGCGGTTGGGTCGTCGAAGTTCGAGGGTGATGATGCTGGCCGAGCCGCTGGAGCGGCGGGTGCTGTTGTCGCATTCGATTACGCCGGTGCCGTTTCAGAATCAGCCGGCGGGCGCGCCGGGGACCGTGGAGTTTGAGAACTACGACAGCGGGGGCGAGGGCGTTTCGTTTCACAACCCCAATCCGGTGGCACAACCCGGCGGATATCGCAATGACGGACTCGACATCGAGCCGGTGAGCGACGCCGGTGGGGGGTATGCGCTGGAATCCACCGTTCCCGGCGAGTGGCTCAACTACACCGTCAATGCGGCATCGACCACCGTCTATTCGCTGGGGCTGAGAGTCGCCAGCGGGGACAGCGGCGGGACCGTCCACGTTGAAGTTGACGGGAAGAACGAGACGGGCTCCATCACGATCACCAACACCGGCGGCTGGCAGAACTGGACCACGATCACCGTTCCCAACGTCTCGATTCCAGTGGGTCAGCATGTGTTGACGCTGGTGATCGATTCGGCCGCCAATCCCGGGCAGAGCGTCGGCAGCTTCAACTGGATGGAGATCGACGACAACCCGGCGACTTCGCCGCGGACGCTGTGGTGGCGGCAGGCGCAGTTCGGGATGTTCATTCACTGGGGCCTGTATTCGCAGCTTGCCGGGCACTGGGACGGGCAGACGACCAGCGGATTCGGCGAGTGGATCATGAATGACCTGAACATCCTGCTCGCCCAGTATGCCCAGGTCGCCAATCAATTTGACCCCACGCAGTTCAGCGCCCAGCAATGGGTGCAGACCGCGGAATCTGCGGGGATGAAGTACATCGTGATGACCGCCAAACATCACGACGGCTTCAGCATGTTCGATACTTCGGTGAACACGTACAACGTCGTGGATGCGACGCCGTGGCACCAGGACCCGATCGCGCTGATGTCGCAGGCAACCCATGCCGCGGGGCTGCACTTTGGCGCGTATTATTCGATCCTCAACTGGGCCGATCCCAACGCCAGCGCCGCCGGCATCAACACCTACATGGTGACGATGGAAGCGCAGTTAAAGGAGCTGATCACCAACGATCATCCCGACATCCTCTGGTTCGACGGGGAATGGCCCACGTGGTGGACCGACGAGCGCGGCCGCGAGCTGACCGAGTTCTGCCGCAACCTCGATCCTTCGATCATCATCAACAACCGGGTGGGCAAACGGCTGGTGACCGACGGGGATTTCGACACGCCGGAAGGGCTCATTCCCACCAACGAGCCCGCCGGGCGGCTGTGGGAAACGGCGATGACCCTCAACGACACCTGGGGCTACAAGGACACCGACAACGACTGGAAATCGGCGTCGACGATCCTGGCCGATTTGCAGCAGATCAAAAGCGAAGGAGGCAATTTCCTGCTCAACGTCGGGCCGACGGGCGCGGGCGTCATTCCGGCGCCGGCGGTGCAGATCCTTCAGCAGGTCGGCGCGGCGCTGGGGGTCAAAGCGCCGGGGAGCGGATCGAACCCCGGGGGGTCAGGGGGAAATTCCGGCACCTCCGGGGGCTCGGGCGGAACCGGCTCGACGGGAACGGGCACCGGCACCGGCGGTCAGACGGGTACAGGCACGGGCTCTGGAACGGGAACCGGTTCGGGCACGGGCACGGGAACCGGATCAGGGACAGGCACCGGAACGGGAACAGGCACCGGGACCGGATCGGGAACAACCAACGGAAGCGGATCGGGCACGAGCACGGGAGCGGGGAGCAGCCCCTCGGGCCCGCCGGCGCCGGTTCGGATCATCGACTTTTCGTCCGGCCACAAGGCGGTTTATAGCGACGCCCATGGCCATCGCGTAGTGGTTGCGCTTCGCGGCCGCGGCTCGGGGGAGATCGAATTTGACACCACCGCCACCGCCGATCCGACCGCGATTACGCTCAGCGGTACCGACGGTCATTCGACGCTGTCGATTCGGGGCAGCACGTCGGTCGGGGACATGGCTGTGACCGGCTCTCTTGGCGCGTTTCTGGCCGGGACGGTCGATCTTACCGGCGATTTTTCCGTTTCCGGATCGATCCGCCAGATTCAGCTTGACAGCGCCGCGGCGGGGCACACGATCACGGCGCAATCGATTGGCTCCCTTGCGAACCGTGCCAATCTGAGCGAGGACGTCCGGGCCGGGACCATCGGCCGGATCACCGCCGGAGGGGCACTTTCCGGGGCCGCCATCCGCGCGACGTCCTCGATCGGCTCGATCCTGGTCGGCTCGGCGATCAACAGCACGATCTTTGCCGGCGTGCGGTCGGATCTGGATGCGCTGCCTGCTTCGGCGACCGATCTGGTCAACGCATCCGCGACGATCCGGTCGGTGAGCGTCCGGGGACGCGGCGTATTCGGCAACACGCTGATTGCAGCGGGGAGCATCCAAACGGCGTCGCTCGGAAACGTGCAATCGGGCAACGCCGCAACTCCCTTCGGCATCGCCGGCGAGCACATCCGAAGCCTCACCGCCACCGTCTCGGGAAAAGGAACGACCTTCCACAATCTCACTTCAACTGTTTCGCTCGGGGGCGACGCGACCGTGCGAATTCTCTGAAAATGAAGCGGCCTTAACGAGATTGTTACGGGGCGACGTGGGCCGCCGGCGCGGGGTGTCGAACTTGTTCATTTAAGGTTCCTAGAATGCCGGCGCTGTGGACTGTGGCGTAACCGTCGACAAGCAAACTGATGTGAACAAGGCATCAAGGACAGGGATCATGAATCGGAACTTCTCGTTGTGGAGCGCAGATGAACGTCCCGGGTTGCCGGACGCTTTTCTTGTCCGAAGCTTTCAGGCCGACGACCGAGCGCAGATATTGCGGCTGCACGGCGCTGCGGCGCCGAGCGGCTCCGTGGATTGCGACTGCGCCTCGAAGATCGATCAGATTGAGGAGAAATATTTTCGTCGGCCGCAGGATCATTTTTGGGTCGCCGAGGCGGGGGGGCGGATTGTCGGGACGGTCGGCGTCTGCGTGCAGGACGGGAACGTGGCGCACCTGCATTGCCTCCGGGCGATCGATGATTCGACGGATCACGTGATTCGAAGGGCTCTGGTGCAGGTCGCTGCCGGCCACGCGCATGAGCATGGCTGCCTGAAGCTGGTGGTGCACCCGCCGAACGTGCCCGTGGACATCGAGCGTGCCGCCGAGTTTCTGCACCGGCTCGGGTTTGAGTTCTCCCGGCATCGCGAAGTCGAGAATCAGCCCGTGTTCGAGTTCTACTTGAATCTCTACGAGCGGCCGGAACTGGGCCCGTACGACCGTGCGGCATCACCGGGCACGGCGAAATACCTGGCCTGAACTTCGCCGCGAGGGCCCGACGCGTTATCCGAAATCGACGTCGGCGATTCGGTGGCGGGTGAGGCCGGTGAGATAGATTTCTGTGAGCGGCTGGCGGCCGTTCCAGGTTCGCCAGAGGATCAGCCGCTGGCGGTCGGAGGAGATCGCGGCGACGACGTCGGTCGATCCCGTAACCGCTCGCAGACCACGGTGCGGGCTTTGATATTGCGTCACGAGCTGATCGTCGAAGCCCAGGCATTCGATGGGGCCCTGATCGTCGGCCAGCAGCAGCCGGCTCGATCCGAGCCACGGCAGCGAGCCGGCGGAACGAACGCGATTGCTCCGGCGGAGCAGGCAGGTCAGCTCCCGTGATCCGCGCGTCAGCGCGCAAATCGTCCCATCCTCGTGAACGAGGATGAGCCCCCGATCGTCGGGCAGAATCGCGATGATCTCGGCGGACGAAAGCGTCGGAACGGTCTCCACATCCTGGAGGTTGGTGACATAGAGCCTGCCGGCGACGCTGAAAACCAGAGAATTCTCATCGAGGGCGGCAAGATTGCGTGGCCCGCCGCCGCTCGCGGAAGCGGCATCCGATCCCGTCGGAGCGACCGGCGGGCGCAACCCGAGCCGCTCCAGGCGAAGCGTCGATGCCGGAGAATCGGGACGATCGACTTCCCAGCGAACGATTCCTGCATCGCCGTGTGATGCCACGAACCCCTGCCGGTCGCTCCAGAAGATGACGCGGTTGAACCCGAGCAGCGAGGCGTTGGGTTCGTCCGTGAAGAGTCGCGCTTCGGCAGGTTTTGCGGGATCCACGGCCAGAAATCCGTTGCGGGCACCGACCAGGAGCGTCCGTTTTCCGTCGACGTCGGCGGGTTGAACGCTGCGCAGCGGCCCTAGCGAGGGCGGCAGCGGATTGAGCCGCGGGATGGGCGCGGCGTCTGCCGGGTTGATGTTCACCAGATAGGGCCCGGCGACGGCCCGAAGCTGGTCGGCGCCCTGTCGTTTGGCCGAGGCCAGAAGCAGGGTCTGAAGCACCGCGCCGCGATCGGCGGGACTGATTTGCTCGAGCAGCCGGCCGGGCGAAAGCTCGGGAGTGGCGTCGCGGATGGACTGAAATTGTTTGAGCAGCTCGCCGGCTCGGTGCACGTGCTCGATCTGCTCGGCGGCCTGCTTCTCAGCCAGCGCCTGCTGGTTCGCCCGGAGTTGCTGCTGTTGATAGGTCGGGCTCTGAAGATCGAGGTTGAAGGGCGGAAGCAGCTCAATCCCGCAGTCGAATGCGACCGCGGCAGCGGCGGAACGGATCGCGTCGACCATCTCGGCGGCGCTGTTGTTGGCGAGCCAGTCGGAAGCGGCGTGCTTTCCGGCGGCCTTGCCCGCCGCCGACCGGATCGTTCCCTCAAAGTGGCGGGAGACGTCTTCGTCGCTGAGCGCGTAGCGGGCGCCCAGCAGCACTTCTTCGAGCATCCGCCGTTCCGTCGCGTCCGCAAGCGCCCGGACGCTGCACGTGAAAACCGCGCGCAGCTCGTGGCCATCCGATGCCGTCAGATCGCTCAGATTCCACCGGATGCGCAGCGGCCGGGGACGAAGCTCGACTCGTCCGTCCTGCCTTCGCGCCAGCTCATTATCGCGCAGTGACATCGGTAGGTCCTCGCGGCGGCAAGGGCGGCGCGGGCGACACAGCCGAAGCGCCGTGGCCGAACCCCTCGGCCGGCACATTATCATATCCACCCGGCGTGCCGCTGGGGATATAAAAGAACGCGATCCCGAGAATCGCGTAAACCGCCAGAAGCATCACGCCTTCGAACCAGTTTGTCTCCCCGTTGAGGCCGATCACGATCACGACCGCAACCGTCAGGATCACGGCAACCACTTCCATGGGCGAGAAAACCATGTCGAGGCGCCTGCAAGAGGGAAGTCGCAGTCCGACCAGCACCTCGCTCAGCAGCACCAGGAAAGGCGTGGCGAAGAGCGCGATCTGGAGGCTGCTCTGGTAGGTGATGGTCATCGCCGTTTCCATGTCGTTGCGGCGGGCCAGCAGCACGGCCGTCGAGTGTTCGGCGGCGTTGCCAAAGATCGCCAGCAGAATCGCGCCGACGAAGATCTGGTTCCAGCGCAGCGATTCGGCCACGCGGGCGACGGAGCCGACCAAAAGCTCGGCGACGACCGCCGTCAAGACCGACGCCACGAGCAGGGCGATCGTGCTCTTTTTCACTGACCAATCCCCGTGCAGGTAAGGCCCGATCGGGTCTTCGGGCGACTGGGCGGGCGTGGCGCTGAAGATGTGCCGGTGGGTTTTCAGCGTGAAGAACAGGCCCAGGACATACACCGCCAGCAGGACAATCGCCGTGCCAGTCGAGAGACCCGCCTCGTGTTCCAGCAGGTGCGTGTCGCGGGGGTAGGTGAAATGAAAAATCGCCGGCACCAGCATCGCGGCGACCGATACCGCCAGCAGCGCCGAATTGGTCTGAGCGCTGTCGCGGGAGAAGCGCTGGCGTTCGCGGCGCCAGCCGCCGATCACCATCGCAGCCCCGGCCACAAGCAGCAGATTGCCCACAATTGAGCCGGTCAGCGACGCCTTGACGACGTCATTCAATCCCTTGGTGAGGGCGATGATTCCGATGATCAGTTCGGCGGCGTTCCCAAACGTGGCGTTGAGCAGGCCGCCGATCGTCGGGCCGGTCTTCTCCGCCAGGTGCGCCGTCGCCTCTCCCATCAAATGGGCCGGCGGGATCAATGCGATGCCGGAAAGAATGAACGTGAGGAGCGGCTCCCAGTGCTCCATCTTCTCGGAACCATGGGCCGGCCAGACGTAATGCGACAAGATTGCCAGGGGGATCGCGAAATATCCGAGCCAGATCCGGCGCATTGCGGCGGATTGTGATGGGGCTCCGGCGACGGGTCAATTCCGATGAAAACTCCGCAATCTTTGCCGTTCGATTATAATTCTCATCGATGAACCACGGCCGGCCGCGCGGATTTGCCAAGAGCGTCGTTATCGCGGCGGCGTTTCTGGCCGTGGGTGGGGTTTCCGTGGTTCTGTTTTGGATGAGTCGCCCGGCGGTCACCGTCACCGAGGTCATCGAAGGTCCGGTCATCCAAGCTTTTTACGCCACCGGCACGGTTCGTCCGCGCCTGGAATACCCGATTTCCAGCAGTGTTGCCGGCATCGTCGAGCGGGTCATGATCCGGCAGGGCGAAGCGGCAAAAAAGGGTGAGCCGCTCGCCCTGGTCGTCGATCCGAATCTCCAGTTTCAGGCCGACAAGGCCCGTGCGGAACTCAAAACCCGCCAGCAGTTTGTCGATCCCGAGAAGTCGCCGGTCTTGCGCCAGTTCGATCGGCAGATCACGGCAACTCAACAGATGCTCGACGCCGCCAAAAACCTTGAGGATCGCTTCACCTCACTGGCCCAGCGCAGCGCCGCCTCGGCCAACGATCGGGACCAGGCGCTGGAGCACACGAGGAAGATCTGGGGCGATCTGGAATCACTCAAGGCCCAGCGAGCGGCCAAACTGCGGGAATTGCAGCAGGATGTCGAGACGGCGGAGTCGGCCGATCGGGCGGCGCAGGAGAATCTAAGCCGTCAGACCGTGCGCAGCCCGATCGACGGCGTCGTTCTCGATGAACCGATCGCCCAGGGCACGCGCATCGAGATCAACGGGCACCTGATGCAGCTTGCGGATCTCGGGCCCAAGAGCCTGATCATGCGTGCGGCGGTGGATGAGGAGAACATCGCCGGGGTCGATAAGGATCAGCAGGTGAAGATGACGCTCTATTCGTTCCCGGGGCGCACCTTCGACGGCATCGTCGAGCAGAAATACCCCAAGGCGGACGCGACGCGCAGGACCTTCGACGTCGATGTGAGGTTTGCGGCTGTCGAGCCCAGGCTTCAGCCGGGGATGACCGGGGAGCTTGCGTTCATCGAGCAGACGCGCGAGCGTGCGCTGATCGTTCCGACGCAGGCGGTGCAAGACAACGCGATCTGGACACTTCGGAGCGGCCGCCTCGTCAAATCGGATGCGACCATCGGCATCCGCAGCATCGAGCGCACGGAAGTGACCGGCGGGCTCCGTGCCGGCGACGTGGTCGTCATTAGCCCCATTTCCGGCCTGGCCGAGGGGGACCTTGCCCGGATTGGCTCGCGCATCGATCCGAAAGTCGCCGCCGATCTGAACAAGCCCAAAGCGGTGGATGTTTTGAAGGCATTTCAGTGAACGCGAATCCCGCTATAACCTAAGGGCCCGTGTCGGTGAAATTGCGGATTTGGGAGGGCGAGCCTCCCGGCGAGCCGCGGCTCGGTAGGAGCCTCGCCCTCCCGCAAACCCGAGCGGAACGGCGTGAGATTGAGGCGAAGGAGCGTTCTTCAAAGAAGATGTCTGCGATACCGCCTAGCGATGAAACGCGAATGCTGCCGGACCAGACCGGCGGCGCGGAGATCTTGCGCGAGCCCGCCGAGTCATTCATCCCCTCGCGCCAGCTCTCGGAAGTTCCTCGCGACGAGCTGAGCCACCTTGCCGAAGAATTCGGTCTCGACCCCACGAAATTCAAGACAAGGCAGGCGCTGATCGTGGCGATTCACGATCGGCGGCAACTGATCGCTTCGCTGGATCGCGATGCGATGCTCGATGTGGTGCGCTGGGGCCGCCGGCCGGTGACGTCCAGCGCGTCCAAAGAGCAGATCGCCCAGGAGATCGCGCGAATCCGATCGATGCGATTCGCCGGGCTCTCGCAGCCGGGCTTGGTGGTGCTGGCCCGGCTCCGCGGAATCGAAGCCCGCGACGACGACCCCGTGCCGGTCCTGGTGCGAAGGCTTCGCAAAAAAGAAGGGCTCTTTTCCCGCCTGAACCGTAAGCGCCGCGCGTTTCTGGGCGGGGTGGTAGCCCGGATGATCGGCGAAGAGGGTCCAAGCGACTACCAGTTTCTACCCGGTGACGGCCACGTGCCGCCCGGCGTCGGAACTTCCGGTCCGGCGCCTATCCCCACGCTCCGCGAAGATATCGAGGAATCGGGCCTGTTCGGCGGCATCAGCAACCGCATCAAAAAAACCGCCGACCAGTACCTCAATCAGAAGCTCGACGAGATCGAGGCCCGCATCGACCGCAAGCTCGACGAAATCGACCGGCGTCTTGCCGAGTGGCGCGACAAGGAAATCGCCAACCGCATCCGCATCCTGAAAATCACCCTCTGGGCCAGCGTCATCGTGGCGATCGTCTCGCTGATTTATTCCTACATCACCGAAGTCGTGCGGGCACGTCATCAATGAGCACGCCGGGCGATCACGGGACAACGTCGAAATAGCCGCCGTCGTCGAAGCGATAGATGCGGAAATGATTGTCGAGCGTGAAGATTCGGCGGTCGCCAGTCGCCTCGGCGACCGCCATGAGCGTTGCATCGGCCAGATCCATAGGCACATTCTCATATCGCTTCATCAACAGTCCACGAGCGCCAAGAGGGGACCAGTGTCGCATAGCATCAGAGCTTTAACCCCTGCTTGCGGAACTTCTCGATGAGAATCTGCTGTAGCTCGGCCTCTTCGCCGTGACGAGGCGGCCCGGGCGGTCCCGGTTCAAGTCTCTCGGCGCCATCCGCCCATGCTTCGGCGGCTTCGTCAAGCGAAGTGGCGGTCGGCTGGTCCGCCAACACCGTGACCCTGACGCGACGGCCCGAAAGCTCCGCGCTGCGGCGAAGGATGTCCTCCCAAGCACCTTCCAATTCAAGAACAGCCATGGCCATTATTATAGCAAACAGCAAACGGATCGGCACAGCTATCGGACGGGTTTCAATTCCCACTTCGGATTCTGACCGAAGAATCGGCACGGATTGTTGTGGAAGATGTCGAGGGCTTCGGCTTCGGAATGCCCGCGGCTCTGGTATTCCAGGCAGGTGTCGGTGAGATTTTGCGGGCCGGACTCGCCCCAGTCGCTGGCGCTGTTGACGCAGATCATTTGGGGGCCGAACTGTTCGAGGACGTCGGCGCCGCGCTGCGGGGTGACCTTGGTGACGGGATAAATCGTCAGCCCGGCCCAGAAGCCGTTGTCGCGGGCGATGCGGATGGTGTGCTCTTCGCAGTGGTCGATCAGGACGCGCTCGGGGCGGATGCGTTTGTCGTTTTTGAGGATGCTGGTGATGATCGAGGTGCCCTTGTGCTTGTCCTCCAGATGCGGCGTATGGATGAGGATGAGCTGATCGTAGCGGGCGGCGAGGTCCACCTGCTCCTCGAAGATGGTGATTTCGTTGCGGGTGTTTTTGTTGAGGCCGATTTCCCCGACGCCAAGCACGCGCGGGTGGTCGAGCAGGGGAGGAATCAGCTTGATCACTTCGCGGCCAAGGCCGACGTTTTCGGCTTCCTTGGCATTGATGCACAACCAGCAGTAATGGTCGATGCCGTATCGGGCGGCGCGTTTGGGCTCGACGTCGGTGAGGTGGCGGAAATAGTCGGCGAAGCTGGCGGCGCTGCTGCGGTCAAAGCCGGCCCAGAAGGCCGGTTCGGAAACCGCCACCACGCCGCACCGGGACATGTACAGGTAATCGTCGGTGGTGCGCGAGACGCAGTGAATATGGGGATCGATGAATTTCATTTTCGATTGCCGATTCGCAATTTGCGATTGCCGGAGCACACGCGATCGCTATTGGGGTGGCGGGGTCTTGTCGCTGAAGATCGATTGAACCTGCTCAGCGCGGTTGGCCCCCGCTCGCCCCAGCGCGCCCAGCGCCGCGCGGAGTTTTTGCAGGCGTGGGTCGGCTTGCACGACGTGCTCGCCGCCGGGCGAGCGTTCGACGCGGTCGAGATCCGCCGCGAGCGAAAGGCACCGCCATCGCATCTCCAGAAAATACCGATCCAATGCCGCTTTGGCGTCTTGCATACTCAATATCTTACCGCCGATCCGCGGTGCGTGTGGAAAGGGAAACAAACGGAAGCGCGCAGGGTGACGAGGGCGTAAAAAATGCGGCGGCAGTTGATCTGTTTGCCGCGAAAGTCTTATGATGTGGCCAGCTCCGGGCATGGCGTTGCCCGGAGAAAGAGCCCGGGGGCGGGCAGTAGAGCTGTGGCGTGGGCTGCGGTAGCAGCTTCCGCAGGTGCGAGTCCTGCGCTCCACGCGGCTGCCACGGCAGCTCGGCAGGACAGGATTCGGCCCGAGGGCCGCCCTCCTTCCATCGCAGAAAGCACGCTGTAGAAAACCCGGCCCAAACGCCGGGTTTTCTTTTTGCGACTTCACCTTTAAGCAAATCCAAAGTCAATCTTGCCTATCTTGTTACACCGATTCTGGGGCAAAGATCCTATTGCAAGTTATGGGACGCCCCTTACTGTTGAGGAATCGGCAAAAATTATGCCGCCCCATTGTTTCGCCTTAGCATGGGCATTCGATGGTTGGGCGGCCATTCGGCAAGGTGAGACGGATCGAATCGCCTTGCCGAATCAAATCGATCGCGCTGGTGTGGTGGCTTGATTGAAGCCGGAAGGGAAAGGGTTTATGGCTGTGGTACCGGGCGCCGGCGGTGGGATGATACCCGTCGCCGGTTTGAACGGAGGCGCGCCCCGCGGTGACGCCCCCATATCCTGTCGATCGGTGTTGGATGACGCCTATCACTTGATCTCATCGGGACAAATCGAGCAGGGAATGGAACTGCTGATGGGGGGATTGTCGGAGCTGAGACGCGGGTGCGGTCCGGACGAATGGGACACAGTATTTCAGGCCGAGGCCGCCGACCATCCGGTCGCCCGGCTGGTCTGGCAGGACCCGTTTACGGCACATTCCTTCCGCAAGCCGCGCGGCTATCCGGGCGACGCGGCGTTGCTCGACTACATTTACGGCTGTACGCCGATCCCGGCGGAAACCTCCGAGATCGGACAGGCGATCTTCCAATTCAACCGGGAACGCCAGGCGCCGCGCAGCGTCCGCGCGCGGGCCCAGGTCCTGGCGGGCATGATCGACGAGACGGCGGCGCTGTTTCCCTCGCCGCGGATCTTGTCGGTCGCCAGCGGGCATCTTCGCGAAGCCGCGTTGTCCACGGCGGTCGCCGAGGGACGGATCGGCGAGCTGGTGGCCCTCGACCAGGACGCCGAGTCGCTGACGCAGGTGCGCCGCGATTTCGGCGACAAGGGGGTCACGGCGGTGAGCGGCTCGGTCCGTTCGATCCTCGCCGAAAAAGTGCATTTCGAGAACATGCATCTGGTGTACGCCGCGGGGTTGTACGATTACCTCTCGGACCGCGTCGCGTCCCGGTTGACCCGCCTCATGTTCGACATGCTCGCCCCCGGCGGACGACTGCTGGTCGCCAACTTCACGCCCGATCTGGCCGACATCGGCTACATCGAAAGCTTCATGGCGTGGAAGCTCATCTACCGCGACCCCGATCAATTGACGGCGCTGGCGCGCGACATTGCCAGCAGCGAGTGGCATTCACACTGCCTCTTCTGGGACGAGCACGAGAGCATCATCTTTCTGGAGATCGTCAAGCGGCGGCGCGGCAGAACGATCATGTCATTTGGGCCGGGGATCACGTCGGCCGTCGTCCCGGGGCTGAAACGCGTGAGCGTTTCTTCGGATCTGATTGCGCGCCGGCGCCATGGGCACGATGGCGCCAACGGGAACGGGAAGACGAGCGGCAACGGGAATGGCAACGGCAACGGGCGCCACGTGGAACATGGGCCCGAAGCCGAGTCCGGCGCCTGAAGCCCGCGATTGCCCGGGGCAGAATTGACGAGGAACTGCCATGAAAACAAATCCCACCGTCATTTTATTTGTGGTTGTTTTTACATTGTTTTTGTCCGGCCTGGCGGTTGGCGTGGCGTTGCCGCATCCGGGTTACCTGGCCCTCGCGTCCCTGGCCGCGTTCGAGACCGTTACAATCTTCGTGCTTTACATTGTCATTCACGACGCCGCCCATCGGACCGCCAGCAAGAAAAGATCGCTCAACGACCTGATGCTGTTTGCCTGCGGCGTCGTGTTTCTATTCGACCCCTATCTCTACCGCCGGCTGCACCTGACCCATCACGCCCATACCAACGAAGAATCAGACCCCGATCGTTTTACCGCGGGCCCCAACGTTCTGGTTCGATGGATCAAATCGTTTCTGATCGCAGGGTCCTATTACGTCTATTCCCTGCGCCATTTTCGCACGAATGTGACGCTGTTCATGCACCTGTGTTTTACACCCGCCCTGGTGTTGCTGCTTTGCCTGGCCTTTGGCGAAGCCGGTAAGATGCATGCCCTGGTCGCCTGCTGGTTCATTCCTGCTTTTATCGCGATCGGATGCCTCGGCTTTGCGCTGACCGCCTGGCCCCATCATCCGGCGGAAGACACCAGCCGCATCGGCAGCGCGAAAAACCTCGACGTGCCGCGAGTTTTGCAGTTGCTCCTGGGCAACCAGCACCTACACCTCGTGCATCACTATTCCCCGACGGTGCCATGGCATCGTTTGCCGGCGTATTGGCGGGAAAACAAGGAGCGGCTCGTCGCCAAGGGAGCCGCCCCGGTGCCGTAGCCTTAACGGCGAGTTACAGTGCAATGCCGGCCGAAATCATGAAGCCCTGGAGGTTGGTCTTCCAATTCCCGTTGACGGCGGGCGAGTAGACGCTGTTGCTGATGTTCCGTGGCTCGCGCAGGATGAACAGGTAGGCCGCGTCGAACGTCCACCGACCCACGGTATATCCAAGGCCGGCGCTGAACAGGTGATAGTTCGCATCGGGGACGATCGGACCAAAGGTCGCTTCAGGGACGGCGCTGGTCCCATAAGAATAGCCTCCGCGGATCGTCCAGTTCTCGTTCAGATCGTACTGAGTGCCGAACCGGAACGCCCACGTGTCGTCGTATCGGGTCGGGATGGTCTGCCCGTTGAAGGCCGGGTTGGAAG
>Ga0210396_10003207_pt1 | contig 16401 bp, 15 predicted proteins | sample IncBWH17OmetaG_FD_155466 | JGI IMG/M metagenome (GOLD analysis project Ga0210396, IMG submission 155466) | Forest soil microbial communities from Barre Woods Harvard Forest LTER site, Petersham, Massachusetts, United States - Inc-BW-H-17-O ... | reverse complement strand
ACGGGCTCCCCGACATTGGCGCCCGCAGCGGTCAGGCACCGGACCCGAACGCGGTGGTCGGGGAGCAGAGCCTGTCGAGCAAGCTTTTGGACTACCAGCCGAGCACCGGAGCCGAGCCCGCGCCGGTCGAGAAACGCGAAACCACCCCGTTGAAGGGGATTTATTGACCGACCGGCACAGCAGCCCCTTTCCCCCTGATTGCGGGGGAAGAGGCATAGCCTTGGTCGCCGTCGCGTGCATCGCAATGACTCTACTTGGGGCGCCCGCATCGGCACAGCGTTTCGGCGCCGAAAGTTTCACCCTCGGCAACGGCATGGAGGTTGTGGTCGCGCCGAACCATCGCGTCCCGGCGGTGGTGCAGATGGTGTGGTACAAGGTGGGGGCCGCCGACGACCCGCTCGGGAAATCCGGCATAGCCCATTTCCTAGAACATCTGATGTTCAAGGGAACGGCGGCCAACCCGCCGGGGGTCTTCACGGCTCTGATCGCACGCAACGGCGGGCGCGACAACGCATTCACGACGCAAGACTATACTGTCTTTCACGAGACGATCGCACGCGACCGGCTGGACCTTGTCATGCGGCTGGAAGCGGACCGCATGACCGGGCTGGTGCTCGACGACAAGGTCGTGCTGCCCGAGCGCGACGTCGTCCTCGAGGAGCGGCGCATGCGCATCGACAACGAGCCGGCGGCCTTGCTCGGCGAGCAGCTGCGCGCCACGCTGTTCCTTCACCATCCGTACCGCAACCCGACGATCGGCTGGGTCAACGAGATCCGTCTGCTCGGCACCGAAGACGCGCTCGCTTCCTATCGCAAATGGTATGCCCCCAATAACGCGATCCTGGTGATCGCGGGCGATGTCGATGCGGTCGAAGCGCGCCCGCTCGCCGAGCGCTATTTTGGACCGATCCCAGCTCAAAGCCTGGCTGCCCGTATGCGGGTCGAGGAGCCGCCGCACTACGCCGCGACACGGCTCGAAATGAAGAGCGCGCGCGCGGCGCAGCCGCAGTGGAATCGCTCCTATCTCGCGCCGAGTTATCGCGCCGGCGAGACGGCGCAGGCCTACCCGCTGCAGGTCCTCGCCGAGATTCTCGGCGGCGGCGCCGGCTCGCGGCTCTATAAGACACTGGTGCTCGACCGCAATCTGGCGCTCTCGGCAGGAGCCCATTATTCGCCGAACACAATCGATCTGACTGTATTCGGCCTCTATGCGACCCCAAAACCTGGGGTCTCGGTCGCCGACCTGGAAGCGGCGGTCGACGCCGAGCTCCGGCGGCTCGTGCGGGACGGGGTGGACCCGGACGAACTCCGGCGCGCAGAGGAACGCATGCGGGCGGCTTCGCTCTATGCCAGGGACAGCCTGTCGGGTCCGGCCAACATCATCGGTGCAGCGCTCGCGATCGGCCAAGATCTGGAGGAGGTCGAGGCGTGGCCGGACCGGATCGGGGCGGTGACAGCAGCGGAAATCGACAATGCGGCGCGCTCGGTCCTCGTCGAGCGGAACTCCGCGACCGGCGTGTTGCTGCCCGAGCCGAGCTCGTAAGCACGTCAGATGCGCAGATCCATACTGGCGCTCTTGCTGCTGCTCTGGGCGCCCGGCGCCGGGGCGATGACGATCGAACGGGTGACCAGTCCCGGCGGCATCGAGGCTTGGCTCGTCGAGGACCGTTCGCTTCCGGTCGTGTCCATCCGGTTTGCCTTTTCCGGCGGCGCGGCGCTCGACCCGCCCGGCAAGGCCGGGCTCGCGGCAATGGCCATATCGCTGCTCGACGAAGGTGCCGGCCCGTACGATACCGCGGCCTTCAAGACGCGCCTCGAAGATGTCGTCGCGGGTTTGCGGTTCACCGCTGGTCGTGATGAGGTCGGCGGCAGTTTGCGCAGCTTGAAGGCGAATCTCCCCGAGGCGGCTGGCCTGCTGCGCGCGGCGCTGACCTCGCCGCGGTTTGAGCCGACCGCGATCGAGCGGGTGCGCGGCGAATTCGTCGCCTCGCTTTCCCAGCAGGCACATAGCCCGCACGCGCTCTCCGACCGGCTGTGGATGCGCGACGCCTTCGAAGATCATCCCTACGGGGAGAACGTAAATGGGACATTGGCCAGCGTTTCCGCGATCACGCGAGAGGATCTGATCGGTTTCGCCGGGCAGCGGCTGCGCCGCGCCGGGCTGCTCATCGGAGCGGTGGGGGACATTAATGCCAGCGAGCTCGCGGCTCTGGTCGACGAGGTGTTTGGCGGTCTACCGGCCGGCCGCGCAGAGACCCCGGTTGCCGAAACCAAGCCGGCCGAGAATGGCGGAGTGCTGATCAGCCGCCGGCCGGTGCCGCAAAGCGCCGTTACCTTCGGCCAAATCGGGCCGAAACGGGACGATCCCGATTGGTATGCGGCGCGCCTGGTGAACGAAATCCTCGGCGGGGGCGGGTTTCGCGGGCGGCTGATGCGGGAGATTCGCGAAAAGCGCGGGTTGGCCTACGGCGTGTCGACCGAGCTCGTCTCGTTTCGGCATGCCGGGGTAATCCTTGGGAGTGTCGCGACCGAGAATGCTCGGGTGGCGCAGTCGATCGCCCTCATACGAGCGGAGTGGCGGCGGATGCGCGACGAAGGCCCGAGCCAGGGCGAGCTCGATCTCGCCAAGGATTTTCTGGTCGGCTCCTTTCCTTTGACCCTCGATACCAGCGCGCGGATCGCCTCGCTGCTCGTCGAGATCCAGCTGGAAAATCTCGGCATCGACTACCTCGACCGCCGGGCGGCGCTGTTCGGGGCGGTGACCCTGGATCAGGCCAAGAGGGTCGCCTATAATCTGCTCGACCCCGACGGCTTGAGTTTTGCTGTCGTCGGGGACCCCGACGACTTGACCCCGACCCGCATCGTGCCCGACCCGGGGCTCTGATGGGCTCCGGGATTTTATGAGCTCCGGGATTTTATGAGCCCTGGGCCGAGGATCCGGGTCGGGATCGGTGGTTGGGTGTTTCCGCCATGGCGCGGGGTCTTCTATCCACCCGGCCTGCCGCAAGCGCGCGAGCTCGCCCATGCGAGCCGCCAACTCACCGCGATCGAGATCAACGGCACATTCTACGGCTCTCAGAAGCCGGCGAGCTTTCGCCGCTGGCACGACGAGACGCCGGAGGATTTTATCTTTTCGCTGAAGGGTCCGCGTTTTGTCACGCACCGCTCCGATCTGGCGACGGCAGGCCCTTCGATCGACCGCTTTTTTACCACCGGGGTGCTCGAACTGCGCGACAAGCTCGGGCCGGTCCTGTGGCAATTCGCTCCGCGGATGGCTTTCGACGAAGCCGGTTTCGCCGCCTTTCTCGAATTGCTGCCGCAGCAGCTCGATGGCCGCGGGATACGCCATGTCGTCGAGGTACGCCACCAGAGCTTCGCAGCGCCGTCATTCACCGAGCTGTTGCGCCGACACCGCGTCGCGGTCGCGATGGTCGACGACGCCAATTACTCGGCTTTCGAGGCGATCACCGGCGACTTCGTCTACGCCCGCTTGCGGCGCTGCACCGAGGGCGAGCCAACCGGCTATGCGCCCGACGCACTAGACGGGTGGGCTGAGCGCTTCCGCCGACAATCGGCGCAGAACGGGCACGATTGTTTCATCTACTTCATCAATGGCGCCAAGGTTCGCGCTCCTGCTGCAGCGCAAGCTCTTCTGCAGCGGCTTGCAGATTGACCCGCTCTGGGACGAGCAGCAAGTTGTGGGCGTCACCCGCGAGAAACGGCGGGTCGAGCGCGACATAGGCCGGCCAGTCGGCCGACGCCATTCCGTAATCGAGGAGAATGCCGAGCATCCGATAGCGAAGGCCGGAGAGACGATCGTGGATGGCCGCGCGATCGCCGGCCGCCTCGTGGCCGGTCTCGATCACCAGCACCGGGCGATGCCGGTCGAGGATGGAGGCTGCTCCGTCGAGGACTCCGCCGCTCGCGTCCTTCGACGTCGATCTTGATCAGGTCGAGCCGGGCGAGGCCGCGTTCGGCGGTTCCCAAACCGCCTTGAGCAGGGCCATCATGGGGCGCAGATTGCCGGGCTCTTGTCGGAGATTTCTGATGACCATGTTCGATCTAACCGGACGCGTCGCTGTCGTCACCGGTGGCAATGGCGGGATCGGGCTCGGCATGGCGCGCGGGCTCGCCGCAGCTGGTGCCCGCGTCGTGGTGGCGGCGCGCAACGCCGTGAAGGCCGAAGCAGCGGTGGCCGAACTCGGGGCCCAGAGCGCCTTCATCGCACTGGATGTCGCCGACGAGAGCTCGTGCCGGGCGGTAATCGACCAGACGGAAAAGCGCTTTGGCCGGCTCGACATCCTGGTCAACAACGCCGGAACCTCGATCCGCAAACCGCCGGAGACCTATATCGCAGCCGAGTGGCATGCCGTGCTCGACACCAATCTGACCGGCGCCTTTCTTTGCTCGCAAGCCGCCCATCCGGTCATGAAGCGCAGCGGCGGCGGCAAGATCATCAATATCGGCTCGATGTTCGCGCTGTTCGGTTCAGCTTACGCCGCCCCTTATGCCGCGAGCAAAGGCGCCCTCGTCCAATTGACCAAGTCGCTCGCCGCTGCCTGGGCGACTGACAACATCCAGGTCAACGCCGTTTTGCCCGGCTGGATCGACACCGAGCTGACCCGCGACGCCCGCCAGCAGGTCGCCGGATTGCACGAGCGGGTATTGGCCCGCACTCCGGCCGGCCGCTGGGGGGTTCCCAAAGACCTCGCGGGGATCGCCGTGTTCCTCGCCTCTCCCGCCTCCGATTTCATCACCGGCGCCGCGATCCCGGTCGATGGCGGCTTCTCTGCGATGGGGTAGGTCTCGCGTGGGATGTCACGCCGCCGCCAAGCGCAGGCGTGGCCGACAATGCGATATGAACTGCAGCGCGCTGCGTTCCCAGGATTGGGTCAGCGCAAACGCGCGGCAGGTCGCGCGCGAAATCGTCAGAGCCTCGAGGCAGGCAAATTTGAGATCCTCGTCGAGCACGCCAACTGGCTTGCTGCCGATCACGTCCCTGGGTCCCGGAACAGGATAGGCGGCAACCGGAACGCCGCAAGCCAGCGCCTCCAGCTGAACGACGCCGAATGTGTCGGTTAGGCTCGGAAAGACGAACACGTCTGCCGCCGCGATATGGGCGGCCAAGGTCTCCCCTTCCAGTTGCCCGAGAAAATGGGCATCCGGAAAACGCCGCTGCAGCTCGCCCGCCGCCGGCCCGTCGCCGATGATGACCTTTGAACCAGGCAAATTGAGCGCCAGGAACGCCGCCAGGTTTTTTTCTACCGCGAGGCGGCCGGCGCTGACAAAAATCGGGCGGGGCAGATCGATGGCTGCGGCGCGCTCGGGGCGGAAGAGGTCGGTATCGACGCCGCGCGTCCACATCGCCAGATGCGCAAAGCCGCGATTGCCGAGCTCTTCGATCAAAGAGCGGGTAGACACCATCGTCACCGCCGCCGCGGCATGAAAACGGCGCAATACCGCATAGGTCCATGACAGAGGGACCGGGAGACGGGCCGAAACATATTCCGGAAAGCGGGTCATGTAGCTGGTTGTGAAGGGTATTTTTCGCGCGATGCAATAGCGCCGCACGACTTGCCCGATCGGTCCCTCGGTCGCGATATGCAGGCAATCGGGTGCTGCGCTCTCAATCCGCCGCGCGATTTCTCGCCCGGTTGGGATGCCGCAGCGAATGCTCGGGTAGGTCGGCAACGGAAAGGAGCGAAAACCTTCCGGCGTCAGAAACTCGATTTCCGCACCCAGCTTGCGCGCATTGGCGGCGAGAGACTGGAGGCTCCTTACGACCCCGTTGACCTGCGGCGACCACGCATCGGTAGCGATCAGTATTCGCATGACATCGCGCCACTCACGACGGCAATCGCATCAGCGGCTGTCCCATGCGAATGACCGCACCCTGCTGTACCGAGCCGCAAAGGGTGACGCCCTTCGGCGCAAAAACGATGATCGTCGACCCGTGTTGGAACCATCCCATTTCTTCCCCTTTGCTGAGAAAGGCCTGGCAGGGAATTTCGGCCTTCCCGCGGTACTGCATGTTCAACAGGACTTCGAGAAAGTGCAGGCGGATGCTGGCGACGAGAATCGCGGCAACCGGCACCAGGGTGACCACCACCCCGGATTGACGAAGCGTCGCGCGAATGACCGCGCGCTCATTCTTGCAGAACAATTTGGCAATGCGGTTGAGCGCGATCGGATTGACGTTCCAGGTGTCGCCGGAAATGTATGTGACCTTATCGACGGTGCAGTCGTACGGGGCATGGAAGCGGTGATACATGCTGGGTGTCAGGCGCAACGTGACGTATTGGCCATCGCGGTAGAGCTGGACGAGCTGCGGGTCGATCAGCAAGTCCTGTAATGTGTAGGGAAACCCTTTGGCTTGGATCAGTTCGTTGCGGTCGATCCCTCCGCCGGCGCCGACGATGGCATCACAGGGACTGGTCAAATTGTGCGGGTCGCGGTCGACCGGGCGGGCGCCGGGTTTCAGCTCTCGCGTGAAGCACGCGTGCAGGCTCGGGAAGCGCTGCGTTCGGGCGTCGCTGAGGTCGAGGTCGGCGAAAAGCCGCCAGATCGCGATCGAGGCGCGCGCCAGCAACGGCGCCTCGATCTGGCTGAACCAGCCGAAAAGCCGATTCGCCAGCTGATGCGGGATGCGGTTGGACAAGAGAAAACTGATGTCCTCCCGCAGCAAAGTTTTGGCGGATGCCGCTCGCACTGTCACATCAGTGTAAAAATCATCGAATAATGACTGCGTCCATGAAGGCGGCAATCACCGGCGCCGGCGCTTACGGCTTGGTCGCCATGAGTTTGGCGGCGTCGACGGCTGGCCTGAAAGGGCGGCTGGAGCTCTCGAAGGCAAAGCACAGATCGCTCGCCGGGCACCCGCGCATCGCCCGATTCGTGGCCTCGCTGGTGCCGTTCTATCAGTATGACGAAGCGCGGTTCTTCAGCGCCGATGAAGCGCCCGACGAGGTTGTCGCGCAGCGCCGCACCGATTTTGCGCGGCTCGCGGATCTCTACCGGAGACGACACGCCTGCACATTGCAGCTTACGGCCGAGGCCACCGAGCTGATCTCGGATCTGCAGTTCACTCAGGCTTACCGCGTCCCGTTTCAGTTCAGCCGCCATGTACGCCGGCATCTGCCGGTCGGCGCGTTTCTCCAATCCTCGTGCGGGGTCACGACGACCGACCTCGACGGGAATTCGTTTTACGATCTCACCGGCTCTTACGGCGTCAACCTGTTCGGCTACGATTTCTACAAAGAGTGCATCGATCGCGGCATCGAGCGCGTGCATGCGCTCGGCCCGGTACTGGGCTCCTATCATTCGCTGGTCGCCGACAATGCCGCGCGCCTCGTGCGCCTGTCGGGCATGGACGAGGTTTCGTTTCACATGTCCGGCACCGAGGCCGTCATGCAGGCGGTCAGGCTCGCGCGCTACCATACGCGGCGCTCCCATCTGGTGCGCTTTTGCGGCGCGTATCACGGCTGGTGGGGCGATGTGCAGCCGGGTGTCGGCAACCCGGTGGCGGCGCATGAGACATACACATTGAGGGACATGGCCGACGCCTCGCTGCGGGTGCTGCGTGGCCGACGGGACATCGCCTGCGTCCTCGTCAACCCGGTGCAGGGCATGCATCCGAACAGCGCCGCACCGGCCGATTCGACCTTGGTCGACAGCACCAGGCAGGCGCTTCTCGACCGCGCAGCCTATGCCGATTGGCTGAAGCAGCTCCGCGCTGTCTGCACCGAGCGCGGCATCGTGTTGATCTTCGATGAGGTCTTTGTCGGGTTCCGCCTCGCGCCCGGCGGTGCCCAGGAATATTTCGGCGTGCAGGCCGACCTCGTGACCTACGGCAAGACACTTGGTGGCGGCCTGCCGGTCGGCGTCCTCTGCGGGCGTAAGCACCTGATGAAACGGTTCCGCGAGGATCGCCCGGCCGATATCTGCTTTGCGCGCGGCACGTTCAATTCGCATCCCTACGTGATGGCGGCGATGAACGAGTTCCTGCGGGGCCTCGAGGAGCCGGGGATTGCTGCGCTCTACCGCGACCTCGACGAAATTTGGGATGGCCGCGCCGCGACGCTCAATCGGCGATTGCACGACGCCGGGTTGCCGGTACAGGTGGCAAACCTGTCGTCGATCTGGGTGATCTGCTACACGCGGCCTTCGGCTTACAACTGGATGTTCCAGTACTATCTGCGGGCGGAAGGCCTGGCATTGAGCTGGATCGGCACCGGCAGGCTGATCTTCAGTCTGAATTATACCGAAGCCGATTACCGGGCGGTCGCCGACCGCTTTGTCGCCGCCGCCGCGGCAATGCAGCGGGGCGGCTGGTGGTGGGAGGACCCACTCGCCAGCAACCGCACGATCAAGCGCCGGATTTTGCGCGAGATGATCGCTCATCGGTTCTCGCTGCAGCGAGCGGCAAGCTAAAGAGCGCTGCCCCCGCGCCTTTTCAGTGGATGTGCCCCAATGCCACCTCGTCGTCGATCTCGCCGCGCAACAGATAGTACGGCGCCTTGTAGTAAAGTTTGATGTCGTGGAACGGGTCGGTCAGGATTTTGACCGCCCAAACCAATCCGGTCTGCAGGTCCCTGATAAGGAACAGCTGAATGGATCGTAGAATTACCCCGACGATTCCGATGAACAACCAGCACATCCCGATCTGATGGACAAACCCGAGTGCGCTTTCCCACGGGCGGATCATGCCGAAAAACGTCGGCTTGAAGTATAATGGCAGCGGAGACAACGCCCAAATCGAGAGCAATATGACCTTGCGGCGGAGATTGTAGCCGACCTTTACCTCTTCTTTGTATTCGTGAGTGACGTCGTTTACCGTGTCGTAACCCTTCGGCTCGAAGAAGAAATGGCCGATCTGGCGGCTGGTCATCGACACCATCCATCCGGTCATCGCCGCAATCGCCGGATCCCAGAACAGCAAGAAATACATGAGAACGAAACTCGTCGCACTCAACAAATGAAGCGACTGGTTGATCAGGCTGTGGTGATAGTAACGGTGATCGTCCCAGCGCTGAATTTTCAGCGTCTGCATAAAACCACACATGCGCACATCCCTCTTATTGATAATTACGGGCACACTCAGCCGCGAATCTCCCGGCCTGCGGTGCTCATGCCTCCGCCCCTTGTTCGAATTTCTCAAATCTCAGGAGCGAGAAATGACCGAACGGCGGCATCGGCCGGCGCTCGATCAAGCGAACATCGGTTCGCCCTTCGGTCCAGCGAACGAATCGGTCCCAACGAAACTCCGCCCGCCATCCGAGCCGACAAACGATCGGTTGCAACAACCGTTCGACCAAGTGCCGCAAGCCGCCATCCGCGCCGATGCGGCTGAGGAGAATCATCTCGCCGCCGGGCCTGAGCATTCGGGCGCACTCGTCAAGCGCTGCCTCTGGGTTTGGCACGGTCGAAATCACGTGATTCGCCACGACGACGTCGAACGAAGCATCGGCGAATGACAGACGCTCTGCATCCATCACCTCCAGCTTCTCGACGTTGGTGAGGGACAACTCCGCCACCCGTCGCTGCGCCTTGCGGAGCATTTCCTCCGAAAGATCGATCCCGGTTATGCGGTTCTGGGAGGAGTAGCCAGGGAGCGATATGCCGGTGCCGACACCGACTTCAAGGATTCGGCCTCCGACCCGCTCGGCTGCGGCGATCGCCGCCAGACGCCCGCGCTCGAATATAGCGCCAAAGACCAGATCGTAGACGGGCGCCCAGCAGGCGTACGCCTTCCGTAAACTGACCCTGTCTAGTTCTGCGGGTAATTCTTTCCCAACTGCATCTGTCACCAAAACCCTGCCGCAGTTATGTCTCACGATCGCAACAAAAGCCTAGCGATCCCTTGTTACAATAAAGTGAAAGAACTATTGCACTTGGATGGCGTCGCGTCTCCGGCACCATGTCCCCGTGTCGCTTGGCCCACGCGATAGCTGCTGCGAAGTTCGGTGCACAGCGCTCCTCATCCGAACGGCACGGCTTCGGGATCGTCGTTGGCAAAACCGTCGATTGGTATTTGAGTGCCCTCGTCTCGAAAAACCGGACGCGAAAGGGTTGCCGCCGGCTTCCTGGCGAATCAGTGGCGCATCAGCTTCTCGCCGATCCGCGGCCCGTCGAAGCCGGTAAGCCGCGACAATTCCGCAGCAGCGTTTTGGCCGTCGGATTTGTCGGGTAGTCGCGAAAGTTCACATCGCGCAGCCATCGCGACATGGCGCTGCAACGCCGCCGCTGCGCTGGTCGGCTCCGGCTTCAGGATGAGAGCCGGTACCTGCTACGTTCGGCGTCTGAGCTCGGAGCTTCGAGTGAAATCACCTTTGATCCGCACGGGCGGAAAGAGGTGATCCTGGAGATGCTCGAGTACCCCTGACCACTACTGCTGCGGTGTCGGGCGCGAGCTGCAGCGTGGATGGTGCTTGATTACCCCTGACTACCGCTGCGCCACTGTCGGCCGTGATTTGCAGCGCTGATGCCTCTTGTTTACCCCTGAACACGGCTACGCCATTGTTCAGAGTTTGAAGAACCGCGGGTGCTTGGATACCTGAGAGGGCGGGCGCACCGTTGTCGGGCGTGGTTTTCGCCGTCGGCGCTTGTTTACCTCTGACCACGACTCCCTCGATTTCCGATAGGGCAGGCCCAGGCGACAGCGCTTGCACACTCCCGTCCACCGCCGTGTTGCTCGCGAGCGGGGGTTGCCACGCCCCCGGTGCTTGGGTATCTCGATTCGCTTCCGGCGGTGCTTGGGTATCAATGTCGGCGGCCGTGCTGCTCATGGCCGGGGATTGCCGCGACGACGCAAGGGCAGCACCGCTCGCGGTGACGTCGACAGAGGGCACGTGCGAGCCCGCAGTCAGAGTCACTGGGATAACCGTCTTCGGCGAATTTGCGCCGAGCCACGCCAACAATGCCATGCCACAGACGCCAAGTGTGGCAAACACGCTCACTGCGACGGCGGCAGTTCGCAACCTCATAGATCGGCTCCGCGGGTTTTGCGCCGTGAGACGCGGGCTGGATGCCATAAAGTCCGCGCTCACGGCATAGCAGTGCACCGGTACTGCGCCGATTTCCGAGGTTCTGCTTTCCGATGTCTGCGAACATGTACGGGAGTCGGTCACGAATAGCGTCCTGGACGGCATCAGAAATGCAGATGCCTGCCGGTTCGGCCAACCCCGCAAGGCGCACGGCCAAATTGCCGCGCTCGCGGTAGAACTCGGTACCAGGTTTGATCAGAGTTGCGAGAATGTTCCCTGGCAATGCGGCGACAGCACGGCTTACCAAATCGTTGCCATTAGCGGTCACCTGATCAGCGCTGACCCCGAAGCGGAAAGTAATCCGCTGGTCCGGTAATGTGCGGAGATTGCGATCGACCATGCCGCGTTGCAGCTCGACGGCGCACTGCACCGCGTCGATCGGGCTCTCGAACTCGACGAGCAGACAATCGCCCGTTGCCCTTACGATCCGACCAGAATGCTCCGTGATCTTGGGATATACGAATTGGTCGCGATGCGTTTCCAGCTGTTCGAGAGTGCCCTTCTCGTCTGCTCGGATCAGCCTTGAGTAGCCCACCACTTCAGCAGCTAGCATCACGATAGGACGGCCGGTAGCAGCCATTATTTATACGTCCCCCCTCTTCTGAGCGATGTAGTTCGTTCCCTCGCCGCATGATAAAGGATAAAGCTCCAGCATGGTAGCCATGCGGGTCATCCTCTTCGTTGCCTTTGCGCTAACCGGGTGCGCGGGCGTCGGGAGGTGCTGAAGGCCGCGCTCAATCCAGCCTATCATCAGCCGAGAGCTTCTGAGAGGTAGGCGATCTCGTCTCCGATCCTCCGGAGCACCTATATCAAACGGGGGTGCCTGTGCGTTGCCTCCCCGGCGTAAAAGCGAGACGATGCCTTTCATCAGCGCCCGAATCGGGTGAATGTCGAATTAGGAGCCGCCGTGCGCAGATTCCACCTCTTCGCATGTGCGTTGTCGGCCACCGTCGCGATGGCAGCACCGGCGCGTTCCGATGACGACAAGGCGCTGCGTTTTGTGCCGCACGCCGATCTGACGATCATCGATCCGTATTTCTCGGGCGTCTACATCACGCGCAATTACGGGTACATGGTCTACGACACGCTGTTCGCGCTCGATCACGAATTCCGGCCGCACCCGCAGATGGTGGACAGCTGGAAGGCGAGCGGCGACGGGCTCACCTGGGAATTCACACTGCGCGACAAACTGAAATTTCATGACGGCCAGCCGGTGCGTGCCGCGGATGTCGTCGCCTCGCTGAAGCGCTGGGGCCAGCGCAACGACTCCTATGGCCAGGCGCTGCTCGACGCCGTCGCGGCGATCGAGGCGCTCGACGACACGCGCTTCCGGATCGCGCTCAAGCGCCCGTTCCCGATCATCGATGCGCTCGCGACGATGACCTCGCCGACGCCATTCATCATGCCCGAGCGGTTGGCCCAGACCGACGCCTACACCCAGATCAAGGACCCGACCGGCTCCGGGCCATTCAAGATGGTCTTGAGCGAGTGGCAGCCCGGCTACAAAGTCGTCTTCGCCAGAAACCCCGACTATGTCCCGCGCGCCGAGCCGCCGGACGGGGCGAGCGGGGCCAAGATCGCCAAGGTCGACCGCGTCGAGTGGGTCTACATCCCCGATGCGGTGACCGCGCTACAGGCGTTGAAGAGCGGCGAGGTCGACGCCTGGGAGAACCTGCCCAACGACTACGTCGCGCCGCTGCAGCACGACGCCGACTTTAGGATCAAGGACTCGCCGGGATTCGTTGCCACCATGCGCTTCAACTGGCTGCAGTCACCGTTCGACAATGTGAGGATGCGGCAGGCCGTGCTGCAGGTGGTCAACCAGTCGGACTACATGGCGGCGATGGCGGGCGATCCGGAGAACTGGCGCGCCTGCTACTCGGTCTATGCATGCCTTGGGTCCGAGGAGACCCGCAGCTCGGATGCGCTGTCGGGCCCACGCGACTACGACAAGGCGAAGAAGCTGGTCGCCGGGGCGGCCTATAAGGGTGAGCCAGTTGTCCTGCTCGACCCTGCCGACATCCCGCAGCTCCACGCCGAGGCGGCGGTCACCGCCGACCTCCTGCAGAAGCGGCTCGGTCTCAATGTCGAGGTCGCGACGACCGAATGGGGTACGGTCATCAAGCGCATCTATTCCAAGAACCCGGTCGCGCAGGGCGGCTGGAACGTGTTCGTCACCGCGTTCGCGGCCTACGACATGCTGAACCCGGCCACGACGCGAAATTTGCGCGCGCCCGGAGCCAAGGGGGTGCTGCCGGGCTGGGCGGACGACGAGAAGCTGGAGGCGCTGCGCGCCGCGTGGTTCGCGGTGACCGACGATGCCGCGCGGCGCGAGATCGCCGCGCAAATCCAAGAGCGCGCCTTCGAGGTCGTGCCGTTCATTCCGCTGGGGCAGTACCACGCCCGCGCCGCGTTTCGCTCCTACCTGACCGGCGTGGTCGACGCACCGATCGCGTTCTTGTGGAACATCGAGAAGAGGAGATAGCGCGGTCCAACCCCGTCTCGAAGGGCCGGTATACAACGTCTGCTTGTAACCCGGAATAGACCGCCGATTCCCGCTTCGCCGGCTGCATCGACTTGCGGGTATCGCCGTGCCAAAATGGCGCATGCCGTAGCAGCCCGCAGGGAGCGCAATCCGATGGTTGAGAAGACAGCACAATCCGTCGCGAACCTGGGCTATCATGCTCACATTTATTACGACCCAATAAGGACCCGCGCCGTCGCTGAGCGAGTGTGCGCCGAGATCGGCGAGAAATTTCGGGTCGAGATCGACGGCTTCCGCGACAACCCGGTCGGACCGCATCCGATCGCCAATGCTCTGGTCATTTTCAAGCCCGAACAGTTCGAGCACGTCGTGCCTTATCTGATGCTGAACCGCGTCGGGCTCGACGTACTGGTGCATCCGCTGACCAAGGACGCGGTGGAGGACCACAGCAGTTATGCGATCTGGCTCGGCAACCCGGTCGAGTTAAAACTTCACACGCTGCCGCGCGGACGCGGCGGGCGGCTGCCGGGCGGAGTCAGTGCATAGGGTGGTCACAATGGCAGGCAAATCGATGGCCGCTTCCGGCGCAGAGGCATCATCCGACCGCTTGTACGGCCGCATGCCCGTTCTCGTTCTGACGCGATGTCAGCAGCGAGCCGATTGAGGTAATCACGGAAGCTGGCATTAGGAAGCGTCAGGAATCCACAGTCGAAGCGATCGTGTTCGATTTACGTGACATTTGTCAGTAACCGCCGCCATGCCACGCCATGGGCGGTGGCGTGAGCACTCCAGGCATCGGGAATAGCGGCCGTTTGCGCACGTGCGATGCGTCGGTTTTTCTCCCAGTTCGCGACGATGTGTGTCGCGCGCGCCCCTTCGTCACTGGCGGTTCTGGTCCTTGCGTCGTAAGTTTAGCGGCTGATGGCGCCGATGGCACTTGTGCCTGATCCAGTTTAGCCTCCGCGCGCTCGGCCGGCGGGACGGGGACGATCGGGCGCGTAACGCCGGGCGACGGGGCTGGCGAGAGCGCGCTGCCGGGCGTATCCGCTGATACTGGCCTGTCCGGGCGTGGCATCATTGATACCGCGAAAAACGCCAGGGCCAAACCAGCAGGCACCGCTATCCAGCCAGCCCATCCCGCAGCAGGCATCATGCGGCGAAGATATCCCTGGTCGCGAGATTTGGGCCGACGAGGCGCTGGTAGCGGCGGCGCCTCGCCCCGCCACAACCATAAGCCCGTTTCTTTGATATTAGTGCTGACCAACCGCGCTGAGGGAGATATTGGAGGAGTGCCCTTTGCGATCGGCCAGTCGCTGTATGTCTCGCCTATAAGTTCTCGTGAGTCGGCATGCATGGCCCCCACATCTCCCTCTTAATTGCAGCTAACTCCCGCCTACCCTGTGCGACACCCCCGGAGGGGCTCAGGCCCCGTATCGGTTTCGCAGCCGCCCAGTCGTCGCCCGGGCGAGCGGCCGCAGCGACTAGACGGTTTTCTGGCATGGCAGATCGACAATCGAAGCAATCATCGTATTGAAGTGAAGCGACGACCAAGAGTCATCTTTATGGGTGAGCGGCATATGAGGCTCCTGCGACCCGACCTCAGGGACAAGGGAGTCGCTAAGCAGCTGCCCCTCGGTTGCGTCTGGGTAGGCGCGCACCGCCGTCTCTGTTCGCGTGATCGACGCCATGAGTTCGCTCTCCATGCTACACGCCGGCAGCCAAGCAGATTGAAAGTACGAGGCCCAACGAATCGGCTCGGGTAGGCGCGTTGCGGCATCATCTACGCGGTCCCGCGCGCTTTGTTGCGGTCCGTGGTGCGCGGCAAAAGGATGAGAACAGCGCGTCAATCACTTCGGGATTTTCGCTGTGTTTCGCAAGGGCTGGCGGAGAGGGAGGGATTCGAACCCTCGGTCCCCCGTAAGAGGGACAACGGTTTTCGAGACCGCCCCGTTCGACCGCTCCGGCACCTCTCCTAGTGAGCGGAGGCAACAACTTAGCACGTTGGTTAGAAGAACAGCAAGAGAACGGATCAGGCGCTCGGACCCAAGTTGGACCCAAAGGCCGCATCACTCGCGGCAGCCGCCGTTGCGTCCTTGCTCGCGAACTGATGGGCGTAGACCTTCAAGGTGATCGCCGGAGAGCCATGGCCGAGCCGTTTAGCGACCGGTACCACGTCGATGCCAGCGATGAGGGCCGATGCGGGACTATGGCGCCCGCAGCAGGCCGAGAGAGCTGACTACGCGCCACCAATCACGGCTGCGCGTGTCGCGTGGACAGGGGCGAGCCATCCGGCCTTGCGAACACCAGATCATCGTCGGCAAGCTTTCCAGCCCAAGTGAGAGGCGCTGTTCAAGCTGCCGTGCCCCGTGCTCGCGCGACATTGCCACGGTACCCTGGGCTAAGCTGATCGTGCGGCGGCCGTTGACCGTCTTTGGCTGCTTGAACCGCAGCCCGGCTGGGGTCTCTCTAGGCTACGCTCGACCCGAACCGCGGGCTTGTCGAGCTCGTCCTTACTTGTCGAGCTCGTCCTTAATCGCGGCGAAATCGGCTCGGGCCCGGTCAACTTCGAGCAATGTTAGGTAGTTCTGATCTGGCATACTACCCGTAAATAAGAGCGATTGTTGCCGGAAGATTGGCGGCCGCGGCGTTCGGCATGAGAGAGCCCAGCTTTGGCCAGGCTCTCTCACGTATCCGGTTCATTTGAGCCTTTCCCTGCCCGTCTTCCTCCGCCGATCCGTTAGGGGGTGGCGGCGATGATGGCCGCTGACGTGCTAGCCGCCACCAGATTATTGAAAGCTCCCGCAGCCCCCAGGTCTGCACCCACTGCCAGGCCAACCGCACTGGGATTTGCCATGGCCGCCAGGTTTGCAGCCA
>Ga0210396_10003204_pt1 | contig 16410 bp, 11 predicted proteins | sample IncBWH17OmetaG_FD_155466 | JGI IMG/M metagenome (GOLD analysis project Ga0210396, IMG submission 155466) | Forest soil microbial communities from Barre Woods Harvard Forest LTER site, Petersham, Massachusetts, United States - Inc-BW-H-17-O ... | reverse complement strand
AATGCCAACTCCAGCCCGCTCTGGGTGATCGACGGGGCTATCATCACCACCAGCGATCTCACGGTCAACACCACGACGGCCAATCCGTTGAGCGCCATGAACCCGGATGATATCGACAACATCTCGGTGCTCAAGGATGCGGCTTCCACGGCGCCGTATGGGTCGCGCGCCGGCAACGGAGTCGTGCTGGTGACGACGAGAAGGGGGCGCCCCGGGCTGACGCATTTCACGGTGACGGGTGAGTTCGGGCAGAACAGCCGGGCCTATACGCCAAGCAATGTGCCGGAGAATTCGCTGGGGCTGCAGACGACGCTCAGCCAGGCGCTGATCAATGCGGGGATCGCCACCAGCGCCAACGTCGACCAGACCATTATTCAAGGTCTGGGTTATCCCGCCAACTATACATCCACCAACACGAACTGGTTCGACGCCGTTTCGCAAAAGGGCGGCCAGAGCCAGGTGACGATGTCGATGAGCGGCGGGAACGACAAGACCACCATCTATGCTTCCGCGGGGTATTTCGATCAAAAGGGGATCAGCATCGCCAGCGATTTTCAGCGGTTCACCGGCGCCCTGGCCATCACGCACAAGGCGACCGACCGGTTTACACTTTCGGCTAATATCAACGGTTCCAATACGAGCCAGCATACGCCGCTCAACAGTGGGGCCTATGCCAACCCGGTGTTGGCATCGTTCTTCCTGCTGCCCTGGTATACGCCGCGGCTGCCCAACGGCCAGTACCGGTGGGGCGCCAACGATAGCTTAGGGGAGTTCCCCGTGGCCGCAACGATCTACAATCCTTTGCTCCAGGCAGCCTGGAACAACAACCAGGCGCAGCAGACGGCGCTCCGTGGCAGCACGGCGGGTGAACTGAAGATCCTGGATAACCTGAAATTCACCTCGCGGTTCGCCGGCGAATATGTCGCCGTCCAGGAAGATCAGTATTGGAACCCCTTTTATGGTGACGGATATCAGCAAGGCGGGTTTGCCTCTTCCAACTATGCCCGGGTCTTCGACTATACCTGGTCCAATTTTGCCGACCTGCAACAAAAGCTCAATGCCGAAGGCGACGAATATTTCGATGTCAAGGCCGGGATAGAGGCCTATGATTTTAAATTGTATTCGCTGAATGCCACGGGGCATGGGTTCCCGCAGACGCTGGACGTGAAATACCTGGCAAACGCCGCGAACCCCACCCAGGCTTCCGCATTGCCCACGGAGCAAACGACCTTTTCGTATTTCGGGATCGCCGATTTCAACTATAAGGACCGGTATGTCGTCAGCGGAAGCGTCCGCCGCGACGAGTCCTCGGTATTTGGCGCGGATCACCGCTGGGGTACGTTCTATTCCGTGGGCGCCAGCTGGAATATCAGCGAAGAGGCCTTTATGAAGCAGCAGAAGATCTTCGATCTCCTGAAGCTGCGGGCTTCCTATGGGCAAACGGGTAATACCAATGGATTTGGTTTTTACACGGCGTTGCCGACCTATGGTTCCTCCAACTATAGCGGTCAGGCCGGTCTCGCACCATCGAATGTCGGCGACAGCGCCCTCACCTGGGAGAAGAACCAGAGTCTCGATCTCGGGCTGGATTTTGCCGTGTTGAAGGACAGGGTCGATGGAACCGTCGAATACTACCACCGGACGACGAATGACCTGTTGTCACCGATCCCCTTCTCCTTTACCACCGGTTTCGGCAGCCAGAATGAGAATGTGGGCAGCCTGGTAAATAAGGGGTTCGAACTGCTGATCAATGCCCGGCCAGTGGTCACGCCGCTATTCAAATGGGAGATCCAGTTCAATATCTCGCATAATACTAACCGGGTAACGGCCTTGTACAAGGGTACGTCGATCCCGAGCGGTCAGTTCCAGTATACGGTAGGTCATGACCTGCAGGAATACTATCTGCCCATCTGGGCGGGGGTCAATTCGCAAACGGGGGCGGCGCAATGGTATACGGATGCCAGCAGGAAGACGCTAACCAACACCTATAACGATGCCACGTATGTGCTGGATAACCTCTCCGCGGCGCCAAAAGTCTTCGGCGGGTTGGACAATACGTTTACCCTGGGACCCTGGATGCTGGATTTCCAGTTCGACTACCAATTCGGCAACTATATCTTCGACAGCTGGTTCAATTATCTCAACAGCGATGGGCTATATACCGGGGGGCTCAACCAGCTGAGCCGCCAGCTCACGGCCTGGCAGAAGCCCGGCGACAAGACCGATGTGCCGCAGATCGTGTATGGCGATCCCAGCCAGAGCAGCCAGCCCAGCACACGCTACCTGTACAAGGGGGACTATATCCGGCTGCGGAACCTGCAGTTCAGCTATAACGTGTCGCCCACCCTGCTTAAAAAGCTCAAGCTCGAAAAGCTGAGCATCTATATCCGTGGAACCAATCTGGCGACCTGGGGCGTGGACAAGAATCTGCCCTATGATCCGGAGTCGGGTATCAACAGCCAGGCCAACCTGGAAGTACTGATCCCCAAAACGATCGCGGGCGGTATCAAGATCGGGTTTTAACCACTGATAAACTACATCCTCAAAATGAAAAGTATGAACACATATAAACTCTATTTCACCTTGATGGCGGCGGCGGGTCTGGCCCTGGGTTCCTGCTCCAAATCATTTGTCGATAAAACACCGGCGGGCAGCATTCCCACGAACGAGGCGCTGAATACGCCCCAGCTGCTCACGAGTGCCCTCAACGGGTTGTATGCCGAGCTGCGGAATGTCGACCAGTTCGGCCGGGACTTCCCCATCCTGGGCGATCTGATGGCCGACAATATCTGGTTGCAGGAACGGAACAGCGGACGGTATGTCACGCAGTGGGAGTACAATACGCCGGTAGCCGACGGCGTGGTACAAGGCATGTGGCAGGAATCGTATAACGGCATTCTCGATGCGAATGAGATCATCGACGCGAATGTCACGGGCGCCGACGATGTCAAGGCGCAGGCCTATGCCCTGCGGGCGTTGTTGTATTTCAAACTGGTGAACATCTATGCCGGTCCCTATACCCACGACTCTACCGGGTTGGGCGTACCGCTGGTACTCCATTATAATGTCGATGCCTTGCCGACGCGGTCGACAGTGAAGCAGATCTATACACAGATCGTCAGCGATCTGAAGACCGCGTTAGTATCGGCGCCGGCCTATAAGAGCTCGGTGTTCATCAGCTATTATGCGATCGAGGGTCTCCTCGCCAGGGTCTATATGTACATGGGCGATTATGCCGATGCCTATACGGCGGCGGTCGATGTGATCAATGGCGGACCGTTTACCCTGGTGACGCCGCAGGCCCTGACGGCCTTCTGGGCCAACCCGGGAGTGCAGACGGGCGGTGTGGAGGTGATGTTCGAGATCGACTGCGATCCGGTGAACAACAACGGGACCGATGATCTTGGTGCGTTCTACGAGCATGGATACCAGGACGTGTATTGTTCCATCGATCTGGCCCAGCTGTATACCAACACCGACGCGCGCATTCAGCTGCTGGCCAATGGATTTACCGCGGCAGGTGTATCTGCTGTCGTCGTCACTAAATTCCCCAATGCGCTGAACACCGATAAGGACAACCTGAAGGTGATCCGGCTGGCGGAGGTCTTTCTCATCGCCGCGGAATGCGCCAACCGGCTGGGCGATGATGCCGCGGCGCAGACCTGGCTGAATGCCTTGATGCAGGAGCGTGATCCGGTCTTTGCCGGTTATGGGGATACCGGTCCTGCCCTGCTGGCGGATATCGTTACGGAGCGCCGGAAAGAGCTTGCTTTCGAGGGAGACCGGTTCTATGATCTGCAGCGGCTGGGACAGGCGGTCAATCGCGCCCAAAATGGCGGCGATGATCCTACAGGGGATGGTTTACAGATCCCTTTTGGGTATTTCGCACGGCTGATGCCGATCCCGCAACAGGAGCTGTTACGGAATCCGAATATCGCTTCGCAGCAGAATCCGGGATATTAATGTGCATGTTTGGAGTATAAAAAGCAAAATCCCCGGCAGGCCGGGGATTTTGCTTGTAAGATGCTGGTTCTTAGAATGGTAGATCGTCGATCGGTTCCGTGATATCGCCGGCCGAGGGTACCCGGGACGGGCTGGATTGCGAAGCGTAGCCTTCGTTCCCGCCGGAATAGCCACCGCCGCCGCCTTCCGTTCCACGGCTGCCGAGGAGCTGTACCGTCTGAACGCGGAGCGTCAGGGAGACACCGGTAGTCCCGTCGTTCTTGGGGTAGGTCCTCACTTCGGGAGTCCCTTCTGCATATACCTGGGTGCCTTTTTTGAGATAGGGGGCGATGCCGGTACGGTCCGTCCAGTAAGCACATTCCACCCAAATGGTTTTATCTTTCTGGTTTCCCTGGGCGTCTTTGAATTTCTCGGTGTGAGCCACGTTGAAATTGATCACATTCTTTCCATTCACCGTATTAGTGACACAGTCTTTACCCAGGTTGCCGATTACTTGGAGCTTTATCATAATATTATTTTTTATGCTGAAAGGCAATTTACAGCATTTATGGGCTGCGGGAGGAAGAAGTTTTCCTAAAGTTTCCCACGGAAGCCGGGGGGCGGCAGCCCGTCAATGGCTCAACGGGGGGCGCCGGCGGCAGCGAGGCGGGGTCAACGGCTCATTGGGTACCGGCGGCGGCCGGGATTTGCGGGGGTTTAGTTAACTTTAGTGGAATTGCTTTCAATTGCTTTCCATGAGAATCTTCTACCTTTCTATACTGGTTCTGCTGCTTTCCGGGGCGGCACGGGCGGGGGGCGGGCCGGCCGACAGCGCCGTCAAAAAGATCGACAGCACCGAAAACCGGATCATGAGTTTCCTGGTTCACAAGAATCTGGGATCTTTCGGTTATGCCTCCGGTTACGCCGAAGACGCGTTGAACCGTTCCAAAAAGATCGGTTATACGCATGGTATTGCTGTCGCGCTGGCTTGTCAGGCGGCGATCGCCGGTCACGGTAACGACCAATTCATGCTTTCGGAGAAACTGGCACGGGAGAGCCTGGAGTGGTTTGACAAAACGGACGACAAATACGGGATCACGCTGGCCTATTATACCCTTGGTTTCTCGCTGTTTGCGCAGAGCCATTTCGACGAGGCGGTGAGCTATTTCCAGAAGGCGCGGAACGAAGCGCGCCGGAGCGGTAACAGGGCCGAAGAGGTCTATATGTTATCCGTAACCGCCGAGGCCTACCGGGAGCGGGGCGATTATGCCAGGGCTTTCGACACCCTGCAAAAATGTATCCAGCTGGCGGAAGAACTGCACGACAGTGGTAATTTGGTCAAGGTGCAGTATAATCTGATGGCCGAATTGTTCATGCAGATCGAAGACTACGCCTCTGCTGAAAAATATTTCCGGTTTGTTTATGGCACCGGAAAACCGGAGCAGATGGAACCGTGGGATGTTGCCGTGTATGCCGGGCTGAAGGCGCGGCAGCATCAGTACGACAGCGCATTGTATCTGCTCGGCACGCTGGACAGCGCCAGACTGCAGCCTGCGTTCATGCGTACTTTCCTGGTGACCAAGGGAGAATACTATCTTTTACGGGAAGATTATGCCAGTGCCCTACCCTATTTTCTCAAGAGCATCGCCTCCCAGCGAGAGATGAATGACAGGAATCAGCTGATGCGTTGCCAGGAAGACCTTGCCAAGACCTATTTCGGATTGCACCGGGATACGACGGCATTCCGGTATGTGCGGGAGGAGCTGGCGCTGGCCCAAAGCACGGATGCGAAGCAGAATATCCGGGATGGCTGTCAGCTGTTGTACCAGCTTTACGACCGGGAGAAAAGGACCGATAGCGCCTATTTCTATTACCGGCGGTATATCCTGCTCAAGGACAGCGTGCTGAACGATCAGGTGAAAGGACGTTTTGCTTCCTTCGGGTTCGAACAGAAGATCCGGTGGCTCAGGCAGGACAAACAGCTGGAAGATGTCTGTTTACGGCAGGAGATGATGACCAAGAACCTATTGATCGGCGGGATCCTGGTGGTGCTGCTGTTCGCGGGTATTTATATCTGGCTCATCCGGTTGAAGCGGAGGAATGCGGATCATCGGCGAAAACGGGCGGAAGACGAGCTGGAGATCCAGCGGCTCGAAGGCGAACGGGCGCGGGCGGCCTTACAACAACGCGCCAAGGAGCTCGAGATCCAGGCTTTGCGGTCGCAGATGAACCCGCATTTTATCTTCAACTGTCTGAATGCGATCAACCGGTTCATCCTGGGACATGAAACGGAGGCCGCGTCCGATTATCTGACGAAGTTCTCGCGGCTTATGCGGATGATCATGAACCATTCGAGATCTGCTTATATCAGTCTGGCCGATGAGATCGATATCCTGCGGCTTTACCTGGATATGGAGCGGTTGCGATTCAAGGACGCCTTCGATTATCGTATCGTCATCGCGGACGAGCTCGATGCCGACGAGATCAGGATCCCGCCGTTGCTGGTGCAGCCGTTCGTAGAGAACGCCGTGTGGCATGGGTTGATGCACAAAGAAGAAAGAGGGAGCCTGACGATCGGTTTCTCCGCGAACGGAGACATGTTGACCTGCGTGGTCCGGGACAACGGCATAGGCCGGAAGCATGCCGCCCAGTTGAAAAGCAAATCGGTGGAACGGCATAAATCCATGGGGATGGAGATCACGGCCGAGCGGATGGCGTTGCTTTCGGGTGTGGATACGTCAAAGCCGTTCTTTGCCATCGAAGACCTGTACGACGAGCATGGCGAGCCGGCGGGAACGCAGGTCACGTTAACCGTGAGGATCAATTATACGGCCGGAGAGCCGGCTTATAGCTAACAAAACGGGCCGGAGGCCCAGACTTATGATCAATGCTTTTATTGTCGACGACGAGCCATACTGCGCAGAAGCCCTGGCGATCCTGCTGGGAAGATACTGCCCGCAGGTCCGTATCGATGGGGTCTATCATTCCGGTACGCAGGCGCTGGGCCCCATCCGGGAGTTGCAGCCCCAGCTCCTCTTTCTGGACATCGAGATGCCGCGGATGAATGGGTTCGAATTGCTGGAAAAGGTCAAAGACCTGGACTTCGAACTGATCTTCACCACGAGCTATGACCAATATGCCATCAAGGCGATCCGTCACAGCGCCCTGGACTATCTGTTAAAACCCATCGACCGTGAGGAGTTGCAAGCTTCGATAAGGAAAGTGGAGCAGCGGCTGAAGGTGCCGCTGGCCCAGCAGTTCGATCTGCTTTTTCAGAAGCTGCAGAGTCCCGCCAGCCTCTTCAGCAAGATCGCCATCCCGACGATGGAAGGCTTACAAATGGTAGGAGTCGACAGCATCGTCCACTGTGTCTCGGACAGTAACTACACCGTTCTTACACTCAAAGAAAAACAAAAGATCATCGCCTCGAAGACGCTCAAGGAGATCGAGGAGCTGCTGGAGGACTATTCTTTTTTACGCGTCCATCATTCCCACCTCATCAATCTCAACGAAGTCTGTAAATATATCAAGGGGGAAGGCGGCTATCTCGTGATGTCGGATCAGGCCAGCGTGCCCGTTTCGCGGAGCCGGAAAGAGGCTTTGTTAAGAAAATTACAACCTAACAGGTCTTAGCGCCGGCTTTTCTGCCGGACGTGGAGCCGGCGCGGTCCAAAGGCAGCGCCGATTACTCATCCGGGTCCTGCAATGGAAGACGGATGGCGTCAGCTGCTTGTTTTAGCTTGTGATCGGGAAGATGCGGTAGTAGTTTTACTGCATCATCAAAAAACGATCATTATGAAAAAGCTCATTGGCCTGGTGCTCACGGGAATGTTCGTAACCGTAAGCTTCATGACGCAGGCGCAAACACAAACATCGGACAAAGCCTATTTGCTGAACCTCCATAACATCGGTACCGACAAAGCCGCCGTCCGGGCCACGCGGGATCTCTGGGAGCGAGCCGGAGATCAAAACAACGCGCAGTGGTATAAACTGGAAACAGGCTATTTGGCGGAGTGTGATCATGCAGGCGCTCAGGCTCGATATTTCTATGATCAAAAAGGTAATTTCATCTATTCTCTGCTCACCTATACGGAGAAAGAGATGCCTGCGGAGGTGCGACACCTGGTGCGCAGCAATTATTATGATTTCACTATCGGGTGGGTCAAAGAGGTCAACGAGGCGGAGACCACGGCCTATGTGGTGCATATCGAAGATGCAGCGTCGTGGAAGGACCTGGTGGTGCAGAATGGGGAGATCCGCGTGCTGCATGCCTACTACAAGCAGTAACTAGCTGAGTATCTGAAAGATACTATCCAGCACGGGGTTCGGAAGTTTTGGCGTAAATTTGCGGTTCTCAAATTGTATCATATGAGCCGTAAAGGAAAGGTCCTGGTAGCGATGAGCGGCGGTATCGATAGTACCGTTACGGCCCTCATGCTCCATGATCAGGGTTATGAAGTTATAGGCATTACCATGAAGACATGGGATTACGCCAGTGCGGGCGCCTCGAAGAAAGAGACGGGCTGTTGTAACCTGGACAGTTTTAATGATGCGCGGATGGCCGCGGTGCAACATGGTTTTCCGCATTTTGTCCTGGATATCCGGGAGGAGTTCGGAGATTTTGTGATCGAGAATTTTGTAGACGAGTATCTGGCGGGTCGTACGCCCAATCCCTGCGTGCTCTGCAATACCCATATCAAATGGCGGGCTCTGCTCAAGCGGGCGGACGCGCTGGATTGCGAATACATCGCTACAGGACATTATGGGATCATAAGACAACATACCAATGGCCGGTATACCATCGCCAGGGGAATAGACGAGACCAAGGATCAGAGCTATGTCCTCTGGGGTTTGCAACAGGATCTGCTAAGCCGGACCCTGTTGCCGTTAGGACCCTACAGGAAGACGGAGATCCGGCAGATGGCGCTGGATTATGGATATCCCGAACTGGCGAAGAAGGCGGAAAGCTATGAGATCTGTTTTGTGCCCGACAACGACTATCGTGGGTTTTTGAAGCGCCGCGTGGATGGGCTCGAAGCGCGGGTCATGGGCGGCAATTTTGTCGACAAGAACGGGAAGATCCTGGGTCAGCACAAGGGTTATCCCTTCTATACGATCGGTCAGCGCAAGGGGTTGGATATTACCTTTGGCAAGCCGGTGTATGTCACGGCCATCCAGCCGGAGACCAATACGGTAGTGTTGGGGGACGAGGAAGATCTGGACCGGCAGGAGATGTTAGTTGGGAAGATCAACTGGATGAAATACGATGGGGTGACCTCCGGTATGGAAGCCATTACCAAGGTCCGGTATAAAGACAAGGGGACGCTCAGCAATCTTTACCCGGAAGCAGACCGGGTGCGGGTACGGTTTTACGAAATGGCCAAGAGCATCGCCCCGGGTCAGAGCGCCGTCTTTTACGAGGGGGATGAGGTCATCGGCGGCGGCATCATCCAGCGCGCCGAGGTGACCCCCACGACGGCTGGGGCCGTCTGGCCGAAGGCCAATGATTAACACAGCAATAAAACCCCCAATTTTGCGTTACTCAATCTATGAAACTTCGCCCTGGTCTCATCCTTTTGCTGAGCCTGATGGTCGTAATGATGGTCGTAACCAGCTGCAAAAAGACTGTTCATTTCAACAGCACTTCCGGTTATTCCGGTGAGCTCACCGATTTCTGGACGACGTTGCAGGTGGGGAAATATGTTACTTACCGGATGGATTCCCTGAATTTTTATTTTTATGGCCAGCTGGATACGGTCACCTCGTACCTGGCCAAGGATTCGATATCGGATACTGTCACCGATGCCTCCGGCCATCTGAACTACATCGTGGTCCGTTATCTGAGCGATACCACGGGGTCTTCCTGGACGCCCAATGAGACCTACATGGTATCGGCCTCCACGCAAAATATCGAGATGGTAGAGAACAATCTCCGGTTTATCAAATTGGCCTGGCCTGTCGATAATGGGTTTAGCTGGTCGGGCAATAGTTTCCTACCCTATGCGCCGTACCAGGACTATTTCGATTTCAGCGACGACAGTCATCTTACATTAGGCAACTGGACCTATACGTATCAGAATGTGGACATGCCTTATACTACCTCGCCGGGAGGCCTGACCTTCGACTCCACGATAAGCGTCCTACAGGTGAATGATTCCATCAATGTTCCGATCACCAATCCCAATGCTTTTGCGTCCCGGACGTATTGGCTGGAGACCTATGCCAAGCATATAGGGCTGGTCTACCGCCAAACGCAGATGTGGGAGTATCAGCCCCCTACTCCGGATGGGACACAAGCCGGGTACAAGATCGGTTTCCAGCTTTCTATGCGTTTAGTCGATCATAATTAGACGCGGCTGAAACGCGCGGCGAAGAGGGTGTCGGCGCGCTTGTCGTAGCCTTTGAGATATTCCGCGGCCTGTATTTTTAATCGGGTGGTGTCGCGGATATAGGCGATCATTTCTTCATTTTCCTTTGTAAATACGGAGCAGGTACAATAGACGAGTGTCGCGTCGGGCGCTACGTGCGGGGCGATATTGGCCATGATCCTTTGTTGCAGGGAGCTGTATTTAAGGATGGCGACGGGGTCGAAGAAATACAGCTCTTCGGGGGTCCGGGCCCAGGTGCCGCTGCCGGTGCAGGGGACGTCGGTAAGGATCAGCTCGGCATTGGCTGCGCTGGCCGGCGGTTCTTGTTTGGACAGGTCGGCCAGGAAGCTGTGGTATTTTTTTATGCCGGCGGTCATGAAGCGGGCTTTTAAATTATGGATGATCGATTCGCGGATATCGGAGACGAGGATGTCCAGACCGGGGTAGAGGTCGTAGGCGAGGATCGATTTCCCGCCGCTGGCGGCGCAGGCGTCCCAGAAGAAATGAGGGGGTTTGGCGGCCGGGCCACTGGTCCCCGGCTGGCCCGCAGCCAGGGTATAACCGGTATCGCCTGGTTTTAAGAACCCGGCGATGCGCTGGGAGCTATAGTCCTGGATGACGACTTCTTTATCGGGCGTGAAATAGTCTTCGACTTTAAAGCCATTGGGCAGGCGGAGGGTAAATGGGGGTTCGAACTCGCCGATGCCGGCTAGTTTTTCACGGACGATGGCCTCGTAGCCGGGACGGATGCGGAGGAAGAGATCGGGTTGGCGGAGGAAGGACAGGCAGAAGGCCTCGTGGTCGACGCCGGGGGAGAGTTCGTCTTTCCAGGGGAAGATATCTGTGGGATGGAAGGTCTGCCCTTCGGGTTGCTGTTGAAAGAAAGCGATCTTTTCCGCGAGTGGACCGCTGGTTTTTTCGGCCCACTGCGGTTTAAAGTAGGTTAACAGTTCACCGGGCTGCTCGTTACAGAGAAAGAGACCTGCGAGAAGGCGGTCTTTCATGGGCAGGGTTTTCACGGCATGGCCGAGACGATAAAAGCCATAGACCAGCGTGCTCAGCGTTTTGCGGTCGCGGGAGCCCATGAATTTATTCAGCCGGAAATAGTCTTTGAGCCAGACATGCAGGGGTTCTCCCCCTTTATAGGTCTCTATGATCTGAGTGGCGTAGCGGAGCTGGTTGTCGAATATCACTGGCAACTTAAAGTTCGAGCAGCGCCTTGAGTGGATCCTTGCCGAAAAGGAGCTGATCGGGGTTTTCGAGCAGTTCTTTGATGCGAACGAGGAAGCTCACGGATTCGCGGCCATCGATGATCCGGTGATCATAGCTGACGGCCAGGTACATCATGGGGCGTACTACGATCTGGCCACCTACGACGACGGCGCGTTCTTCGATCTTGTGCATACCCAGGATGGCGGATTGCGGAATATTGATGATGGGAGTAGACATCAGGCTGCCGAACACGCCACCGTTCGTGATGGTAAAGGTTCCGCCCTGCATCTCTTCCATGGATAATTTGTTATCACGCGCCTTGGTAGCCAGCTCGACGACTTTTTTCTCGATATCGGCCATGGACAAGCTTTCGGCGTTGCGGATCACCGGGACGACGAGACCTTTGGGGGCGGATACGGCGATGGAGATGTCGCAGTAGTCGTGGTAGATGAGCTCGTCGCCAGCTATATAGGCGTGGACGGCCGGCCACTCCTGCAGGGCGTAACAGGTCGCTTTGGTGAAGAAGCTCATGAAGCCGAGGTTGACGCCGTGTTTCTCCTTGAACTTGTCTTTGTGTTTGGTGCGAAGGGCCATGATGGCGCTCATGTCCACCTCGTTAAAGGTGGTGAGCATGGCCGTGGTATTCTTAGCTTCCACGAGACGGCGGGACACCGTCTTGCGGAGGTTGCTCATTTTTTCGCGACGGTCCTGGCGGGTGAAGAGGGGTTTGCCCGGAGTGCGGCCGGGGTGGGTCAGGGCTTCGAGGACGTCGTTCTTGAGGATTTTACCTCCGGTTCCCGTAGGCGTTATCGTTCCGGCATCGATCTTTTTGTCGGAGATGATGGCGGCGGCGACGGGGGTGGCCTTCAGGTCGTTAGGGATGGCCGTCACTGGCCCCTGGGCGGCCGGGGCGGCCGACGTTGCGGACCCGGGGGCGGCTCCGGTAGTTGCGGCTGCGGGTTGGGCTGCGGCGGCTTGTGCCGTGGTTGCGGCCGGGGCGGCGTTGGCGGCGACGCCATTGGACTGAGCGGCTGCGGCCTGGCCTTCGGGGCGGGCGGCGTTCTCGTCGATCTGGGCGACGACGTCACCGATCTTGAGGGTCTCGCCTTCTTTTCCGACAGTTTTGAGGACGCCTGCTTTTTCCGCGTTGACCTCGAAAGTAGCTTTTTCGCTTTCCAATTCTGCTATAACCTCATCGCGTTCGACATACTGACCTTCCTTTTTGAGCCATTTGACCAGCGTTACTTCGCTGATCGACTCCCCTACGGCCGGAACTTTAATATCAATCATTTTGAACCTTGTTTTTTGGCGGCTCCAGGCCGCCTATTTTTTTGTGCCGCGTGGACCCGCGGCCCGCGTTGGCGTTGCAAATGTACGGATTACGGTTATATGTGGGGAAGATGCGCTGTCCGGAAAATTAGCGCCTCTTCCCCAAAGCGCTAATGTCGGGCCTTCGGCCATAGGGCCTGTGGCCCTATATGCTAAAAGCCGTTTCGATGATCTCGGCCTGCTCCTGGGCGTGGACCTTGGAGTAGCCGGTGGCCGTGGCAGCGCTGGGCTGACGGCTGATGACTCCATAATTGATGGACTTGAGGTTCATCTGGAGGAAGGAAGCGGCGCCCATGTTGAGGGGTTCTTCCTGTACCCAGAACCACGTGGCTGCCTGGCTGTATTTTTTGTACAAGGCTTCCAGCTGGTTCACCGGTAACGGATACAACTGTTCGAGCCGGACGATGGCCACGTCTTTGCGGTTGTCTTTTTGCTGGCGTTCGGCCAGATCGAAATAGACCTTACCGCTGCAGAAGAGGACTTTTTTCACGTCCCCGGCGTGTTCTACAAAGGTATCGTCGATGACTTCCTGGAATCCGCCGGAGGTGAAATCCTTCATTGGCGAATAGGAGCCGGGGTGACGCAGGTTAGCCTTGGGTGAGAAATTGATCAGCGGTTTCCGGAAGGGCCAGGACAGCTGGCGGCGGAAGGCATGGAACAGGTTGGCGGAGGTGGTAATGTCGGTGACGACGATATTGTACTCCGCGCACATCTGTAAGAAACGTTCCATGCGGGCGCTGCTGTGTTCGGGGCCTTGTCCTTCGTAGCCGTGCGGCAGCAGCAGGGTGACGCCGTTCATGCGCTGCCATTTCTGCTCGGCGGCGGAGATGAACTGGTCGATGATCACCTGCGCGCCGTTGCTGAAATCGCCGAACTGCGCTTCCCAGAGCACGAGCGCATTGGGGTTGGCGAGCGCATAGCCATATTCGAAGCCTAAGACGGCATATTCACTCAGCAGGGAATTGAAAATGCGGAATTCTCCCCGGGCGTCGGGAAGACGGCTCAGGCGGTTGTAAAGTTCGTCGGTATTCTCGTCGCGCAGAACGGCGTGGCGATGCGAAAAGGTCCCGCGCTGGACGTCCTGGCCGCTCATCCGGACGTCTTTTCCTTCGAGCAGCAGGCTGCCGTAGGCCAGCAGCTCACCGGTGGCCCAGTCGATCTTTCCTTCTTCGTTGAATAGTTTGATCTTATCCTGCAGCAGCTTCTCCACTTTCCGCAGGGGCTTGAAGGTCTCGGGCCAGGTCATGATGGCGTCGAAGATCTTTTTGAAGTCGGCCTCCGAAATACCCGTTAGAGGAGACTGGTCGAAATCGGCGGGATTCGCTTTGCGGAGGCTTTGCCACCAGAGCTCGGGCTGCTGATATTTATACGGCAGCGGGTTCTGTTTGACCTCGTCGAGACGTTCCTGGAGATCGGCCCAGAATTTCTTTTCCATCTCCCTGGCCATGTCCTTGGCGTCGGATTCCCCATGGTCGATGAGGTATTGCGTATATACTTCCCTGGGGTTGGGGTGCTGGTCGATGAGGGCGTAGAGATGGGGCTGGGTGAATTTAGGGTCGTCGCCTTCGTTGTGACCATGCCGGCGGTAGCAGACCATGTCGATGAAGACGTCGGAGTTGAATTCCTGCCTGTAGCGGGTCGCGATCTGCGCACATTTGACCACGGCTTCGGCGTCGTCGCCATTGACGTGCAGCACGGGCGCCTGTATCGCAGCGGCCAGAGAGGTACAGTAATCGGAGCTGCGGGCATCGTCGAAATCGGTGGTAAAACCGATCTGGTTATTGATCACGAAATGCATTGTTCCGCCGGTATAATAGCCTTTTAGGTTGCTCATCTGCAGGACCTCGTAGACGACGCCCTGGCCGGCGATGGAGGCATCGCCATGGATGAGGATGGGGAGCATCTTGTCGTAATCGCTCTGGTACATGACGTCGGCCTTGGCCCGGGCAAAACCTTCGACCACGGGGTCGACTGTCTCCAGATGCGAAGGGTTGGGCATGAGCTTGAGATAGACGGTCTTGTCGGTGTCCGTTTGCACCTCGCTGCCGTAGCCCATATGGTATTTTACGTCACCACTACCCATCGTCTGGTCCGGCTTTGCCGTCCCTTCGAACTCGCTGAAGATCTGTTCGTAGGTCTTGCCCATGATATTGGCCAGGACGTTGAGCCGGCCGCGGTGGGCCATGCCGATGACCACTTCCTGTACGGAGTGGGCGGCGGCTGTATTGATGATGGTGTCGAGGGCAGGGATGGTCGCTTCGCCGCCTTCCAGCGAGAAGCGTTTTTGCCCGATGTATTTGGTATGCAGAAATTTCTCGAACAGGACACCGTGGTTGAGCTTTTCGAGGATGCGTTTTTTCTGTTCCAGGGGAAGGGGGTCGAGGAACCGCTTTTCCATCTCGTTGGTCAGCCAGTCGATCTTTTTCTGGTCGCTGATGTATTTGAATTCGATGCCAACGTGACCGGCATAGCATTGCTGGAGATGGCTGAGGATAGCGCGCAGGGTGGTTGTTCCCAGACCGATGAGGTTACCGGCGAAAAAATTCTTGTCCAGATCTTCTTCGGTAAACCCATAAAAAGCCAGGTCGAGATTGGCGCCGCGATCCTTCCTGGGCCGGATGGGATTGGTTTTAGCCAGCAGGTGCCCTTTATTGCGGTAGCCGAGGATCAGGCGGTAGGCGCCCAGCTCCTTTTTCCAGTCCACGCCGTCGGTGGTGGTCATGGATTTGACGACGGTCCCATTAGCGACCGGGCCAGCCACCGGGCCGTTGGAGCCGTTCTTTCCCTGGGTTACGGCGAAATCAAAACCTTCGAAAAATTTGCGAAATTCGGGGTCCACGGTATCGGGGTTCTTCACATAATCCTGGTAGAGTCCCTCGATATAACTTGGATGAGAATTAGTTATAAAAGAAAAGTCTTTCATGGAAACTGCTCGATGAGCCTTTTTTGGCCTACAAATATCGTTCAAAAATCGCGAAGGTCTGAGCCTATTTTGATGGTTTTTACCAATATTTTAATAAGGAGTGGCACAGTGCCTACACAGCGTGCGCCGTCCCGGATCCGGGGGAAGGACCGAATTTGCGCGGATTTGTTTGGAATTATTTGGAATTTCCGGTCGATCAGACTACTTTTGCAGTCCTAAAAATGTCGAGTTCATGGCAAATCACAAGGCAACCAAAAAAGACGTAAGGCAAGCCAACAAGCGCAGGGATCGTAACCGTTACTATGGCAAGACCACACGTAACGCGATCCGTGACCTGCGGGCGATCAAGGGGGGTAAAGAAGCAGGGGAGCAATTGCCCGAGGTAGCTTCCATGATCGACAAGCTGGCTAAAAAAGGCGTTATCCACAAGAACAAGGCAGCGAACCTGAAGAGCAAGCTGGCTCGCAAGGTGAATGGCCTGAGTGCTACGCCCGCTGCCAAGTAATCGTCCCACGCTCAAAATTTTTTGAGTTTGTAAAATAGTTTGTTGAAGAAGCATCCTTTACCGGATGCTTCTTTATTTTGTGCCTATGAAACATTACATATGTGCCTTTTGTTTAATATCCATAGTCCTGG
>Ga0210396_10003203_pt1 | contig 16413 bp, 13 predicted proteins | sample IncBWH17OmetaG_FD_155466 | JGI IMG/M metagenome (GOLD analysis project Ga0210396, IMG submission 155466) | Forest soil microbial communities from Barre Woods Harvard Forest LTER site, Petersham, Massachusetts, United States - Inc-BW-H-17-O ... | reverse complement strand
CGGGCTCGAAGGTTACAACACCAACGCGGTGGCCGAGCGCGGCGGGGTCAGCGTCGGGTCGGTCTATCAGTACTTCCCGAACAAGGACGCGCTGACGTTGGCGTTGATTGCGAGGTTTGAGGACGAGATCCTCGGCGCCGCACAGACCGCCATTGCGGCGTCCGACGGCAAGGACCTGAAGACCTCGCTAAAGCTCCTGATCGCCGGATTGTTGAAAGCACATGACGGAAGGGCGCAGCTCAACCGTATCCTGGAGACCGAGGAGAACCGGCTGCGCGCGGCTTCCTCCGGTCCCGCCGCCGTGCTTGATCTAAGGAAGCTGGTCGGCTCGCTCCTGGCGCGCCACGCGCACGAGCTCGGCCCGATCGACGCAGCCGTGATCGATGACCTCATCGTGATCACCCGCGCCATGGTCGATGACGCGCTCCAGAAGGAGTTGTCCCAGACCTCAGCCCAGCGCCGGATTCTGCGCGCCGTCGAGGGCTATCTGCGTTGGCATTAACTTTTTACGCCTCGCCAACAGGCCGCATCGCATACGCATCATGCATCGGTGCGGCTGTGGGCGGCCTCCCCCACGTAGTACATGGCTCTCACGTGGCGCGCCCATAGCGCCGGAGACGCTCTGGATGCTGGAAAAGACCGCCGCGACCACGCCCGCCCCACCGGTGGCCGACGGCCTGCCCTGGGCAAAGCGGCGCTGGGCGATCGCGGCGATCTTCACGGCGCTGGCGATGGCCTCGCTCGACACCGCGATCGCCAACATCGCCCTGCCCGCGATCTCGGCCGATCTGCATGTCAGCCCCGCGGATGTGGTCTGGGTCGTCAACGTCTACCAGATCGCGCTGGTGGCGACGCTGCTGCCGCTCGGCGCGCTCGGAGAGATCGTCGGCCATGAGCGCATCTATCTCGGCGGCCTGTTGCTGTTCACCCTGGCCTCGGTCGGCTGCGCGCTGGCCTGGTCGCTGCCGAGCCTCCTGGTAGCGCGGACGCTGCAAGGTCTCGGCGCCAGCGGCTGCATGAGCGTGAACACGGCGCTGGTTCGTTTCGTCTATCCAAGCCGGATGCACGGCCGCGGCTTCGGCCATAACGCCATGGTGGTCGCAACCGCCTTTACCCTCGGGCCGAGCATCGCCTCGGCCATCCTGGCGCTGGGACCCTGGCCATGGCTGTTCGCGATCAACCTGCCGTTCGGCGTCATCGCCTTCCTGATCGGCATCAAGACCCTGCCGTCGCTGCCGCGCTTGAAGCATTCGTTCGACTTCCTCGGCGCGGCGCTTGCCGCCGCCTGCCTTGGCCTCTTCATCGTCGGGATCGGCGGCGCCGGGCACCAGGCCATGCCCGCGCTGGTGCTGGGCATGCTGGTTGCGGCGCTCGCAATCGGCTGGATCCTGATGCGCCGGCAGGCCGATCATCCCGCGCCGATATTGCCGATCGACCTGTTCCGCCACCCGCTGTTTGCGCTGTCGGCGGCGACCGCGATCTGCTCGTTCTCGGTGCAAGGACTGTCGTTCGTCGCCCTGCCCTTCTATTTCGAGGACGTGCTCGGACGTTCGCAGGTCGAGACCGGCTTCTTCATGACCCCCTGGCCGCTGGTGGTCGCGATCATGGCGCCGATCGGCGGCCGGCTCTCCGACCGGTTTTCCGCCGGCATTCTGGGCGGGCTCGGCCTGATCCTGCTCGGCCTCGGCATGGCGCTGCTGGCGATGCTGCCGGCCAACCCATCGGTCGCCGACATCGTCTGGCGCATGATGATCTGCGGCTTCGGCTTTGGCTTCTTCCAGACGCCGAACATGAAGGCGATCATGTCGAGCGCGCCGCTGCATCGGTCGGGTTCCGCCAGCGGCATTGTCGCGACCGCGCGGCTGGTCGGACAAACCACGGGAGCAGCGCTCGCCGCGCTCTGCTTCAGCCTCGACGGGCGCCATGGCGCGGCGCTCGCTTTGGCACTGGGCGCAGGCTTTGCCGGGGTTGGCGCCGTTATGAGTTTTTTGCGCTTGACGGTTGCGCCACGCGCGTAGCGGCCGATCGCGGCGCAGCATTCGCGTCATAACACCGGCCGCTTTTGAATCTTCCGCAAGGCGTCACAAAATCCTTCGCATTGCGAGCGCGGATTATTGATTTGAATCGTTCGACTTTTGGCCGACAAATGCCCGCGAGTCCGATCGATGGATCGGACCAATTCAGGGGATCGCGATGGCAAACCTCACTGTCAACAACAAGACTTTCACCATCGACGTCGAGCCGGATACACCACTGCTGTGGGCAATCCGCGAGAATGTCGGCCTCACCGGAACCAAATATGGCTGCGGCATTGCGCAATGCGGTGCCTGCACCGTCCACATCGACGGCGTCGCCACCCGCTCCTGCGGCGTTGCGGTCAGCGAAGCCGTGGGCAAGCAGATCACCACGATCGAAGGGTTGGCTGCCGGCGGCACGTTGAACAAGGTGCAGCAGGCCTGGATCACCTTCGACGTGCCGCAATGCGGCTATTGCCAGAGCGGCATGATCATGGCGGTGACGGCGCTCCTGAAGGACAAGCCGAAGCCGACCGATGCCGACATCGACGACGCCGTCTCCAATATCTGCCGCTGCGGCACCTTCCAGCAGGTGCGCGAAGCGATCCACGCCATCGCCAGCGCCTGAGGAGGACGAACATGAACAAGCACGTCTCGCCTCAGATGAACCGCCGCTCCTTCGTGATCGGCTCGGCCGCGGTCGGCGCCGGCCTCGCGCTCGGCTTCGATCTTCCCTTTGGCGGCCCCGCCGTGGTGCGTGCCGCCGACGGCTCGCCGGAAGTCAACGCCTGGGTCGTGATTCGGCCCGACGACACCGTCGTGATCCGCATCGCGCGCTCGGAGATGGGCCAGGGCTCGCTCACCGGCCTCGCGCAGCTCTGCGCCGAGGAACTGGAATGCGACTGGTCGAAGGTCACGACCGAATTCCCCTCGCCTGGCCAGAACGTCGCCCGCAAGCGCGTCTGGGGCGACTTCTCGACCGGCGGCAGCCGCGGCATCCGCACCTCGCAGGACTATGTGCGCAAGGGCGGCGCCACCGCGCGCGTGATGCTGATTGAGGCCGCAGCCAATGAATGGAAGGTGCCGGCCTCGGAATGCATCGCGGCCAACAGCATCATCACGCACACCCCCTCCGGCAAGACCACGACCTATGGCAAGGTCGCCGAGCTTGCGGCGAAGATCACCCCGCCCGCCGACGTCAAGCTGAAGGACCCGAAGGACTGGAAGCTGATCGGCAAGGGCGTCAAGCGCCTCGACACGCCCGACAAGGTCACCGGCACGACCGTCTATGGCATCGACGTCAAGTTGCCCGGCATGCTCAATGCCGCGATCAAGGATTGCCCGGTCACCGGCGGCAAGCTGAAGAGCTATGACGAGTCCAAGATCGCCGGCATGAAGGGCGTGAAGAAGGTGGTGAAGGTCGGCGACACTGCGGTTGCCGTCGTCGCCGACACTTTCTGGCACGCCAAGACGGCGCTCGAGGCCATGCCGATCGTTTGGGACGAAGGCCCGAATGCCAAAGTCTCCAGTGACTCGATCGCGAAGTGGCTATCGGAAGGCCTCGAAGGCGGACCCGCCTATGTCGGAAACTCCAATGGTGATGTGAATACCGCGCTATCAGGCGCGGCGAAGAGGGTGGAAGCGGTCTACAGCTACCCCTACCAGAACCACGCCACCATGGAGCCGATGAACGCCACTGCGCTCTACACGCCGGACAAATGCGAAGTCTGGTGCGGCACGCAGAATGGCGAAGCAGCCTTCGCCGCGGTGCTGGAAGCCTCCGAACTGCCTGCCGACAAATGCGATGTGCACAAGCTGATGCTCGGCGGCGGTTTTGGCCGGCGCGGTCAGACGGACTATGTCCGTCAGGCCGTGCTGATCGCCAAGCAGATGCCGGGCACGCCGATCAAGCTGCTATGGACTCGCGAAGAGGACATGACGCACGGCCGCTATCATCCGATCACCCAATGCAAGATGACGGGCGGTTTTGATGCCGACAACAACCTGATCGCCTTGCACATGCGGATTTCCGGGCAGTCGATCCAGTTTACGCTTCGGCCCGAGGGCCTGGTAAACGGCATGGACCCCTCGACTTTCCAGGGTCTCGCACCCAAGGGCGATGCCACCTTCGGCTATTCGGTGCCCAATCTCCTGATCGACCATTCGATGCGCAACCCGCATATCATTCCGGGCTTCTGGCGCGGTGTGAACGTCAACCACAACGCCATCTATGTCGAATGCTTCATGGATGAGCTGGCCCACGCCGTGAACCAGGATCCGCTGGAGTTTCGCCTCAAGCTGATCCATCCGAAGAACCGCGCGGTGCTGGAAGCCGTGGCCGAGAAGATCGGCTGGGGCACGAAGCCGCCGGAAGGCGTGCATCGCGGGCTGGCGCAATATATGGGCTTCGGCAGCTATGTTGCGGCCGCCGCCGAAATCTCGGTGAGCGACGGCAACAAGATCAAGGTGCACCGCATCGTTGCGGCGACCGATCCCGGCTATGCCGTCAACCCGGCACAGATCGAGCGGCAGATCGCGGGCTCCTTCGTCTACGGCCTGACCGGGCTGTTCTATGGCGGTTGCACCGTCAAGGACGGCGCCATCGAGCAGACCAATTTCGACACCTACAATTCGATGCGCATCAACGAGATGCCGAAGGTGGAGTCGATCGTGATGCCGAGCGGCGGATTCTGGGGTGGGGTCGGCGAGCCGACGATCTGCGTTGCGGGACCGGCGGTGCTGAACGCCTATTTCGCGGCGACCGGCAAACGCATCCGCAACGCCCCGCTGCGCGACCAGAACATCACGTTCGCTTAAAAAAAGAACGCGGCGGCCTTGCAAGAGGCCGCCGCACTTTCCGGATCATGCCCATGAACGCGCTGCGCACACGGCGGGATACCGTTCGCGGCCTCACCGCTTTGGCGGCCTCGCTCGCTCTGCCATCGATGGCCCGTGCGCAATCGCCGGCGCGCGTCACCGTGATCGGCGGTGGCTTCGGCGGCGCGGCTAGCGCACGTGCGTTGAAGCGGCTCGACGCGAAGCTCGATGTGACCCTGGTCGAGCCGAACCAGCGTTTCACCGCCTGCCCCTTCAGCAATGAGGTGATCGCGGGCCTGCGCGAGATCGAAGCGCAGCAATTCGGCTATGAGAAGGTCGCGGGCGAAGGCGTCCGCGTGATGGCGCAGGCAGCAACCAAGGTCGATGCTTCGGCGCGCAGTGTTACGCTCACCGACGGCACAACGCTTGGCTACGATCGCCTCGTGTTGTCGCCCGGCATCGATTTCAATTTCGAAGCACTGCCCGGCTATGACGAGGCAGCCGCAACGAAAATGCCGCACGCCTGGAAAGCCGGAGAGCAGACCATACTGCTGCGCAGGCAGTTGGAGGCGATGGAGGACGGCGGCACGGTCGTGCTCGCGGTGCCGGCCAATCCCTCGCGCTGCCCGCCCGCCCCTTACGAGCGCGCCAGCCTGATCGCGCATTATCTCAAGACCAAAAAGCCGCGCTCGAAGGTGCTGATCCTCGACGCCAAGGACACCTTCTCCCAGCAACGCTTGTTCGAGCGCGCCTGGAAGGAGCTTTATGGCGATATGATCGAGCGCGTGGCACTGTCACAGGGCGGCAGGGTCACGTCCGTCGATCCCTCAACCAACGCCATCGTCACCGAGTTCGGCAATTACGCCGCACAAGTCGCCAATGTGATTCCGCCGCAAAAGGCCGGCCGCATCGCCGAGATCGCGGGTGCGGCCGATCACACCGGCTGGTGCCCGATCAATCCCGTGACGTTTGAATCAAAACTCGTGCCTAACATTCACGTCATCGGCGATGCCTGCCTTGGCGGCGGCATTCCGAAATCGGCCTCCGCTGCCAGCGCACAAGGCAAGGCCTGCGCGGCCGCGATCGTGAACCTGCTGTCCGGCAAGGCGCCGGAGACGCCGAGGCTGACTGGCGTCTGCTACAACACGGTGGCGCCAGGTTACGGCTTTTCGCTCGCCGGCATCTATCGGCCCAAGGACGACATCTTTGCGGAAGTCGAGGGCGGCGCCACCAGCCCGGTCGACGCGCCGCGCGACTTGCGCGCGCGCGAAGCTAACGAAGCGCAGAAATGGTTCTCTGACATCACGGCGGATGCCTTTGGCTAGATCGATCACCCATATCGCTGTTATCGCCGCCCTCGCCCTTCCCGGCATCGCGGCCGCCGACGCGCTTGTGCCCTACAAGATCGTCGGCGACGGCATTCCGGAATCGCTGACGGGTGCACCGGGTGACGCAGCGCAAGGCCGGAAGTTAGTGCTGGATCGCTCCACCACCTGCATCCTCTGCCATTCCGGCCCCTTCCCGGAAACGCGGTTCCAGGGCGATCTCGCGCCTGATCTCTCCGGCAGCGGAACCCGCTGGAGGGTCGACCAGTTACGGCTTCGTCTGGCCGATGCGTCGCATTTCAACCCGGACACCATCATGCCGTCCTATTACCGGATCGATGGTCTTCAGCGTGTCGGCAGGAACTGGAACGGCAAGCCTATCCTTAACGAGGCGCAGATCGAAGACATCGTGGCCTATCTTGCAACGCTTCGGGATTAGGAAGAGATCAATGCCCAAGCTGAAAACCACGCGCCGTGATTTCCTGGGGTTAGCCGGCAGCGCTGCTGTGGCGGGCGCCGTGCCGATCGTCGTCACCCTGCGACCGATAGAGGCGACGCCCGCGATGCTCACTTCCGCAATCCGCAACGTCGTCGGCGAAGCACAGGTGCAGACGGGCAAGGTCAAGATCGATATTCCCCCGCTGGTCGAAAACGGCAACACCGTGCCGATGACGGTGAGCGTCACAAGCCCGATGACCGAGACCGACTACGTCAAGAGCATCCACGTCTTCAACGAGAAGAATCCGCAGCCGAACATCGGCAATTTCTACATCGGCCCGTGGGCCGGCCGGGCGCAGGTCGCGACGCGGATCAGGTTGGCCGACAGCCAGAAGGTCGTGGCGATCGCGCGCATGTCCGATGATAGCTTCTGGTCGGTGAGCGCCGAGGTGATCGTCACGCTTGCCGCCTGCACCGAGGAGGTGAACTGATGGCCTCCACTTTGATCAACGTCCCGCCCAAGGCGAAGCGCGGTGACATCATCGAGATCAAGACGCTGACCTCGCACATCATGGAGACCGGCTTCCGCCGCACCGCCGCCAGCGACCTGATCTCGCGCAACATCATCACGAGCTTCACCTGCCGCTATAACGGCAACGAAATCTTCCGCGCCGATTTCTTCCCGGCAATATCAGCCAATCCCTACCTGTCGTTCTTCACGATCGCGAAGGAAAGCGGCAAGTTCGAGTTCGAATGGATCGGCGACAACGGATTTTCGACGACCGCTTCCGCGTCGATCGCGGTCGAATGAAACCTTCCCACGCGATAGCGCTGGCGCTTTTGTTGCTCTGCGGCTCTTCCTTCGCCGCCGAAATACCCGGCGGCGAACGCCGCTCCGGCTATTCCTTCATGGGACCCGACACTCGGGCGATGCAGGACGACGACACGTCCAACCCCGGCATGCTGTTCGTGCTCGACGGCGAGGCGCTCTGGAACAAGAAGCTGGGTGCGGCCGACAAGGCCTGCTCCGATTGCCATGGCGATGCGCGCGAGAGCATGAAGGGAGTCGCGGCGCGCTATCCCGCTTTCGACAAGGCGCTCGGCCGCCCCGTCACCCTCGAACAGCGCATCAACATGGAACGAACGCAGCGCCAGCAGGCGGAGGCGCTTCCTTACGAAAGCCACGACCTGCTTGCACTATCGGTCTTTGTCGCCAACCAGTCGCGCGGCATGCCGATCACCGCCGGCGACGATCCAGAATTGAAACCGTTCGTCGAGCAGGGCCACGCCCTGTTCATGCAGCGCGAGGGCCAGCTCAATCTCGCCTGCGCCAACTGCCACAACGATAACTTCGACAAGCGCCTCGCCGGCTCCCCGATTACGCAAGGAGAGCCGAACGGCTATCCCGAATACCGGCTGGAATGGCAGACGCTCGGCTCGCTGGAGCGCCGCCTGCGCAGCTGCATCACCGGCGTCCGCGCCCAGCCCCCCGACTACGGCGCGCCGGAGCTCGTCGCGCTCGAGCTCTATCTGATGAGCCGCGCGCACGGCATGAAGATGGAGACACCGGCGGTGCGGCCCTGAGAGCGTCGGTCATCAAAGTCCGAAAAGTTATTCCCTTGATCGGGGATTGAGATCGGTGCAGAACGCCACGCACGCGCACCCCGGCCACCCATCCTATTCCCTTTGCCATTCCCCTTGATCGACATCGCAAGCATGGACAGGACAGCAACCTATGCCGCCGCGCTGAGAAGCCTGGAAAAGGACCATCAGCGGCGCACGCTCAAGCCGCTTGCGGGCATGGATTTCTCGTCAAATGATTACCTGGCGCTCGCCAACGCGCCGCGCATGAAGAAAGCCGTCGCGGCCGCGCTTGAGGCCGGCACGCCCATTGGCAGCGGCGGCTCGCGGCTTTTGCGTGGGAACTGCGCGGAGCATGAGAGCCTCGAAGCCGAAGCCGCCCGGTTTTTCGGAGCCGAGACCACCGTGTTTTTCGGCGGCGGGTACGTCGCCAACTTTGCCGTCCTGACGACATTGCCGCAGAGAGGCGACCTTCTTGTTCTGGATGCGCTCGTTCACGCCAGCATTCATGAAGGAGCCCGAGCCGGCAGGGCTGAGTTTTGCCAGGCGGTTCACAACGACCCGCAGTCGTTCGAAAGCGAAATTCGCGACTGGCGCGCGAAAGGCGGAACGGGTCGGATCTGGATCGTGGTCGAAAGCCTTTACAGCATGGATGGCGATTTCGCGCCGCTGGAGGAGCTTGTCGCCATCGCGGACCGATATGAGGCATTTCTGCTCGTGGACGAAGCCCACGCCACCGGAGTCCATGGAGAGCAAGGACGAGGGCTGACCGCTCGTTACGAAGGGCGCGACAATCTGATCGTCGTTCACACCTGCGGCAAAGCGTTGGGCGCGGCCGGCGCGCTGGTTACCATGAGCCGTGTGCTCCGTGACTTCATGGTCAATCGCTGCCGTCCGTTTATTTTTGCGACGGCCCCTTCGCCGCTGATGGCCGTAGCGGTGCAAGAGGCCCTTCTGATCCTGCAGCAGGAGCCTGCCCATCAGGAGCGCCTGGCCGCGCTGGTGGCATGTACCCATCGAGAGATGGCCGCGCGGGGCAGCCCCAGCATTTCGCGCTCGCAGATCGTGCCTTACATCGTCGGCGACAATATGCGGGCGATGTCGCTCGCTTCGGCGTTGCAGGCCCGCGGCTTTGACATCCGCGGCATCCGGCCGCCAACCGTGCCTGCGGGCACCGCGCGGCTGCGGATCTCGCTCACCTTGAACGTCAGCGAGGATGACGTGCGCTCAATGCTCGACGCGCTGTTCGAAGAAGCTGCGGTGGAATCCCGATGATCCGGCCTGTCGTGGTGACCGGGACCGACACCGGGATCGGCAAGACCGTGTTCTCATCGGGACTGGCCGGTTTCCTCGGCGCCAAATATTGGAAGCCCATTCAGTCGGGCCTGGACGAAGAGACCGATTCCGAGATTGTCGCGCGGCTGGGCGGCCTTTCCGCTGACCGTATCCTGCCGGAACGCTACCGGTTGCAAACCCCGGCTTCGCCCCACCGAGCCGCCGAAATCGACGGCGTTGCCATCGATACGCAGTCGCTTCGCGTGCCTGACGTCGGCGCGGACCCGCTTGTCATCGAGGGCGCGGGTGGCCTGATGGTGCCCCTCGATCGCGAGACGCTGTACATCGATCTCTTTGCACAATGGCAACTGCCCGTCGTGCTTTGCGCGCGCACCGCGCTCGGCACCATCAACCATTCGCTTCTGTCGGTCGAGGCCTTGCGATCGCGCAAGATCGACATTCTCGGGATCGCGTTCATCGGCGCCGAAAATGCCGATACCGAAGCAACGATCTGCAGAATGGCGCAGGTGCGTAAGCTTGGACGATTGCCCTGGCTTTCACCTCTCGATGCGCCAACGCTCCGATCTGTTTTCGAACGCTGCTTCAGCCGTGGTGATTTCGATCGATGACGCGCAAAGGACCGATCTGGCATCCGTTTACGCAACACGCCCTTCAGGGCGAGATGACGAAAATCGTTCGCGGCGAAGGAGCATATCTCTACACCGCGGACGGCCGCCGCATCATCGATGCCATTGCGTCCTGGTGGGTCGTCACGCACGGTCATTGTCATCCCCACATCGTCAACGCGATTCGGAAGCAGGCCGAACGGCTCAACCAGATCATTTTCGCCGGGCACACCCACGAGCCGGCCGAGGAGCTTGCTGCGCAGCTCCTGAAATCGACGCCCCGGAATCTGGAATATGTGTTCTTTTCGGATAGCGGCTCGACCAGCGTGGAGGTCGCGCTGAAAATGGCACTCGGCTACTGGAACAACATCGGCAAACCACGCTCGCGCATCGTGGTGATGCAGCACTCATATCACGGCGACACCGTCGGAACCATGTCGGTCGGCGCGCGTGGCGTGTTCCACGCATCCTACGAGCCGCTGCTGTTCGAGGTTACCACGATTCCGTTTCCGAAGCCCGGTCACGAGCAGGCGACCCTCGATGCACTCGAGGCGGCTTGTCTCGGCGAAGGTCCCGCCGCTTTCATCGTCGAACCGTTAATCCTGGGCGCGGGCGGCATGCTGACATATCCCGCCTGGGCGCTGAAGGAAATGAAGCGCATCTGCGAGGCATCGAACGTGCTGTTCATTGCAGATGAGGTCATGACGGGCTGGGGCCGAACCGGCACCTTATTTGCCTGCGAACAAGCGGATGTGTCGCCGGATATCGCCTGCTATTCGAAGGGACTCACGGGAGGATCGCTTCCACTCGCGGTGACGATGTGCCGTGCCGAAATCTTCGACGCGCATTATTCGACCAACCGCACGCATACGTTCTTTCATTCGAGCTCCTATACGGCCAACCCGATCGCATGCGCCGCCGCCAAGGCAAATCTGGACCTGTGGCAAGACAAGGCGGTCATGGATCGGGTCGCGGCCGTTGCCGGGATGCAGGAAAGGGAAATCGAGCCTTTCCGTACCGATCCGCGCTTTAAAGACGTGCGGCGGATCGGCACGATAACGGCGCTCGATCTGATCGTGCCCGACCGCGGTTATCTTTCGAGCGTGGGCCCGACGCTTCAGGCCGTGTTCCGCGGTCGGAATCTTCTGCTGCGTCCGCTTGGCAACACGATCTACGTGATGCCTCCCTATTGCGTCACGGCCGAAGATCTCCATGAGATCTACGCGGCGATCGGCGATGCCGCCGAGGCAGCGCTATCAGGAAGCCGTGTGCATTCCTGATTCCTCCTGCCCCTACTCCGCGGGCGCAGCCGACATCTCCGGATGGGCGACATAGTGCTCGGTGGACTCGAGCTTACTCACCGCAAACAGCCCGGCCGCCACCACGGCATAAGCCAGCGCCACGGCCGGTGTGACATTGAGTCCGACCGATTCACCATGCATGAAGCCGAAGAAGGTGAGTACGGCGCCCGATAACGCAAAGGCCGAGGCCTTGACGAAATCGCGCTCGATCACGAACACGCCGACGGCGCCCAGCACGAGGCCGGCCAGGATCGAGCCGCCGCCCATCACTTCCAGGCCTTTATAGAGTACGCCCTGTTGCGGCAGCGCGGCGATGGCGGCCGCCTTGACCGCAGCCGCCTTGTCGGCGCTGAGCCCGCCAACGGTGGCTGCCGCATTCATGGTCGAGTTGAGCATGGTGTCGATCAACAGCTTGGCCCAGGCCGCCAGATGCGGCGTGAAGGCGAGCGCAATCGCGGGCGCATGCTTGAGCGGCGTGGTCTGGAATGCCTGCGCCGTCATCAGCATGCCGATATAGAGAAGGATCGGCGAGATCGCGACCACCGGCACCAAGGCCAGCAGCACCGAGATGATGCCGAGCCAGGACAGCACGATCACCATCACGCCGGTCGCTGCCGAATAGCCGATCCGGCCGCCCATCGCCTTCCAGCCGGGATGGCCGATATAGACCGCGTTGATGAAGGGGTTGCCCATCAGGCAGCCGATCAGGCTGACGATGCCGTCGGCGGTCAGCACCCGCGTGGTCGGGTATTCGTCGCCGGCAGCTTCCGCGCTTTCGACATTGTCCATGGCCTCGACGAGGTCATAGATGCCAAAGGGAATCGCGGTCACGAGGATGACGCCGAGATATTCAAAGCCCGAGAACACGGTGTTCACGGCCGGGATCGGCAGCGAGAAGCCGAAATTGGCGAAGGCGTCGCCAAGCCCCTTTACGCTCAGTCCGCCGAGACCGAGGCCGAAGAGGTTCGAGCCCCACGCGATGATCATACCGACCACGATCGCCACCAGGCCGGCCGGGATCCCGCGCGGATATTTCACGCCGCCAAACCAGCTCACCAGAATGACGGCGAAGCAGACCAGGCCGATCTGCGGCGTCATGTACATCTCCAGCGCCGGCCGCATCGCGATGAAGGTCAGCGAGACGCCGGCAAGCGTGCCGAGCAGCGCGGCGCGGGGCGTGATCTTACGGATGAATGGCGCGATGAAACCGCCGATCATCAGAATAAAACTCTGGAAGAACACCCACACCAGGCCCGCCGACCAACCCTTCATGGGATCGCCGGTCTTGAGCGTCACCGGCAGCATGATCACGAAGGTGACGATGAACATGTGCGGCACGCTGACGCCCGACGGCAGCGCGCAGACATCGGTGCGGCCGGTCTTTTGCGCCAGCCGATAGGCAAGGAACGCGTAGTAGAACGTCGAGAGGCACAACATCAGCCCCAGCGCGGGCAGAATGCGGCCGAACACCAGAGAGTCCGGCATCTTGAGCACGAAGCGCAACAGGCCGGTCAGCACCAGCATGTTGACCAGGATGTTGGTGCCGAAGCCGAAGAATGCGTTCCAGTCGCCCGGCGTCCAGATTGCCGGCTTGAAGTCGGATTTAACTACTGTTGCCGTCCCGCTCATCGTGATGCTCCTGCTTTCAGATTATTCGACGTCTCCGCTTGCATTGCCTTGAGAACCGCGGCCGAGTCCGCGACCCAGCCGAAGATGCCACCCTGGGCCTTGATCATTTTCAGACCCATCTCGTGGAATTCGGGGAAGTAGGAGGCGCAGCCATCCGAGATGACGACGCAGCGATAGCCGCGGTCGTTGGCCTCGCGCACGGTGGTGTTGACGCAGACCTCGGTGGTCACGCCGCACACCAGCAGATTCTCGATGCCGTACTTGGTCAGGACGTCCGTGAGCTCGGTGGCGTAGAACGCGCCCTTGCCGGGCTTGTCGATCACGATCTCGCTGTCGAGCGGATAGAGCTCGGAGATGATGTCGTGGCCGGCTTCGCCCCGGATCAGGATACGGCCCATCGGACCGGGATCGCCGATGCGCAAACTCGGCGCGCCACGCTCGACCTTGGCCGGCGGCGCATCCGATAGATCGGGCAGATGGCCCTCGCGGGTGTGGATGACCAGCATGCCCATGTCGCGCGCCGCCGATAGCAGCGCGCCGATCGGCTTCACCGCGCGCGCAAGCTGGCTCACGTCATTGCCGAGCGTCTCGCCAAAGCCGCCCGGCTCCATGAAGTCGCGCTGCATGTCGATGATCACGAGCGCGGTCGTGGACCAATCGATATCGATCGGCTCAGGCTCGGCGATGACAGTCCCTGTAGCTGCGTAGCTTGAGTTCATCATTTAAAACGCCCCCCGGCGGTTGAACTCTCCAAACAGAGTTCTCGAACTCTCTGAAGGGAGTTCTGCAAGCGCCATGCCATTGTGTACAATTCGAAACGGCACCGGCGGGCGGCAGAATCGCGCGTGTTTTCAGGCTCTTCGTTGGAGTGCTTACATCTGCTTATTCTCTGTGCGGACGAAAGCATGCTCAAACGCTGGGCGCGCGTTGCATACACGCGCCGCCAACAGCCGCAAGAATGAGCGGGATTTCTCGCAGCCCGTCATTCCGGGATGCTCCGAAGGACCAGACCACAGATGCGCAATTGCGCATCGGGGAATCTCGAGATTCTCAGGGGCGCAATTGCGCCCCACAGCTCGCCCCGACGAGACGCCCCGGAATGACAGCGTAAAGAAAGCGCATGTGCAAAGCCTGCCATGCAAGTGGATTGGGCCAGCGATATTGACATTGGTGGCCCATCCTTCTCCACTTACCGCCGCTTCGACGAACGACGCCAGCCAAGAAGCCGTCCGCCAAGAAGACTTACGGAGTAACGAAATGACGCTGATGCAGGTGGGGCTGGACGACAAATACGACCTCGAAGCCCGGCGAATCTACCTTTCGGGCGTGCAGGCCCTCGTCCGCCTTCCCATGTTGCAGCGCGAACGCGACCGCGCGGCGGGCCTCAACACGGCAGGCTTCATCTCCGGCTACCGCGGCTCGCCGCTTGGCATGTACGACCACGCGCTGTGGCGTGCGAAGACCTTCCTGCAAACCCAGGATATCAATTTCGTTTCCGGCCTGAACGAAGACCTCGCCGCGACCGCGGTCTGGGGCAGCCAGCAGGTCGGGCTATTCCCCGGCGCCAAGGCCGATGGCGTGTTCGGCATCTGGTACGGCAAGGGGCCTGGCGTCGACCGATCGGTGGACGCGCTGAAGCACGCAAACTCGGCCGGCACCTCGCGCCACGGCGGCGTGCTCGCGCTTGCCGGCGACGATCACGGCTGCCAGTCCTCGACCCTGGCCCATCAAAGCGAGCAGGTGTTCGCTGCCGCCCTGATCCCCGTCATCAATCCCTCGACCTTGCAGGAATATCTCGACCTCGGCCTCTATGGCTTTGCGCTGTCGCGTTTTTCCGGCTGCTGGGTCGGCTTCAAGGCGATCGGCGAGACGGTGGAAAGCTCGGCCTCGATTGTTTCCGATCCGTCGCGGATCAACCTGGTCATCCCTGATGATTTCGAGATGCCGCCGGGTGGCCTCAACATCCGCTGGCCCGATCCGCCGATGGAGGCCGAGAAGCGGCTGTTCGGGGCGAAGATGGAGGCGGTGAAGGCGTTCGCCCGCGCCAACCAGCTCGACCGGATCGTGCTCGACGGCAAGCCGGCCCGGCTTGGCATCATCGCGACCGGCAAGGCCTATCTCGACCTGCGGCAAGCGATGGCCGATCTCGGCATCTCCGATCGCGATGCCGAGCAGCTCGGCCTTCGCATCTATAAGGTCGCGCTGACCTGGCCCCTGGAAGAGAGCGGCGCCAGGCGCTTCGCCGAAGGCCTTCAGGATGTGCTTGTGGTCGAGGAGAAGCGCGGCTTCATCGAAGACCAGCTGATGCGCATTCTTTATAATGTCGACGCCTGGAAGCGACCGAGCATCGCCGGCAAGCGCGACGAGACCGGCGCGCCGCTGCTGCCGAGCGAGGGCGAGCTCAATCCGACCATCGTGGCCTCCGCCCTGGTGGCGCGGCTGCGCCGGCTCGGGCACCAGAGCCCCCTGCTCGAGCAGCGCCTCGCCCGGCTCGTCGCCTTCGACCAGCCGGCGCAAGGTCACGCGCCGATCTCGCTGCAGCGGACGCCGTTCTTCTGCTCGGGCTGCCCGCACAACACTTCGACCAAGCTGCCCGAGGGCAGCCGCGCCATGGCCGGCATCGGCTGTCACGGCATGGCGCTCTATATCCCCGCGCGCCGCACCGACACCATTACGCACATGGGCGCCGAGGGCGCGAACTGGATCGGGCAGGCGCCCTTCACCAGCGAGCAACATATCTTCCAGAATCTCGGCGACGGCACCTATACTCATTCCGGCCTGCTCGCGATCCGCGCCGCGGCCGTCAGCGGCGTCAACATCACCTACAAGATCCTCTATAATGACGCGGTCGCGATGACCGGCGGCCAGCCGGCCGAAGGCGGCTTCAATGTCGCGCAGATCGCCCACCAGGTCTGGGCCGAGGGCGCCAAGCGGCTCGCGATCGTCTCCGACGATCCCGGCAAATATCCCGCGAATTACTTCCCGCAGGGCGCGACGGTCCATCACCGCCGCGACATGGACGCGTTGCAGCGCGAGCTGCGCGAGGTGAAGGGCCTGTCGATCCTGATCTATGATCAGACTTGCGCCGCCGAAAAGCGCCGCCGCCGCAAGCGCGGCCTCTATCCCGATCCGCCCAAGCGTGTCTTCATCAACGATCTCGTCTGCGAAGGCTGCGGCGACTGCTCGCAGACTTCCAACTGCGTCTCGGTGCAGCCGCTAGACACCGAATTCGGCCGCAAGCGTCAGATCGACCAGTCGAACTGCAACAAGGATTACTCCTGTGTCGAGGGCTTTTGCCCGAGTTTTGTTACCGTGCATGGCGGCTCGCTGAAGCGGCTAAAGAACTCGGCGGTGGATTCGGGCCAGCTCTTCGCCGACCTGCCATTGTCGACGCCTCCGTCGCTCG
>Ga0210396_10003202_pt1 | contig 16414 bp, 9 predicted proteins | sample IncBWH17OmetaG_FD_155466 | JGI IMG/M metagenome (GOLD analysis project Ga0210396, IMG submission 155466) | Forest soil microbial communities from Barre Woods Harvard Forest LTER site, Petersham, Massachusetts, United States - Inc-BW-H-17-O ... | reverse complement strand
AGTGTCCGCCGAAGATCGCTACGACGCTCATGAAATTCTCGATCGGCAAGCTCCAACGGACGGCATTCGCACGGATCTCGCCGAACATATTCACACTCACGTGCATCCGAGCAGAACGAACCTTGCCGACATAACCCTGCGCGACAAGGTCATGAACATACCGAAATGCCGGTGCAAAGGGTCGCTGCAGGCCAATCTGGGTTTTCACTCCGGCAGCATCTGCGAGCCTCGCCAGCTCGGCGGATTTGGCGGCAGTCGGCGTAAGCGGCCACTCGCAGTAAACGTCCTTGCCTGCAGTGATGGCTGCGCGGATACCCTCCTCATGTTGCTGAGAGGTGGTTAGCACCAGGACCTGGTCGACCAATGGGTCCGTCACCAACGCATCCAAACTCTCGCCTACGTGAGGAATGCCATACTCCGTAGCGGCCGCCTTCGCCGCTTCCTTACGTTGGTTGTAGATAGCTACGATCTCGTACTCCGGCAAAAGTCTCAGCACCCGGAGATGTGCGAACTTGGCCCAATTGCCTACACCGATCATTCCCAGACGAATTTTCTTTTGATCCTTCATACCTTCCTCCCTACGCGTGTCACTTACTACAGAACTAAAGATGAGGGGTGACACTCCTTTTTGCGATCCGAGAACATAATTGCGTCGCCGGTTTCGAGACGTACGTAGCGTCTCTCTCAGCAACTCCTGGTGCAAGAAGCGGACCATTCGCAAGAGATTGAAAAGACAGACGAAGAAGGAAGGAAAGCTGCTCGTGGATTTGGTGAAATTGGCGGAAATTGCGATTTCACCAGTCCTCGGAAAAGGCCTAGGTGAGTTTGAAGTGGCTTTTGCGAATCCTTAATTTCTTAATGCGGTGCTCCAAGGTCGAAGGTGGTACTCGGAGCCTCGCCGCGGCCCCGCTCGGGCCAGACACTCGCCCTCGACTTCCCGCGAGTGCGTCCTCAATAATCCTCCGTTCACGACTGGAGTTCTCATCGCCGTCTGCGGGTTCAGGTTGTTGCGGCAAGCTGACACGGCGGGAATCCCTGGACAACCAGGCTGCATCCACAGAAAACACGCCATCAGAACTAACAATGACCGACCTCTCAACAACATTTTGCAGTTCGCGAATATTGCCCGGCCAAGGATAGGATCGAAATAGTTCGACCGTTCGTTTATCGACCTTTTTAAAGTGCTTGCACATCTTTTGGGCAAATCGATGGACAAAGTGTTCCAGCAGCATCAGAAGATCGTCTTGCCGTTCGCGAAGCGGGGGAACCTGGATCGGGAATACGTTCAGTCTGTAGTAGAGGTCCGAGCGAAATGTCCCGTTTGCAACGGCGGCATCCAGATCGCGATTAGTTGCCGCAATTACGCGGACATCGATCTTGACGGGTTGCGTGCCGCCAACACGTTCGAATTCACGTTCTTGCAGCACCCGCAGGAGTGCAACCTGAGTGTCCAGCGACAGCTCGCCGATTTCGTCGAGGAAAATGGTTCCTCCGTTCGCCAGTTCAAATCGACCGAGGCGGCGCTGCATCGCCCCGGTGAACGCGCCCTTTTCGTGGCCAAAGAGTTCAGAAGAAATCAGCGATGGGGCAAGAGCTGCGCAGTTCACGCTCACGAAGGCGCGTTGCGACCGACGAGATCGCTTATGGATCGCGCGGGCGACGAGTTCCTTACCAGTTCCAGTCTCTCCACTAACAAGAACGCTCGAATCGGTGGGAGCAACTTTCGTTATCCGAGAAAGCACTCCCTGCAACGCCGACGAGGTGCCGACGATCTCTTCGAACATGAACGCTTGGTCGATCTGCTCCCTGAGCACTACGTTGTCGTTTTTTAGGTGATCTCTCAGACGCTTGATCTCTTCAAACGCTTTCTCCAGGTCGGCTCGCGCGCGGTGGTGTTCGGTGACGTCTATTGAGGCCCCGACAAATTCCACGACGTCGCCGCGTTCGTCCAGGATGGGATGGCCGATACTGCGGATGTTTTTGATCGTTCCGTCTGGAAGAACAATCCGAAAATCTGCCTCAAAATCAGTTTTTCTAAGCAAAGCCGCCGCGTAAGCTTGTTCGACCTCGGGCCGATCTTTGGGATGCATCCTGCTGAAATAGAAATCGGCCGACGATGCGTCATCTTCGGGTTCAATGCCGTACATTGGAAGCCCTTCCGGGGAGATTGTCACCTTCCCTGATAAGACCTCTTGTCTCCAACTGCAGGTGCGGGTTAAGTGTTTTCCCGTTCCATCCACTCGCGGACGTACTCCGGACAGTTCTCCAGCTTTATCCCATCCGCCTCGCAATCTCTTAGAAATTTCACCGCGTCGCGATCTGCCAGCCTCACGTCTCGTAAATCCAAAACGATGGTTCTGTGGTCCACATCGAAGAGCGCCTTCAACTCCGCGACCTCCTCCGCCTTCATGTGCCCACTTAGAGTAAAAACTGTGATTCCCTGCCGCACCGATCGCTCGATCCTCAAGGTCATGGTTAGGTTGTTTGCCCAGTCAGCCATGGCGTTGCTGCATTGTTGCCATCGCGGCTCTTGATTGATGAGATGCAACAAGGAGGCCAGATGCAAGGCACTGAAACAAAAGGCTTTGGGGAGACATTGGAGTGACGGAATTCCGGGAAGTGCCGGATTCCCGGGAATTGACAGGAGGGAATACTACTCCTTAGAGATAAACCTGTGTTTCTTGATTCCAAGCTGCTTAATTTTCGTGTCCAGCGTCGATCGGGGAATTCCGAGTTTCGCTGCCGCACCTTCTGGGCCGGAGACTTTCCCTTTACTTTCCGCAAGAGCCGTTTCAATAATTCTTCTCTCCTGATTCTGTAGAGTGTCTGGCAAAGGACCTGACAACTCTTGCCGAGCCGCCTCGTGGCTGGCCAGCCAAGCCTTTTCGATCCAAAAAGTGTCGCCGCTGCTGAGGATCACCGATCTCTCAACGATGTTTTGCAGCTCACGGATATTTCCCGGCCAAGAATACAACTGACACTGTTTCAACGTATTCCTGTCGATTTTGCGGATTCGTTTCCCCATTTTCTCCGCGTACCGTTTTACGAAGTACTCCACCAACATCGGAATGTCCTCCTTCCGTTTGCGCAGAGGAGGCACCTCAATCGGGAATACGTTAAGCCGGTAAAACAAGTCGGCTCGAAACGTCCCTGCGGTAATGGCTTCCGTTAAGTCACGATTCGTTGCGGCTATAACGCGAACGTCGGTGGGAAGAATTCGGTTACCTCCCACTCGTTCGAACTGCCGCTCCTGGAGTACTCGCAGCAACGCAATCTGGGTCTCTGCGGGAAGATCGCCCACCTCGTCTAGAAAAATCGTACCGGAATGTGCCAGCTCAAAGCGGCCCTGTCGGCGCTGCACCGCGCCAGTGAAGGCGCCTTTCTCGTGGCCAAACAGCTCCGACGCGATCAAGGAAGAAGGAATCGACGCACAGTTTACGCTGATGAACGCCTGTCCGGAACGTTTCGAGTGCTTGTGTATTGCGCGAGCAATCAGTTCTTTTCCTGTTCCCGTTTCGCCCGTGATCAGCACCGTGGAATCGGTGGGGGCCACTTTCACAATGCTGGAGAGCACGGTTTGCAGCACCGATGACGAGCCCACAATTTCCTCAAACATAAATGCCTGATCGATTTGCTCGCGTAACGCAACGTTCTCGTTCCGGAGTCGCTGCTCAGTCTGTTTGCGATCCTCGATATCGGTCCCCGCGACATACCAACGTGTGACGCGTCCCTGGTCATCGCGTATCGGGTTCCAGCGGAAGAAAAACCAGCGATACTGTCCGTCATTTCTCGGGAGACGTAGTTCGGTTTCGTGCGGGAGGCCACTCAAGAAGTTACGTTGAGCTTCGCTCATCACGCGTGCCCAATCATCTGGATGAGACAGTCTGCGACGAACGGTCCGCCACTCCTCAAAGGTAAGACCGAGATAATCGAGCGCGGCTTGATTGGCATAAAGATTGGTGCGGTCGGGATCAGGCCCTAACACATAGACGTGCTGCGGCGCCAACTCCAGGATCTGTCGAAGCTCGCTTTCGCTTTGCCGGATCTTCTCCTCCGCTTGCTTTGCCGCGGTGACGTCCATCACCGTTCCGACAAACTCTACGAGGTCGCCTTTCTCATTGACGATAGGATGTCCGATCGCATGGAGGTGCTTGACAGCTCCGTCGAGAAGAACAATGCGGTAGTGCGCTTCATAGTCTGTTTTTTCGATTTCGGACTTTTCGAAAAGTTCCTGAACGCGTTTTGCGTCCTCAGGATGATTTCTATTGAGCCAAAATTCAGTGTTCGACTGAACCTCATCGGGTCTCACGCCGAATATTCGATACACTTCCGGCGAGACTATGACTCTCCCCGAAGCAATGTCATGTTTCCAGCTGCCTGTATGGCTCAATCGCTGCGCTTCGAGCAACTCTGCTTCGCGGCGGCGCAGTTCCTCTTCGGCTTGCTTTGCTGCGGTCACGTCGGTTACGGCGCCCACAAATTCGAGATTCTCAGCCGAAGTCTTCAACGCGCGACCTAAGATGTGGACGTACTTCACCGAACCATCCGCCATCAGCAAACGATTCTCAAGATCAAAATCCGTTCCCGCCCCAGACGCACGGTCGAGGGTCTGTTGTACGCGATCCCGGTCGTCGGGATGAATTCGCTGCATGATCCATTCCAGCGTGGGCTTGGCTACTCGATCGTGTTCGAGAATTTTGTAGGTCTCCTCTGACCAGTAGATTTCTCCGCTGAGAACGCTCCAGCCGAAGCTGCCCGTGTGGCTGAGGGTCTGTCCCTGGGTCAGGAAGGCTTCGCTGCGTTGCAGATCAGAATAGAGACTGGCATTCTCAAGTGAAATGGCGGCTTGCGAAGCCAGCAACTCCAGCACCGCGATCCGGGTCGGATTGAAGACGTGGGGGGTCAGGTTATTTTCGAGGTAGAGCACCCCGGTGAGTCTGGCCTGGTTAATCAAAGGCAAGCAGAGAACTGAACGGGCGCGATGCTGACGGATGTACGTATCCGCTGAAAAAGAGTTCTGTGCTGAGGCATCGTCGAGAATCACGCTCTCCCGGGTGCGCACGACATAATGGACGATTGATTCTGGCAGCGCGGCCCCAGCCGCGGACACATCTCGCAGGCGCACGATGACAGTGTCGCCGCTGGTAGTGGCTTCCGCCTCTATCCGCTGCTCAACACCTCGCGGAAGAATCAACAGACCTCGCTCAGCACCCGCGTGTTCAATCGCTGTGCGCATCAGTGTGTCGATCAGTTTCTCCAGGACGATCTCGCACGAAACTGCTTGCGAGACTTTGATAACCGTAGCGAGATCTAGGTGTTCGACCGGCGCCCCGATCGTGCTCGTTGGCTCTTTCTCCCTCAGGTGCGGATATAACTGATCCAGTTGCCGCACCTTACCATCGGCTCCCCAACGGAAGTAGCCGTACCGGGCATCCTGCAAATATGCATGCGCGATCTTCTCGAAACCACGTGCCGCATAGAAGTGCGCGGCGAGCTCGTTGGCGATCGCTTCATTGTGGACAAAGCCGTTTTCGTGCGCCGACCGGATGGCTTGTTCGTAAAGGTGCTCGGCCTCGAGCTCGCGGCCTTGGATGCGTGCTATCTCCGCGCTTACCAGCGTGGCGCGGTTTTCGAAATTCTCTGGGCAGTTCCGCGCCCAAATGTCGAGATGGTCCTGGTGAGCTTTTAGAGCCTCTGAATGCCGCTGTTTTTCATCGGGAGGCGCGGAATCCCAAGATGCCGCGTGTGAAAGCGCGCCATAGAACCAAAACTCTGCTGCTTCGAAATGCTGGGAAAAGGGGTCGCCGCCCATCGGTTGAGCTTTCGATAAGGCATCCGCAGCTGCCGCATAGTCGCCCGCAAGATAACGCGCCTGCATCTTTCGAATCCAGTGCCAGCTGGCAGCTATCACCAGCATAGGGTTGCCGGATAAGTGGTGCTCCATCCGAAGCTCATCAACATGCACATCGTCGAGGTAGCCGAATTGGGGCGTCAAGCCGCGGAGTGTGCGAATCAGTGCTAGCTTCGTCGTCATGGTGTCAATGATGAGGCTGAAGCGCAGCTGGCGGGTGGCCTGGAGATAGCGTTCAGCTTCCACCTCCAGTTCGTCCAGCCGAGCTCCCGATGCGAGGCCTAGCGAGATCAAATGAGTCTGGCAATGGGCCACAAACAGCAGATCGCCTGTTTCTTGAACCAGATCGAGCGCGCGCTGTATCATCGAGGACGCGGCCTGGATGTGCTGAGTCCATGGCAAGACATGGTAGCCGACGACACAGTAGACCTTGCCGCGAAAACGCGCGAGATCCTCTCGCTCCACGAGCGCGACACCCAGATGGCCGAAGCGGAAGCCGTCTCGGTATTGGCCGAAGCGAGGACCGATCGTCATGCTCAACTGGCCGAACGCCAGGGGTGATGCATCGCAGTAACCATGCTCCAGGCTGAGGTTCGCCATGCGGAGCACGGCGAGGTCATGGATCTTCCTCTCGGTAAACAACGCGGCCGGGAGGATGGCCAACAAGACTTCCATGAGCGCGAGGAAATCCGCGTCCCTCATCGACGGCAGATCGACGAGAGTCTCGATCGGACGCTCGCCGACGCGCTGCCGGAGTTCATCGTATTCCGCGCGAACCTCCTCTTCACTGGGATGAGCCGACCATTTGATTCCAAATGTTCGGAGCTGCTCCACTCCGACTTCGACCGCGCGATCGATGCGGTCCGTGGTGTAGAGCGCTATCCGCAGGCAGGCTACGGCGGCGAGATCTGCCGAGCCGATGGCCCTCAGTCGCAATCTTGAGAGACGCCCGTCGGCGGCGAGAAACTCACCGGTCAGGAACTCGCACTCCGCCCGGTGCAGAGCCAAAGGAAACCTGAGGTCATGGTGCGTCTCCCAGTGCTCCTCGGAGAGCAAGGCTTCTCCGGCGGCCAGATGGACCAGTGCCGATTTGTAAGCGGTGCCCGCCCGTGCGCGGCGAGCCGCGATCAGATTCAACTCGGCGATTTGCAACCGCTCTGCGTCGGACGTAACGAGTGGCACGCCGCGATTGAGCTGGTTCACGATCTCAAAGATTTTTTCCTCCAGCTTGTCGGGAGGCGTCGCGGCAGCTATCAACCTCCCTATCCGGAGGTGGGCATTTGCTCGCGAATCTTGTGGAATCAAAGAATAAGCTGCTTCCTGCACCCGATCATGGAGAAACCAGTAGGCGTTACCCGAGCGGAAAACTAATCCAGTCCTGGTAGCTTCCCAAAACCGGGCGTGCATTTCGTAGCTCGACTGCTGGGAAACCATTTCGAGAAGGGCGAACTCCGCGCGGTTGCCCAGGCATGCAAGTAGCTGCAATGCCTGCTGCGTTTCGATCGGCAGCCGTTTCAGCTTACCAACCAGGAGGTCGGCCACATTGTCCGTGTAACCCTTTGCGCGAATGGTATTCAGGTCCCAGGACCATTGCCCTTCGCCGTAATCGAATGTGAGTAAACCCTCGTCGACAAGTGCAGAAATGAACTGAATAACGAAAAACGGATTGCCAGCCGTCTTTTCGTGGATCAACTCTGCCAGCGCGGCGGCACCCTCGGGTTCGGTGTGAAAAGAATCCGTGATTAAAACAGCCACGTCTGCACGTGTTAGTGGAGCAAGAACGATCTCTTGCACAGGCGCGCCGGCCTTGCGCATCGCATCCAGCTTGCGCGTCAGCGGATGGGAAGAATCGACTTCGTTGTCGCGATAGGCGCCGATCAACATCAAATGCGGCACATCGGATTGCGTTACAAGATCCTCGATCAAGTCGAGAGTTGCCGAATCGAGCCATTGCAGATCGTCGAGGAACAAAGCAAGCGGATGCTCGGGTCTTGCGAACATTCCGATGAATCGCCGAAAGACGAACTGGAATCGGCGTTGTGCGTCTTGCGGTGGAAGGTCGGGGACCGGCGGGGGTTCTCCGATGATCAGTTGCAATTCAGGAACAAGGTTGACAATGAGCTTTGCGTTTGGACCTAGCGCATCTTGAAGCGCATCGCGCCATTTGCCCAGCTCAGTCTCATTTTTTGTCAAAAGCGGACTCAAAAGGGTCTGAAACGCTTGTGCCAAAGTGGCATACGGGATGTCGCGCTTGTACTGGTCGAACTTGCCCGCCGCGAAGAGCCCGCGAGGCGGGACGAGCGCCTTATGCAACTCATTCACCACAGTGGATTTTCCGACGCCGGAGTATCCAGAAACGAGCACCAACTCCGGTCGGCCGCCGGCGACGATGCGGTCGAAAGCTGCGAGGAGGGTCTCAATTTCAGATGCTCGCCCGTACAATTTCTCTGGAATCAGCAGCCGGTCTGGCGTGTCGTGTTCGCCAAGCGCGAATTCGTCGACGCGGCGCTGAGTTTCCCATTCAGCAAGGCAGCGCCGAAGATCGCTCTCAGCGCCAACCGCTGTCTGGTAGCGTTCCTCAGCAGTTTTGGCGAGTAGCTTCATGATGATCGCAGAGACTGGGCCCGGGACATTCTTCAACCGCTGGCTGGGCGGCGCTGGCTGCCTGGCGATGTGGCAGTGCACCCATTCCATCGGATCGGAAGCCGTGAAGGGAAGCCTACCCGTTAGCATTTCGTAAAGCGTGACGCCGAAGGCGTAAAGGTCGCTCCGCGAATCGATCGAGCGATTCATTCGTCCGGTCTGTTCTGGCGCCATGTAGGGAAGTGTTCCGGCGATGAACTCGGGAGGTTCGGGCCACTGGTGCTCACGCAGAAGGCGCGAAGCGATACCAAAGCCCATGAGCCAGACCTGGCCGGTCCCGGAGTTAACGAGAACACTGGGCGGCTTGATGTCTTTGTGGATCAGACCCCGCTTGTGTAACCGGCTGAGTGCGGTTGCGAGACCAACGGCGAAGCGCAAAAACTGCGTCATTTCCATCGGTCCCTGAATGAGTCGATCGAGAGGTTCACCGCCAGGGTTCTCGAGCACGAGTATCGTCTGCCCGTTGAGCTGGGAGAGAGCGAGGGGCCGAACTGCCCATGATGGGTCCAGGTCAGCCCTCAACGAGTATTCGTGCTCCATCCTCTTGAGGCTTTCCGGCGCGGGGCGTGTTGAAACAGGCGCTAGTAGGAGAACAGACGGTGCGTCTACCTGGTTCGGGTGCTGGCCCCGGTACAGGATGAACTCCTCATCCTTTCGGAGCGGTTCAAGCACATATTCTGAAAGCTCCACGATGACTGTTCTCCACTTTCAGGTACTCCATTGATGTTGAGAGAATGACCGCTGCCAAAAAGTTGGTCCGGAAGTCGATCCGTTCGGTAAAATTCTCCAGGCTTGAACTTCCATTCAAGCCCCCCGCTGCCGGAACCGTATTGACCACGTCACGAAGCGCTCTCTCGCTCCGGCGGGCAGTTTCCGTCCGCTGCTTAATCTCTTCAAAAGCTTTCTCCAATTCAATCCTGGCCTGCACCTGTTCGGTGACATCTATTGCGGTCCCATCAAATTCCACGAGGTCGCCCTTCTCACGATGAGACTTCCGATAGAATGTGGTATTTGATGTGAGCGGACAGGCTGGTGGGAACCATGTTCTGCGGATGCCATCCACGGATTATAGTCCAACCGGCGATTCCAGCCTTCTTGGAACTTATGCAAACGCGAGCCAAGCCTTTGAATGGCTAAACCGGGCTTACGCCTGGAGATAGACATCGCAAATCGCCCAGTCACGTTCTGCAAGCCGACTTGCAGTTACTAATCCGGCCAACTTGCTCAAACCCCGTTTATGGCCGTGCGCACGCCGAGCTAGTCGGATAAGGGCTTACGAGTAATCGAATTTGGGGGCTGGAGAAACGAACAGCCTCTCTTGACCCTTTGGTTTTAGCATTGCTAGATGTTATAAGGAGGAAACATTTTATGCTCAACGCTATTCCTCTGGTCCTGGCGGCCCTCATGGCTGTGGGAATCATTGTAATCGGTTGTTTCTAAAGGAATTCGGGACGCCGCATGTGGATTGGTGCTGCTGATAATGATGCTCACTGCGGACAGGCGGACGCTAGGCATAGCTCTACTCGTCTTGGCCATCATCCCTCTTGGCGACATGTCGATCATTCTGGGGTCGGGCGGGTCGAAGTCGAAAGCGTTCTCAATTCATGGCGTAACCTGCGCGGTGATGCTTGTCGTCGGCCTCTTGTTGATCCATGCCATTTGAGAGCGAAGTATTCCAGCAAATCGGCGCGGCGACGCTTAGAAAAGGCGGAAGGACAATGAACCATTGGATGTGGCTGGTGTCTCTAGTTGGCATTCTAAGCACAGCAGTTGTGTGTGGCACGGACGTCTTCTTTTTGACTATCGGCCGTCCCGCGCTCAGATTGGCTTCACCATCTGCCGGAACCGAGGTCATGGGATTTCTCCACATGTTTGCCGATGCGCGGATGCCGATCTGGGGCGTCTCGGCGATCTTGTCCAACTTCTTGCTGGTCGTGTTAAGCAGGAGTGGACAGCGCTGGTTCTATTTCGCATCGCTCTTAATGCTGATTCTGTTCGTCGTTATCTACGCCCGCGTGTCAAAACCTATTAATCGGCTTCAAACCGAAGCGGCAAGAACCGGAGAAAGCCTCAACAATGGTCGAGAACTACAGGCGTCGTGGGATAGATCGGTAATGATCCGTGTTCCGCTGCTCGTTGCGTCTCTGCTTGCCCAGTGCCTCGTGTTGCTAGTCGCTTAGGCGCAAATGTGGCTGGTGCGCTCCCCTTTGAGGAGTCAGTAGCCATCCGAGGCTTGGACGGTGCCTTCCATATCGTGCCTGTCGTCGGCCTCTTGTTGATCCATGCCATTTGAGAGAAATGCCTCTGACCGTTCTTGTCGACCGTGAGGATCGGATTGCGATCAGCCATGCTGGAGATGTCGATCTAGTGCTCTTCGAAGCCGACATCAACGCGCTCCTCGCCGAATAGGCGAGCGTTCAGCTCATTTTGCCCACAGGTGCGAAGTCGGCTTCCCTCTAGCGATTGGTCGGTCACTGCTGGCTCGTTTCTCAGGGCTAATCAGGGCAGGGACGACTTCTGGTGCTTAGGCCTGCCGGTTCTTGTGCCGCCTGCATCCAAATGATTTGCGATATTGACCCAGAGTAGTGCCCAGCCGTCGGGGGCGAAAACGCGACGAAGCACCTCGGCGCTGCTGCTCAAATGATTATGCGGCGGCGGCGCGGATTCGCGCTGCCGGCACGACGACCTCAACAAGTCCAGTCGCTACGTCATAGACGAGGCCTGATATAAGCCACCGGCTCGGCAACGCCGTAATCGCGCGGAGCGCGGCAACGTCGGCGGCAACCGCAGCGCGGGGATCGGTGACCGCTTTTGTCTTGAGTTCCGCTTCCTGTATCTGAAAATAGTGTGCCAGCATGGCGGGGTTGCCCACAAGGCGAGTGATGCCGCAATCGGTGTGCTGGAGTACGATGATGTGAAATTCACCGCCCCCTCCAGGAATCTGCCCGGCAACTTCACCGATTCGCCCGAGTAGTCCCAACTGCTCCAACAACCCAGGCGTGATTCGACCGCCGATGTTACGCATCACGACGGCCTCGCCCGGTTTGATTCCGAGTACGTCAGCAGGATCCACACGCATATCGGCGCAACCAATGATGATCGCCTTCACGTTTGGCAGCGCCTGCGGGAGCGAGGGCATAAGTGTCCCCGCAGCAGACTGCTGAGCTGCAAAGTCTTTGTTACGTTGTAACATAAGGTCAAGACTGTTCATGTTGGTTTCCCCCCCCGATAGATAGATGTTGCTTGACACTTTGTTGGTATACGCTGAGCGCCAACGTCTTCACCCGCTCTTGGAAACAATGTGACTGTAGTCGATCGTGATTCGTGATGTTTCGTTGGAAGATTTCATGACACCCGGTACAACTGTCTAACCCGCTCTCCATTTCTCGCCTCTGTCCTGCTTTACACCTGCTTCGCGAGCGCCCTTAGTTCAAGTGCCATCGCGCAAGCAGACCCGACGCATGTGGTGTCACCTGCGACTTTTCTTGGGACATCGTAGACGCAAATTGCGTCCCTTAAGGAGGCCGGCTGGTCCAAGGAGAAACTTGCCGCGGCGCAAGCCTATGCCAATGCGGACTCGGTTCACACTTCCGCGGTGATGGTCGTCCAGGGCGGTGAAGTGGCTGATCAGTGGGGAGATTTCGACAAAAAGATTGACTGCTATTCCATCCGAAAGAGCCTACTGAGCGCTCTTTATGGAATTTACTCGGCTGAAGGCATCATTGACGTCAATCAGACCCTTGAACAGCTCGGCATCGACGACTCGCCTGACCCGCTCACGAAAGAAGAAAAGCAGGCGCGCGTCGTGGATCTGCTGCGCGCACGCTCGGGCGTGTACCACAAGGTAGATTTTGAAACTGAGTGCATGCAGAAGAGCCGTCCAGCGCGCGGGAGTCACCCGCCAGGCACGTTCTGGTATTACAACAATTGGGATTTTAATGTCCTAGGGACGATCTTTGAAAAAAAGACTGGCATGAAGATCGGCGACGCCTTTTATCAACTCATATCTCCTGTCCCAAACCTGTCCGTTCGACCGTTGCTTTCTGCGGCTTTTTCGATTATTAATCTTGCATATATCGCGGTCTCTGCAGTTTTCCTATCCTGGGAATTGAATGGCGCTGTGCGTCAGCAGTCCTCAGTGATAAGAACCTGAAGTGTAGCTTTCGGACGAACAGCCTGGCAGACAATTCCGGGACCGCGGTCATCGATTCCCTCGCCCCCGTTGGGGCCAAGTCCTTCTCGCTGAAAGGATGCCCATGCGCCGCAAAATGGGGTTCTTCCCCTTCTTTCTGGGCCTCGTCGCCTTCGCATGTGGTTCCGATCTCGCGTTGGCTCAAAGGATTGATTCAGGTCAGCGTTCGCGCGCTCTTATCACGGCACAAATTGACGAAAGCAATCGCGTTCCGCTTGTCGGCAATATGCGCCCCGAAGCAAACGCTGGAAACGATCGCGGCAAGGTTGCGGACGATTTTCCGATGGACCACATGCTGCTCCAATTGAAGCGTCCACCCGAGCAAGAGCAGGCGCTCCAGGAGTTCATAGACGAGCAGCAGACGGCTGGATCTCCGAACTTTCACCGGTGGATCAGCGCGCAGGAATTCGGGGAGAGGTTTGGTCTCTCGAAACAAGACCTGGACGCACTTGCCAGATGGTTGCAGTCGCACGGATTCAAGGTCAACGTGATCTATCCCAGCGGCATGGTCATCGACTTCTCGGGAACGGCTAGACAGGTCCGCGAAGCCTTCCAAACGGAGATCCACCATCTCGAAGTCAACGGGGTGAATCACATTGCGAACATGAGTGATCCGCGTATCCCCGCAGCGTTAGCGGCTACCGTCTCGGGCGTCGTCTCTTTACACGACTTTCGGCCTCGCGCCATGTACAAGATGCGCCAGCCTAAAACCCAATACACGTTTCCCGATGGCTTTGGCGGCAACAACTATGCGGTCGTTCCTGCGGACCTGGCAACCATTTACAACTTGAACCCGCTTTTTAGCGCGGGTTATACGGGCCAGGGCCAAACGATTGTAGTCATCGAAGACACAAACGTGTTCAGTGCTTCTGACTGGAATACCTTTCGCTCGACACTCGGTCTTTCTACCTACACTTCGGGTTCCTTCACGACGGTGCATCCGGCTCCTTCGAGCGGGACAAACAACTGCGCTTCTCCCGGAATCATAGCTCCGAACGACGCAGAAGCAATTCTGGATGCGGAATGGGCCAGCGCCTCAGCTCCAAGCGCCGCAATCGTGATGGCGACTTGCGCGGATACTGGCCCCACATTCGGTGGCCTGATTGCCGTTGAAAACTTGATTAACGCCAGCAGCCAGCCTCCGGCCATCATGAGCGTAAGCTACGGCCAATGCGAAACGGTGAACGGCGCTGCCGCCAATGCCGCGTACAGCTCGGCGTATCAGCAGGCCGTGGCGGAGGGCGTTTCTGTTTTCGTTGCCGCTGGCGATAGTGGCGCCGCAGGCTGCGATAACAGCGCTTCAGAAGCAACTCACGGCATCGGCGTCAACGCTTTCGCGTCCACGCCATACAACGTGGCAGTGGGCGGCACAGACTTCAGCGACACTTATTCGGGCACCAACGCTACATATTGGAATTCGAGTAACACCTCCAATTTTGGCTCTGCGCTCTCTTACATTCCGGAAATTCCATGGAACAACTCATGCGCGGGTGCGTTGCTCACGAATTACGAAGGTTTTAGCGTGACGTACGGCTCGAGCAGCCTGTGCAACGACCCTAGTATCGGCTCACTTCTCGCGAGCACAGTCGCTGGCGGTGGTGGCCCAAGCGCCTGCGCGACCGGATCTCCGTCTCCATCGAATAGCGGTATCGTGAGTGGAACGTGCCAGGGATGGCCCAAACCTTCGTGGCAGTCTGTCCTCGGAAATCCAAACGACAACGTTCGCGACACACCGGACGTCTCACTGTTCGCTGCCGATGGCCTGTGGGGTCATTTTTATGTTTTTTGTTGGTCGGACACGGCAAATGGCGGAGCCGCGTGCACTGGCGCTCCGAGTGGCTGGTCCGGCGCGGGTGGTACATCTTTCGCGTCGCCCATCATGGCGGGGATTCAGGCCCTCGTGAACCAGAAGGCGGGTGGGCCGCAGGGCAATCCCAACCCCGTTTACTACCAACTCGCTTCCAACGAATACGGTTCGGGCGGCAACAGTTCTTGTAACTCAGCCAACGGCAACACCGCTGCCAGCAGCTGCATTTTTTATGACGTGACCCTCGGCGACATGGATGTGGACTGCGTTGGCAGCGCCAATTGCTACTTGGCTGACGGCTCGGTGGGCGTTCTCTCGACGTCCGATAACTCGTTTAGTCCGGCGTACGGCACCACCACTGGCTGGGACTTCGCCACGGGAATCGGAAGCGTCAACGCCGCGAACCTCGTGAACAACTGGCCAGCTTCGGGACCTAATTTTTCAATTTCGGCGTCGCCAAATACCGTGACACTCACGCAGGGGACCAGTGGAACGAGCACAATCACCGTTACTCCGGAGAACGGTTTCGCCGGCACGGTCAGCTTGTCGATATCGGGTTTGCCAAACGGCGTGACGGCGTCCTTCAATCCCGCCAGCACTGCAGGCACGAGCGCGTTAACACTCGTATCAAGTTCCACAGCCGCCGTTGGCACGTTTACAGTAGCCGTCACGGGTTTGTCCGGCACGCTGACTAACCAGACCACCATCTCCCTCGCGGTGAACCCCACAGGCAGCTACACCCTCTCCCCATCACCGAGCAATCTAAGCATCGTGCAAGGAACCAGTGGCGCAAGCACGATCACGATCACACCTCAGGGTGGTTTCAATGGCAGCGTCACTTTGTCCGCATCCGGTCTGCCCAGAGGCGTGACGGCATCGTTCAATCCCGTCAGCACCACGGGCACCAGCACGTTGACGTTAACAGCCAGCGGCACGGCGGCGACTGGAACGGCCACGGTTACCGTCACAGGGATTTCGGGCAATCTGTCGAGTGCGGCTACCCTTTCACTGACCGTCACTGCTCCGCCGAACTTTGCACTCTCCGCATCTCCAAACACCTTAACCATCGCGCAGGGGGGCGCTGGGGTAAGCACCATCACGGTCACGCCGCAAAATGGCTTCAGCAGCGGCGTCAGCCTGTCGGCTTCCGGTTTGCCCAGTGGCGTGACGGCGTCCTTCAATCCTGGCAGCACAGCGAGTTCGAGTACCTTGACACTGACCGCAAGCGGCACTGCAATAACGGGTAAGGCCACGGTAACCATCACGGGCACCTCAGGCAACTTGACCAATTCTGCTGCGATTACGCTGACTGTACGGCTAGTCCCAACGCTTCCCACGATCTGGACGGACTCTGATATTGGCTCGACGGGCCTGGCGGGGAATGCCAATTACGCCAACGGGGTGTTCACGGTGGCGGGAGCGGGAGCGCAGATTTACGGCACCGCCGACGCCTTTCATTTCGTGTATCAACCGCTGTCGGGAGACGGGACGATCGTGGCGCGGCTGGTCAGCGTGCAAGGAGGTTCCGGGTTCGTGGCCCCGGGCGTGATGATTCGCGAGACGCTGACGGCCGGATCGACGAATGCCGAAACGGCCGACTGGGCAGCTAGCAGCACGATCTATTTTGACGCTCGCACCAGCACCGGCGCGAGCACTACCCCTTACGCCAGCGTGAGTGAGACTCTGCCGTATTGGCTGAAGGTGAGCCGCAGTGGGAACAGCTTCAGCAGCTTTACTTCGATGGACGGAGTGAATTGGACGCAGCGGGGGACGAGCCAGACCATCAACATGGCCCAGAATGTGTACGTGGGATTGGCGGTGAACAGCGGCAGCGCTTCGGCCCTAGCGACCGCGACTTTCGACAACGTATCCGTCAGTTCAGCTTCCGCGCCAGCGCCGGTGATCAGCAGCGTATCGGCGA
>Ga0210396_10003200_pt1 | contig 16418 bp, 14 predicted proteins | sample IncBWH17OmetaG_FD_155466 | JGI IMG/M metagenome (GOLD analysis project Ga0210396, IMG submission 155466) | Forest soil microbial communities from Barre Woods Harvard Forest LTER site, Petersham, Massachusetts, United States - Inc-BW-H-17-O ... | reverse complement strand
CGCAGCACTTCTGGCCGGACCGCGACCCGATTGGGCGTCGAATGTACATGCCTTCCGACACCAAAGATCTGCTGAAGATTGACGAGCATACGGTTTGGATTACGGTTGTCGGTGTCGCACGCACTTTGCGCTATGAAAACCTCGATGGTTCTAGCGCACCGGTCGGGGCGTACTACTTCCCCAATTCGCAGCAGCCCGCTGGCGCTTTCACGTTTGCCCTCAAATCATCCGCTGATCAAGCTTCCGTCATCCGCGCCTTGCGCGCGGAAATGTCCCGTTTGGATCCCGACTTGGCGGTCTTCGACGTCCATTCCATGTCCGACCGCATCGACCTTTCCTTGGCTTCTCGCCGTACTTCCATGCTTCTAGCCAACGCCTTCGGCGGAGTCGCCTTGTTCCTGGCGACGCTCGGCATTTATGGCGTTTTGGCAAATCTGGTTGCCCAGCGCACGCGGGAAATAGGTATTCGCGTGGCGCTTGGCAGCACCCGGGCGGGCATCCTCCGGCTCGTTCTGCGCGAGGGGTTCCAACTGGTGGCCGTCGGCTTGATTCTAGGCGTTGTCGGCGCAATCTCCTTGCAAAAGGCTTTCGCCAGCGAAATCTATGGCGTTCGCCCTCTCGACCCGCTTGTCTTGGCAAGCGTTGTGGCCTTGCTCGCCATCGTTGCCCTCGCCGCCTGCGCCGTCCCTGCAAGCCGCGCCATGCGCGTCGATCCCATGGTCGCGCTGCGATACGAATAAAACCCTGCATACCCCAGTCCCCATGCCGCCAAAGCCGCTGGGTGTCAGTCGCTCCCTTGGTTCAAGGTTGCGGCGGTTGGCTCCAGCTCTTTTCGATATCTGTTTTATTCCCCGCGCTGACACGCGATAGCTGCCACAGTCTCTTCCCAGTTCTGGCACCTGTCACCGACTCAGGCGATAATGGTGGAGGCCACTCCGCCACCAAGGATCGACCACCAATGCTCCATGCATGGCACGACGTTTCTCCCGGAGACGACCTCCCGCGCGATTTCCAGGCGGTCATCGAAATCCCACTGGGCTCCAATGTGAAATACGAGTTGGACAAGGCCAGCGGCTTATTGAAGGTGGACCGCATCATTCATTCGGCGGTGTTTTATCCGGCAAACTATGGATTTATTCCGCAGACCTACGCGGAGGACAACGATCCCCTTGATGTGCTGGTGTTGTGCCAGGAGCCGGTGCAGCCGCTCGCATTGATCAAAGCGCGCGCCATCGGGTTGATGACCATGATCGATTCCGGCGCTAGCGACGACAAAGTGATCGCTGTGGCGACAAACGATCCCGAATTCAACAGCTACGTCGAAGCGAATGAATTGCCGCCGCACCGCTTACTGGTGCTGAAGCGATTCTTCCAAGACTACAAACAACTGGAAGGCAAGCAGGTGCAGGTGGATGACATCCGACCGGCCTACGCGGCGGTCAACGTCATAGAGAAGTCTCTGGCGCGTTATAAGGACCAGCGCGACAAGCTGCGCGCGAAGGATCAGCGCTAATACAAATGCACTATTCTTGCCGTCCGAACTCAATGCTACTTTGCATCGCCAGAAGCTGCTCGCGTTGGACGGCGAGCCCGCTCTGCGCGGGCATCTTTCTTGAACGAGTGAGCAACCTTTTTTTCTGGAGCGAGACAGCGTGAAGCGTTTTTGGAAATGGATGGCGGGGATTTTTGGCGTGCTGCTGGTTGCGGCATTCGCCGTCTTGTCCTTCATGGCGGGAAGTCCGAAAGATGCGTATGGCATGGTGCGTTACGCTTTTCCGCACATGCACCGCGGCACGCTGAAAGTTGGCGATGATGCGCCGGATGCGCGGATTCTGGAACTCGATGGCGTAACCCGTTTCCATATCCGCGAACGCACCGGCGCGCGGCCACTTGTTCTGGTGTTTGGGAGTTTTACCTGACCGCCGTTTCGCCGCCAGGTTGGCGACGTGGTGCAGATTTACAACGACTATAAGGACCACGCCGATTTCCTCACGGTTTACGTGCGCGAGGCGCATCCCACCGACGAATGGCAGATGAAGTCCAACGTAAAAGATGATGTTTGCTACGCGCAGCCAAAAACGTTGGAACAGCGCATGGCCATCGCCAACGACTTCACCAAAAGGTTTAAGTATCCGTTGCCGTTTGGCGTGGATGACATGAGCAATGCCGCGAACGACGCATATGCGGCGTGGCCGGAGCGCTTCTACATTATTGATGAGAGCGGGCACATCGCGTATCGCGGAGGAATGGGCCCGTTCAACTACAAACCGTCTGAAGTTCGCGATTGGCTGGCCCGGCGCTACGGCGCTGTGAAACATGATGCAGCTCCGGCTAACGCCTCGACAACTCCAACGGCAAGTAATTCTGAAGTGGTGCCAGCGCGGGCGGCAGCGTCAACTCCTGCGCCGGCAGCTTCGGCAAAATAACGCGGCCCTCGTATTTTCCGCAAAGCGCTATGATCTGTCCGTGAAGCACAGAATCAGCAACACCAATCGCGAAGCCGGTCTGCTTAAGAAAGTTGGGCTGGCGCGCGCTATCTCGAAGCTGGGTTATTGCTCGCGTTCGCGCGCGGCCGAACTGATACGAGCGGGCCACGTGCGATTGAATGGAGCTTTGCGTCGCGATCCGGAAACGCCGGTGCACATCGGGAAGGACCGGATTGAGATTGACGGGCAGCCACTGGCTGGCACCGAGAAGATCTATCTGGTGTTGAATAAACCACGCGGCGTGATTACTTCGGCTTCCGACGAAAAGGGACGCGAAACTGTCTATGCCTTTTTGCCGGCCGGGCTGCCGTGGGTTGCGCCGGTGGGACGGCTCGACAAAGCCAGCGAGGGGCTGCTGCTAATTACGAATGACTCGGAATGGGCTGCGCGAATCGCGGCGCCGGAAACGCATCTGGATAAGATCTATCACGTTCAAGTGGCAACGATTGCGAATGAACGATTGTTGAATGAATTGCGGAAAGGAATTCAGTTGGAGGATGAATGGCTGCGCGTGAAACGCGCGAGCATCCTCCGGGATGGCGAACGCAATTCGTGGATTGAGGTTGTGCTGGACGAAGGAAAGAATCGCCAGATCCGACGAATGCTGGAACATCTGAAAGTGGAAGTACTCCGTCTCGTGCGTGTGGCGATTGGTCCGCTCAATTTGGGCGATTTACCAAAGGGCGCCACGCGAGTGCTTGAGAAAGAAGAAAAGCAGGCCCTCGATCGCGCCATGCGCGCGCTGAATCGCGAGCCTGCTTCTGCCGAACGTTTTTGAGGCCTACCTGGATTTGTAGGTGAAGCTCACTTTTGTTTCTTCGTCGAGAACCAGCGGCCGGACGAAGTGGTACGAGTTCCCTGCTCTCGGCACTTCGATGCGAACGGGGAGCACGCCGGAAATGCGTTGTTGGAGATTGGTCACGTTGACGGAGGCCGCGGTTTGTTGTTTCTCTCGGCTTTTTGAGCGGCTTTCTTCGCGTCGCGCTGTAGCGCAGCATAATCGACGAGGGCGTTGCTGCTCATGACCGTCACTGTTTCTGCGGCTACGCCGATATTTAGAGTGTTGACGACGGGGGCGGGCCTGCTTCCGTCGTAGTTCGTTTCGCTGTCGAGCTGGTGGAAGCCGGGAGCGGACACCGTGATGCGGACTCGGCCGGAAGGCAGGTTCGAAACGAGCCAGCGGCCGGAAGAATCGGTAACAACGTTTCGAACTGCTCCGGTGTCGAGCTGAGTGACCGTGACTCGCGCGTTCGTGACGACTGCTCCTGACGGATCCACGAGGATGCCGCCCAGTTGTCCCGGAAGTAGCGAAACCGATTCGTAATTGGTGATCGGAGCTGCCGCTGGAAAGCCTCCAATGAGATCTCCTTCTGATTCCGCGCCGGAAACGTCGTGGGAAGCGGGGGGCAAGAGATTCGCGGCGATGGCGTCACCGCCAAAATCTTTCACCTTGTACTGTTCCGGGAGAAAGACTTCCCACTGCAAAATGTCGATGGGAATTTCCATTTTCGGAAGGGAGAGATCGGAGCCGCCTTTTTTTGCGAAGGGCGAGCCGGCGTGCATAAACACGAAAGAGACCTCATACGAATCGCTGGTGCGCAAGCCGGGCCTTACAAGGGGGACGCGGTTTCCGTCGGGAGCTTCGACGGGTTTCACTTTTTCTCCGGCGACTTCGGCTGTGAGAATGCTTGCGCCGGAAGGCAACACCACTTTGAGAAATGGCTGGGCCTGATTTTTGACGATGAGTTTCACTTCCGTCAACGATCTTCCTTCTGTGGTGACCAGAGTCGTGACGATGGCGCGCTCCGCGACGGCGGAGAGCACGCTGCTATCGGGGAAGCGCGTCCATTCGAGCGCGAGGCTGGGCTTTTCGTTCGGCTGCTTGTGATAGCGAAATGCGGCTTGCATGGGGAAGCGCGCGAGGGAACGCAAGTAGGGATTCGTCTCTTTAAAATCCATGCGCTTGAGGCCGCCGCCTTCGGTGGCAGTCAGCTCGATGGTTCCGGCGCCTTCGACGAGGAGTTCGCCGGTTTCCCGCTGGGCATTTTTGAAGCTGAGAAACGGCGCATCGGTTTTGGTGGCGGTGATGGATTTTTCCATGGAGATGAGGAATTGATGCGCGCGCTGCGCGGGGGCGTTGACTTTTAGAGTCAAAACGTTCGAATCCACTTCGGCGGATTCGACGGAGGCACCGGTGGTTCCGGTGACCTCGTATCCGGCGGGAATTTCGAGTTCGAACTGAGAGGGTTCGCCCTGGACGACGGAGATATCAGCGAGGACGGCGATTCGAATTTCCGCTTCGCTGACGGAGACAAGCGTTTTTACGTCCGAAAGGAAGCGCACTTCTTTGGGAACAACGGAAGCAGCGACTTCGCGGGTGGTCCACCAGATGGTGGCTTGCACGCCGGGAACGAGGGTGGCTTCGATGAAGGTTTGCCCGTTCTCGGAGGACCTGGAGGTAATGAGTCCGGGACTGATTCGAACGCTGGTGCGATCACCGGGAACGACGAGCGCGAGGCGCACGCTGCTGGCCGAGGGCGTGGGAAGGATAAAGGAGGCTTTGCCTGCTTCAATGCTGAGAGGCATCCCGGCGTCGAGCGTGACGGCGAATTCAGATGGTCCGGAGAGAACGGCGGTGTGCGTGCCATTCTCCAACTCCAGCGGAAGGCTTTTCCCTTCCTGGCGGGCATCGAGAATGGCCAAGCCGGCGGTCAGAGGAACTTTAGTGGCCCCTTTGTGGAGAACTTCCCCTTGCATTTGGATAGTTCCTTGCACCGATTCGTCAGTGACGCGAAATTTGAGATCGGCGCGCTTGATGGTGTAGGGCACGGGTGGTGCGTCCGGTTTTCGAATGGGCTTGCTCGCGAGTTCGAGAAGATGGTTGTACTCGTCAAGCGGCAGAGTGACATTGCCTGTCGCAGGGACGGGAGGGAGCGGCGTCTCGCCTGCTGAGGCAAATCCTGGAAGCAACAACATCCAAACCAAAATGATTGAGAGGATCTTTTTCATTTGCCACCTGCCTTTTTTTCGTGCTGATAACTTAAGTCCGCGCTTGGAGCCTGATTTTCCGCGGTCAATTCGGAGACGAGATAAAGAGAAGGTCCAAATGCCGGGAAGGAGACGTGAATGGGAAGAATCCCGGCGCGCTTCCCGGCTAAGGAGTCCGTTCTGAATTTGTCGAGGAGCGTTTGCGTTGCGGCTTGCGCGCGTTTCGAATTGAGTTCGTCTTTGTCTTCCATAGCCAAGGCTGATGGTTGCGAAGGAGCTGGCGCGGACATTGCTCCGCCGGCCACGCCGCCAACGCCGGTCAACGACACAGGAGGATTGAGAGCGGCCGAGACAGGAGTCCCGTACGCAGCCGTTCGAAACGCCCCTGTTTCCGGTGCCACTTTGAAGAGCGGCGGATGGTAGACGAGGAGGCCCGTGCGTGAGACCGGCAAATCCAGCGCGGGCAAGGCGAGTTTGAATTGGCCCTTGTCATTCCACGCCGTGCCGCGAGCCAGATAGACGACCTCGACGGCAAACTCGGGGGCTTCTTCGCCGGAGCGCGCTTTATCGAGGGGCAGAAGGAGACTTCCGTCCGGGGACTGTCCCGGGCGAACCGCTCTGCCTGCCAGCGAAGCGCCCCAGAGGGTGGCACCGGGAGGCAGAGTGATCTTGAGGAAGTTGCGCTGGTTGTTTCGAACGGCGTAGCGCGCTTGTACGAGAATTTTCCCCTCGCCACTGATGAGCACCTGGTAGCGCGCTTCTTCGACATTGGCCATGAGCACGGCTTGCGGCGTGTAGCGAGCAACATCCACGCTGAGCGACCTGGTCAGCTTCGCGGCGCCGGGGCGAAAACGGAAAGCGGTGAGGGATTGCGATTGATGACCGGCGACCATTTCGCCGAGATCGGTGGCGTCGGCGCTTTCGAGACCTTCGGACTTGACGTCCTTGATCTCGCCAGCGCCAAGAACTTCGACGGCGACGCCGCCGGTCTCGCGCTCGGCGTCGAGAAGGCGCAGAAGAGGAATCTCGATTTGCCCTTCGCGAGGGCTGTGCGTTTCTCCGGTGATGACAAAACGTGCGCGCTGTTCGACGGGTTCGAGGAAGGTCACGGAAAGTTCGTTAGACTTCACCTCCCAGTCGGCCACCATCGCGCCGAGAACCTGGTTGATCGTGATTTTGTCCGGGATTTGAATCTTTACCTCGTGCGCAGCGCCCTGGGTGACTTCCAGATTGACTTCGGCGTTTATGGAGGTGGAATCTTCGCCGAGACCCAAGAGTTGCGTGAGTGAACCACGCAAACGCAAGGGTTGCGTAGTGCGGTGATCCTCGGTTTTCCGCCGCCACGTGAACGTGAGCGGCTCGTTTCCGCGGCCGTAAGCGATCCACTTGCTTTCGGTGGCGGATTCGGATTTTTCGGAGAGAAGGCCACCGGCAAGTTTGACGTCCACGCTCTGACGAAGGAGCTGCACGGAAGCGCGAGTGACACCCGAAGCGGTTGCTGGGAGAGAGATGCTTTCCTCGCCGGCCGAGGTGGCGACGGGCAGCGCGATATCGAGAAGTAAAACGGCGCGGCCTAAATGAGAGAGGAGAGCGGAGAGTTGGCCGCCGGCTTTGCCGCCGGCGCCTGGTACGAGAGAGACGAGTTTGCCGTCGAGCCGGGCTTCGCGAACCAATAGACCAGCGGGAACGGGTACGCGCACCCAGCCGTCCTTCAGGACATCTACGGTGAGGGTGGCGCGGCCGGAAGCCAGATCGCTATTGATGCGCAAATCGTAGTCCACGCGGGTGAGGGTGGCTTCGACGGGCGGGGGTTCAGGGTCGTGTTCCGTCGGATAGGCGCGAGCGTGGAGCGTTCGATACTCATCCACGGGCAAGACCACCCAACCCGGAGAGTGCGGAGTCGATTGACCGTATGTATTGACCGCGATAACGAATGAGAGTGCGAAGAAGCAAAGCCAGAAGAGGGGCAATGCGGGACTTTTTTTCGAATTTTGACTTGCTGCAGGTCGAGCGGGCATACAGGTAGCCTCCTCATCTTCAAGAGTGACGAGCGCGTGCGTTGTCTTGGCGACCCGGGGACGGAGTGTGCTTTTGGACAGATAGGATGACGCGCAAACAACAGTTGGTTGTTCCATAGAATCGTTTTTTCGTAGCGGCTCAGCGGCACGTTATGCAACTGGCGGTACGCTCTGGACTTAGAACGGTGGAGATGGAAATTCTTGCAAGGTCGTTTTAGGCGGCCCGATCAAACAAGTATTGGCAGGTTCCGCGGGGGTGGCGAGTCTAAATCAGACTTAGCTGGTCTGGGGCAACCATTCCCCGTAGATGCCGGTTCCATTCGCAAACTTGTACTGGAGCAGGCCACGAGAAAGGCGTGATCGCGCAAAGGGTGAAAGTCAATTCGCAGGCCAAGCGCACCGCGGTGGAATAGCTTAGGGCGGACGTCCCCCAACGCAAAAGAAGGAGTCAATATGGTGGAGTGAGAGAGCAGGAGCCTGCAGGCACAGAAGAAGGGGATCGAGAGGCATTCCCAGGATCCGGCTGCACTGAGCCAAGCCAATCCCTGGCCCAGGGAAGCAAAACCTGAAAACGCGCTCCGGTTAGGCACAGAGCAGAAAAAAAACGCGCCTCCCGAGAAAAATCCCCAAATCTACCAAAGCGTATCTTTGAAACGGCGAGGAGGTGAAAAGAACTCGGCCCAGCCCTGCTTTCCGGTCCCCGTCATCTCCTCAAGCCGCTTGTTCAGAGATCGTATGAGTGCCCGGTGAAGAAGTCTGTTCCGTATTGTACACATTCACAATTTGGCCGCGCACGCTGGGGGAAGCTGGATGGAAACGACGCTTTCCGCGGGATTGCCCGCAGGCAGGTCATCGCAAACTCTTCGGCAAGCAAAGTTATCTCGCACACTCCGGTGTCCTGTGTTGGCGATCCGATGGCAAGATTCGAACTCACCGATGAACCACAACGGCCGGTTCGGGAATCCCGCTCTTGAGCAACTTGGCGAATTACTGGGGTAGCACCGGCAGGCTGAAATAATATCCTTGCGCTTCGTCGCATTGGCGAGCCCGAAGAAATGCCAGCTCAAGTCGAAGGCGGTCTGTCCAAGATGCACCTCGGCTTCACCTATGCACCCCACGTGCGTCAAATCGATGCCGTGCAAGCCCTGCTCCTTAAACATCTCACGAAGCAGACGGGCGTCGCCGGGGTTATCCTCCACGAGGAGAAGGACTTTGATCGATTTCTTCGTCATTCGATCTTCCCCTGGTTCGGCAGCCTGACCCCTGTCAGCCAGAAATCATTAATGCTCTTCACCAGAGCCTCGAACTCGTTCAGTTGCACAGGCTTGCTGAGGTAACAGTTGGCCCGCAGATGATAACTTTTCACAATGTCCGCTTCCGCCACGGACGTGGTCAGAACAACGATGGGAATCGTCTTCAGGCTCTCATCTTCCTTAATATGCGCCAAAACTTCGCGGCCATCCATTTTGGGGAGATTCAAGTCCAGAAGGATAATGTCAGGGCGCGGAGCATTGGCGTGCGTCCCCTCGTTTCTCAGAAATGCCATGGCCTCCACCCCGTCAACGGCCACGTGCAAATGGATGGACTTGTTGGCTTCGCCGAAAGCTTCCCGCGTCAACCGCACATCTCCAGGACTGTCTTCGACGAGAAGAACTTCTATGGGCATACCTCTTGCTGCGGCGGGATTCATGATTTCCTTTCGCCTCCTGCGAGGGCGAACTGAAACGTGGAACCATTCCCTGGCTCCGACTCGACCGAAATGCTGCCGCCATGCCGCTCAACAATTTTCTTACAGATGGCTAAACCGATCCCGGTTCCGGCGAACTCTTCGCGTTTGTGCAGGCGCTGGAACATGCCAAAAATCTTTTCGAAGTACTGGGGGTCGATCCCCAGCCCATTGTCCTTGACGGAAAATACCCATTTATTGGGGCCATTCCTGGACGCGGAGATGTGTACTTTGGGAATTCCGGGACTTTGATACTTGATGGCATTGCCGACGAGGTTTTGAAATAACTGAACCAGTTGCATTTCATCCGCTAGAACCGCCGGCAGAGGATCGTGGGTCACGAGAGCGCCGCTGTCTTCGATGGCGCCGCGCAAATTGATAAGCGCCTGTTGCAAGGCGTCTTCGCTGGAGACATCGAGCATGTCTTGTCCTTTGGTCCCCACGCGCGAATAAGTGAGCAAATCCTGAATGAGGCGTTGCATGCGGCTGGCCCCGTCCACAGCAAAAGCAATAAACTCATCGGCGTCGGCGTCCAGCTTTCCCTTGTACCGTCTGGAGAGAAGCTGCGTGTAGCTGGCCACCATGCGCAACGGCTCCTGCAAATCGTGAGAGGCAATATAGGCAAATTGCCCCAATTCCTCATTCGAACGGTTTAATTCCTCCACCTTGTCCAGAAGATTGGCTTCGGCTTTTTTGCGCGTGGTGATGTCGCGGATCGCCGCGGTCACCAGGATGCCCTCGGCGCTTTCCAGCGGGCTCAGCATCAGTTCGATCGGAAAATTGCTGCCATTCTTGCGACGTGCAGTGAGTTCAATCCCGGTGCCGATCTGCTGAGCTAGCGCGTCTTCCGCGGAGCGCAGGGCGTCCGCTACGAGGCGTTCCGCGAAGCCTTCGGGAATGATGTTTTTCACCTTCTGCCCGACCAACTCGTCGCGGCTGTACCCGAACTGTTTCTCGGCCTGCACATTCAACAGGACAATTTCTCCGCCGGGATTCACAACCACCATGGCATCGGGCGCCGCCTCCAACAGTCCCCGGTATCTCCCCTCCATCCTCGCCAGGTGATTCTCCGCATCCCTGCGCACGCTAATGTCGCGGATCGCCGCGGTCACCAGGATGCCCTCCGCGCTCTCCAGCGGGCTCAGCATGATCTCGATCGGAAAGTCGCTCCCATTCTTCCGCCGCCCGGTGAGCTCAATTCCTGTTCCAATCTGCTGTGCTAATGCATCGGCAGAAGTTCGCAGCGCGTCCGCGATCAGCCGCTCCGCAAAGCCCTCCGGAATAATGTTCTTCACCTTCTGCCCGACCAGCTCATCGCGCCGGTAGCCAAATTGTTTCTCCGCTTGCACGTTAAGCAGAACAATCTCTCCGTCCTGATTTACTACTACCATGGCATCCGGCGCCGCCTCCAACAGCCCTCGATACTTTGCCCCGGAGTCCTTGCTCTCGGAGTTGTCACGCTGGACGCTCCATCCAGCGACGGTGGCGATCAACAATCCGAGTACAGTCCCGAGGATCAAAATGGTCTTGGTTTGGGTTAAGCGCCGGTTTGCGATTTCCCCCCGCAGCGCTAACAAGCGCAACTCTTCGTCCTGCATCTGGCCAACCAGCCCTTGAAAGTCATCCAGGAGCTGCTTGCTGGGTTTCTTTTGAATGGCATCTGTGGCGGCCTCCAGACCATTTGTCCGTCGCAACTCAAGCGCCTGCTCTGCGAGTTGGAGGCTCCGAGCGGCAATTATCGCGAGTGTATCAAGCTTGAGTTGCTGGCCGGCGTTGTCCGCTGTCAAGTTCCGCAGGATGATCTGGTCCTTCGTCGCCTCTGCCTTACCGGCCCGATAAAGATCGAGAAAGGAGTCGTCGCCAGTTAACAGGTACCCGCGAGTGTTCGACTCTACTGTTTGCATCGCAGCAAGCAAGTCCTGGAGTTTCTCTAGAACCTGGTCGGTGTGGCGCACCCACAGGTCACTTTCAGTGGACACGACCAAGCTGCGATATGAGACCGCACCCACGACGAACAGAGCCAAAACGGCGGACCCGATCGCAAATTGCAGCTTGCGATTCACCAGAGACTTCGTCTCCATCGCACACCTGACTGGAAAGGGGGCTATTCCGGACTCGGTCCCGAGGGCTGAAAGAGGGCAGCCTGTAGCCGCGTGCCGTTTTGTTCGAAGGGAATCTAAGTTTATACCGGCCTTGCACCCGGCGAAAAAAGGCTTCGCCGCAAGGTGTCCAACGGGCCACGGGCTTCTCCTCAACTCATGTCGCAGGCGCAACGAGCCGAACGGCGGATTCCTGCGGCAAGGTGTAACAGTTCGCTTCTGATGTCACGAGGGTTCGCGCCACTGCGGCGGCGTCCAGCGGTCTAGAGAAAAGATAGCCCTGGGCAAATTCACAACCAAGCGACTTCAGCAGGGTCATCTGTTCGGAGGTCTCCACACCTTCCGCTACGACCTTCATGCGCAGGTTTCTTCCAAGGCTCAAAATGGTCTTTACAATCTCCTCGCTTTCGCTGTTGTTTAGCATGTCGGTAACGAAGGACCGGTCGATTTTCAAAATATCCAAAGCAAAGCGGCGCAAGTAACTCAAAGACGAGTATCCCGTTCCGAAGTCATCAATACACAGACAAACGCCCAGTTTCCTGAGTTCACTCAGAATTCGCGTAGTGCTCAGCTCATCCCGCATCGTCACGCTTTCCGTAAGTTCCAGGCGCAGGTTTCCAGGGGCCAAGCCGGTCTCGGACAGGATCTGGCCGATTTGGCTCACTAAGTCGGCCTGGGCGAACTGCTTGGCGGAGATATTTACGGCAATCGTGAAGGGAGGAAAGCACGGAAATTCCAGATTCCAGGCACAGATCTGGCGGCAGGCTTCCTGCAAAATCCAATTCCCAATCCAGAGTATCAAGCCGGTGTCTTCAGCAGCCGAGATGAACCCTCCCGGCATCAGCAGACCAAACTCCGGCCGCTGCCAGCGCACCAAGGCCTCAAAACCGGTGATGCGAAAATCGATCAAGGAAACGATCGGCTGGTAATGAACGAGGAATTCCTGATTTTCCGTCGCCCGTCGAAGATCGGTTTCCAACCGGAAGCGGCCCGCGGCCGTGGCGTGCATGGAGGGATCGCACATTTCGTACCGCGCCTTGCCAAGGATTTTGGCCCGGGCCATTGCCGTATTGGCATCGCCGAGCATATCTTCCGCCGCGCTATAGCCGGTGCCGCTAAACGCTATCCCGACACTCGCGGTGGTAAATACTGTCTGCCCATCAATGTCAAACGGCGCTTGAATGTTTTGCTGGATCCGTTCGGCAACCCGAACTCCTTCACTGGCGTTCCGGATGTTATCCAGCAAGATTGTAAACTTGTCGCCTCCCAGCCTTGCCAGTATGCCGCTCCCATCGAGGTGGTCGGCGATCCCTACCCCGTTCGCCGAACGCAAAAGCGCGTCATCGCGCCGGATGGAACCGAGGAGCCGCTCCGCAATCTGGACCAGGAGCAAGTCGCCCGCAGAAATGCCCAGGCTGTCGTTCACGACTTTGAAGCGGTCCATGTCAACGGACAACACTGCAAACTTATATTCCGGGTGGAGCATTCCCCAGCTGACGCAAAGCGTCAACCGCTCGAGAAAAAATGTGCGATTTGGCAACCGCGTGAGCGGGTCGTGGAGTGCATCGTAGGTAAGTTTGTCTTCCAGTTTCAGAACGCGCTCACCCGAGCGCAAACGCGCCATCAGCTCTTCCAGGTCGACAGGCTTGGTTAGATAGTCGTCCGCGCCCGATTCGAGACCTTTGACGACGTCCTCTTTGGAGGTTTTCGAAGTCAACAAGATCATGTAGATGTAAGGAAATTCAGAGTGCCTGCGCATCTCGCGGCAAACTTCGAGGCCGTTCGGCCCCGGCATGAGCCAATCCAAGAGTGCCAGCCGCGGGCCAAGTTTGCCGGAGAGACATTCGATCGCCATGCGACCGTTTTCCACGGCAACGACTTCATAACCAGCCTGCTCCAGTGTTTTTTGCAGGAGACGTCGCGTAATTGGCTCATCCTCGGCAATGAGGATTCTCGTAGCCCCGCGTTTAGGCTCCAGCCTCGATCTTAATTTCATGCACGGCCTCTTGCAGGCCTGGCGTGGCGCCGACTACGAAGCTGCGGCCGCAACACGAGGCTCGCGGTGTTCCGGCTCTCTGGATCGTCCGGCGATTTGCCGCACCTCAGTCGACATAGATCGCGAGGTTCCGGGCTGATCCCAAAATTAACAGGGATGCCGATTGACATCCATGCTGTGACAGTTGACATTTTGGAGTGAACCTTTTGAGTTTTTGGCTTCATCGTCGTCTTGCCGGAGACCCCGCTGACACGGCAGCGACGCGCATACGCGAGGAGCTCCTGGATTACATAAAAGTAACTGGCGCCGATTAGTATCAGTGAGCTAAGGGAGAGGACGCGGCAGCTCGCTGTGCAGATGCTTAGAAGGGGCTTTTAGTGTCACTCCGGGGACAGAACGAGTCAATACATTTAACAATGGGCGGCGCGAACCGGCTACCCAGATTACCGCCGAAATATCGTACGCACACGATTATCCACGGTGAACGCGCTGCGTATACCGGGTAATCTCAGTGTGGGAATTCATACTTGGAAACCCGGGCGATCCTGATGCTTGGCGCGGGCAATCGTTTGCGGTACGCTAGGGACCATTTTCCGCCACGGAGAATACCGAATGAGTCAAGAAGCCTCAGCGCAAACAGTTTTGCCCTGTTCGCAATGCGGACGGACGTTCGCGCACTCTGACGTGGTGCAGATCGCCGGGACCTGGGTGTGCGGCGATTGCAAGCCGGGGTTTCTGAGCCGGGTGATGGTGAGCGGCGCCGCTGCGGCATCGCCACTCGGCTGGCATTACGGAGGATTCTGGATCCGTTTCGGCGCTCGCGTTATTGACGGCCTTGTGCTGGGGGTGCCCCTTCTAATCCTTCTCGCTTTGCTGATACCAAATCTAATCAGGACGCAGGGCGACGCGTCCAACCCGGCCCTCGCAGGGTTCGCGGCATTCAGTGTTACTTTCTTTCTGGTTTATTTCCTCGTGCTGATTTGCTATGAGGTTCTGTTTCTGAGGTATCGCGGTGCAACCCCCGGAAAGATGGCGTGCGGGCTAAAAGTCGTGCGTTCAGACGGCAGCGGCCTGGGATGGGGCGCGTCCCTTGGACGCTTCGTGATGTGGAATGTCGTCAGCAGCGGCATCCCTTATTTGAATTTAATCCTCATGCTGATTAGCGGGATCATGGCGGGGACGGATAGCGAGAAACGAGCGCTGCATGATCGGGTGTGCGACACGCGGGTGGTCTACAAGCAGGGCGTGGCGTGAACTTCAACATCAATCTTTTCACCCCTGCCAACGCGGCAGACTCTCCCACAGGCGCGGCCCGGAGATTATCGCCCATTGTCGCGGGGGCTGTGACTTGCCCCAGCTGCAACGGGGACGTGGCACCAGTTGAGACGAACACAGGGTGGCAGAGCTGCCCTTACTGCGAGAAGCGGCTACAGATCCGCGTCTGGGGCGCGGTCCAGCGGAATACAAATGCGGCGGCTGCGCTTGAGGACCAGGCGACATGCTTCTTCCATCCGGACAAGGCGTTTCAGGCTTGCTGCCAGCGGTGCGGTCGCTTCGTGTGCGCGTTGTGCGATTTGCAGTTGGGAGCGGAGCACGTTTGCCCCGCATGTTTCGAGCGTGGGCGCGCCGATTCCGGTGTGGAGGCCGGCAAAGCGGAATGGCGGTATCGCGACGTGCTCTATGATTCCATTGCGGTGACGATCGGGTGGGGCTGGATTCTCTTTTGGCCGGTGATTGTAGCCGCAATCCCGGCCGCGATTTTTTTGCACGTGAAGTACAGGAAGGCGCCACGTTCGTATTTGATTCCGCGGCACGGGTGGCGTTTCTGGGCGGCATATGCGGGGCTCCTCTGGCTCCCGCTACTCCTCGCCAGCTCTTTCTTAGTACGCTGGATGGTGGGGAGGCACTGATTGAAAAGTGCATTCCGCAAAATATCGCGTGTTGGCAGCCTGACTGGCGGAACGAAGTGGTACTTGAGTGAGGACTGCTTGCTGGCCGCGAAGCGCACGATGTACGCGGTCGAGTACCGGCGGTTTTATTTGCGCGACGTGGAATCCATCGTGGTGTGGCCCAACCGTTTGTGGTTGTTGCGGATGGTCATTCCGGTGATGCTGTTTGCATCGCTCGGTGTTGTGTTTTGGAAGTGGGTGGATTCCACCACTGGCGTTATTTTCGGCGGCGTGGGTCTCGCGTGGGTGGCGGCGGAACTGGCACTCGGGCCGACCGCGGCGGCGCGCATTCGCACCACGGGAGCAAGCGTTGACCTGCCGTTGGTGGCGCGAACGCGCCGCGCACGCAAGGTCCTTGCCAAGATTGATGCGGCGGTTCGCGCCGCGCGTGGCGTCGATCAACCGACCCCTCCTGTAACCAGCGTCCAACCGGCGGAGCTCTCCATGCGAACGAACTCCGAAGCGCCGTCCGGGACCGTTTCCATCGCGGATGCCACACAGACGAATGGCTCCTGACACGCCAGCCGCGCCCTTCGATAAACTCCCCGCGACAGGCTTGCGCCATGCGCGCTGCCTGTTTCACCCGCTGCGTGAAGCGGCTGGGCGGTGCCCGCATTGCGGAGGAACTTTCTGCCGAGAATGCGTAACGGATGAGGAGGGAAAGCTCGCCTGCCCGCCTTGTCTGCGTCGGATGGCGCGTCCGCCCGCGCCGAGGCCGTCGCTGACACGCCGCCTCCGGCAGATCCTGGCGGGACTTACCGCTCTTGCCGTCCTGATGGCGCTCTTTTTTGCACTGCTGCGTTGGCGAATGGATACGCCGGAGAGACATCTGGACTCCGATATTGCCAACGTCGCCGATGACCGGCCGCCCGGGGAAAGCAATGAGTGAAGCCGCCCTGGCGTCGTCCACTATGCAACGTCGACGCGTGGCGTCCGCGCGCGGCCGCCAGAACCGGCTGAACGCGCTCGAAGCGCTGGAGCGCGGGTTCGCACTTTTTAAGTCAACGTTCGCTTGGGAGGCGTGGCGGTACTACAGTGGGACCGCGCCGTTGGTCCTTTGTTTCATACCGATGTGGGTGGTAAACGGGCAGATTCGGCTATCCAATGACACACTGCTGATGGAGGCGGCGCTGCTCACTGGCTCCTATCTGGTGCG
>Ga0210396_10003196_pt1 | contig 16425 bp, 23 predicted proteins | sample IncBWH17OmetaG_FD_155466 | JGI IMG/M metagenome (GOLD analysis project Ga0210396, IMG submission 155466) | Forest soil microbial communities from Barre Woods Harvard Forest LTER site, Petersham, Massachusetts, United States - Inc-BW-H-17-O ... | reverse complement strand
TTCCTGTTGGGCGGCGACACGGTTCTGATAATCTGTGCGCACTTGTTCTTGCTTTGCCTGTTCGGCTTGGTGCGCTAGTTCAGCATCCGAAGGCGGCGCGGCTGGGCGAAGTTGCAAGACCCCAGCTTCGCGGAGAAACAGATACGCAGCCTCAAAATTTTCCCACGACCAAACATATTCACGGCCCACTTGCGTGGCAATGAATTCGTCCATCAGCATGGAGTTATAGGGACAGCCAAAATATGCAGGCTGAGAATCCATCCATCGTTTTGCGTTCTGGCCCGATAGAATTTCTACTTGTTCTGGTGTCAATCGTTGCATTTTGTCTCCTGTACGGTTTCCAATTCCTGTTGCTGGGCTTTCTTCGTTCGAACAACGGCCTGTTCAAACGATTCGCCGGGCAGCGGCACAACTTCCAAAACAGGGAGCGTCTGAAATCCCCTTGCGGTACTCAGATGTTTAATTTCCATAATTATTTTCCACCATTTGCAAGAAATGCTTGGGCGGCTTTGGTGTTTTTCTGAACGCTGGCAGATGGAACCCGCGACGGTTGCGGTGGTTCATTTGGGGATTCAGGGCCAGCGATGATTGGCGTAGCAGGAGCAATCAAGTCGCTGATAAATTGATTGGCTTCGCTACCCATCGCTCTACGCTCGGCGGGCGTAGCAGTTTTCAGACGTGCTTCGCTCTCCTCAAGTATCGTGGTGAACACGCCGATTGACTGCTCGACGCCAAGCCCCTTGGTGTGATTCAAACTGCGAAAGTCGGCAGTCTGTTTTTCATCCTTACTTTTTGCCACGCATTCGGCGTGCAGTTCTTTCAAGGCCGCGAAGATGTTTTGAAACACTGGCGACTTCGACACGCGCTGAATTTCGACAGCGTTGGCCAGCCGCATCGCATCAGGCAAGTTCGCATCATCAATCGGAGTTTCGTCGCCGTCGCCGTCGCCAGTTAAATCGTCAACAAATGTCGCGGCTTCTAGTTCGGATTCCTGACTGTGGATATCAAAGGTGCGTGCCGATTCTCGGATTCTTGCTTGTGCATCGTATTCCATGATTTTTGCTCCTGTGTTTGATTTCCTGTTTTCCTATCCGCAATGAAAATCTTTGGCGGCGATTACTCTGCGAAGTTCCATTTGTACGTCCCGTGCAATAGGGCCGTCTCCCGGTCCTTTTCTTCGCGGCGCTTGCGCTCATGGCGCTGCCACGGAGTCTCAGCCGGGCGGTTCATCCGCTCCAACTGAATCGCATTGGGTGGCGGCTCAACGGCGATACTGTCTGCCTTGGTTCTCTTCAAAGGCGGCAGTATCACGGGCGGCTCGGCCAACATAGGGCCGTGCTCTGCAACAGCAACTTCACATTCGGTGAACCAATTCCCAAGTCTAAACGCATCGTGTTCCGCATCGGGCTGGGCTGGGCCAACTTTGAAAACGATGGGTTCCGGCTTACTCCAAGGTGACTCGTTGCCTGCGTCTCTCAACCATGTGCCATCTGATTGCTGGGTGTAGGTTCCTTGAGAACCTTCCGGCACCCAATGCCACGAACAATCGTCTTCCTGAATTAGCTCCATCTTGCCGACAGGTTTAGTTTCATCATCCAATTCGGCACCAACGGGTGAAGGCGCAAGCGTCCAACCCAAACGAGCATCCTTCACAATTTCGGCGCTACCAACATCCACACCGTGACGAACAATTTTCCCCGATGGCCAAATCCATTCCTCGCGGCCATTGAGCAATCGAACTTTCCAGATGACAATTTCTTCTTTCGGCGCGACAGGCAGTTCAAGATATTTCTTTTTGTACTCTTCGGGCGACATCGTGGCGCGCGCTTCTTCAAGCCGGGCGGTCAATTGACGGACATACGCACGCATAGATTGCGCGCTGGTATGCTGCTGCCAATCTAAAGACTGCGCGTTTTCCAGCGATTGATGTGCGCCAACTTCCGTTCCCGCTTTACCCAATCGGCTGGCCATCGCATGAAGTTCTTCCAAGATGCGCGATGAAACCTTCTTACGGTTTGCGCCCGTTGCAGTCACTTCGTCGGGTTTGATTGTCTTGTGCTGTTGCTGCGCTTCTGCGCGGACGATGTGAAACAGGATTTTTAGTTGGTCTTTGCGAGCCGTACTCACGCCTTCGCCAAATAGTCCCGCGAATTTATCGTGGATTGCGTCGGCGGCGGACTGGCAGGCTTTGCCGTCAATGACTTCCTGTTCGTATTCAGCTTTTTTCTTCGCAGTGGCGGCGGTATCGGTTATGAACTCTTCAACCACGCCAATTAGCTTCGTCAGATACTCACGGGCCATTTCATCGGCAGGTCCGACCAACTCCACCAGCGCAACCTTCATTTCAACGACCATCTGAACCAAGTCGGTGTGTGATTGAGCAAAAGGGTTGCAATAAAACTGTGCTCGTACGCGGTCAAGAGACGGGCTAGTCTCAGCTAGTTTCTTCGCGCGTTCGGCGTCCTCGCGCTCTTTGATGATGGGTTGCAGAATTGCGTCGCGGCGCTTTTTGTCCAGACGAAGTAGTCGGTCTGCCTTTTCAACCTGACTCAAGGATGATTTCGGGTCATCCAAAATCGCTTGGGCTTTCTTAACGGCACGCTCATGGCGCTTCAACTTCTTGGCTGCGGGCGAATTTGCCTTAGACGCCAAGACGGAGCGGCACGCCTTGCACACAGGTCTGTAGCCGTCGGGTTTCTCTCGGTCAACGTGCCAGTGCTCTATCGTGCGCGGTTTCTCTGCATGACACTTGGTACAGGTTTTCAGATTCTGTTCGGACATGGCTACTTGACCCGGGTGAATGGGTATTTGTCTATGACAAGGCGCGCTAGTGCTTCGCCTTTGGAATCGGCACGCACCAGAGCGTTCCAAGTGCGAACAGGAACATTCCGGTATCTGTAAATTTCACCACCTAAAAATGTCACTACCAGTTCTAGCGTCGAAGCCCGATATTCCCAGTGCTTGACGTTCGAGGAAGTCACAGACTGGTGGTGTGAACCCCTCGCGCGGACTCGGGGCGCGGTGTCTTCGGACAAGATGTGAGCGGCATTCGTAGTCACTAGACGCGCGCCTTTCCGGTGGTTCGGGTACGCAGCGCCTGACCATCTGGACTGGCGTTGCCATCTTCGATTGGCGGATAGACCGGAGCGTTAGCCTTGTTCGCAGCATTGCGAATCTGGGCAGGTGAGCCGGGTTTGATTTTGGGAAGCGGTTTGAGTTTGGCCATGGTTATTCTCTTGGGTGCGTGATGCCGTGAATCAGAGTCATTTTGGATTCCAGCAACTTGCGCAGAGCATCGGTGCGATGGGCGCTTGGTTCTACCGCGCCAATGATGTCTTCGGCTAGTTCTCCAAAGGCATCGTTGAAGCGCTGCATCAATTCCAGCGTCTTACCGTTCGGGATTGCGGGGGCGAAATCCTCAATTCTCATAATTGCTCCTGAGTCTGTTTGGTGGAACTTCTGGGATTAGTCACTTAGTGACAAAACTGACAAGAATTGTTTCGACGAGCAACTCTCGCCTGTCTCGTGTCTACTTCCTTCACTAACCTATCCGCCCAAAATATTTTTCACGGCAGGGTTTGCGAAAATATTTTGTGGCCCGGGGATTGGGGCACCACGGGTAGGAGTCTCAACGAAATTTTGGTCAGGCCATCCCCGGTTCCATGCCAAATAACGGCCAGTCATAAATGCCAACATTGTGCGCCGTGGGAGATTCGTACGTGGGAATATGGGTACCCTTGTTTCTAAGTGCAATGCACCCTATGGCTTACGGTACGTTTTTATGGCACGAAATAGTACCTTTGAGGCACGTACCGAAGCGACAAAATTTCCAACGGTGGTCGTGGGGGTGTGGGCGGAGTCTCCACCCGCCATTTAGGTTCCCCTAACGTTTTTATTATCATACACATGGTGTACATTCTGTGCGTACTTTATTGCACCCGAACGCCGACAAGAATCGAGCGCCCGGCGCACAGCCAACGCGCGATGCTCTCCCGCTTGATGATGGGGCGCGGGGTGTGAACAAATGGCGAAGACTGCGGCACAATCATTGCTTCGTATAGACTTAATGTGCCTGTTTTATCAATCACTTACACGGTATGAGTGCAACTCTTTATCACTATGTTGCACAGCTTATTTCCTGTTCGTCGGCTGCGAACGGCGGGCAGGTTGATATGCGCTCGGGTCTGTGTCGGGCCGAATGTTGGTTATTCCCATGTTTTGTGCGGCTTGATGCGAACGCGGCGCGAACTGAACCGAATAAATATCTTGTTTTCTTAACGTTGCAGTAATTCTGACCAGAATATATGGTTTTGCGTATATTTTTCAAGAAAAATGACCGCAAGTCAGAGTGGTGCTCGGGAGGTAGCACCGACATCATCACCAACCGTATCGCCTTTCGCTTTTCATGCGCCCAATCGTAAGTGCTATACATGCCATTTCCCCGCTGTTCAAGGGGTGCCACTCAAAAATCGGCACTCTTGCACTCTTGCACTCTTCGATTTGGCACTCTTCCCTATCGGCACTGTGTCACTCTTCTAGATAATAAAGAAGATATATTGAAGAAAAGAAGGAAGGGTGCCGCAGCGAGTCGCAGGGGGTTTTGCCTGTTTTGTCGCCCATCAAAATGAAGAGTGCCGACCCGTTCAGAAATTCACCCGTGGCACTCTTCCCCTGTTTCACGCGCTGCTATACGTCTGAATCGCTATCGCCGGTGGGCGTCAAGTCATCCACAATCACCCACGGCTGACTCTCGCCCTGCGGCCCGCGCATATACCACTGCCACTCAATTTTCTTGGATGGCATACGCAGCCCAGCGCGGGCTTTCTTCAAGCAGTCTTCTGTGATGCCCACGGCCAGCGCCGCTGCATACACCGCCGTGGACTTGCGGGCCTTGCCATCTTTGAACGTCTCCTCAAGCCATGCACGGGCTTTGCCCATACTCTTTAGCTCGGGGTCGTTCTGCATACCCAATACAACGTCGGCGGTCCGCTCCGTCGCGGTTCCCCACACTAGCTGAGGTTGCGATGATTGCTTCCCGCGAATGGGCAAGAACGTTTCATCAATTCTGTAGCTCAACCCACCAATACGCTTGCCCAAGTTGCCCTTGATGCGAAGCAACAGGAATCCACCCTTATTGTCCGGGTCTTCGACGCAGCACCACGCGGCGCGCGGCAGTTCCACCAACGCAGCGGCACCGCCAGCTCGGTTCATGGCATTCATGCCTGTAGCTTTATTGAAGTGCAAGATGGCAATCACGGCCACACCGCACTCTTCCGCAAGTTCGCACAACGGGGTCAGAACCCGGCGCACATCCTGCGACTTGTTCATGTTGCAGTTGTCGCCCAGATAGTTCGTCATGGGGTCAAATCCGATTGCCACAATGTCGGGATTGTGTTTCAGTTCTTCGCGCAACAGCTTCAAATCCGTTTCAAGATAGAACTGGCGCTTGGCGCTGTCCTGTTCTCCCTTGCGCGACACCGACTTAATTACGTTGATGTTGTCCATGTTCGCGCCCATGACCATCATGCGCGGCACTACGGTCGTCTTTAGAGAACCTTCCGCGAACATCAACAGGGCTTTCTTTGGTTGTCCGTCGTATGGGTTCTTTGCGCCATCGGGAAAATCGGCACCGTTGCTGATGCGCGAAAGAATATCGTACAGCACCAAACTCTTGCCCTTGTCGGCATCGCCAGACAGATTGGTCAGCGCAGATTTCGGGATACGGTTCTCCCATAACCACTCCTGTATCTCGGGTTCGACGCTGGATAGCGGCACCAAGTTCAATTTCATGTCGCCATTGACGGGCGCAGAGGATGTTGCAGCCTTGACGGCTTTCGGTGGTGTCGGGCTGGTGCCGGACTCTGTGAAGGAAGTTGTCGACGCCGCGCCAAGACTCTTGGGTGTCGGGGGTTTCGGCGGCGTTGCTGGTGGTGGAGTCGGCTTAGGCGGCTTTACTGCGAACTGCAATTTGCGGCCCGCCAACTTTTCCAAGTAAGCGCGGAAGTTCTCCCACTCTTTGTCGGCGCAGTGTGCGTGCAAGCACTTGAATCCGTACGCGCCGTTGGGCTGCACGAAAGCCATTGCATCGGACAGATTGCCATTGGTGTGCGTGTCGCTCCACGGGCAAACATTCAGCACAAACTTGAACGCGCCGCCCGAACCTGCCCACGGTTCTAATGGAGCATGACCCACGGCAGCCGCTTCCATCGCAGCGCGCAGCAATTCTATTTTCTGTTTCACAATTTCGTCATCCACCGCGACATATTTCGATGGGTCGTCAGGTTCGACGGCCAGTGGAATGGTGAAATCCCCGGGCTCAAGCGGCATGAAGGATTTGTTGTGCTCAATGACAGTGGCAATGGGTTTTGGGTCAGCGTACTTGGCTTTGATGTTCTTGAATCCCGCGATACGTAAAACGCGCGCCGCATCCACTGATTGCGGGTCGGTTCCGAAGCGTTGCTGCAATGTCTTGTTCATCGCTTCCTGTAACGGTACGTCAAAGCCATCAACGTTCCAGATGAATTGAAACTTTCCCGGTGAGGATTCCAAGATGATTGTCGGCGCAGGGACTTCGCCCGCAGCAACGCTTGTGCGGACGGCGGCAAGCACAGCTTCGCCATTTTCATCGGCTTCGATAAACACGTGGGCAGCTTTCGCGATGTTTGCTTTGGTGCGATTTTTCGATTCAGGTTTGAAAGTCGCCATCGAAACGTACACATGGTCTTCGGCGTTACGCTGGGTGAGACGTTTGATACCCGCTTCGGTGATAACGTTTGCCATCGGGACAAACTTGTTCTCAGTCACCGCGCCGCCGTGGGAATACGTCTTAGTTCCAGAAATGAACGTCAAGCACAGTACGTCTTCCGGTTCAAACAGGGCCGTGAGGTATTGGACTGCGGGATGTAGGGCGCTCACTATTTCACCCCATCAACAGGCGCTTGAGCGGGAGCAAGCCGGATATTCTGTGCGACGGGTCGTCCGTTGTACTCGCCCAGCGTATATATGATGCGGTCGCCTGTGTTTAAGAATTTGCGGGCATCGGGCAAGCAGCTACGATGAATGAATATATCGTTCTCATCCGACGCGTCAGGTAGGGCAAATCCCCAACCGCGCAGACGGTCGTAGTTTAGAACTGTTGCGGTGCGTTCTTGTGTTTCCATTGGCTTCCTTCCTTTTGTTTGTTGCGAATTATTTCAACGTCTCGATAACGGTTTGAACATTCAATTCCAGCGCGCAAGCGATGGTATCCATGCGCCAGCCAGCGGCATTTAAATGCTTCATGGTTGCGATGTCGGCTGCGTCCGGTGCTCTGTTGCGGGTCTGCCAAATCCAGAATTGTGCGGTTGCCGCGCCCACCTGCGAATCGGGGATACGCATTTGTAGGTCCGCGATATTGCGCTGGATTTCATGCTTCAAACGGGCTTTCTCCGCGCGACGGTTAGTGGGGTTTGTGGCTCTAAAGGGTATTTGGCTGACGTATTCAGTGATGGTATGCATGGTGTTCTCCTACAGTCCTATCCGTTGTCCCGAGATTTGGCGGCAGAATTGGGTTTGCTCACGACTATTTTGGTCGTGATTTTGGTGCGCCCGCGATTGATGGCATGAGTGGTTACGAGCATGTCCGACCCCGCTTCCTGACGGAGTGAATCGCGAATCTGGGACCAAAGGTGGGAACCATTCAGGCAAGCACGGTCAATTGCCGCGTAGGCGTCGGCTTTGCGCTGGCGCGCAGTCCGTTCCATTACTCCCAGATTGCTGGCAATTGCTGCCGTCACCGCTGCGTCTAGAGAACGTTCGGTGCCCGATTCAAACGCTTTCTGGCAAGATGCGCTGCCCAGCACCGCGACTGAAATCTTCCACACTTCGTCGGCTTTCTTGCAGTTCAGTTCCGCGCACAACCGCGTCTTGTTGGCGAGCAACGCGCCCAGAACCGATTGCGCAACTTCGGATGCCGACTGAACTGCGTTCATGCCGACAGCCAACGCTCGGTCCGCAAAAGTTTCTGCGCCTGCTTGTGCTTCGGCTGGACCGTATTCGGGCACAGTCAGTGATTCCGTGTTGTATTCGGCTTTACCTTTCACGGTTTGGGTGGTGCGGATGTGGTCAATGCAACGGCTCTTTACGCGGTGGGATATGTAGCGGAGTGCGCCTGTGTGTTGTTCATGCGCATACGCTTCCTGTTCGGTCATGTCGCTGAACTGCGCCAGCACATCGCTTACGCAATCGGTGACTGTTTCATCGGGCAGAAATAGATGATGAACGGCTTTGGCACAGTAATTCGCCAATCCACGCAGGGCGTCGTCTCCGTCGCGAGTGTTGGATGGAAATAGAGCGCGCCACGCGAGCGCACAGGATTTGTGGCTGTCAATTCGTTCTTGCTGTTCTTCCGTGAGTGGTGCGAATCGGCTGGTAGCCATCAACTGCGATGGTGTCGGGGGCAGACTGATGCGAGTGGTTGTAAACGGTGAAGTAGACACGGCGATTTCTTCCTTACTTTCTTGTTGGATTTGTACTGCGACTGCGGGGCTTTCGCGGGATACAGCAACAGCGGCTTATCGAGGAAAACTTTGCTACGGGCCGATGCGCCTATGACTAGCGCATTTTCTTGAAAATCTTGGCAACCTTGGAGTCAACGTGTGCTTGCGACGGCGAAGCATAAATCAGCGTGCTATTGATGCTGCGGTGCCCAAGTTGCTGTTGAATCTCTTCTAGCCGCGCACCATTGTCGTACATCAGGGTGCCCAGCGTGTGTCGAATCGAATGCGGGTGCGCAAACTCAGGAGCAATGTTTGCAGCGACACACAAGTTTTGAAAAATGCGGAAAATCTGCGAACGACTCAACGCTCCGTTACCTTCACGACTCGGGAACAGGACATCGCTGTTCACGTCACCGCGCTCTTTCAGCCAGTCGGCTAGAACGGCGGATTCATCCCAACCGTTCAGGCGCTGCATTGACTGATTGCTGGTCAGACTGCCCTTCAAGCGGCGCACTTGAACTTTCTTGGCGGCCAAGTCCAAATCCGACACCTTCATGCCTGCTAGCTCGCTGGCGCGCAGTCCGTGAATCGCCATCATTAGAAACATGGCGAGATTCTTGGTGCTGGCGTGCTTGGTTGGCTTCGCCGCGTGAAGAAAATCCTTCAACATTTCGACGGTGAAGGATGGGCGGTCACTGCCACGATATTTGCGCGCTAGGTGGGCGCTCTTGGTTTGGGTTTCGGTGGTCATTTGCGTTAGCTCCTGTGCTAATTTCAATACAACCATTCTATCACAAATGTTGCACTGTGTCAAGCCCCATTTTTAGCCGCCTGCAAGCCTATTGTTTGCAACACCGTCAAGTCACCAGTCCGTTTACTAGTGGAATTTCGCGGTTACGGTCACGAATGGCGTGGTTTCAGCGGCGAATCGGCGCGCGGATTTCCAAGAGGCTTGCACTCGACAATACGGCTCTCGGGCGGCACCGATGGGCCATCCGGGCGAAATTGAACGAAGCTAGAAGTGACAGCCTGTTCCGCCTCTGCCTTGGTGTTGTACCGATAGGGCGTAATTTTCCACTCGCCGTCTATCCAAAACTCAATGCAATATTGTTTGTCCATGTTCGTCTCCTAGTTTGGATTGGGTGCAACAGTCAGTACACATTCCACAGTCTCCGTCACACTGAGGAGCGCCTACCAAGTGGTATCGCTTGTTGCCGCTTGCGCTAAACGTCTCTTCTCGAATCTTAGACGGGCGGAGTGTCACAGGCACACGGTTTAGAGCATCAAGAACACTACGTGCCGTCAGGTTTTCCGGGCGGTGCGCAAGTATATGATTCTCTCGGCAACCGTGCGGGGCGTGACTTTTCAGGAAGTCGGGCAGCCACTGGGCCGCTACTTGAATCATGGATTCTTTGGCAAAGTCGCGTGCCAAGTGTGCCGGGTGATTCTCAGCCGTCACAAATTCATGGCTGCGCAATCCCGTCTCAATTCGCTTCTTATCCTTGCTCGTCGGCACCCATCCTGACTGCGGAGTCTGTGACTCGTGGCTGCGAAAACCCAACTTCACTCGCTGCCTATCAGTGGATGTGGGCACCCAGATGGATTCTGGATTATCTCTATAGGCTGCATAGGCAAGGGGCGCTGCGCTAAAGAATCGCTACATGCAACTTTGCTTGGGCATCTGCCACCAGCGCCCACAACTTAAACATGGCTGGACTTTCAGGCAGACGCACCACAGTCTTGTGCGCTCGATAAGCATTCTTGAGCGTGCCACTGGGCATGGGCAGACTGGCGCAAAAACCCACAGGCACACTATTGGCCAACGCCAGAAAAGTGCGAGACGCCTTGTTTAAGGGCGTCGTCATGTAGTGGTATTGCTTGAAGTCTTCCCACAGACTGCGATTGCAAGGTACCAGCGTAATTAACACGCCAACACCTGTCTAATCTTTTCCAGCATGGGCTTGGTGACGCCAGATAGCACCAAATCGTAACGCCCCATGGACGTTTCAACGCCACTGGAAACGTTGGAAGGCTTGAGCGTGATTTTGCCAATGGCAGGGTTACTGATTGCCTCAAACTGACGTTGCAGTTTCTTCGTCTGCGATTCACTGGCAGGCTTGTCACTAGTTTTTACTGGCGTGGAAACAACAGGATTGCTAGCAGCCTCATACAGATGCACTTTGCTGCCATCTTTATCTTTCTCAGCCAAATCAAGAATGGCTGTTTCGATGTCTGCATCAACAATTATCTGTCGAGCATCGCCAAGATGGGCGATGGTGCGACGATGTGCCTTTTCTCCTTCACGCTTGTATAAGTCAATCGCTCGACGTACAGCGTGCTCCTGCCCAACATAATCTGAATTAGGGGCGTGGCACAGTTGTTGGATAGTTTCCGACTCGCTGAGTTTTTCATGGCTCAAACAGAGAGAAACGTCTGCATAGAGCGTGTCAGGCAGAAACGCCTTTTGTGGGGCTTCGCTAGACTCTGGAAGCAAACATTGTTTGCTTTGACGCAACTCAGGGTTGAGCATGTATCGCACGGCTTGTGGGGTGCGATGCAATTTCTTTTCGCAGAATTCTGCCTTGGTTGCACAGCCAAGGATGGTTTCCCCTGCTTTCAGGTTGTCGAATTCAACCCACAATTTGCGAATGTCATCTTCCAAATCTTTTAACTTGGCTGTCATGCTCGCCATACGTGCCAAAACCTGTCGTGCCAAATTCTCAGCACCTGTGTAGGTGGACGAATGGTTGTTGTCTTCGATTACTGCGATTGCTGTTCCCATGTGTTGCTCCTAGCGAAATTTTGTCCCTATAAACACAAAGCCCCATGCCTGCTTTCTCCTGACGAATCAGGATTGGCAAACATGGGGCTTCGTTGACTATCTCGATGGGGCAAACCACGAGAAACTAGTTAGGAAAATCGGCTGTGATTTCACATCAAGATAGTCACTACGAATGCTCGCTTTTGCCAGCGTCCATCAAATGACTGCATGCCCTGATAGATGGGCTTTCCAACAAGTGGAATTTCTCAGTCTGAACACACCCTTCGACTCTAAAAACCATTATACGCTCATTTTGACCAAATGTCAAGCGAATTCTCTTGACATGGGTATGGCGGGTGTGCTAGGCGACTAGGACTGCCCGCTACGGCCTATTCCCCGCCCCACAGGGGTTGATTTCCCGCGTTCTATGGTTGCGGAAGGGGTCTAGGTGCTGGCAAGTCTGAAAATCGCTGTACGGGCGATTGTCGCGCTTGGTCGCATGAGTGGCGAACAAATCTCGAAGCGAGAGCCTGATTACTACCGTAAGATTACTGCAAAGAGTAAGAGTTTTTGCTGCGGTAGCCCACCTAAACCGCATATTTCCTGAGACTTACGTGACCTTAGTCCTTACTGCCTGTCTTCCTGCCTACCTAGCATAAATTTCTTGCAATTTTCTCCGCCGGATGTGGTATAAGGAAGGTAGCTTCGTGGAGGAGCCGAATGACTACGACTACCTTTGTGGATGAATTGAAAGCTAGGCATGTAGAGGCCCACAAGCGGCTTCAAGCTGCCCAGCTGGAAATGCAAGCAGCGCAGGGTAAACTCAACGCCATCGCGCAAGAATTCAACAGCCTCCAATTTCTCTTAAACTCCGAAAACGCGAAACTTGCCCCTCAGGACAATGCCACTGAGCCTGCGGCCCAGCGAACGCCCGTTCCGGCACAGCCTGCCGACCTAAACAAGACAGATATGATTCGAGAGTTGCTCAAGCAGCACCCGACCGGAATGACTCCCAGTGAAATCTGGAAAGAAGTAAAAGGTCAGCTAGCCCATCGGGCGTATTTGTATTCAATCTTGAAGCGGCTCAAGGACAGGGACGAAGTTTTTATGCGCCGCAAGAAATACATTCCGAAAATGGTGCAGAAACCTGAGGAGGGAAGCCATCAGATTGTGGTGCAGTAAAAGAAAATCAGCGATTAGCAAATTCCGTGGAGGAGCCGCTAATCGCTGATTTATGGGCCTGTAGTGTAACTGGTCGCACGCCGTCCTTCTAAGTCGCGAGGTGCGGGTTCGAGTCCCGTCAGGTCCACCAGAACTCGAAGCAGAGCATCCCCTTGGAGAGACACTCTTGGTGTGTTTGTACTACATTCGCGGACCACCAGCAAGAACAAAGTAAAAACCGCCCAACGCTTCGCACAGAGCCTATTATTAGCCGATAGTCTGATGTGCCGGGTGATGAAGGGTCAGGAAACCCTGAGCGGCCCGCGCACATCCGTACCCGCTCCGATGGTGTTATCCGCCGATGGTTACGTCTGCGGGGAAATTGGTGCCTAGCGTAGTTCTGTTGTCCCGGCTGTGCGCGTTGGCTCTGCGGATTTTCTCAGCCGCGCCAATCTCGCGACGTTTACCCGAAACTTCGGAGCCGGACAGGGTTGAGTCGCTTGCGCCATCGAGGCACTTGGACGGGTTGGTCGGCACTTGGATGCGCTTACCAGTGGCGCGCGGCCCGTCGTGCTGTTCGGCAGACGCAGTTGGAACCGTGTTGCCCCCGCATTCACGCTTCTTCGTACCCGAGAATTCAACTTTTGAATCTGACATTGTGTTTGTCCTATAGAACTAGATTTTTATCACGTGGGGTTTTACTTAATGTGGCGTTTGTCGTTCACGGTTGAATTGCCATCCGTTGTACCGACTAAGGGCAGGTTGCTTACAATCTGGCTTGAATCGCCCTGTCCCGAGCGATTGCTTAGTTCCGTGAGAATCTGAGTGCGTGAAAAACCATTCTCCCACGGAAATGTTGTCGCCGTTGGATTGGTGTACAAAGCATTCATCAAATATGTGGTTGTGTATTGTTGAAGTGTTGCCATGTGATTATCCTTTGAAAAATTAAATTTTACCTTCTCTGCAAAGTGGGCAGCGCGGCTGGTATCGCTGGCGCTGGACGTGCCAACGGATATGTGTCGCCGCTATGCCGCCAATCTTGCCGCCCGCTGACGCATCTTCCAACGTCAGGGGATGGAGCGTTCCCCGCTCAACAGCGGTCTTTCCGCCAATCTTGCCACCTACCGAGGCAGCCGCAGACCTATCGAAGTTCGGCGCAAAAATGCCGCGTTGAAGTTCACGGTTAGCACGTCCCGCGATAGTTCCCCACTTGCGGCCCATTTGTCTTGCTGCTTCCTGTCGTGTTGCCATTACGCTGCCTGTGCTGCTTTTGCGTCCGAAGCAATGAACCATCCCAACTTTTGCGATTCCACAATATTTTCATCATGGAGCGCCGCGCGAAGGAAGTTCTTTACGTGACGAGTCGCCGTGGCGGGTTGACCGTATACCGCCAACAAATCGCCTAGCGTGGAATCGGGTGTGAGTTTTGAGAATGATTTTCCGCCGCACTTAATGGCAAGGTCCGTCAGGCCGTTATCCACACCCGCCGCGATTGTGGGGAATTTGCGCCGCCCGTTAGAATCCTTTTCATGCTTTGGCGAAAATGCCTTGAGCAAAAGCGGGTTGCGAAGATGAAACGCATCCGACTTAGGGTCGTGCCAACCGTGAAGGCTGGCGATGGCGAAAAGAAGTGCTTCCAAGCGACTGATACTCATTTGATTATCCTCTTGTGCGGCGTAAGCCGACTTAGATTTAAGATTCTTGATTTCGTGGCGTAGCCGGACGTTCTCTTCATACAGTCGGTCAAAGGCTTCCTCTTTTGCGTGGACGTTGCATGCCGCATGCGTGAATCCGTAAAGTTCGCCCGTGATGTGGTTGTGATGTAGATGGGGAGTCTTGCCCATTCCCAACTTGTCCCAGTTCAAAGGCTGGCCGCAACGCCAGCAATTCGGTTCTTCCATCATTTTGCGAATATTCTGATGCGGAGTATTAGAGTCCATCGGCGTGAACCCGAACTTTTTCGCCACATATTGTGAGCTAGTGATAATTCTTGCAACTCGGCACATCGCAGATGCACTGGCGTGTGGACGGATGGCAAATTTATTTCGATTTACCCGTAGCGGAAGAATGCCAACGCACCCGCAGGTTGAAAAGGTGTGCGTTTCTCCGGGGGTTTGACGATTGTAAGTTTTACCGCCCCGCTGCCTATACAAATCCCGTGCGCTTGTTGCGGAACATGTGCGACACCACCCGCGTTTGCTACGGAGCCTAGAAAGTGGTGCATTTTCGGGAGCGAGTACGATACCGCAACAAGCGCATGTATCATTGCCGTGTCCGAATTTATGCCCTAGCGCGCGCTGACAAGTCCCACGGTCTGCGCCGTTCTTGGTGCGCGGCATCGGGTGATTGCAAAGTTCCGTCATTCGTCATATGTGCCGGACACCCCTAGTGCTTGGTGGCGGCTACTCCTCTTTTAGTGTGACCGATGGTAAATGCCGAATAGTGCCAGAAACGATGTGAGAACCACTCCAAGCGTAGCGATACCGCCCGCAAACCAATTGACCTTGACGTTTAGGGCGTCGTGCTTGTCATCCACCGTTGTAATCGCTTCATCCGTCTTTTCTTTGTTGCCGTCTATGCTCGTCTGCAATTCTTTCTTCGTGCCGTCAATGCTGCCTTGCAAGTCTTTCTTCGTGGATTCGATACGGTCCAACAGTTCCTGCTTGTTGTGTTCCATCTTTTCGGCAAGTTCCTTGTGCTGGGTCAGAATGAAATGGATAGCACCGCCGTCTCCGCTAGCTCCGAACAGACGCTCGCTCATGTTGCGAACGTTGGCCGCTGTTTCAATCAGCAAGGTTTGGTTGATGTCTTGTTTTGCTTCGGTTGCATTTTTACGGGTTGTCATGGTCATGGGCCTTATGCGAGATACAACCAAACTACGCCGCTGGAAATTTTGGTCAGTGTGAAGTCGGCCCATCTGCGCGGTTTTGGAGTCCAATCCAAGGCTTGCGAAACGTTCGCGGTGTCGCATTGCAGTGTAGCGAGCACGTTGGCTAAGTTATCTTCAAAGATAATCTGGTCACCAACCGTCACAGGCGTTTCCCACACAATTTTTTCCACGCGTAGATTCTGAAAAGAACCCAATGATGCAGCGATTTGAGTTTTCCAACTCGTCAGCATTACGCTGTCGGGACGAATGGGATTCACAACAAGATTATTTGCCACGGTACTGTTCCTTAATGCGGGATGGTGTTACGAGACTGCGTTGCACGACTTGCAGGCAGGTTTGCTTCTCCTTCCCTATCCGAGATTCCAAACTTTCACGGCAGATTAGATAATCTTCAAAGACATCTGCGGGTGTAGCCCCGTAGCTTTTTCTGCCACGTTGAACACGGTATCCGTGGCTTGGGAGCCAAGGTCCGAAAGGCGCGCAGCGATATCTGTGCCGATGGCCTGTCCTGAGAGCGGATGCGGCAGCGGCGTAACATGGGGTTGCGAAGCCCAAATGCTTTCTGCCTGTGCCGTATCAAATTCCGCTGCAAGTAGGACTTCCCCACTAGACAGTTGAATCCAGTGACTACGAGAAAAGAATTTGTGTCCGGCGTGGCAAAGATGTGGCGTGACAGCGAGATAGAAAAGATTCATGGGTTTCCTATTTGTGAAACGGAACGTTATGCGCGGCGATACCGCAGGCCAGTGTGTACGAATGTTCGGTGATGTTTGTACCGTCGTCGCTATCGTCGGTTTCTACGGTGAAATTGTAGACGGTGCCCGCATAGTGTTCCCACGCGGTTAAAACCAATCTCGCTTCAATCCATTGACCGTCAACGAATATTTTGTGTGACGGCGTAATCAAACCGTCTGGGAGAATTTGCATTGGTCCCGAGTATTCATGTGTGTGAACCTTTGTAACGGGACGTACAGTGCCACGCACTGTGCGAACGATATCTCCGACAACAATTTCACAAGCAGGAATGCTGCCGCGCCGAGTCTGGACTAGCGTGTCTGATGAAAAGCAAAGTCCACCCGTACCACCCGTAGACCCACCACCCGACCCGCCGCCGCTACCACTTGCAGGTGTTGCCG
>Ga0210396_10003194_pt1 | contig 16437 bp, 11 predicted proteins | sample IncBWH17OmetaG_FD_155466 | JGI IMG/M metagenome (GOLD analysis project Ga0210396, IMG submission 155466) | Forest soil microbial communities from Barre Woods Harvard Forest LTER site, Petersham, Massachusetts, United States - Inc-BW-H-17-O ... | reverse complement strand
ATCACCCGGCCTTCTCTGCGCCGATGAGAGGCGGTTGCCCGGATTGCTTCGTCCCGCCGTCATACGCACGCAGCGGCCGCGGGTCCCCGCGGCCGCTGCGCTGGGCCTGCCGGCTACCGGGCTTGCGGTGCGATGAAGGCGTCGAGTTCGACGTGTCCGGCGAGATTGTCGATGAGGCCGACCAGGGTGGCGAAAGCGCACTCCAGCAACACCTCGAGGACCGTCTCGGCGGACAGCCCGGCCTGCGCCGCGGCGGCGAGCGCCGAGTCGCTGACCTTGCCCCGGTTCAGTACTATCTCGCGGGCCAGCGCCGCGACGGCGGCAGCGGTCCCGTCGGCCGGTGCGGCGGCCTCGCGCAACAGCTTGATCTGCTCCTCGGGCAGGCCCAGCTTGCCGAGCATCGTGGAGTGAAAGGCGACGCCGTACCGGTTGTCGACGGCGACGCCGACGGCGAGGCCGGCGATCTCGCGAAGAACCGGGTCGAGCTTCGCCGACGCGACCGCGCGGCGCAGCCCGTCGAAACCGGCGAGCAGGGCGGGCGATGCGGCGGTGGCCGCCGCCAGGTTGGGTACCAGGCCGAGATCGGCCGCGAGGCCGTCGAGCACAGCCCGGCTCCCGGCCGGGGCGTCGTCGGTCGTCAGGATGGCGAGTTGCACGATGTAGCTCCTTGTCGCAGGTGCGGTGAGTTCGCGTCGGGTCCACTGTGCTGGCCTGCCGCCCTGGCGGCGATTCCCTGGCAGGGAAGCGCCCTGGGACACTAGCGGCCGTAGGCTCACAAACGTGTCTGTCACCGCCTCCGCGCCGCCCGGGATCGGCCATCTGCTCCGGCGCTGGCGCGCGGTCCGGGCCAAGTCCCAGCTGGACCTCGCCTGCGACGCCGAGACGACGCCGCGCTACGTGAGTTTCGTAGAGACGGGACGGGCGCAGCCCAGCCGGCAGATGGTGGTCCGGCTCGCGCGCGCTCTGGACGTGCCGCTGCGAGAGCGCAACGAACTGTTGCTCGCCGCGGGCTATGCGCCGTTGTACTCCAGCGCGCCGCTCAGCAGCCCGCTACTCAAGCGGGTCGAGCAGGCGCTCACGTCGATGCTCGATCAGCATGAGCCGTTCCCGGCCGTGGTGCTCGACCGCGGGTTGAAGCCAATCGCCGTGCTCGAGCTGAAACTGACCGGTGACGAGGCCGCCGCCCTCGAAAAGCCCTACAGCAACCACGGGCCGTCCTGTTACTGACCAGCGGTCCTCCGCTCGCATCCACCGGGTGGGCGCCCGGCGTCCCGTTTCACCGAGACATTGAAATCAACTCCGGGGCAGCCGGCGCGCTATCCGTTGAGGATTTGCTCCCTCAGGATGTCTGCATGCCCGCCGTGCTGGGCGAGTTCGCGCAGGACGTGGAGGCCTGCAGTTCTTCGATCGCGCCACCGGATAGGCGATCTGGGCTGCTTTACTCTCGACTGAGCGCGCCGAACGGACAGTCTTTTCTAGCCAGGCGACTAGCCGGTCAGGAGGCCGCTGCAGCGGGGTGGTGAAGATGGGCAGCTCCGGTGGCGAAGCGCTTGCGGTAGGTGGTGGCATTGAGCCCGTAGTGGGCCTTGAAGCGGCGGGCGAAGTAGTTCTGGTCCGGCCAGCCGACGGCTCTGCCTATGCCAGTGATGGGCTCGTCAGAGTGCAAGAGCAGGACAGCGGCGTGCTCGGCGCGGACCTGAGCCAGGTAGGCCATGGGCGGCAGGCCGGTCGCGTCGTTGAACAACCGCACGAGGTGGCCACCGGTCAGGTGGAGTTCGCCGGCCAGCCCGGTCAGGGTCCAGCCGCGAGCGAGGTCGGCTTCGAGCAGGCGTATGGCCTGCGTCACCGCGGGGTGTGCCGCACCGGTTTTTCCGGACGGCGTACCGCGGGCCTGCGCGACAGCCTGGCCGAGCTGGCCGAACAGGAGCGACAGGCGGCCGATGACGTCGGGCCGGTGCAGGGCAGGCGGGCGGTGCCGCAGCGCGGCGAGCGCGTCGAGGTGAATCAGGCATTCGCCGAGGGCGGCCGGCTGCAGGCTCATGGTCAGCATGCCGCGGCCCGGAGATGAGTACGGGCCGGCCCACAGCAAGTACCCGAGCAGCGGGTCCTCTCGGGTCCAGGCCAGCTCGCGGCGCAGCAACTCGCTGCTGAAGCAGCAGTTGTACACCTCGACCGGTCGGCAGTCCTCGTACCCGTGCCAGACGCCCGGTCGCAGCAAGATGACGTCACCTGTCCGCACGTACTGCCTTCCGGCCAGGCTATGGTGTGTGGCCGAGCCGCGAACTGCGAAGGCGATCTCCACGAAGCTGTGCGTGTGCACCGGACTGTCGTGCTCGTGCAGGTAAGGACCGGCGTAGGCAAGCACGCCCTCGGTAAAGTGGAACAGGCCCCGGCTGGTTCCCAGCGGCGGGTCATCGTCCATCTTCTCGCCGATACCTCATTGTTACGCCAATGCTAATTTTGTGCTAATAGTTGCACATCAGATCCTAGCGTTGACTAGCTGATCAGGCGAATGATCGGCGCCATGGACGTGACGTTCATGGGCCGCGAGGGCCGGCTTGACGCGCGCCGGTCTCGGTGGCGTTACCGCTACCGGCCCGTGATGGCGGTGCTGCTGCTGCCGAGCCTGCTACTGATCGGCGTCTTCAGTTACTACCCGGCGGTCCGCAGCCTGATCGGCGGCTTCTACCAGTGGAACGGCTTTTCTCCGCCCACCTACGCCGGGGTGTCGCAGTTCAAGGAGTACCTGGACTCGCCAACGTTCGGGACCGAGGCAAAGAACCTCGCCATCCTAGTCGGCGGCAGCATCCTGATCACGCTGGTCTCGCAGTTCACCGCCGCGGAAATCGTGATGCACCTGCCGAAGCGGGCTGGGACGGTCGCGAAGTACCTGCTGGTGCTGCCGATCGTGCTGCCGCCGCTGGTGCTCATCGAAGTGTGGGCCTACCTCTTGCAGCCGTCGACGGGACTGGTCGACCAGATTCTCGGTGGCCTCGGCCTGCCCCGGTTCAGCTGGTTCGCCGACCCGCACCTGGCGCTGGTTTCGATCCTGCTGATCGGCTTCCCGTGGATCGCCAACCTGGGGTTCTTGATCTTCCTCGGCGGACTGCAGAACCTGCCGAAGGACGTACTGGATGCCGCCCGGCTGGATGGCGTCAGCGCCGTCCGGCGTGTCTTCGCGGTTGATATCCCGCTGCTGATGCCGCAGTTCCGGATCGTGGTGATCTTGTCCGGCATCTTCGCGGTGCAGAACTTCATTCCCATCCTGCTGCTCACCAACGGCGGCCCGGGCACGGCCACTCTCGTCCCCGGCCTGGACATGTACCAGTCGGCGTTCTCCAACGACCAGTACGGCTACGGCATGGTCATCGGCACCCTGCTGTTCGCCGCGATGCTCATCTTCACGCTCATGGCCATGAGGGTGCTCCGGCCACGGACCACCTGACGCTGCGGGGCCCCTTTCGACAACTACATAACTCACCGTTACTAAACCGTATCAATTCTCACCAGGAGGTGAGGCCTCGATGTACAGAAGACCCATCCGCGCGGCAGTGCCTTTCGCGGCTCTGGCCGTCGCCGTCGTCGTGGCGGGCTGCACATCGGGCGGCTCGTCGAGCTCGTCCGCCGCGGGCGGCAGCAGCGCCCCGGTCACCATCAAGGCGGTGCTGCCGCCCAATACCGGCGCGATCACCTCCGCCGAGAACGCCGGCCTGAAGCTACTGACCGATCAGTACGAGGCGGCGCACAAGAACGTCACCGTGGACTGGCTGCCGAACAGCAGCTCATCCATCACCCAGACCAACGCGCAGGTGGAGTCCCAGGCGTCCGGCGGCGCCGCCCCGGACCTGGTCTGGGAGCAGTACGGCCCGGTGACGTCCGGCAGCATTCCGGCCGGGCTGCTGCAGAACATCAAGCCCTACCTGGGCAAGCCCAACCCGTACGTGCCGGGCAACACCAGCTGGCTCAGCCTGTTCTCCCCGTCCACCATCCCCTACATGACCTCGCCCAACGGCGACATCGACATCATCTTGGGCTCCAGCGTCGAGACTGGCATGTTTTACAGCAAGGCCGCGTTCGCCAAGGCCGGGATCGCCGCCGCCCCCACCACGTGGGCGGATTTCATTACCGATCTCGGCAAGCTCAAGGCGGCCGGGGTCACGCCGATCATGTTCGCCGACGGCGGGCTGTGCAACCCGTCGTGGTTCGAGCGGCTGGCCACCTCCTCGCTGCTGGCCGGCCAGGTCAGCCAGTTCGACGTCAACCACGCCCAGGTGACCACTGGCCTCGACGTCGCGGTCGGCATCAAAAAGGGCATCATCTCCATGAACAACCCCCACTACGCGGAGGTATGGAAGCTGCTCGGCCAGCTCGTGAGCTACTCGGGCGGCGGGCAGAGCAGCTATGACGCCTGCTCCCCGCCCACTCAGACCACGCCGCCGCTGACGACCGAGACACTGCTCGTCCAGGGCAAGGTCGGCATCCTGTGGGGCGGCAGCTGGTACTTCCCGCAGCTGGACTCGCTTGGCTTCACCGGCAAGTACGGCGTCTTCCCCGAGCCGCCCATCACCTCCGCCACCTCCCCGCTCGCGCTCGGCACCTCGACCGTCGGCATGATCGGCGGCCCGAACGGCAACGGCCAGTGGGGCGTGACATCGCAGCAGGCCGACAGCTCCATGACCCCGGCTAAGACCGCTACCGTCATGAACTTCCTGGCCTGGCTGTTCACCCCCCAGCACCTGGGCTACTGGATCACGATCAACCAGTCGGGCGCCGACATCCCGACAGCGACCGGGGCGCCGACGCTGAACATCCCCGGACTGAGCAGCCTGGTCCCGAGCAGCAAGGTCGGCACCGTGGTCGACGTGGTGCTCGACGACGTGCTGTCCACCGCGACGACCAACTCGGGGCTGCGGCTCGTCCAGGGGTACATCGACGGCCAGCTGAACTACTCCTCCTTCGCCAGCCAGTGGCAGTCGCTGCTGACCAGCGCCGCCCAGCAGTGGGCGACGACCAACCATGTCGACCTGAGCAAGTACTGATCGCCAGGTGAAACACGCGTGCGTTCGGTATCCGTGATCGAAGCCCCGGCCGGCCGCCTGCCCGCAGCCGCGCGCAGGCGGCCGGGCCGGGGCGGGCGCCGTCGGCTGCGGTACACCTGGCTCGCCGCCGCCGCGGGCGCGGTCCTCGTCGTGATGACCTACTTCCCGACGATCTTCGTGCTGTCCAACTCGCTCAAGAGCGGGCAGCGCATCTACAGCAGCAACGTGTTCTCGCTGTTCACGCAGTTCGACTACCACAACTACCTCACCGCCTGGTCGGGCGTGTCGCATCAGCTGCTCAACACGATCATCGTCGCGGCGGCGGCCATCGCGATCGGGGTAACGGCGGCGGCGCTCAGCGCCTACGCGTTCTCCCAGCTGCGGTTTCGCGGCAAGGAACTGTTGTTCCTGGCCTACATCGGGCTGCTGCTCATACCGTGGACGCTCACCTTGATCCCGCTGTTCCTCACCATCCAGAAACTGCACTTCTTCAACACGTGGTGGGCGCTGATCCTGCCGTACTCGGCCACCGCCCAGCCGCTGCTCGTGCTGATCTTCCGCGGCTTCTTCGAGCAGATCCCGCGCGAGCTGCTGGAAAGCGCCCGGGTGGACGGGTGCAGCGAAGGCCAGGTGCTGGCGCGGATCGTGGTGCCGCTGACCCGGCCGGTGCTGTTGACCGGCGCGATCTTGGTGATGATCAACGTCTGGGGCGACTACCTGTGGGTCACGATCGTGATCCAGGACCCGTCCAAGGTCACGATCTCGGCGGGCGTCCAGGAGTTCGTCGGCAGCTTCGGCACCAACCTGTCCCAAGGCGGCGCCGTGTTCGCCGCCTTCATCCTCGCGACCGCGCCCATGTTCTTGCTCGTCGGCTTCACCATGCGCTATTTCGTTGCCGGCCTTACCGAAGGAGCGACCAAACTGTGAGCACACCGCCGCTGACCCCCGCTGGCTTGCGCTGCGCACACCGGGTCAATCCGCTTGGCGTCGCACCGGACCGGGTCCGGCTGGGCTGGGTGCTGGAAGGCCCGGGCACCGGCCGGGCCCAGCGCGCCTACCAGGTTCTGGTGGCCCCGGACGAGGCGCGGCTGCGCACCGGCGAGGACCTGTCGTGGGACAGCGGCCGGGTCGAGTCCTCATGCTCGGCGGACATCGCCTACGCGGGCATCCCGCTGGCTCCCGGCGGCCGGTACACCTGGATGGTGCGGGCCTGGGACGAGAACGGGCTGGTCTCCGAGTGGAGCGAACCGGCCGCCTTCGAGGTCGAATTGGACCGAACGGACGGCTGGCACGCTTCCTGGATCGGCCAGGGGCGGGCCGGGGAGAGAGCCACCCCGCCCGACTGGCCGGGCCCGGTCGACCCGGTGGCTCGTACCCTGACCCCGGCTCCCTACCTGCGGCGGGCCTTCACGGTGGACAAACCGGTGGTGTCCGCCCGGCTGTACGTGACCGCGCTCGGCTTGTACGAGGCACGGCTGAACGGTCACCGGGTCGGTGACGGGTTCCTGACCCCGGGATGGACCGACTACACACGCCGCATCCTGTACCAGACGTACGACGTGACCGGCCTGCTGGCCGGGGGTGAAACCGTCCTTGCGGCGATCCTCGCCCACGGCTGGTACGCCGGTTTCGTCGGCTTCGACGCCAAGCGGGCCGGCGCCCACTACGGCGCCGCTCCGGAACTGCTGGCCCAGCTCCTGATCACCTATCCTGACGGCAGCCGCGAGTGGATCGTCACCGACGAGCAGTGGAAGTCGTCGGCCGGGGCGATCCGGCACGCCGACCTGCTGATGGGCGAGCGCCACGACCTCACGCTCGAGCCGCACGGCTGGGACCTCCCCGGTTTCGACGCCTCCAGCTGGCGGCCGGTCCAGTGCCGTGGGCGCGACGGCACGCCGCTGGCCGCTGACCCGGGCCCGCCGGTCCGGGTGACCGAGGAGATCACGCCGCGCAGCACTACCACCTACGACCACGGACGGCACATCCTCGACTTCGGCCAGAACCTGACCGGCTGGCTGCGGATCAGCACCCACGGGCCGGGCGGAGCGCGCATCCGGATCCGGCACGGTGAGGCGCTGGCTGAGGACGGCAGCTTGTACACCGAGAACCTGCGCACTGCCCGCCAGACCGACGAGTTCACCACCGGCGGCCGCGCCGTGGTGCTCGAGCCGCGGTTCACGCTGCACGGGTTCCGCTACGCGGAGGTCTCCGGCTTCCCCGGCGACATTGGCCTAGCTAACGTCACCGCCCGGGTGGTGCACTCTGATATCCCGGCCGCCGGGACGTTCGAGTCCTCGCAGCCGTGGCTCGACCGGCTGTTCCGGAACATTGACTGGGGGCAGCGCGGCAACTTCATCAGCGTGCCGACCGACTGCCCGCAGCGGGACGAGCGGCTCGGCTGGCTGGGCGATGCCCAGGTCTTCGCCCGGACCGCCTGCTACAACCGGGATGTCGCGGCGTTCTTTGCCAAGTGGCTCGACGACGTGGCCGACGCCCAGCTGGATTCGGGCGCCTTCGCCGACTTCGCCCCGCGCCTGGACCTCCGCAACGTGCGCGGAGCCGGAGCGCCGGCGTGGGGGGACGCCGGGGTGATCGTCCCGTGGACGGTGTGGAAGATGTACGGCGATACCGGCATCCTGCACCGGCATTTCGGCGCCATGACCGCGTGGATGGACTTCCTTGAACGGACCAACCCCGACTACCTGCGGACCCGGGAACTCGGGAACAGTTACAACGACTGGCTGGCACCAGGCGATGACGAAACCCCGCCCGAACTGCTCGCCACGGCCTACTGGGCCTATGACGCCGCGCTGATGGCCGAGATCGCCGAGGCGACCGGGCGGGCGGACGACGCCGCCGGGTACCGGGCGCTGTGGTCCAAGGTCAGGTCCGCGTTCGCCGACGCCTTCGTGGCCGCCGACGGCCAGGTCGCCTCCGGAACCCAGACCGCCTACGTGCTCGCCTTGCACATGAACCTGGTCCCCGACGAACTACGCGCCGCGGCGGCGGATCGTCTCGTGGCGGCGATCCAGACCGCGGGCTGGCACCTGGCCACCGGGTACGGCGGCGTGGGGCACCTGCTCCCGGTACTCAGCTCCACCGGTCACACCGAGGTTGCCTACCGGCTGCTCGAGCAGGAATCCATGCCGTCCTGGCGGTACATGGTCGAAGCGGGCGCGACCACGATCTGGGAGCGCTGGGACGGCTGGACCGCCGAGCGGGGCTTCCAGTCCCCTTGGATGAACTCCTTGAACCACTACGCGTTCGGCTCGGTCGGCGAGTGGCTGTACCGTTTCCTCCTCGGGATCGACCAGGAACCCGGCACCGCCGGCTTCGGCCAGCTACTGCTCCGGCCGCACCCCGGCGGGTCACTGACCTGGGCCCGCGGCACCTACCGGTCCGTCCGGGGGCCGATCAGCATCAGCTGGAGACGGTCTCCCGACCGGTTCACGTTCTGGGTGGAGCTCCCGCCGAACGTGTCGGCCAGCGTCCGCATCCCCAGCGGCCAGGCCGCCGAGATCCGCGACAACGCTGGCCGCCCGCCCGAGTCGCTCGGTAGCTTCCCCGGTGCCCGAGACGTTCAGGAGGCCGTCTTCCACGTCGGCTCGGGAGCCCACGAGTTCACCGGCCCTGCACCGCATGACTGAGTCCGCTCGCGGCGAGCAGCTAGACCACGAGGAACTACTCGCCAAGCTCAGCCTCGAGGGATTCGACGGCGTGGTCGTCTCGGACTGGAGCGCCGCCCGGACCATCACGGCCGCCAACGCCGGCCTGGACCTGGTGATGCCGGGCCCGTCAGGACCATGGGGTCACGCCCTCGCCCACGCGGTAGGGCAGGGCGTGGTCAGCGAGGCGCTGATCGATGACAAGTGCTCCGGCTGCTCCGGCTGGCGGCCCGCGTTGAAGCCCTCAGCCCTGACGCACCTGGCGGGCTCACCGAGCTGTGGACCGACGACCGCGCCCGCGAGACGTTGCGCTCCACCGCAGCCGCCGGTTTCGTGCTCGCCCGCAATCAGGGCTTCCTGCTTCACCCCGAGCACCAGCAGCTCGCCGTGTACCCGGCGATACCCCCACCCGGGATTGTCACGGACCAGCCGCAGCACCAGGGCGCGGACCGAGCGCACGGTCCGCGGTCGGCCCGGGCGCCGGGGCCGGGACCGGCAGGCATGCCGGCGCGCGAGTATGTCGCGGTGCCAGCGGAGCACGGTATCCGGGTGCACCACCCAGGTGCAGGCGCTTGAGCACGTTCCTCGGGAGCCGGTGCAGCAGCGCAGCTAGCAATGCCCGGTCAGCCGGGGTGAACCGCGCCCTGTCCGGGCCGAGCTGCCGCTGCAGGACCAGGAGCTGGTGGCGCAGCGCGAGGATCTCCGTGTCCTTGTCCGGCTGCTCACCGGCAGCAGCCGCAGTAGCGCGAACACGTTCGTCACACCGAGGTAGGCCAGTCGCAGCAGCACGGTCCATCACCCTGCCACAGGCTTCCCGTCACATGAGCGCGCCGTCGGCCGCTGCGGCGTACGCCATCGTCCCACCCGTACAACGGCTCCAACCAGCATGGATGAGGTTTTCGGCAGGAGCAAGGTCAGCGGCTATGAAACGAGTTTTGGCACGGTGCAGGCTGCGACGATCAAGTCACAGGGTTATACCCAGAACGTACAAGATCCCAATAAAATTAATGACTGCAACGACTGCAAACAGCATATAAAGTATCGTTTGCATCTTGCCGAGCCGACGAGGAAGCGCGCCGCGCATACCGGGCGTAGTCGTTACGGCGGCTTCGCCGAGTTCTAACTGGTTGGCCAGCAGCCGCATATGATCCCGAGCAGCCCGATAATAGCCGTGTTGCATGTAGGTTGCCGACATGGACATCAACGCTGCCACCAGACCGACCACAAAGATCCCTGCGATGAGCGGATCAGCCTTCTTTGAACTGTTCAGTTTGATCAGCGCGGCGCCGGCAGCGATCACCGCGGTGTTGAATCCGAGCAGGTACTGCGCTCGGTTCCAGTTCAGCTGAACTTGAAACCGGTATTCTTCCACGGCGATCTCATATAGCCGGATTAGTTCAGTCCGGCTTGCTTGGCGCTGCCTCCCGTGACGGCTGGCTTGCCACGCTCTAAAGACGTCAGTCATTATATTCTTCCCAGAACCTAAACACATGCCGGAAGGTATCAGTAAAGTCAGCCGGATGAGTAGTAACGGCTTTCTGGATATCAGGAAGACGCCAGAATTTCAGCTCGGCGATCTGGCGAGGAGCCATGTTCCGAGGACGGTCAGCCGTCGCGGTGAACACTCCTACGAACTTGACGACCCCATCATCGTTCATGCGCGTCACGCCGATCTCCACAAGTGGCGCAGAGATGCCAAGTTCTTCGTCCAACCGCCGCTGCGCAGCCTCGGCATACTTCTCGCCTGCATGAAGATACCCCGCCACAGAGGACCCCCACAGTCCCGGATGTCGCACGCCATGGGGCGCTAGCCGCTGGAGCAATAGCTCATTTCGGCTGTTAAACAACAACACGTGGACCGTACGGAAGCTGACTTTCAACCGGAAGACGTCCCGCCGTCTGGCCCTGCCGACGGTCTGGTCATGCTCGTCCACAATGTCGATCAAGCTGGTAGGAGCGGGGGCGGCCACTTCAGGCGGCCCACCAAGCCACATGGCGACACCGGCCTTGGGCGTTGCGCAGCACGTTCGTCCCCATGAAGTAACGGTAGTACCACTCCGCCAGTGAACGACGGTGCAACGCCGTAACCGGTCGCTGGGCTGGGTGCCGCCCGGCTTGGCGCGTCATGGCTGCTTGCAAGCTGACGGCCGCGCCACTGCAGCGGTGAACTCTGAACCGCGTGGGCGCCGTAAACCCTGTCAGGGCCGCTGACCTGCTGTCTTACGGGACAAGGGGCGGTCAGGTAAGCCATCTGGCTGCGCGCGTCTCGCCGTCGGACACTGCCAGTGCTTCGGCGCTGCTCCGGGGCGTGAGGTCAACTGTCATTGTGACCAGGGCATTCATTCCTCGGGGGCGTCGGCTTTGCCGTGTCAGCCAAACGCACAGCAGCCGAGAACCTCCTGGTTATGACCGCGGCGCGCACACCTGCAGGGTGAGAGTCACTCTCAGATGGAGGGGTTCCAGGGCGAGGACCGACACAACCCATTGCCCCATATAGGCCCATCTGCCACAGCGCTGAATTGAGCATATGGGAAGACGGCTCCCCTGTCCACGCATCTGGTCACTGAGCTGCGGTAACTTCAGGTGCCGGGCGGGCTGGAATGGCAGCCGCCCCAGGCAGTCTCAGGTCACTTCAGCGCGCCGCGGAATTGCACGAAGTGTGTTACCGGGTAAAGGCAGTAGCCCGCCTGCCTGAGATGACCAGCGAATTGCTGCGAGCACCTGATATGACGCTGCGGAATGCGGGTAATCATGTCTCCGGGCGCGAGGCAGGGACACGGCAAAGTCGTGAAATGGGGCTGTGAGCTGCTGTTTCATGGCAGCGGGTGATGTGTCCGGCGTGCCTGCGGACGGCAGGCGGGCCCGGGCGGAACGATGGAAGTTCCTACGCTAACGTCGCCTGCCTCAAGGGACCCGCCCGCCGATGCCATCTTCGCCTATCCCGGCTGCCCGCTGCCACTACCTGCTTGATCTCCTTGCCCAGGTCCCGGACACGCGGAAGAGGCGCGGGCGGCGGCATGCGCTGGCGGGGCTGCTGGCCGTCGGGATCGCGGCGGTGATCGCGGGGTCGCGGTCGTTCGCCGCGATCGGGCAGTGGGCCGCCGATGCCGGGCCGGAGGCCCTGGCCGTGCTGGGCGCGGCGCGCGGCCCGGCGGAGGAGTCCACCTTCCGCCGGGCGTTCGCCCTGGTCAGCGCCGATGTGCTCGACCAGGTGCCCGGTGCCTGGCTGTGGACCCGGGCCGTGCCGGCCGGCGGCCGGCTGGTGATCGCCATCGACGGCAAGACCGTCCGCGGCGCGAAGAGCAAGGAAGGGAAGGCGCCGCACCTGGTCGCAGCACTGGCGCACGGCATCGGCGCGGTCCTCGGCCAGGTCGCCGTGGACGAGAAGTCAAACGAGATTCCTGCAGTGCGGGAGCTCCTGAAGGCGTTCACCGACCTGGCCGGGGCGATCTTCACGATCGACGCGATGCACACCCAGCATGACACCGCGCAGGCCATCCTCGGCCGGGGCGCCGATTATGTGATGACCGTCAAGGCCAACATGCCCACCTTGTACCGGCAGCTGAAGAAGCTGCCCTGGACCGCGATCCCCGCCGTCTCAGCCGTGAGCACGGACCACGGCCGCCGCGCCCGGCGCACCATCAAGGCCGCGCTGGCGCCGGCCTGGATCGAGTTCGACGGCGCCGCCCAGGTCGCGCAGCTGCGCCGCACTGTCACCGCGAACGGCAAGAAGACCGTCGAGGTCGTCTACCTCATTACCAGCGACCGCGACGCCGATCCAGCCACCCTCGCCGCCTGGGTCCGCAGCCACTGGGAAATAGAAAACCGTCTTCACTGGGTCAGGGACGTGACTTACCAGGAGGACAAATCACTGGTCAGGACGGGAAACGCGCCTCGCGTCATGGCATCACTGCGCAGCCTGGCCATCAGCCTGCTGCGCCTGGACGGCCACATCAACATCGCCGCCGCCAACCGCCACCACGCCCGCGACCCGCAGCGGACGCTAAAGCTGCTTCAGACCGCATGAACGACTTTGCCGGGTCCCTGGGGCGCGAGGCGCCAGCCGGGGTCGGCCATGGGGATGGCGGAGGGCCTGGCTGTGGCCGGCTGCCGTGCCTGGTGCACCGTCGTCTTCCCCGGCCCCCGCCCTTATCTCCCGGCCGGGTCCCTGACCCGCCTGGCGCGGATCCAGCCGGCGGGCCAGGGCGGCAAGCGGGTCCGGCCGGGCAGGCCGGGCAGCCGGAAGGCCGGGTGGGTGCCAGCGCCAAGGCCGCGAGCCGGGCGCTGCAAGCTGGAGATCGCCGCCGTCGTATCTTCTGCCTCGAGCCGATGCGCAAGGTAGCGCGGCCAATCGTCATCGGTGCCGGCACTTGGCTGCCACGGAAAGTGATCAAGTTACAGGACAGCCGTTGTGTACTACGCGCCGGATCTGAACGGCTGGGGCTGGGCCGGGCGCGCACATCAGATTAGAAGTGGCTGAAGCCCCAGTTCAAGACGCGGGTGGCGACCGGGTCGGTGGCGGTGATGTCGTCGCCGGGGGTGCCCAGCGTCACCCCGATCACGGTCAGGCCGTTCTGGGTCGCCTCGAACAGCAGGCAGTTGCCGGCCGCCTGGGTGTCGCCGGTCTTGATCCCGGTCGCGCCGGGGTAGGCGCCGATCAGCGGGTTGGTGTTCTGCCAGAAGTAGCCGTGGTGGCCGTCGCCGGCCGGGAGCGAGTAGCTGACCTGGCTGACGATCGCGGCGAACACCGGGTAGCTCATCGCATACCGGCCCAGCGTGATCAGGTTCGCCGGGGTCGACCAGGTGGAGTACTCGCCCGGCCACGGCATGCCGTCGAAGTTCGAGAAGTACGTGCCGGTCAGGCCGAGCGTTCGGGCTTCGGCGTTCATCGTGGCGATGAACGCGTCGGTCCCGGGACCGTAGGCCTGCGCGAGGGTATAGGCGGCGTCGCAGCCGGACGGCAGCAACAGCGCCTCGAGCAGCTCCAGAGCGGTCAGCCGGTCGCCGACGATCAGGCCCGCGGTGCTGGGCCCGTTCTGGCTGTTCAGGTAGGCGATGACCGACTCGGGCACCGTGATCTCCCGGTTCAGGTCACCCGCCTGGATCACCACCAGCGCTGTCATGACCTTCACGATGCTGCCGATAGGCCGTTCGGTGTTCAGGCCCAGGCTCCACAGGACCTGGCCGGTGGCCGCGTTGGCCACGGCGGCGCCCGTCACCTGGATGCCGGAATGACCACCCACGACGAGCGCGGCCTGCCTGGCCGAGACGGACAGCTTGGCCGAGGCGGCCTGCGTTCCCGCAGGGGCTCCCGGGATCGAGGCGGCCCCCGTGACAGAGCTGGCCTGGCCGGCCGGATGGACCTGGAGGGCCACGCGCGGATGCGGGCCGCCAGCGTGGGCCGTCAGGACGGCGGCGCCCGCTACCAGCAGGGCCACCATGACGGCAAGGAGAACCCGGACTGCATGCCAGGGTGAGAGCATATGCACATTCACTAGCCTAAACTCGAAATCAGCAGCGAGTCTACCCCTGCTGGGCGAGGCCATCGCGTGATCGCCGGAGCACAGCGAGCACGCCGCTGGACTCCCCGCCGCCGCGGCACCTGCGGCGTAGGGCGCAACCCCGGCGATGGCCGGTGCCGGCTCCGAGGCCGGCGACGCCCCGGCGTGCCGTGGCCGGCAATGCCGCGCCTCGATAACTCCAGCCGACTTGCCGCCCTGCTGTAATCCGGCCTGCCAGACCGGGCCATCACTACTGCCAAGGATCGGCCGGCGGGGCCGCGGCCTCCACGGGCCGCTGGCCAGGCAGCGGGACCTGCCGGGGATGACGTAGCGTCACGAACAACCTGTTATCAAATGATTGCTTTTCGCGCGTATCGCCGAATCGGCGCGTGTGACCGCAGACACCCGGTGCTACCGTCGACGCACCGACCGCCCGGTTCTGTTCCTTCTTGGCGCTCGCCCGGAGCACCGTCTGGTTAGGGCGGTCTCAAATGAGACCGCCCTAACCAGACCGCCCTCACGCCAGAAAATCGGCCGCGGGACTTGCCGCCTACCGCGCCGAGAGGAACGCGGTGAGCATCGACGGCCTGCCCGCGCTGGACGATGACCTCGCTTGGCGTAGCTCTCGTTCGACCTTGAGCTGCCCAGGGACGTAGCCGAGGCAACCGACTGGCTGTTCGCAGGCCATCAGCCGCTGCTGACGTGCTGGCCCGCGCCGACCTCGACCGGCAGGTGCCGGCCAACCGGGCGAGCAGTGGCCGGTGCACCGGATCTTCGCGACAGTGACGAACGAGCAGGTGCGTCACGGGCCGAGGTTAGTCTGCTGCGAGACCTCTACCGCTGCCGTGACTCGCTTCGGTCGCGCCGCAGGAGCCGGTACCGTGGCATCCGGGAGTACCGGGGCTGTGACGCCCCGCGAGACGGGGGACCATCCGTGTCAGCGCGTTCTGACCGGCAAGCTGCCTGGGTGCGGGTTGAGCGTTCGGGGTCACCCGCTAGGGATGATCGGCGGCTGCCGGCGTGCGGGTAGCGTCGGCGAGCAGGGTTGCCGGTTGACGATGGTCGAATAGGGCGGAAGCGAGATGCCGGCTGGTCATGTGCATGGGGTTGAGCTGTACTGGGAGCAAAGGGGCAGTGGTCCCCGGTTGCTGTTCTGCAACGGGTCGGGCACGACCTTGCAGACCGTCCGGCCGTTGCTTGATGTGGTTGCCGCCACGTTTGATCTGCTGGCGTGGGACTACCGTGGCTTGGGCCGCAGCGTCCCTTTGACGGGTCCTTATACGATGGCCGATCTCGCCGCTGACGCCGCTGGCCTGCTGGAGATCGCCGGCTGGGACACCTGCCGGGTGCTCGGCGTGAGCTTCGGCGGAATGGTGGCGCAGGAGTTCGCCGTCACCCATCCGGAGCGGGTCGAGCGCCTCGCCCTGGCCTGCACCTCATCAGGCGGCGGCGGCGGGTCCTCCTATCCGCTGCAGGAGCTGCGCGAGCTCCCGCCTGAGGAGCGGGCGGCGGCGCAACTCAGGCTGGCTGACAGCCGCTGGGACGAGCGCTGGCTTGAGACCCGCCCGGCAGATCGCGCGCTGGCCGAACGCCTGACCGCCGCTGGCCAGGATCAGCGGGACCCGGCCGCCGCAGCCGCCTCCCAGGCCCAGCTCGAGGCGCGCGCAGGCCATGACGTATGGGACCGCCTCGGCGCGATCACATGCCCGACCCTGGTCGGCTACGGCAACTACGACCAGATCGCGCCGGTCCAGAACGGCACCGCGATCGCATCGCGCATCCGCGGAGCCGAGCTGCGCGGCTACGAAGGAGGGCACCTGTTCCTGGTCCAAGACCCGGCCGCGCTACCGGAATTCGAGGCATTCCTTCAAGCGCCGCCCAGCTAATTCGTAACCCTGGACATTCCCGGTAAACAGGAGCGATCGTCTCGCCGCGCCCGCGGACGACGTGACGCGCCAGATCTGCTCATTCTGTACTGCCGAGCTATTGGTGGCCGAGAGTCCCGTAACCGCGCAGATTGGGCGGCTATTTGCGCGTGCGCGAAGAGTCAGGTTGCTCTCCGTGACGGGTTTCCCGCCAGCCTCGGTCCTTGGTGGCAAAGATGTCCAGCGCCGCGACCCGTTCCACCAGCGCGCCCGGTTCCTCTGTGATCTCGTCCATGACCATGATCCTTCCTGCGAGCAGTTTCCAGGCGGGCTGCCCGCGGGAGCCAGCAGTGGGTTCAGAGGCGGA
>Ga0210396_10003193_pt1 | contig 16438 bp, 17 predicted proteins | sample IncBWH17OmetaG_FD_155466 | JGI IMG/M metagenome (GOLD analysis project Ga0210396, IMG submission 155466) | Forest soil microbial communities from Barre Woods Harvard Forest LTER site, Petersham, Massachusetts, United States - Inc-BW-H-17-O ... | reverse complement strand
GCCAGCCGATGACAACGCTCTGTCGGCCGCATAGGTCGCGACGCGGTGTGGCGTCCTTACAGAGCCTTGGCGTAAATGCGATAGAGCTTAGCGAGCTGCGCGCCAATGGCGTGGCAGCCCTCGAGGGAGGGTTTGTTATCCTCCAAGATCCATGAGAACTCGACCATCTCGATATTTGCCCGGCGCGCGGCCTCCAAGATTTCGCCCAGCATCAACGTGACGAGCGCCATGCTCAATGCCGATCTGCGATACCGTTGCCGCACCCCGGTCAGCATCACGCGCGCCGTTGTTGGTTTGCGAAAGCGCAACCGCCACAACAGCTTGAGCCAGTTGACCGGAAATAGCTTGCCGTCGAGATCGGCGACGATCTCGTTTAGGTTGGGGAGGGCGACCAGCATCGCCGCCGGCTCGCCATCGGCAAGCGCGAAGACCACACTTTGCGGCGGAAGAACCGGCGCCAGCTGGTCGATGATCTGTTTGGCTTCGCGTTCGGTCACCGGCAGGAACCCCCAATTCTGGGTCCATGCCTCGTTATAGATATCGAGAGCCAGCCGCATTTCCTCGGCGAAGCGGGCGGGATCCAGAGGGCGCACGGCGATTCGCCCTTCCGCACGGAGCCGAGCGGTGACGCGTTCGAGTTGTTGGAGGTGCCTTGTTACGATATCGGCAAGCGTGACCCGCAACGCGTGCAGGTCCTTGGCCTTGACGTACCCTTCCGCGACGAGGCGTTGGGCATAGTAAGGGGGTGTGTACGGCATGCCAACCATCGGCGGCGTATCAAAACCGGAAACCAGAACGCCGATGTCGTCGTTCATCGACAAGCTGTATGGGCCCAGGATCCGACGCATGCCGCGCTCCCGCAGCCAATTCTCGGCGGCGCGTTGCAAGGCAGCAAAAACGGCCTGGTCGTCTATCGCCTCGAGCAGGCCAAAATTGCCGGTCTCGTCGCGATGGGTTTCGAGATGGAGGTGATTAACCTGCGCGCTGATGCGCCCGACCGGTACGCCATCGCGCCATGCCAGCCAGAAACAGGCCTCGCCGTGATCGAAGAATGGGTTCCGATTCCGGTCGAGCAACCGATGCATGTCGCGACGCAGCGGCGGGACCCAGTTCGGATCATTGCGATGGAGGCGATAGGGCAGGTCGACAAAGCGATTGCGGTCGCGCCGGCCGCGGAGCGCGGTCACCTCGATGGAGCTACCTCTCGCCGGGTTCCGCTCGGGAGCGGCGCCGGTATCGAGAGCGCGGGGAGCGTGAGCGCTATTCATCGGCATCGGAGCTAAGATGCAGCGAGCATAGGAGATGCGTCCGAGGCCGAACGGTGGCACCCTACGGTATTCGAGGTCCGGACCGTATCGGAAAACCGAGATTCCAAGAAGTAGCGAATGAGGAGAGTTTGATTCCGCTACACGATTCGGTGACCAGTTCTGAGCCCCCCAGAGCTCCCTGGGTGCCCGCTGCATCTGCAGGCCGGCCCCCCGACCCCGGCGAAGGCGATCTGCCCATCAGAGAGCTACGGCGAGCGCTTGACGATTTGTTGGTTCCGAGACCCGCTTTCTACTGGATCGATTTTCTCGCCTCGGTAACCTGCTTCTACGGCGGGTTTGCGGCTAGCGTAGTCCTGCCGCTGGACAACCCGCTCAAGCTTCTCGGTGCCATAGTTGCAGTTCTCTCTCTGTATCGGGCGGTCGTCTTCATCCACGAACTCGCGCACCTATCTCCGGGTCGCGTCCCGGGATTCCGAATCGCGTGGAACCTGCTGTGCGGGATCCCCCTGCTGGTACCGAGCTTTCTCTATGGTTCGCACCGCGACCACCACGCGCGGCGCGCCTACGGCACCGCGAAGGACGGGGAATACAGGCCCTGGGGGTGCCCCGGCAATCGCATTGATATAGTGATGTTCGCCTCCTCCAGCTTTCTCGGGCTGCCCGCGGGTGCGCTGAGATTCGGGGTGCTCGGGCCGCTCTCCTGGTTCAACCCGAGATTTCGGGAATGGGTCGCAGTCAACGCCTCGTCGCTGGCTGTCGACCCGCGTTACCGTCGTGAGCCGCCATCGCGGCACGAGGCGCGCGGCTGGTACGTCCAGGAAGCCGGCGTCTTCACCTATCTCCTCGCAATCGCCGCTGCCCTCGTTACGGGGCTGATAAACGCGGAGCTGCTGGTGCAGCTGTATCTGATCAGCGCCGCCGGCCTGCTCCTGAACAGCTTGCGCACATTGGCGGCGCATCGCTATCGCTCGGCCGGTGATACAATGACGTCGGCTCAGCAAATGCTCGATTCGTTGAACTATCCGCGGCGCTCCTGGCTTATCCCGCTGTGGGCGCCGGTCGGGCTGCGGTTTCACGCCATGCATCATTTGTTTCCCGGCATCCCTTATCATAATTTGGCTGCGGCGCATGATCGGGTGATGGGGATGTTGCCGGAGGGCTCGCCCTATCACCGAACCGCCGGGTACGGGTTGGCCGCCAGCCTTGGCGAGCTCTGGCGACGCGCTCGCTAGAGGTGGTCCGCTCAGTGGGCGATTTGAGGAGGAAATGTCAGCAGGGTTGCACCCGCCCGCGGATCGCCTAACGACCGATCGCAAGCGGCCTGAAGACCGTCTCCCGGAGTACACCAAGTCTCAGCGGCACAATCCAATAATATTGTTGTCCACGTGCCCCCGAAGCGGATCGAATTACCTGGAAAACTTGCTTTTGCTGCATCCGCGGTGTCGCAAATCCAAGGTTCCGGAGGATTTCTTTCTTGCCAACAGTGAGACACTGCTGAATTTTTGCCGATCGGTTGCCGAAAGTTGGGACGATTGGTGGCTCCGGCGCCTGGGGGGACCGTCCCGCTTGGCGATGCATATGGGCACGGCACTACTGCGCTTCGCCGACCCGGGCCCGGAAGAGGGGCCGGCAGGCGACTTCCGCCTGGTGCTCCGCTCTCCCACGACCGAAGGAATCGCGACTGCTACCACCTTGTTTCCGAATGCGCGTGTGCTGGTCCTGGTGCGGGACGGGCCGGCGACGGTCGAATCGGGGCGCAGGAGCTTTAGCTGGCCATATGAAGAAGCCATGCTGGCCTGGCGCCAAGCCGTCCGCCGCGTTTTGTCCTCTCTTGCGAGTGCTGACGGCCCGCGCTGCCAGCTGATCCGGTTTGAAGATCTGACAGCCGATCCGGTCCGTGAGATTGCGCGGGTCATCGGTTTCCTTGGGCTCGACCCGGCGCTTTACCCTTTCGACCGGGTCGACGAAATCCCGGTGTTCGGGTCATCGAGCTTTGGACGGGCGGACGGTGAAGAGGTCCATTGGCGCCCGATACCAAAGGATCCGTCGTTCGATCCCTTGGCCAGAGCGCAGTCATGGCCATCGCGCCGGCTCGCGCGGTTCGCCTGGTTGGCGGGGACAGAACAGCGTAGGCTCGGCTATCTCGTTCACCCATTGTCCTTGATGGGTCGAGTCTGGAATGTCGTGCTGGACGTCATATACGGGGCTCGGCGCATCGCGATCCAAATCGCTTTGCTCCCCCTCAGAGACCCGCGTGTGTTCAGTGACCGTAGGCGACGCTATCTTTCCTGGCGCAAGATGAGCAGACCGGGCGATGCGGTGCAATGTGCCCTGCGCAACTGGGGGCGATCCCGCGGAACATGACTTGACGTCCGAACAACGCATGAAAATCGTGATTCGGGCCGATTAAACGAAATGCTCAAGCATAAGGGCCGATATCGACGGCGGCGCGGCGCAGGATAGGGTCGACCAACGCCGGCGGAAGCGCTCGCGTCAGCTGCATGCCGAGATAGAGCAGATAGGGAAAGGCGATCTGGCGACGTCCTCTTGCCAGGCCGCGCCGAATGATAGTCGCGGCACGCTCGGGCAGCAGCATTAGCGGCTTGGGTCCGCTAACCGTCTGGGACAAACGCGTTTCGACGAAACCCGGCAAAACGACCGAGACGTCGATCCCCTCCGGCGCCAGCCAGCTCCTCAGCGCTTCACCGTAGATCCTTATTGCTGCCTTGCTCGCGCAATAGCCGGGCGAGAACGGAATTCCCCGCAGGGCCGCCAGCGAGGAGATCAGCGCAACCTGGCCGCGTCGGCGCCGACGCATTGCCGGAAGCACCGGATGAAGCGTGTTCAAAACGCCACCGAAATTGACATCCATCACGCGGTGCAACTCATCGAGCGATTCGCCGGCGCCGTCCCGCCACAAACCGCCCTGAACCCCGGCATTCGCGACCACCAGTTCGAGCGGCGAGGCGCGATCGGCGTTGTCGATCCAGGCAGCGACGGCCGCCGCCTCGGTAACATCAAGGCAAGCCTCAATCACCTCGGCGCCACGTTCGCGACACAAATTGGCCACCGCGGCGAGCCGGGCGGCGTCTCGGCCGCAAAGCGCCAGATGGATTCGTGGCGCGGCATAGGCTCGGGCCAGAGCGGCACCGATACCGCTGCTCGCACCGGTAATGAGAATGGAGCGGGGATCCCTCACACCGGTATCTATACCGCAGAACATGCACTCGATGGCGAACCGCGATTACAGCAGGATGAGCCGGGCGGTGGCTCAACACCTTTCTCACCCGAGCCAACTTGATCTGGCAACGCTCGCCGCGATGCCTTCGCAGGTGTGCTAAAGTCGGCTTGTCGCAAGCCCAATCATCCAAACGAGAGCTCGCTAAAGCACCACAGGAGAGGATTGGTGCCAAACCTCCAAATCGTTCACAGTAAACAGTTCGCCCTGCCAAACGCATTCACTTTTGTGACTATCCGAAACGTATTTCTGTTGGCAATCATATTTTCAACAGCAACGACGCTGTATTCGACATCCGAAATGAGAGGTATGTTCGCCGATGGCTCCAACTACATCGTGCATGTCCTTGCTGCTGAAGATTTTTATCTCCTGGAGCCGGCGCGAAAGATGGTTCAACTCCTCCAGCAGTCGTTTCTTATCTTCGGAATACGCTCTGGGCTCACGGACTTGCCGACATTGGCGCGGCTATTCACTCTGGGCGCCCTGGGTTGGCCCATCATCCTTACTGCTAGCTGCTGGTTGATTCTCCCACCTGGGGAAAAGGGATGGATCGTCGGTCCTCTGATCAATCTAGTTGTCCTATCGCCGATAACCAGCTTCGCGGCCATCGGCGAAGGCATGATTGCGTCGTGTTTGCTGTGGATAATCTTCTTCCTAGTGCTATTCCGGACGCAGAGCGTCTGGGGAGCGCTTCTCGCGATTTCTCTAACCGCGTTGGGAGCAGTAACCCACGAATCTGCAGCTGTATTCTTTGTCGGGATTGCCGCCATCGCGATGATGCGTGTGCGTGGTACATCGGGGATCGAGCGGTTGACGCGATTCGTAATTACCGGTGCCGCGGTATGGTCGGCCTGTTACCTGATTTCAGTCGTCCTGGATCCCCGCGAACCAGCAAATCGCGCTGATTTCTTGAATGGCATTTTCGCTCTCGCGTTTGTCAAGCAAAACGGCCTGATAAACCTCGCCGCGGTCGCCAGCATTATCTCTTGCGCCAGCATTTTTTGGATCACGCTCGCCCCACGCAAAGGTAAGGACTCACAGGTTGTTGTATTAACCGCCACTATCGGCTGTTTCATCCTGGCCGCTGTACTATTCCTGTTTTGGCCGGAGTGGACCATTGCTCCCGCCGCCCAATTCAGCGGACGTGGGTTGCCGGTGCTCGGCACAACGATGCTTTCGTTTGGGCTGTGGGCGGGCTGGAGAAGTGGTATGAAACCGGAATTCCTGCTGCCGAAGCCTGCTCTTTTGGTCTTGTGCGGATTGCTGCTCACACAGAGTGTTGACCAAATCATGATGACCCGGCAGTGGGCCAATACGCTCGGTACCGTAACGGGAATCATCGAGCGACGGGAAGGGCGGGTTCCGTGGCAGACCGCGCTCGAAATCGCTGCCCCGAGAAATCCTATTCTCTGGGAAGAGATGACCTGGTATTCGGAAATTCAGGCACTGTCTCTGTTGCTCGCGCCGAAAGGCCGCGTTCATGCTGTGATCGACGCGCGTACGTCCGAGAGGTGGAAACCGTTCCAGCTCGACGCCCCGGCGGACGTGCCGAAATCGAGGTTCTGGGACGCCGTCCCCTACGCGACTGCGGTGGAAAGCCGAAACCTCCACCAGCAGCTGATCATAAACGATCCATAGTGCTCGCAAATCAGCGATCTGGTTCATTCCGCCATCGAAACAGAGGTGAAAAATGCGCACCGGTAATTCCGAGGCTCGACCCGTCGGCCCTTGGCCCGCGGACTTGACCCGCGGGTTGGGGCCGGGCACGATACTGGTTGTGTCGCGCCCATGAGAGATGCGGTTCACTACGCAGTGCTGGTTTCGATTGCGGCCGCCTTCCCGGCATTGGCGCAGACTGCGGCCCCACCGGCAGGCGTGACAAGCAACGGCATCGTGACACTCGGCACCGGCCCCTCTGCGTCGGCGGTGTTTCCGGCGAGCTCCGTCGCCCCGGCGGCGGCCTCTCAGGCTACCTCGGGCACGACGACCGGTGGCTCCGCAACAGGGGGCGCTTCATCCACCAGTGGGACCGCGGCTGGGGCCTCGGGCAGCCCATCGGGCACACCAGCCGTCACCGGGTCGACATCGTCTTCTCGCGCCGGCTCCGGCGGGTCTTCGGGGGGTGCTGCGACGGCACCCTCGATCAGCGTTCCGGCGTGGGTGTTGTGCCCGCCCTCCGGAGCCTCGGGAATTCAGCCTTTCCTCGCGGGAACCGATCTTTCCTGCGCGCCGTGACGGCGGTCGGCTCGGACCCGAGAGGGTCGAACCCTACAGTTCAGTTTCGAAGGTCTGACCGGGAAACATCGTGGCCCGGCTCCATCCCGACCAGGCGCCGGCGACGGGGTTGTTCGGATTGCTGTCGTGGCGCCAGCAGATGTTCTCGGCCTTTGGCGCCTCGATCCGTTGCGTGCGGTTCTTGGTCATCACAAATTCCTGGGTAGAGACATAGGCACCACGATTCTCGCAATTGGGGCTCGTAGTGATCACTGCCTCGACATTGACGCGGTCCCACGTCGGATTATTCAAGATCAGGGTCGCTGATTGGCCCGCGCCGACCGAGCCGCAGGCCGCCAGCGACAGCAACACGGCAAGCCACGCCACATAACGCATCACATCCTTCCCTGAGCATCGGCACCGAAGGATTGTCCTTTAGAAAGCTTCATCTCGCCGTGCAAGGGGGATCGCGTTGGGCATCCCATGAAGCGCGCGGGGGCTCATGCAGCGCGAGGGCTCAGCGGTGGCGAACCGGCAGTATCGCTTTCAGGACGTTGTCACGCCGGACAAAATGGTGGAAGAGCGCAGCGCTTGTATGCAGTGCAATGAGCGCGACAAGGAGATAGGCCACGACCTCATGCGCCGTCATCGCCTGTTTGGCCAACATCTTGTCGGGGCCGACCACCGGCGGCAACTCGCCGAGAAAGTAGAAGTTGACGCGCCGTCCCCGCGCATTGGTGTTCAGCAGACCGAGCGCGGGCTGAAGCATCAGCAGGATGTAAAGAGCATATTCGGTGGCCCGAGCCGCCAATTTCTGAAACAACGGCGACTCGGCCGGAAGCGGCGGGATTCGGGCTTTCCACCGCCACGCCAAGCGAAACAGTGTCAACGCAAATATGGTGACCCCGACCGAGCGGTGCAGTTGCACCAGCGGAACGGATTGCTCCCTGCTCCCCACGGCATGGCTCACCCAGACCATGACGTATACCGCTGCAATCAGCAGCAAGGTCAACCAGTGAACCGCCATCATAGTGCGGTCATAGCGGTCTGCTGGAGCGGCCATTTCTGCCGTCCTCCTGATTTCTGCGTGCAAGCTCATCGGAGCTCCTCATATGAAATCGGGCGCACGACGGGCTGGCCCGAGGGCGGCCAGCCCATTGGCGTCGTGCTGGCTGTGGAACCTCTATCGGACGAGGACCCATTGCCCAACCCATCGGGGATGGTGCCCTGCGTAATGGTATTGCAGTTCGTAATGCGGACTGGCCACGACGAGATTCGTGTCGCCCGGCAGCGACATGCCATGCCAAGTATTCCCGCCCGAAGGCCTTGGTCCCTGCGCCATTGCGGCTGACAGGCTCGCAAAAGCGACCAGCGCGAGAGTCGTGGCGCCCAAAGCTGAGATTTTCATGTCTGGACCTCAGTCGATTTGATGTAAGTGTGAGTTTCGAACCGGTCGAACCGGCACCCATAGAGACCCGACTGCCCCTTGCTTTTATTCCGGCGGGCCGGGCGACGGTTTCTGAGGGCACGGAGCAGATTAACCCCCATCGGGAATAAAACCGGAGCCGTGGCGGTCTGGCTCAACGCAACACACAACCCCCATCGGAGAGAGAGATGACTGAAGATAAACCATTGGCCGGGGCGAAGATCGACCGCCGCGGTCTTTTGAAGTGCATGACCTGGGCAGGAACTGGGGTGCTCTGGACGGTAAGCGGCGGCGTGCCCCGCACGCTCGGCCTCCTCGGCGAGGCGCACGCTGCCGAGCCGCAGGCAAGCGGCTTCACTTTTCTGCAGATCAGCGACAGCCATGTCGGCTTCGATAAGCCGGCCAATCCGAACGCGCTCGGCACGTTCCAGGAGGCGATCGCCAAAATCAACGCGATGCCGACACCGCCCGCCTTCATCATACATACCGGCGACATCACCCATCTGTCGAAGGACAAGGAGTTCGACGACGCAGATCAGGCGATGAAGGCGCTGAAGCAGAAGGTCTATTTAATTCCCGGCGAGCACGACGTCGCCGACGCCGAGAACGGCAAGGCCTATATCGAGCGCTACGGCAAGGGCACAAAGGGCAAAGGTTGGTACAGCTTCGATCAGGGGGGCGTGCATTTCATCGCGCTCATCAACGTGTTCAATTTCGAGCCGGGCTTCAAATCCGCCGGCCTCGCCAAGATCGGCGACGACCAGCTCGAATGGATGGAAAAGGACGTCAAAGGGCTGTCGGCCAGCACGCCGATCGTGGTCTTCGCCCATCTGCCATTGTGGACCGTGTACCAGGAATGGGGTTGGGGCACCGAGGATGCCCCCCGCGCGCTCGCCTATCTGAAGCGTTTCGGGTCGGTGACCGTGCTCAACGGCCACATCCACCAGATCCAGCAAAAGGTCGAGGGCAATGTCTCGTTCCATACCGCGCGGTCGACCGCATTCCCGCAGCCGGCGCCGGGAAGCGCGCCCGCTCCCGGGCCGATGAAGGTGCCGGCGGAGGAGTTGCACTCGGTGCTCGGCGTGCGGACGGTCAATTACGTCCGCGGCAAGAGCCCGCTCGCCGTGATCGAAACCCCGCTCGGCGCTTGAGAGAGGGCCGAGCGATGGTGCCGAAAACAGCAATATTATTGGGCATGCTGGGTGCGACAGCTGCGCTCCTCGCGGTCGCACCTCGCGCGCCCTTGGCAGATGCGGCGCATTCGGCCGACATCGAGATCGACAACTTCCACTATTCCCCGCCGACGCTCGTCGTAGCCCCCGGCGCGACAGTGACTTGGAAAAACGACGACGACAGCCCGCACTCGGTTCGAGAGAAAGACGGAAAGTTCAGATCCGCGGGACTCGACACCGACGAAACGTTTTCGCAAACCTTCACCGCGCCGGGCGAATACGAGTATTTCTGTTCGATACATCCGTATATGACCGGGAAGATCGTCGTCAAACCCGCCGGTTCTTAACCCTCACCGACCCAGCGCTGTAGGCTGGGTCCATCTCCTGCATTGCATTTCGGGAGAGACAACCAGCGCGCACCACAACGGAAGGAATCTGGGTCCGGACCCTCACCCGCCTCGCTCGCGCTCGGCACCCTCTCCCGCTCTGCCGGTCGGGACCAAGCCTGAAGGGCTTTGTGGATGAGGGTCACTTTTCAACGATTGGCCGGTGCCATGAGTTCAGTAGACGACGACGCTGCGGATGGATTCGCCCGCATGCATTAGATCAAACCCCTTGTTGATCTCGTCGAGCGAGAGCTTATGGGTGATCAGATCATCGATGTTGATTTTGCCTTCCATGTACCAGTCGACGATTTTCGGCACGTCCGTGCGGCCCCGCGCGCCGCCGAAGGCGGTCCCTTTCCAGACGCGGCCGGTGACCAGCTGGAAGGGCCGCGTCGAGATTTCCTGGCCGGCGCCCGCGACACCGATAATCACGCTGACCCCCCAGCCGCGGTGGGCGCATTCGAGCGCCTGGCGCATGACATTGATATTGCCGATACACTCGAAGCTGTAATCGGCGCCGCCTTTGGTCAGGTTCACCAGATAGGGGACGAGGTCACCCTGAACGTCCTTCGGGTTGACGAAATGGGTCATCCCGAATTTTTCGGCCATTTCCCGCCGCTTCGGGTTGAAGTCTACACCGACGATCATGTCGGCCCCGGCCATACGGGCGCCCTGGATGACGTTGAGCCCGATGCCGCCCAGACCGAAAACGACGACGTGGGCGCCGGGCTCGACCTTGGCGGTATTGATTACCGCCCCGATCCCCGTGGTGACTCCGCACCCAATATAGCAGACCTTATCGAACGGCGCGTCCTCGCGGATCTTTGCGAGCGCGATCTCGGGCAACACGGTAAAGTTCGAGAAGGTCGAGGTGCCCATGTAGTGGTGGATCTTGGTGCCGCCGAGAGAGAACCGGCTGGTGCCGTCGGGCATCACGCCTTGGCCCTGCGTGGCGCGGATCGCGACACAGAGATTTGTCTTCCGCGACAGGCAATACTCGCACTGCCGGCATTCCGGGGTGTAGAGCGGGATCACATGGTCGCCTTTGGCGACGCTCGTCACGCCCCGTCCGACATCTAAGACGATCCCCGCACCCTCATGGCCGAGGATCGCCGGGAAGAGTCCCTCCGGATCGCCGCCTGACAATGTGAACTCGTCGGTATGGCAGATCCCGGTCGCCTTGATCTCAACCAGCACCTCTCCGTCTTTGGGGCCGTCGAGCTGAACCGTCTCGATCTTGAGCGGCTCACCGGGCTTGAAAGCGACAGCAGCGAGTGTCTCCACGACCTCCTCCCTGGCTTCGGGTTGACGCGAAGCGATATCAACGCAGCGGGGCTTATCGCATTTGCCAGCTGCCAACGACAAGAGTGGCGACGACAAGAGCCGGGGTGCTATCTCTGTTGCGATAACCACGTCCAAAAAATTGCCTGAATGACATGCATACTCATGGTGGGTCTCGCTCAAGGACGGAGAATGCTGGAAGGATTTCCAACAACAACCAGAACGCGACCGTTTGCTCCAGATTTGCTGCACGTGCAGCGATGACGGAAACCAGAGACAACGATAGATTGTGGCACATCTGAGTGCGGCCGGTCCGAGCGCCGACGTGCTCATTGAATACTTGTTTGCGCCGGGCCCCGCTATGAGGATAAAGCAAACGACCTGTGGTGAAACTAGCGCCTCGGGAGGAACGATGCGGTTGCTAATCTTATACCTCGGCTTGGGTATTTTGCTGATGTTCTTCACGATTTGCCCCGCTCCGGCTGCCGATGCCGAGGCCGGCAAGGCTGATTTCAAAAAATGCGCGCTCTGCCATACCACCGAGGCGGGGAAGAATAAGATCGGCCCCAGCCTGTTCGGCATTGTCGGCCGCAAATCTGCAAGCCTTGATAATTTCAATTACTCTGAAGCGATGAAAAAGTTCGACCACAACTGGGACGCGCGGACCCTCGACACGTATCTGGCCGATCCGCGCGCGACGGTGCCTGAAACGAAGATGATCTTTCCCGGCATAAAGGACGAGAAGGAACGGCAAGACATCATCGCCTACCTCGAGACTCTGAAGTGAGCACAATCAACTCGGTAGCGGCCTCTTCTCCTCATTCCTGCGAAAACGGGGGTGACGATTACACTCGACGGGGTGACGATTACACTCGAAAGGCAAAACAGCGCTGATGAGTGCTTGGCGCCATGTCAGGCTGTGGTTGGTGATTGTCGCCGTAGCGGCGGCATTTACGCCGGCGGCTAGCCCTGCCGGTGAGCAAGTGGTGCAGATCGGCTGGTTGTCGCGTGCGGTCAAGCGGACTTTGCCGCTCTCCTACCTCGACCAGCCACCTCAGGATGAGGGCATTCAGGGCGCGCGGCTGGGCATTGCCGACAACGAGACGACCGGCCATTTTACCGGCCAGTCTTTCACCTTGACCGAGACGATCGTGCCGGAAGATGGCGATGTCGCCGCGGGCCTCCGCGAGCTTGCCGCAAACGGCATCCGGCTAGTGGTGACCGATTTGGCGGCATCGGAGCTGCTGTCGGTGGCCGGGATGCCGGAGGCCGCAGGGGTCACATTCTTCGATGCCGGTACTGCGGACGATCGCCTGCGCGGCGAGGATTGCCGCGCAAACATTCTGCATTTGCTGCCGAGCCGGGCGATGCTCGCCGATGCACTGGTTCAGTACCTGGTCGCAAAGCGGTGGCAAGGCCTTTTGGTAGTCGTAGGGCATGGCGACGGCGATCGCGAATTCGCCCACGACATTCGCCATGCCGCGCTGAAATTCCAGGCGCGCATCGTCCAGGAGAAGCCCTGGACGTTTGTTCCGGGAGCGCGGCGGACCGATACCGGCCATTTCGCGATCCAGGCCGAAGTCGCGCGGTTCACCCAGGGCATCAGTTACGATGTTCTCGTGGTCGCCGACCAGGAGGACGAGTTCGGCGACGAGCTGCCCTATCGCACCTTCGACCCGCGACCGGTGGTCGGAACCCAGGGGCTCATCCCGACAGCTTGGGCCCGAGCGCACGAGCAGTGGGGCGCCACCCAACTTCAAGAGCGGTTTCTGCGCCAGTCCAAACGCTGGATGACCGACCGCGACTACGCCGCTTGGATGGCGGTGCGGGCAATCGGCGAAGCGGCGACGCGCTCGAAATCGGCCGACCCCGGCTCCATCGTCGTGTTTATGCGCAGCGACCGTTTCGAGCTCGCCGCCTACAAAGGCGCCCGGCTGAGCTTCCGCTCCTGGGACGCCCAGCTACGCCAGCCGGTGCTGCTCGCCGATGCGCGCTCGCTCGTATCGGTGTCGCCGCAGCCCGGTTTTCTGCACCAATTCTCCGAGCTCGATACGCTCGGAATCGATAGACCGGAGACGAGATGCCGAATGGGCTGATCGCGGCTGTAGCGATCGGGCTCTGTTGCGCTACCGGAATGGCGGCGGGCGACACGATTTATGTCTCGAACGAGAAGGACAACACGATCACCGTCGTCGACGGCAAGGCTCTGGAGCCAGTCGAGACGATCCCGGTCGGCCAGCGCCCGCGTGGCATTGTTCTGTCCAAGAGCGCAAAATCCCTCTACATCTGCGCCAGCGACAGCGACCATATCGAGGTGCTCGACCTGGCCAGCAATAAGATCGCGCGTACCTTGCCGAGCGGACCCGATCCGGAGTTCTTTGCGCTCGATCCAGCCGGCAAGCTGCTCTATGTCGCCAACGAGGACAGCAATCTCGTCACCCTCATCGACGTAGATCGCGGCGAGGTCGTTACCGAGATCCCGGTCGGTGTAGAGCCGGAAGGAATGGGCATCAGCCCCGACGGAAAATACCTCGTCAACACTTCCGAGACGACGAACATGGCGCATGTCATCGACACCGCCACCTATAAGGTCGTCGCCAATGTGCTGGTGGACAGCCGCCCGCGCCGCGCCGAATGGACGGCCGACGGCGCGCAGTTCTGGGTCTCGTCGGAGATCGGCGGGACGGTCAGCGTCATAGACGCGGCAAAACGCGAGATCGTCAAGCGCATCACCTTTGCCGTACCCGGGGTGCCGGCCGAGGCGATCCAGCCGGTCGGGATCGCAATTACCCGCGACCGCAAGCTCGCTTTTGTCGCGCTCGGCCCGGCCAACCGCGTTGCCGTGATCGACGCGCAGAGCTATGAGGTGATGCGCTACCTGCTGGTCGGGCAACGCGTATGGAGCCTCGCCTTCGACCCGGACCAGAGCCGGGTCTACACGACAAACGGGGTCAGCAACGACATCTCGGTGATCGACGTCGCATCGCTGAAGGTGATCAAATCCGTCCCGGTCGGCCAGGCTCCTTGGGGCGTTGCGTCCCGCCCGTGAGGCTTCCATGAGCATTGCACCGGCATTGGCGGTCGAGGGACTTGGACACCGCTTCGGACCGCGTCGGGTATTGAAGGACGTCTCGTTCTCCATTGTACCCGGCGACTTTACCGTTCTGCTCGGGCTGAACGGCGCCGGGAAGACGACATTGTTCTCACTCGCCACCCGGCTCTACGCCCAGGGCGAAGGGACGATCCGGATCTTTGGCATGGACATTCGCGAGCGGATGTTGGAGTGCCTGCGGCAAATGGGGATCGCGTTCCAGCAGCCAACCCTCGATCTCGATCTCACCGTCGAACAGAACCTGTTCTATCATTGTGCCCTGCACGGCCTGTCGCATCGCGAAGCGGCTCGCCGGATTACGGCAGAGATCGACCGCGTCGGGCTTTCCGAGCAGCGTCGCGACAAGGCGCGCCGTCTGAGCGGCGGGCAACGCCGGCGGGTTGAGATCGCGCGGGCTCTGTTGCATCAACCGCGATTATTGCTGCTCGACGAGCCAACGGTCGGGCTCGATATCGCTAGCCGCCAATTCATGCTCGACCATGTGCGCCGGCTCTGCCGCGAGGAGGGTCTGGCCGCGCTGTGGGCCACCCATCTGATAGATGAAGTCGGCGAAGGAGCGCGGGTTGTCGTATTGCACAAAGGGGAGGTGCTGGCGGACGCCGCGGCCGCCCAGCTGATCGGCGAGATGCGGGCGCCGTCGATGCGCGCCGCCTTCGAGACACTGGTCCAGGAACGCGAAGCAGCATGAGGGCGATCCATTACTTGCGCTGTTTCATCGGCATCGCGAACCGTGAATGGCTGCGCTTTTTGAACCAGCGCGGCCGCTTTTTTTCGGCGCTGGTGCGACCGCTTGTCTGGTTGGCGATCTTCGCCACCGGGTTCCATTTCGTGCTCGGCGTCTCGATCATCCCACCCTACGAAACTTATGTCCCATACTCGGTCTACATCGCCCCGGGTCTGATCGCGATGATCCTGATGTTCAACGGCATGCTGAGCTCGTTGTCGATGGTCTACGACCGAGAGATGGGCAGCATGCGGATCCTGATGGTGAGCCCGCTGCCGCGCTGGTTTCTTTTGAGCTCCAAGCTGCTCGCCGGTGTCATCGTCTCGGTATTGCAGGCCTACGCCTTCCTGGCGATCGCGCTGATCTGGGAGATCGAGCCGCCGTGGTACGGCTATATCGCTGTGCTGCCCGCGCTGATCTTATCGGGACTGATGCTGGGAGCGCTCGGGTTGCTGCTGTCCTCGGCGATCCGCCAACTGGAGAACTTCGCCAGCGTCATGAATTTCGTGATTTTTCCGATGTTCTTCGCCTCCTCCGCGCTTTATCCGCTTTGGCATGTCAAGGAGGCGAGCCTCATTCTTTACGACATTTGCGAGATGAACCCGTTCACCCACGCCGTTGAACTGATCCGCTTCGCGCTTTACGGTCGGCTCGAGCCTGTCTCGGCAGTCGTTCTCGTCGCCACGACGGCGGTCTTCCTGATCTTGGCGGTCTACGGCTACGACCCGGCAAAAGGGCTGATGGCGCGCCGCGCCGCCGAGTGACGGGTGTGTCGTCAATACGCGGTTTGGGTGATGACCTTGGGTCTGGCCTTTGTCGCCGCCGCAAAGGTCCACTCGGCGCCACCTAGGGCCGAGGATCCGGATTGGCCGTGCCAGCAGCGATTGGTCCCGAAGCTGACCGCCGCGGCGTATTGGAGCGGCGCGGTACTGGAGGGCATCGGCGACTGGCGCGCCGACCTCGAGATTGCCGAGCTGGTTCGGCGCCTCGCGCCGCGGCGGGTCTCGACGCAAGAGGGCCTCTCAGAGATTGCCGCCTTCGCGCGGAGCGTGCCGACTGATCGCCCTCGTCGCCTTGCTCTCGTGTTTCACGGGCTCCTCGATGAAACCGACCGGGAGCGCGCCGGCCTCATCGAACAGCTGAAGGAGATCGGCCGACGGCAGCGGGAGTTGGCGGATCTCGTCGCCCGGCTCGCAACCGAGCTCAACGCGATCGCTCCCGACGCCCGAGGCGAGGCCGCCGACAAGCGCACCGACCTGCAGCAGCGTCATGATTTCACGGCACGCAATTTCGAAGAGATCCAGCGGACGATCCGTTATGCCTGCGAGACCCCGGTCGAGCTGGATGCCCGCCTGGGGGCGTGGGCGCGGGCGTTGCAGAAGGCGGCTTCCGAATGAGCGCTACGACCGCTTTGGCGGACTAAGTCCTTTCACCGTCTCGAGGCCTCGAACATTCTTCAGAACCGCACCGCCGAGATCGGCTTCGGTGGCATCAGCACCGGTCAGATCGGCGCCGGTCAGGTCGGCCCCTGACAGATCGGCTCCCGTCAAATTAGCGCCGCTCAAATTGGCTCCGGTCAGATCGGCAAACCGCATCAGCGCGCGACCGAGATCGGCT